>QWCU01000001.1_pt1 | contig 351250 bp, 306 predicted proteins | sample 1972601 | NCBI WGS metagenome assembly QWCU01 (sample SAMN09866700, study PRJNA288562) | Human vaginal metagenome isolate pre2_vaginal, whole genome shotgun...
AAAGGATTCGTTTGAACATTACACAGACAAGAGAATAATGTCGATACAAAAGAAATTGAACGAAAGACCGAGAGAAAAATTAAACTTTTCTACACCAAAGTGTGAATTCTTCAAATACGTTTTATAATTTTGCACTTGTTGGTTGATGCTACGGTACGATTTAAATAGCGATAATTCTTTGATTTATAATTAGTTTTATTCGTTTTTTTCGATCAATAAGCGTACCTTTGCATGCTGAAAAGGGACGTACCACCTAATAAGGCAAAGTTGGCACTAAAAGTGTTTAAAACTTTCGTGTGGGTACTAATATACGCATAAAGCTCAAGAGCTTCCTATATTAGTGATTAATAGCCAACTAGGTTTCAATTGTTATGCGGGTTCGTTTGGTGGTTAGTTTCCTTTTTCATTTTAGGATAATAATAAAAACAAACGAATTTGAAGACTTTTGAAGAGTTAGGTGTATGCGAAGAGATTCGCAAAGCCATTGAAGAGCAGGGATTTGAACATCCTATGCCAGTACAGGAAGAGGTAATCCCTTATTTATTAGGTAATCGTAACGATGTTATTGCGCTAGCGCAAACGGGTACAGGTAAGACTGCTGCCTTTGGTTTGCCACTTTTACAGCGTATTGATACGACTACAAAAGAAACACAAGCCATTGTTTTGAGTCCTACGCGCGAGTTGTGTTTGCAAATTGCAGACGACTTGAAAGACTTTGGTAAGTACATTCCACATCTACACATTGCAGCCGTTTATGGTGGAACATCTATTGAAACTCAGATCAAGGAGTTGAAGCGTGGTGTTCAGATCATTGTGGCTACTCCTGGTCGACTCATCGACTTGATGCACCGAGGTAAGGCAAAGCTAGAAAACGTGCGTAATATGGTGCTTGATGAGGCTGATGAAATGCTTAATATGGGTTTCCAAGAGAGCATTACAGAGATCTTGAGCGGTGTGCCAGAGGATAGAAACACCCTGCTTTTCTCTGCTACTATGAGCAGAGAGGTGGAGCGTGTCGCTAAGGGCTATCTACACGATTACAAAGAGATTGTTGTGGGAAGTCGTAACGAAGGTGCTGAAAATGTAAACCATATTTATTATATGGTAAATGCGAAAGACAAGTACCTAGCTTTGAAACGACTAGTAGATTTTTATCCAAAGATCTATGCTATTATCTTCTGTCGCACCAAGCTGGAGACACAAGAAGTAGCCGATAAGCTCATCAAAGACGGTTATAACGCAGAGGCTTTGCATGGCGATTTGTCGCAACAACAGCGCGATTTGACGATGCAGAAGTTCCGTTCACATCTTACACAAATTCTTGTAGCTACCGATGTGGCAGCTCGTGGACTTGATGTTACCGAGCTAACCCACGTTATCAACTATGGTTTGCCAGACGATATTGAGAACTATACCCACCGTTCGGGTCGTACAGGTCGTGCGGGAAAAAAGGGTACTTCTATCTCTATTATCCACAGCCGTGAGAAGTATAAGGTACGCAATATAGAGCGTGTTATTAGTAAAGAGTTTATCGATGGCACATTGCCTTCAGCGGAAGAAATATGCAAGAAGCAATTGTTTAAGTCTATGGACGACATCTTAAAGACCGATGTTGATGAAGAGCAGATAGCCCCTTACGTTAAGGATATTAAACGACAGTTTGAATATATTGATAAGGAAGACTTAATCAAGAAGATTGTTACCGTAACCTTTGGTCGTTTCTTGGATTATTATAAGAATGCACCCGAGATAGAGAAACCTACAACACAGAACGGTAGAGCCGACCGTTGTGGAGGTAGAAATGATGGTCGTGGTGGTCGAGGTGGTGAAAGAAGCGATCGCAGTCGTGGTTCTCGTAAGGCGGAAGCTGGTTTCAAACGCTTGTTTATCAATCTTGGTAAAGACGATGGTTTCTATCCCGGTGAGGTAATGCAGTTTATCAATAAGAATGTACATGGTCGTCAGGCTGTAGGACATATCGACTTATTGAAGAAGCAAAGCTATATTGAGGTACCTGAGCGAGATGCTCAAAGAGTAATGGATGCATTGAATGGTGCCAACTATAAGGGTAGGGAAGTGCGTTGTAACGATGCCGAAGAAGGTGGCAGAGGTCGCCGTTCGGAAGGCGGAGAGCGTCGCGGTCGTGGCTCACATCAGCGTGGTGGTCGTCGTCATGAAGAAGATTTTAGCCAAAGGAAATTCAAAAAAGACGATTGGAAAGGGCTTATGAGTGGTGGTACCACCAAGTTAAAGGGGGAGGAACCTGACTTCTCTGAAGAAGGCTGGGCACGTCGTCGTCCCAAAAAGAAATAAAATGTAAAGATCATAAGGAGAGGGAGATTATTCGTGGTCTCCCTTCTGTATTTTTAGGAAAGTATATTTTTATATTTAAGAGGTATAATAAGATGAAAGAAGATGTTTCTAACAATGGAAAAAAGAGAGTAGTGATTGTTGGTGGTGGACTTGGTGGATTGGAGCTAGCTACACGCTTAGTAAAAACCCACTTCCAAGTTACTTTGATAGATAAAAATAATTATAATTATTTTCCTCCATTAATATACCAAGTGGCATCGGCAGGTCTTGAACCTAGTAGCATATCCTTCCCTTTCCGCCGTTTGTTCCAAGAGAAGAAAAATTTCTTCTTCCGTATGGCAACAGTGGAGCAAATTGAACCAGAGAAGAAGAATGTAGTTACCTCTATTGGGGATATACAATATGATTATTTAGTGCTTGCTGCTGGAGCTACTACTAACTATTTTGGTAATAAGGAAATAGAGAAAAACTGTCTTCCTATGAAGACTGTTTCCGAGGCAATGTATCTGCGTAATACCATTTTGCACAATTTAGAGAAAGCCGAGATAGAGACCGATCCTGAAAAGAAGCAAGCTTTGATGAATGTTGTTATCGTGGGTGGTGGTCCTGCAGGTGTAGAAATAGCAGGAGCAGTGGCAGAGATGAAGAGAAACGTCATAGCACGCGACTATCCACACCTTGCTGCAAACAATCGTATGCACATTTATTTGGTGAATGCTGCCGATCGTTTGCTCTCTACAATGGATGAGTATTCTTCGAAGAAAGCATTAGAAGGCTTGAAAGAACTCTTTGTTCATGTACGCCAGCCCTATATGGCTTTGAGTTATGAAAATGGAGTGTTAAAGACCGATAAGGGATTAGATATTCCAGCGGAGACGGTAATTTGGGTGAGTGGTGTTCGTGCTACTAGTATGCCGGGACTACCTCAAGACTGTTATGGTCGTGCTGGTCGTATCAAGACCGATCGCTTCTGTAAGGTGAAAGGTGTAGACGATATTTATGCTATTGGAGATATTAATATCATTGAAGGCGATGCAGAGTATCCCGGAGGGCACCCACAGTTGGCTCAAGTGGCTATCCAGCAAGCTAAGTGTGTAGCAAATAATCTTGTGGCAGAGGCAAAGGGAGAGGCTCCAAAAATGTTTAAATACAAGAACCTTGGTACAATGGCAACTATCGGACGAAATCGTGCCGTGGCTGAAATTGGTAAGAGTAAGTTTAGTGGTTTCCTTGCATGGTTCCTTTGGTTGGTAGTCCATTTGCGTTCTATCCTTGGTGTAAAGAATAAAACTTTCATTCTTTTGAACTGGCTGTGGGGCTATATCAACTATAAACAAAGCCTTCGCTTAATCCTCAAAGCAGAAGGAAAAAATAACGATGATAATGATTTAGTGCAATAAAAAAATAGAGCATGTCAGTAATGGCATGCTCTATTTTTATATACCTGTTAGTATAACAAACGCTTATTAAGCGTTGCTATCCTAGCTTTTTTCTTTAGTCCACTTTGTAAATAAGGTTATTTGCTCCACTCGTAAAGGCTAGTGCTTCGGGGTGTTCATTGGCATAACTTTCAATGTGACGGATGCGTTTTTCCTCGAAAATTTCGTCCATAGCGATGAGGATACCCGTTTCTTCTACATCACCAAAACCATAGTTAATGGCTGTGCCAAAGAGCTTCATTGTAGGTGAAAGGTTCATGTAAGCATTTACCAATGGTGGAATATTATAGCCCAATTTGCGAATTTCAGTATTCAAAAGTCGATAGTCTTCCTTAAAGTTCTTGCCTGTAAAGAAAGCCTCAAGCTCGGTTTCTGGGGTGTCAATCTTTAATGGCTTAATAGGAAGAATAAGGTCTTCTTTATCATTAAAATACTTTTTTAGGAAGTAAAGGATAAGATCTCTGCCACGACGGATATAGGAAGGATACATAGTTACCTTGCCGAAGAAATACTTGCAGTTAGGGTTAAGAACAGTAAGGGCCCCTAGCCCATCCCACAAATTGTCAAGTGCAAAGATACTTTTATGGTTATTTCTCACATTCTGATATGCCAAAGAGACGAAAGAACGCCCCAGTTCTACAGTGTAAGGAGCATATTCCTTGATAAACTTCTCTGAGAAATGGAACATGTGGCTAGTAGCAAGTATGGGCTGTCCTTTTTCGTCTAGCTTCCAGTCTTCCCCAAATATATAACGGTATCCACCAATAATCTCTTCAGCTTCAGGGTTCCATACGATGAGTTGTTTGCAACAATTCTCCATTGTGTCAAACTCATCAATATCAACAGACTTGCCTGTTCCTCCACCAGCTGTTCTAAAAGCTTCTTCGCGCAAACGCCCAATCTCACGCATTGTGTTGGGTGAGTTTTTTGCAGTAACAACATATACTTCGTTGTGGCTTTTGTTAGTCGTGCGAAGTAGTTTATCTGATGTTAGTTCGCTTTTTAGAAGAGCCTTGTCAATTGGCTGAATTATTTCTTCTTCCATAAATTGGTGTGCTAAAGTTTCTGTTCGGTTGTTGTATTGGCAATACTAATAATTTTATAATTCGTAGACCCTGTCTTCTACATATTTTGCCCATTCCATCGATGTTTTGCTATGGTCGAAGGTTTGCCAAGGGATAGGTTTTCCTATGGCTACTCTAAAAGTTTTTCCTACGTTTTTATACATTTCATCAACAAGAAACAGCATGGCTAAATTCACTTTCTTTATATATTTATCACTAAAGTGGGCTATGCGGTAGAATTTTTCTGAGTTTCTTCCACCAAAGAAAATAGGTACAATATCACGCTGATATTCCACACTTTTAGTAATAAAAGTTTTCTTCCAAGGAAGATCATGGATCGTTCCGTTTATCTTTCGGCTATTCAATCCTGCTGGAAACATAAGTATGTGATTGTTGCTTTGGAAACCAGCCTCTACCATTCTTGGGAAGTCGCGACTTTGTTTGCCTGTCTTATTGATACCAATACTTACTGGTTTTAATCCTGGTAGATTTAGCAAAAGATCGTTTACTAAATAGCGAAACTGACCATCATAATGATGTCCGATGATTGCTCCAAGTGCTACTCCGTCTTGACCACCTAATGGATGGTTGGATACGAAAGTATAAAGCTTGCCATCATTTTTGTTAGGTAAATTCTCTAAACCCTCTATTTCGAGCGTCATATCGAGATATTTTACACATTCTTCAAGCCATTCTGTTCCAGACAGATGTCTTGACTCCCAAAGAAACTTATTAACTTGATCTTCGTGGATGGTTTTCTTTAACCAATTTACAGCAAAACGAGGAATATATTTAGCCTTAGCCCCCATCTTGCTTTTAAGAATGTTCTCGATATCAATTGTCTTTTGAATATTTGCTGCCATATTCTCGATTTCCCAAAACCATATGCAAAAATAGCTAAATATTTTTGGATAATACGATACTATGGGTAGAAATATTGATAAAAGATAATATTCTATATAGAAAACCAATTACCTTTATCTGTTTGTAGATAGCTACTTAATACCGTTAAATTTAGAAAAATCTCCTTATTATATAAAATATCGTGGAGCAAAGTGGAGAAGTGTGGTGGAAATTGCGTAACTTTGGGGTCTATTTAGGTTTATTCTAAGTTTTACTTTAATCGCATGAGATTTCTGGGTAATATAGAAGCAAAGATTGATGTGAAAGGTAGAGCGTTTCTTCCATCAATATTCCGTAAGGTGCTTAGCGCATCTGGCGAAGAGGCACTTATTCTCCGAAAAGATATTTTTGAGTCGTGTCTTGTGCTTTATCCACAATCGGTTTGGAACGAACGATTGGATGCGTTAAGGAGTAAGTTGAGTAGATGGAATAAGCGTGATCAGATGATTTATCGGCAATATGTTTCTGATGTAGAAATGATTACGTTAGATGGTAATGGGCGTTTTCTTATACCCAAACGTTATTTGAAACTTGCTAATATTGATCAAGAAATTAGCTTTATAGGTATGGATGATAGCATCGAAATATGGTCGAAACCTAACACTACCGAGCAGTTTATGCCGTTTGAGGAACTTGGAAAAGCCCTAGAAAGTATTATGGAAGGTAAAGACACTACCTCCAACGATTAAAATATAAAGAATTAACGCTACAACTAGCATAATACAACGACAATGATAAAGAAAGCTGAAAGCTACCATATCCCAGTGCTTTTAAACGAAAGTATTGAAGGATTGAATATTCATACGGGCGGCATCTATGTAGATGTTACCTTTGGAGGTGGTGGACACAGTGGTGAAATATTGTCGCGTTTGCCAGTTGGAAGTCATCTTTATAGCTTTGATCAGGATTTAGATGCAGAACAAAATCTAAACCACCTCACTGAAAAAAGTAAAGAGCTGAATGATAAATTTACTTTTGTACGCTCAAACTTTAGGTATTTAAAGAACTGGATGCGTTACTATGGAGTAGAGAAAATTGATGGTTTGCTGGCAGATCTTGGTGTAAGTAGTCATCACTTCGACGATGAAACTCGTGGTTTCTCTTTCCGTTTTGAAGAAGCTCCGCTAGATATGCGTATGAATAAGAATGCTCATAAAACGGCTTCTAATATTCTCAACGAATACGAAGAAGACGATTTAGCCAACTTGTTTTATCTCTATGGCGAATTAAAACAATCAAGACGCATCGCTTCTGCTATTGTAAAAGCTAGAACAAACCAAACGATTAAGACTACAACAGACTTTCTAAAGATTGTTGAACCGCTCTTTATACGTGCCAGAGAGAAGAAGGATATGGCAAAACTCTTTCAAGCATTACGCATAGAAGTAAACCATGAGATGGAGGCTTTGAAAGAAATGCTAGCTTCGGCAACAGAACTTTTATCTCCCGGAGGGCGTCTATCGGTGATAACTTACCATTCGCTAGAAGATAGAATAGTAAAGAACTTTATGAAAGCTGGTAATGCAGAAGGAAGAGTAACACAAGATTTCTTTGGTAGAATAGAAACTCCTTTCAAGCTAGTGAACAATAAAGTGATCGTAGCAACAGAAGAGGAATTAGAAAAAAATCCACGAAGCCGTAGTGCAAAACTAAGAATCGCAGAAAAGAAAGATGAAGAGCGAAAACAATAAAGAAGAAATAATAGAGGGAACCGCCCTACCTATGGAAGAAGGACAAGCTACCAAGAAGAAGGAAGCTAGTCCTGTTAGAGGTGAGCTTCTCAATGCAACGGCAAAGGAATTAGGAAACGATTTAAAAAATCAAGATAAGGAGGTAAAACATCAAAAGGGTGAAGAAGTCTCTGATAGTGTAGAGAAAGAAGAGCAAATAAACGTAGAGGAGAAAATAGATAGGATAGAGAAGGCACTGCTTGATCAGGCTCAAGAAGGTGAGAAGCCTCAATCTTCCAACTTCACTTTTAGTAAGATCATTGGTGGGGACATTCTTTCAGCTCAAGTACTCCGTAATAATATAGGCTTAATTCTCCTTATAGTATTCTTCGTGATTATCTACATCACCAATCGATATAATGCTCAAAAATACCTGATCGAGATAGATAAGCTTAATACGGAGCTTGAAGATGCTAAGTATAGAGCTCTCTCTAGTAGTAGTCAGCTTACGGAGAAAACACGAGAAAGCCATATCCTAGAGCTTCTCAAAAATAAAAAAGATAGTGTGTTAAAAATATCAGATCGACCACCATATATCGTCAACGTTCCAGAATAAGAGGCTAAGATGAACAAGTTTAATAACAAAGAAAGCATTAAGTGGTACTTCTTAACCACTGTAGGTATAGTATTTTTTGCTTTTCTCATTATGATAAAAGCTGCTAATACTATGACGGTAAAGAAGGATTATTGGATGCAAGTAGCCGCATTACAAAAGAAAGATAGCGTTAAGATAAAACCTATTAGAGGGAATATTCTTAGTACTGATGGCGAATTAATGGCTAGTTCGTTGCCTGAATTTAAAATATATATGGACTTTGATGCCTTGAAAGAAGCAGGCAATGATACTGCTTTCGTGGATAGCATCAACTTTATTAGTAAGGGATTAAACGAAATTTTCCCAGAGAAATCGGCTCAAGCCTTTAAACAACACTTGTTAGAAGGTTTTCATAAGAAGAGTCGTCATTGGGCTATATGGGATGCTCGTATCGCCTATAATACATTTAAAGATGTGCAAAACCTACCTATTTTCCACCTTTCTAAGTTTAAAAGTGGTTTTCACTGGGAAGAGTTTAATGCGCGTAGACGCCCGTTTGGCTCATTAGCACAGCGTACTATTGGTGATATGTTTGGAGCAAAAGATTCTGCACGTTGTGGTTTGGAATTATCTTTCGACTCTATTTTGCGCGGAGCCAATGGTATTATTCATCGTAGAAAGGTAAGAAATAAGTTTCTTAATATTACAGATACAGCACCAATTGATGGTGCCGATATTGTTACAACCATCGATGTTGGTATGCAAGATTTGGCTGAACGTGCACTCATTGACGAGCTTCGCGAGATCAATGGTAACGTAGGCGTTGCTATTGTGATGGAAGTTGCTACTGGCGATGTGAAAGCTATCGTGAATATGGATAAGTGTGATGATGGTGAATATCGTGAGATTAAGAACCATGCTGTAAGCGATTTGCTAGAACCAGGGTCGGTGTTTAAAACAGCTTCTATTATGACAGTTCTCGATGATGGCTTAGTAGATACTACTTATACGATAGCTACGGGTGCAGGTGTTTGGAATATGTATGGGAGAGATATGAAAGATCATAACTGGCGAAAAGGTGGTTATGGCGATTTGATGCTTCCTTGGACATTGAAATATAGCTCCAACGTAGGTGTGAGCCGTATTATAGATTTACATTATCATAATAATCCAGAGCAGTTTGTTCAAGGTATTTACGATCTTGGGTTAGCTACCGATCTTAATCTTCCTATTATCGGTTATTCTCCAGCAAAGATCCGTATGCCGCATAAGAATAAGCGTGGGCAATATGATAATTGGAGTGCTACTGCACTGCCATGGATGAGTATTGGCTATGAAACTCAGGTTCCACCCATCTCTACACTCGCCTTTTATAATGCCATTGCAAATAATGGCAAGATGATGCGACCACGCTTCGTGAAGCAAATTATAAAGAACGGTGAAGTAATCGCCGACTATCCACCAGAGGTATTAAAGAAGCAGATTGCCAAGGAAACTACTATCACGCAGATACGCCGAATATTAACCGAAGTAGTATCGGAAGGTCTTGGTAAGAAGGCTGGTTCAGATAAGTTTGCTGTAGCAGGCAAGACAGGCACAGCACAGATGTCTAAAGGTGCGCTTGGGTATAAGGCTGGTGGAGTAAATTACTTGTTAAGCTTTGCTGGTTTCTTCCCTGCTGATAAGCCCAAATACAGTTGTATTGTATGTATTCAAAAAACAGGCTTACCTGCTTCAGGTGGTGGTATGAGTGGTGTGGTTTTCCATCATATCGCTGAAGGTATCATGGCACAAGACTTGAAACTTAGTGTTACCGATGCACGCAATCAGTCGTCTATTCTCATTCCTTCTGCTAAGACGGGCAATATCCTTGCTGCCGACTACGTGTTAAATGCACTAGGTTATAATGCTAAAAACGGTTGGGCGGGAGCTTATCCCTTTGGAAATCCTATATGGGGAAGTGTAACCGATACGAACAACTCTCTTGTTATTCAGAAGCGCAACTATTCGAACAACAAGATTGTTCCTGATGTTCATGGCATGGGGGCGCGTGATGCTGTTTATCTTCTTGAGCAGCGTGGCTTGAAGGTGAAGATAATAGGGCGTGGAAAAGTTATTCAACAAAGCTTAGCACCTGGTAATAAGATAAAGAAAGGTGAGGTTTGTATTATCAACTTAGGATAGGCTTAAAAGCTGTAAATATAAGAAAAGAATAAAACTTAAAGGTAATAAGATATGAAGTTAACTGACTTACTTAAAGGTGTAAAAACATTAAATATCAATGGCAATGCCGACATTGATATTGCAGGTATTAATATTGATAGCAGAAAGATTAAGGCAGGGCATCTCTTTGTAGCTGTTAAGGGAACACAAGTAGATGGTCACCAATTTATAAATAAAGCAATAGAGCTTGGTGCAAAGGCTGTACTTGTGGAAGATATGCCTACCGACTTAAAAGAAGATGTTACCTATGTTCAAGTAGCATCAACCGAAATAGAAGTGGGCAAAATTGCTACTATCTTTTACGGAAATCCTACAAAGAAACTAAAGCTTGTAGGAGTAACTGGTACCAATGGTAAGACCACCATTGCTACCTTATTATATAATATGTTTTGCAAATTCGGTTATAAAGTAGGACTTATATCTACCGTTTGTAACTATATTGATGACGAAGCACACCCAACCGATCACACTACTCCAGACCCAATAGAACTCAATCAGCTCCTTGGCGAGATGGTGACTGCTGGCTGTGAATATGCTTTTATGGAATGTTCTAGCCACGCTATTCATCAGCATCGTATAGGTGGGCTACACTTTGAAGGTGGGGTTTTCACTAATCTAACACGTGATCATCTTGATTATCACAAAACTTTTGAGAACTATCGCAATGCTAAAAAGATGTTCTTCGACTCTCTTTCTAAGAACGCTTTTGCCATTACTAATGCTGATGATAAGAATGGTATGATAATGGTGCAGAACTGTAAGGCTAATATAAAGACTTATTCCATGCAGCGAATGGCAGATTTCCGTGCAAAAATCATTGAGTGTCATTTTGAAGGAATGTACTTAGAGGTTGACGGAAAGGAAGTTGGCGTACAGTTTATTGGTAAGTTTAACGTAAGCAACTTACTAGCTGTTTATGGCACTGCCATTATGTTGGGCAAATCGCAAGACGATATTTTGTTGGCACTTAGCACTTTGAAGAGCGTTAACGGACGCCTCGATCCTGTTCATTCTCCTGAAGGTTTTACGGCGATTGTCGATTATGCACACACACCAGATGCCCTTGAAAACGTGCTTGGAGCTATCCATGATGTATTAGAAGGTAAAAATGGAAAGGTGATTACTGTGTGCGGAGCAGGAGGCAATCGTGATAAAGGCAAGCGTCCGCTCATGGCACAAGAAGCTGTAAAACAGAGCGACACCGTTATCCTTACTAGTGATAACCCACGTTTTGAAGACCCACAAGCTATCATCGACGATATGGTAGCTGGGCTTGATGCTAATCAGCGTAAGAAGGTGTTGACTATCGTCGATCGCCGTGAAGCTATGCGCACGGCTGCTATGATGGCAAAGAAGGGCGATGTAATCCTTGTTGCTGGTAAAGGTCATGAAGACTATCAAGACATTCAAGGTGTGAAACATCACTTTGATGATCACGAAGTACTTCGCGAAATCTTTGATGCTCAATAAGTAAAAGGTATAAAGACTATATAATTATATTTAGACATGTTATATTATATTTTCAGATGGTTAGGCGAGTATGGCATAAGTGGAAGCCACTTATGGGGCTATATTAGTTTCCGAGCTATTCTTGCAATGATCCTTGCATTGATCATCTCTGCATGGTTTGGTGAACGCTTCATCAAATATCTAAAGAGCAAACAAATTACAGAAACACAGCGTGATGCAAGTATTGATCCTTTCGGTGTTAACAAAATTGGAGTGCCATCAATGGGTGGTATTATCATCATTGTATCATTGCTCATTCCTGTAATCTTGCTAGGTAGATTGCGCAATATCTATCTCATTCTTATGATCGTTACTACCGTTTGGCTTGGTTTTTTAGGTGGAATGGACGATTTTATCAAGATTTTCCGCCATAATAAAGAGGGCTTAAAGGGTAAATATAAGATTGTAGGACAGCTTAGTATTGGTCTTATCGTAGGTTTAACCCTTTGGGCTTCGCCCGATGTTAAAGCTAACCTTAATAACGAAGTAAGCAATAAGGATAAGACGGCAATGGTGATACAGCACAATCAGACGGCGGAGAAAACGCTAAAGACAACCATTCCGTTTGTAAAAAATCATAATCTTGATTATTCAGAGGTTGTTGGTTTTATGGGAAAATATAAGACGGCAGCAGGTTGGATACTCTTTGTCATTATGACGATCTTTGTGGTAACAGCCGTTTCTAACGGTGCCAACCTTAATGATGGTATGGACGGTATGTGTGCTGGCAACTCGGCTGTGATAGGTGTAGTACTCGGTATTTTAGCTTATGTGAGCAGCCATTACCGATATGCTGCCTATCTAAACATTATGTTCATACCAGGGTCGGAAGAATTGGTTATCTTCTTTATGGCGTTTATCGGAGCTTTGATAGGTTTCTTATGGTATAATGCTTATCCAGCTCAAGTGTTTATGGGCGATACGGGGAGTCTTACCATTGGTGGTATCATTGCCGTAGGTGCTATTATTATCCATAAAGAGTTGCTTTTGCCTATCCTTTGTGGTATCTTCTTTGTAGAGAGTCTGAGTGTTATCCTGCAAGTTTGGTATTACAAGCTAGGTAAGCGCAAGGGTATTAAGCAGCGCATCTTTAAGCGTACCCCTATTCACGATGCCTTCAGAACGCTCAATTCACAGCTTGATCCCGATTGTAAATATGTATTTACAAAACCACATAATGCTGTACACGAGAGCAAAATTGTTCTTCGGTTTATTATTGTTACCATCCTTTTGGCAGCATTTACCATTATTACATTGAAGTTAAGATAAGAAAGGAGTATAGAGAAAAATGAAAAGAATAGTAATACTAGGTGCAGGAGAAAGCGGTGCTGGTGCTGCTGTATTAGCAAAGCAACAGGGCTTCGACGTATTTGTTTCAGATATGTCGGCTATCAAGGATAAGTATAAGAAAATGCTTGACGATCACGGTATAGCGTGGGAAGAGCAGCAGCATACAGAGGCGAATATCTTAAATGCCGATGAGGTGATTAAGAGTCCTGGTATTCCAAAAGAAGCTCCTATGATACAGAAACTCCTTGAGAAAGGTACACCTATTATCAGCGAAATAGAGTTTGCAGGTAGATATACCCATTCTAAAATGATTTGTATTACAGGAAGTAATGGTAAAACCACTACTACTAGTCTTATCTTCCACATCTTTAAAGATGCTGGTTATGATGTAGGACTTGCGGGTAATATTGGTAATAGTTTGGCACTTCAGGTGGCTGAAGATCCGCATGATTACTATATCATAGAGCTAAGTAGTTTTCAGCTAGATAATATGTACAACTTCCGTGCTAATATTGCTATTCTGCTAAATATTACGCCCGATCATCTCGATCGTTACGAATATAAGTTTGAGAATTATGCCGATGCGAAGATGCGCATTATTCAGAATCAGACGAAGGAGGATAGCTTCATTTATTGGAATGATGACCCTGTTATCAAGAAAGAGCTAGAAAAGTTTGATGTAAAGGCTGTGCGATATCCTTTCTCAGAACTAAAAGAGAAAGGAAGTATCGGATATATTGAGCAAGGACAATATACTATAGAGCAGCCCACTCCTTTTAATATGGAGCAGGAGGATCTTTCGCTTACTGGCAAACATAATATCTACAACTCGCTTGCAGCAGGTATTGCTGCCAATATCGGTGGTATTAAGAAAGAAAATATTCGTAAGAGTTTGAGCGACTTCCCTGGTGTAGAACATCGTTTAGAGAAGGTTTGCAAGGTGGCTGGTGTGCAGTATATCAACGACTCAAAGGCTACCAACGTAGACGCTTGTTGGTATGCACTAGAGAGCATGACTACCCCTACCGTGCTAATCATTGGTGGTAAAGATAAGGGCAACGACTATGATGCTATCAAAGACCTTGTAAAGCAGAAGTGTAGAGCCGTTGTATATCTTGGTGCTGATAACCAGAAGTTGCATGACAACTTTGATAATCTTGGTATTACTGTTCGCGATACTCACTCTATGAAGGATTGTGTAGCTGCTTGTGCAGCGCTTGCTAAACCCGGCGACACGGTGTTACTAAGTCCTTGTTGTGCTAGCTTCGACCTCTTTAAAAACATGGAAGATCGTGGCGAACAGTTTAAAGAGTTGGCTCGTGCGCTATAATAGCAGAACTAGTAAATAGCAATATCAGTTCGCAAAAAGAACAGTTTGTAACTCGTTGATAATGAGTGGCCTTATAAAAGGTAATCTTTTACGCGATAAAAGGTTACCTTTTACTCACCAAAAGATGACCTTTTACTCGGTAAAAGGTGATGTTTTACTACGTGATAGTTATACATCTGTTTTTCAGTAAGTTATGAGATAGTCCGTTTTTCATCAAGAATTGAATATAAAACTACCAATAAATCAATGAACGTAAAGTCATTACAAAATGTTTTTAAAGGCGACAAAGTAGTCTGGATGATCTTCTTCTTTCTTTGTATGATCAGTATCATCGAGGTTTATTCTGCCTCTAGCTCTTTATCGTATAAGGGAGGAAACTTTTGGGGACCTATCATTTATCACACCGTTATGCTAGCCATAGGATGGGTAGCTATGGTGTTTGTGTTGAATGTAGAGTGTAGATACTTCAAACTAGCAACCCCCATTTTTCTCATAGTCTCCGTATTCCTGCTATATATCGTAATGGGTATAGGTAGTGTAACCAATGGTGCGAGTCGTTGGATTAGTATTTTTGGTATACAGTTTCAGCCCTCCGAGCTTGGTAAGGGTGCGCTCATTATGACAATTGCACAGCTCTTGAGTGCTATGCAAACTGATTATGGAGCTGATAGAAAGGCTATTAAATATATACTTTTTGTTTCAGGTGTGGTTATCTTACCCATTTTTTCAGAAAACCTTTCCACTGCTGCTCTGCTTTTTCTAACCGTTATTTTTATGATGGTAATAGGTAGAGTGTCTATGAAGCAAATAGGAAAGTTGATGGGAGTAATCTTCCTTTTTGTAGCCCTTGGTTTAGCTTTCGTAATGTTTGCTGGTAATAGTGATAATGCAGAAGTGGATAATCGGAAGCAAAATCTTACAGAACAAACGGCAAAACGGCAAGAACAAAAAAGGGAAACGGGTATAATCGCTAAAGTTTTCCACCGTGCTGATACTTGGAAAGCACGTATAAATAAGTTCTTTAACCATAAATATGTTGCTCCAAAAGACTTCGATCTTGATAAAGATGCACAGGTGGCACATGCTAATATTGCCATTGCTTCGTCGAATATAGTTGGTAAAGGCCCTGGCAACTCTAATGAGCGCGATTTTCTTTCACAAGCGTTCTCCGACTTTATCTATGCCATTATTATTGAAGAAATGGGTATTTTAGGGGCTTTTGTAGTGTTAGCCTTGTATGTTATTCTCTTCATTCGTGTGGGTATTATAGCTCGAAGGTGTGAGAATTCGTTTCCTACATTCTTAGCAATGGGTTTAGCCTTCTTGCTCGTTTCGCAGGCTATGTTTAATATGGCAGTAGCTGTGGGCTTGGCACCTGTAACAGGTCAGCCACTACCTTTGATCAGTAAAGGCGGAACTTCGTCCATTATCAACTGTGTATATATCGGTGCTATTCTTAGTATTAGTCGCTCGGCGAAGCGCCGAACGAACTCAAAAAAGGAAGAAAATCATCAAGGTTTGACAGTAACTGTTGCGAATGCATAAAATATACTCTATGCTAACCGATTAGGAAAAAAATACTTATCTTTGCATAAGATAGGCTGCGCTCGGCAATATTCAAACAAGTTTGTATTGCTCTTGCTTGCACTATCTTTGCATAAGATAGGCTGCGCTCGGGAATTTGAAAGCAAGCTTTCATTCCTCTCATTTGCACTATCTTTGCATAATAGTAAATAAACGTATAGATGAAAGACGATTTACGATTTATCATTAGTGGTGGTGGTACTGGTGGACATATCTTTCCAGCAGTGTCAATCGCCAATGCCTTAAAGGCAAAATGTCCTAATGCGAAAATCCTATTCGTAGGAGCTGAAGGGCGTATGGAAATGCAACGTGTACCAGCTGCTGGTTATGAAATAAAGGGATTACCTATCCAAGGCTTCGATCGCGCTCATAAGTTGAATAACATTAAAGTAATCTTCAAACTATTGAAGAGTCTTAGCATGGCAAAGAAGATTATCAAAAACTTTCGTCCTGATGTAGCAATCGGAGTGGGAGGCTATGCTAGTGGTGCTACGCTTTATAAGGCTGCAGGTATGGGTATACCATGTTTGATACAAGAGCAGAACTCGTATGCTGGTGTTACAAATAAGCTTTTGGCTAAGAAGGTACGCAAAATTTGTGTGGCTTACGAGGGTATGGAGCGTTTCTTTCCAGCAGATAAGATTATAATGACGGGCAACCCTGTCCGTCAGAATGTGCTAGAAACTCCGATGACACAAGAAGAGGCTCGCAAGAGTTTTAAACTTAATCCTAGCAAGAAAACTATCCTTATAGTGGGTGGTAGCTTAGGAGCGCAAACCGTAAATAGCTCTATTATAGAGCATCTTGATTTCGTTCAGAACACTGAAGTGCAAATTATTTGGCAAACAGGAAAACGTTATTTCGATAAAATTAATGAGGCGTTGAAGGGAAAAGAGTTGGCTAACCTCAAGGTAATGGACTTTATTAGCGATATGGGAGCAGCCTATAAAGCTGCCGACTTAGTGATTAGTCGTGCTGGGGCTAGCTCTATTAGTGAGTTCCAACTCATAGGAAAACCCGTTATCCTCGTACCTAGTCCAAATGTCGCAGAGGATCATCAAACGAAAAATGCTATGGCTTTGGTTAATAAAGATGCTGCTATCTTTGTGAGCGATGCCGATGCTCCTGCTATGCTTTTACAGTTGGCACTTGACACAATTGCCAATGATGAGAAGTTGGCTACACTTAGTAAAAACGTGAAAGAAATGGGCTTACAGCACTCAGCTGACATTATTGCCGATGAGGTTTTAAAGCTTTGTAAATAGTTATTCCCCTTAGTATTAAGCAGAAAGATATGGAATTAAAAGATATTAAAGCAGTTTATTTTATTGGTGCTGGTGGCATTGGTATGAGCGCTATTGCTCGTTACTTTCTACACATCGGGTGTGTTGTGGCTGGTTATGATAAAACTTCCTCAGAGCTTACCCAACGGCTTCAGAAAGAAGGTATGGATATTCACTATGAAGAGAATATCGACCTCATTCCTACAGCTTGTCGCGATAAGGAAAACACTTTGATTATCTATACACCAGCTATCCCAACTACACATGCTGAGTTTGTGTATTTTCAGAAAAATGGCTTTGAAATTCAGAAGCGAGCACAGGTACTTGGCACATTAACAAAAACTCATAAAGGCTTGTGTTTCGCTGGTACTCATGGCAAAACTACCACCTCTAGTATGTGCGCTCATATTATGCACCAAAGCTCTGTAGACTGTAATGCCTTCCTTGGAGGTATCTCTAAGAACTATGGAACTAACTATATCCTCTCTGATAAAAGCGATTATGTAGTGATCGAGGCTGATGAGTTTGATCGTTCTTTCCATTGGCTTAGCCCTTGGATGACGGTCATTACTTCTACCGATCCTGATCATCTTGACATCTATGGCACAAAGGAGGCTTATTTAGAGAGCTTCCGTCGCTATACAGAACTTATCCAGCCTGGTGGTGCGCTCATTATTCATAAGGATCTTGAAGTGCAACCAAACGTACAAGAAGGAGTAACTATTTACGAGTATAGTCGTGAAGAAGGCGACTTCCATGCAGAGAATATCCGCATCAAAGAGGGTACGATCGTCTTCGATTTTATCTCCCCTATTGAGACGATAAAGAATGTAGAACTAGGACAACCCATTCCTATCAACATTGAAAATGGTATCTCTGCTATGGCAATGGCTCAACTAAATGGTGTGTCAGCTAATGAAATTCGTGAAGGAATGAGGACTTATGGCGGTGTGGATCGTCGTTTCGACTTCAAGGTTATGAACTCAAAGCATGTAGTGTTATCCGACTATGCACATCACCCAAAGGAAATTCTTCAGAGTGCTAAGAGCTTAAAGGAGTTGTATGCAGACCGTAAGGTAACGGTAATTTTCCAGCCTCACCTCTATACACGCACACGCGATTTCTATAAAGAGTTTGCCGATGCTCTTAGCTTTTTCGATGAAGTAATCCTGACAGAGATATATCCAGCACGCGAAGAGCCTATCGAAGGCGTTACCTCAGCACTCATTTTCGATAATCTAAAGGCAGGAATTGAGAAACAACTCATCGTGAAAGACGAGGTTCTTAACTTTGTTAAGTCGCGCGATTTTGATGTTTTAGTCATTCTCGGAGCAGGCAATTTAGACAACTATGTACCACAGATTGCTCAATTAATAGAAGATAAAGAATAAGAAGAATGTACATAAAATGGAAGAAAATCATTATCGGGTCGCTAGATGTTCTGCTAGCTGTCTATCTTGTTTTGGCTGTTACTTCATGGAATAAGCCTAACGAGAGAGAAACTGTATGTAATGAAGTGAACATCAATATCTCCGATACCAATAATGCAGGCTTCCTTAGTGCCACAGAGGTAAAGGATATATTAACGAAAGCAAAGCTTTATCCGCTTAACAAAGCGATGCAGGGTGTTAGCCCACGTCGTATTGAAGAGACACTCAAAACAGGACCTTTTATTAAGACTGCACAGTGTTATAAGACTACAGCAGGACAGGTTGTCATTAATATTACCCAACGTATGCCTATCATTCGCATCAAGAGCGATACAGGCGACGATTATTATTTGGATGACAATGGAGGTATTCTCCCTAATTCAAAATATACAAGCGACCTCATCATAGCCACGGGAAATATCAATAAACACTTTGCACAGTACTATTTAACATCGCTTGCTAAGGTGATAAATGCGTCTCCTTTTTGGCTTAATCAGATAGAGCAAATACACGTTTTGCCCGATAAAGGCATTGAGCTAGTGCCTCGTGTAGGTAATCAAATCATCTTTTTGGGCTATCTACCGTATGGTAAATACAAGTCGGCACGCGAACGTAGTATCCGTGTTTTTGTAAGTAAGAAGCTTGAACGCCTTCATAAATTCTATAAATATGGTCTCTCACAAGTGGGGTGGAACTTATACAATTACATTGATTTAGAGTTTGATAACCAAATAGTTTGTAAGAAAAATGTTGAGGATGAGGCTAAAACAACAGTTCAAACATCAGATTCAAACGCTACAACTTCTCAACAACAGAAGGAAGAGGTGTTTGAAAAGAAGCCTTCAGAGATAAAGAAGGAGAAGAGAGCTGATGTTCCAATGGCTGAAGAAGGTCCCACCGTCTAAACATTATAATAAATAAGAATAAAACAAGAATATAATACGTTGATATATGGCAGAATTTATTGTAGCCATTGAACTAGGCTCTTCCAAGATTACAGGTATTGCTGGTAAAAAGAATCTTGACGGCAGTATCGATGTTACCGCAGTGGTAAAAGAGAATGCATCTGAGTGTATTCGCAAAGGCATCGTGTATAATATTGATAAGACAGCACAGTGTCTTACTAGTATTATTACCAAGCTAAGAAAGCAACTCAAGTACGAAATTGCCCAAGTTTTTGTAGGAGTGGGTGGACAGTCTATCCGCAGTGTGCGTAATGTTATTATTAAGGATCTTCCTACTGATACCATTATCACAAGCGATATGATCAACGAACTCATGGATGCTAACCGCAATATGACCTATAATGATCAGGAAATTCTTGATGCTGTAACCCAAGAATATAATGTAGATAGTCAAAAGGCTATCGATCCAGTAGGCATTAAAGCAAGTCGTTTAGAGGGCAACTTCTTGAATATTTTATGGCGACAGTCATTCTATGATAATCTCAACAACTGTTTCCAAAAGGCAGATATAAAGATTGCAGAGATGTATCTTGCACCGCTAGCACTTGCTGATAGCATTTTGAGTGAGAACGAACGTCGCGGTGGTTGTGTACTTGTCGATCTAGGAGCAGATACTACTACTGTTCTTGTTTACTACAAAAACCTTCTACGCCATCTTGCTGTTATCCCACTAGGTGGCAGCAATATTACTCGCGACCTTGCTTCTTTACAGATTGATGAGAAAGATGCTGAGAGAATGAAGTTAAAGTATGCAAGTGCTTTCACTGAGGCTTCTGCTATTGATCCTACAGTAAAATATCCTGTAAACGATGAATTGTCGATTGATAGTAGCGAATTTATTAAAGTGGTAGAGGCACGTGTTACTGAAATTGTAGAGAATGTTTGGGCGCAAGTTCCTACCGACTATTCACACACGCTCCTTGGTGGCATTATCCTTACAGGTGGTGGTATGAACCTACCAAAGATAGAGCATACCTTCCGCGAAACTACTGGTGTGGAGAAGATCCGTAAAGCCGACTTCGTTACTTACACCATTAACTCTAGTACCGCAGACATTACTTCTCGTCGTGGAGATATGAATACCATTCTTGGAATCTTAGCCAAAGGCGATATGAACTGTGCAGGTAGCACTTTTAATCCTAATGCAAACAACCTTTTTGCGAATACCGATGAGGTGGTAACAGGTACCCCTATCACTCCAAATCCTCACACTTCGGCTCCAAAACCATTGCAAGGTCAAGGGTTAGTACCTACTCCAGAGGATAAGAAGAAGCAAGAAGAAGAGCGTCGTCGTCGTGAGGAAGAAGAGCGTCGCCAACGCGAAGAGGAAGAAGAACGCTTACGCAAAGAAAAGGAAGAAGAGCGTAAGAATAGCTTTTGGGGCAAATTCAGCAGTAAGGTAAAGGATATTAGTGGTAAGATTTTTGAAGCTGAAGAGGAATAATAACTACCCTCACCCTTATATAAACAATTATTATAAACATCAATTAAGGAATATACTGTTATGGCAGATATAAATAAAATATTAGACTTTGAAGACAAGGATGTTACTGATAGCATCATCAAAGTAATTGGCGTTGGTGGTGGTGGTGGTAACGCTGTAAACCACATGTACAAGGAAGGTATCCATGATGTAACTTTCGTCGTATGTAATACTGATGCTCAAGCCTTAAACGATTCTCCTGTACCTGTTCATCTTCAATTAGGTACCGAGGGGCTAGGAGCAGGCAATCGCCCAGAAAGAGCGCGTCAAGCTGCTGAAGATACAGCCGACAGCATTAAACGAATGCTTTCTGATGGTACAAAGATGGCTTTCATTACTGCTGGTATGGGTGGCGGTACGGGTACTGGTGCTGGTCCTGTTATCGCACGTATTAGTAAGGAATTAGATATTCTTACAGTGGGTATTGTTACTATTCCGTTCAAGTTTGAGGGTACTCGTAAGATCGATCAAGCATTGGATGGTGTAGAGGAAATGGCAAAATACGTTGACGCTTTGTTGGTTATTAACAATGAACGCCTATTAAAGATATATCCAGATCTAAGCCTTATGGCTGCCTTTAAGAAGGCCGACGACACGTTAAGTATAGCAGCAAAGAGCATTGCAGAGATTATTACCACGCACGGTCTTATCAATCTTGACTTCAATGATGTGCGTACGATCTTGAAGGATGGTGGTGTTGCCATTATGAGTACGGGTTATGGTGAGGGCGAAGGTCGTGTTACCAATGCCATTCAAGATGCGCTACACTCTCCATTGCTCAATAATAATGATATTTATAAGTCTCAGCGCATTCTTATTCAAATCAATTTCCATGCTGACGAAGGTGGTAATGCTGGTGTTACAATGGACGAGATGAATGAGATCAATGCTTTTATGGAAAACTTTAGTGAGCGCTTTGAGTTGAAGTGGGGTATTGCTACCGATCCTGAACTAGATAAGAAGGTGAAGGTAACAATTCTTGCTACTGGCTTTGGTATCCGTGATGTCGACTCTGAAGATATGAAAGATCGTATCCAGCGTTACGATGAGAAAGAAGCTGCACAGCTTGCTGCAGAAAAGGAGGCTGAAGCCGAAAAGGCGCGTCGTCGTGGCGAATACTACGAAACAGGCGATAGCAAGCAGGAGAAAACACGTCCTCGTGTTTACCTCTTCTCTGCCGATGATCTTGACAATGACGATGTAATCCTTGCAGTAGAGAATATTCCTACTTACAAGCGTACAAAGCGTAATATAGAAGATATTAAGTTGATCAATGCGCCAAAGGTAATTGCTAGGGAAGAGGAAGAGCCTAAAGAACCTATCAATGGTGTAATCAATTTTAGATAATACCGTTTATTTTCTATATCAGTATATAGACAAAAGCCCTATTAGGAACGATCCTAGTAGGGCTTTTTAGTGCAAATCTATAACTAATGCGTATGAAGATAGCTGTTTATAACAGCATATACAGTAAATATATCCAGTGGGCAGTGAGGGCTGCTGCAACACCTCCAAAGGTGTGTGAGAGGATGGCTTTAGGTGTTAGTTCACGATAGCCTAGCGAGTCGAGCATAGCTGTGTGTGTACTAAGGAAACCACTCCAGCACATACCTATAGCCGTAAACACTGCTATAGCATTACCATCTAGCCAACCGTTGGCTTGAAACTTAGGGATAAGGCTCAAGGCTGCACCCACCGCACCTAGAGCGGTGATAGGGAAGGCTACCTGATGAGGGTCGCTAAAGCCAAAAACATAGCGGAAGAACCAATCTACCTTATATGCCAATGCGGGTAACAATTCTACTCCTTCGTATGCCGATCCAGTATATGTTCCATTTGTAGGACCAAAGGTAAGGATCATAACCAAAGTGGAAATGATGAGTACACCAGGGATAATAGCAATACCAACATCAACACCCGATTTACCTCCGTCCAACAGCGCATCGAGTATTTTTACAAACATAGATCTGCTTGGTTGTGCCTTTTCTTCCTCCACCTTCTCTACGGTTTCTTCGTTTTCCTCCTCATAAGGGTGTTCGGTGGCATAAGCAGGATAAGCTTTGATGACAAAACGTTGCATCAATCGAGTAGACACCGCACAACCCACAAATGCTCCTGCAAGCCCTATAAGCGACTCTACAAAATAGCCATTACCTATCATATAAATGATAACGATAAGCCCCATGCCAAAAGCTGTTCCAAAGTTGGTGAGCGAAATAAACTGTGCTTTGCTGAAATATCTACTAAAACGCTTATCTTTTGAAAGGGTGATAATTGCAGGATTATCCGATAAGAAAGTAAGAACAGCTCCTAGTGAGGCTACTCCGGGCATGTGATAAAGTGGGCGCATTAGTGGGCGAAGCAGCTTTTCCAGCAGATCGACTACACCAAATTCCATAAAAATCTTACCAATAGCACCCGTTACCACACAGATAGCCATAAGATAGAATACGGTGTTGAGCAGCAAGTCGTGAGCTGTTTTCATAATAGTGTTCAGCATATTGGCAGCCCCCATTATTGAGCCAATATAGCTAAAGAGCCCGCCTACAATAAGGAGGCATACAATGCCCGAAGGTATCCACCTAAAACTCTTTTGTAGAATGCCGTTTTTTACATTCTTTCCCTTTTCAGTATTATTCATCAAAGTTAGTTTGTAATAATTTATACTATGTCTTTAGTTAGCACGCAAAAATAGTTATTCTTTTCTAAATAAAGTTTATTTTTTCAAGAAAAATGTTGCCTATCATATATTAAAAAAGTAGGGTAGGTTTAGGAAAAGTATTCTTTGACCTTGAAAAAGGTCATTGCTTATATAGTAAATGATGGCTTTTTATGTGGGAAAAGCTTACTTTTTGAGTTTATTTTTAATTTATTTTTGAATAGGAAATAAATTAAAAATGGGGCAAAAATAATTTATTCTTATGGGTAAAACATCACCTTTTATCATTAGAAAGGTTATGTTTGTGAGTTAAATAGCTGATGTGTTGCAGTATGAACCGACATATAGGTTTTTAGCCGACACAGTATGTTTATGAATGTTTTTAGCTAGCAAAGTAGCACTAGCTAAAGCCTACTTAAAATTTAACGAGAGCTGTCCATCGCCTAATAAATTGTAGCTTTTGCGGTGATAGGGCGTAATACCATACTGTGCAATTGCTGCGCGATGCGCTTTGGTGGGGTATCCCATATTGTGTTGCCAATCGTATATGGGGTATTCTTTGGCAAGCTTTAGCATGTAATCATCACGATAAGTTTTGGCTAGGATAGAGGCAGCAGCGATAGAGAGGTATTTTCCATCGCCTTTGATAATTGTAGTGTGAGGAATATCGTGATAAGCTTTAAAGCGATTGCCATCTACGATAATGGCTTCTGGACGTAGTGTGAGTTGGTCGAGCGCACGGTGCATAGCCAGAATACTCGCATTGAGGATATTGATTTTGTCTATTTCCGCAGGGGTAACAATACCCACAGCCCATGCTATTGCATCGCATTCTATTTCCTCGCGTAGCGCATAGCGTGCCTTTGCCGATAGCTGTTTAGAGTCGTTCAGGCGGTCGTTGTGATAGTTTTCAGGCAAAATGACGGCAGCTGCATATACACTACCTGCTAGGCAGCCACGTCCTGCTTCGTCGCAGCCTGCTTCGGTGAGTCCTATATTATAATGTGAGGAAAGCATTGAATAAAAAAAATCATCAATATTAATTATTGAGCTTTCCAAAATTAATATTGATGAAGTAAAAAAAATTAGTTTCTAGTAAAGGTTTTCCCTGAAAGTTGGTGTAAGCGGACAAGAGCCTCGTGTTCCTTTTCATTATCTGGGTTACCTTTATAGTCTATTCTCTTCAGTGTGATCGATTTGTTTTCATTTGTAAATGAAACTTCATAAGTCATAGACGCATTAGTGTCTTTCTCTTTCAGTGTCAAGCGGTTGCTATTTAAACTAACAGAATAGTTCTCATCTGGGGTAGGAGCAGTGTTTTCTTGTTTTCTTTGCCAGTGGATTGTAGCATTTTGATTGTCAAACTTGATATTTATTATCCACTCCTCTGCTGTATGCTGCCATGTCCCATTCAGTTGTTCTGCTTTTATTGTTGGTGTTGGTGGCAATTCGTCGCTGCTTTTGCTACACGATACTAACTGAAAGCTACATAAAGCTACTGCTATTAACAGTAAAAATGATTTAATTTTGCTCATCTCTTTTTGTTTTTTATCCTTTCTAAAGAAGTTAACTTATTATATCTATTCTCTTTAAATAATTAATTTTATGGTGCAAAGGTAGCTATTTACTATTTAAATAGAGTAAAATAATGCATTTTTTACACATTGAATAGATTTATAAACACTCTTTTTTATATTGTAGTGTATAAAGTTCTTTTTAAAACATTTTTACAACTCGTTTCAGTCCATTTGTTAAAATATCTATTTCTTCTTTGGTGTTATACAAACCAAAGGAAGCGCGAACAGTGCCCAGCGTACCGAGTGTTTCGATGAGCGGTTGTGCGCAGTGATGTCCTGTGCGCACAGCTATGCCTAGCTGGTCGAGCAGTGTACCGATGTCCATAGGGTGGATATTGTCAACATTGAAGCTGATAACGGCATCGCCACGATCGGCAGCATGCCCATAGATGTGTATGCCCTCAATCTCGCGAAGCTGTTGCAATGCGTAATGGGTTAGTGCTTGTTCGTGGGCAAAGATGTTATCCATGCCTAGCGCAGACACATAGTCGAGTGCTATGGCTAAGCCATGAGTCGCTACATAGTCGGGGGTGCCAGCCTCAAATTTGAGCGGTGGACGTTCAAAAGTAGTTTTCTCAAAGCTAACATGCTCTATCATTTCGCCACCACCTTGATAAGGCGGAAGCTTGTCGAGCCATTCCTCTTTGCCATAAAGTACGCCAATACCAGTAGGTCCATACACCTTATGACCACTAAAAGCAAGAAATTCGCAGTCGAGCTCTTGTACATCTACTTTGAAGTGAGGTACACTCTGTGCGCCGTCTATCATCACTGGTACGCCATGATCGTGTGCTATGCGAATCATTTCTTTAATGGGATTGATCGTACCTAAAACATTGCTAACGTGGGTTACGCTAACGAGTTTGGTATGGGTACTAAAGAGGTTGGTGTAAGCTTCTATGTCTAGTTCCTCATTCTCTGTAAGCGGTATCACCTTTAAAGCTATGCCTTTCTTAGCTGCTTGCAACTGCCACGGCACGATGTTAGAGTGGTGTTCCATTGTGGAAATAATCACTTCATCGCCAGCTTTTAGGAAGCCATCGGTGAAAGACGAGGCTATTAGGTTAAGACTTTCGGTGGTTCCACGTGTGAAAACGATTTCGGAAGTGGAGCGTGCATTGAGGAATTTGCGTACCGTTTCACGTGCAGCCTCATGCAAATCGGTAGCTTGTTGTGATAGCCAATGCACACCTCGGTGTACATTAGCATTCACATTAAGATATTCATCGCGCATCGCGTTTAGCACAGAAAGCGGTTTCTGTGTAGTGGCTCCATTATCAAGATAAACCAAAGGTTTGCCGTAAATGGTGCGCGAGAGGATAGGGAAGTCGGCACGAACCTTATTAATGTCGTACATAAGTTATACTCCTTTCTTATTTACAAAGACTACATCCGTTACACTTATTAAGCTCTCCACGGAAACGTTTCTCTACCAAAAGGTGTAAACGATCTCGTAAAGGCTCAAGCTCTATCTTGTCGATAACCTCATAAATAAAGGCAGTCTGGAGCAAAGTGCGTGCTTCTTTTTGGTCGATACCACGTTGTTGCATATAGAAGAGTGCAGCATCATTGAGCTGACCAACGGTTGATCCATGGTTACACTGTACATCATCGGCATATATTTCTAGCATAGGCTGGGTGTACATGTGGGCTGTCTTGGTAGCAACAAGATTGCGATTGGTTTCCACAGAAGTGGTTTTTTGCGCACCTTCACGTACTAGGACAAGCCCTGCAAAGGCTCCAACGGCTTTGTCATCGAGAACATATTTATAAAGTTCGTGGCTGTAGCAATTGGGTACTGCATGGTCTATCATCGTGTTATTGTCCACTCGCTGTTCCTTATCTGCAATGACACAGCCATTTAGAAAACATTCACTATGCTCACCTTTGAAGGTAAGGTCGAGCATATTTCGAGTAATGCCATTGTGTAAGGTGATGATGTTGTGGCTAGCCTTCGAGTGGCTTTGCTGTTCGATGAACACATTAGAGACACGCACATTCTTAGTATGTGTTTCCTCTAAACAATTGAGATCGAGGACAGCATTGTTGCCCACAAAGGCTTCAATAACCTGTGTTGTGAGGAATTTTCGATCATCGGCAGTATCGTCGCAGAAGAGGAACTTAGCCTCTGCACCTTCTTCAAGGACGATGAGTACACGGCGATTGACCATCAGGTCGACATCCGAGCGGAGTATGTTTACGATCTGAACCGTGCGTTCTAGCTTTACATTCTTTGGTACATAGATAAACAGTCCATCTTGTGCCAACATCGTATTGAGCGCAGTAATGCCATCTTTCTCTGTTTTAGCAAGTTTACCATAATACTTGGCGACAAGCTCAGGGCGGCTAGTGGCTGCTTGAGAAAGACTATCAATGATAATGCCTTCATCTAGTTTGACCTTTGGTAGTTCTTTGGTATAGAACTGATCATTGACAACGAAATACAGAGATGTGCTCAAGTTGGGTACATCACACTTGAATGTTTTGTAAGGATCTACAGGAATTTCCAATCGACTTAGGTTCAAACCATAATCAGGTTTGAAGAGCGTTGGAATATCTGAATACTTGTATCGCTCCACCTTCTTAGTAGGAAAGCCTAGCTTTTTGAAGTTGTTGAATGCTTCTTCTCGGAGCGCATTCATTACTTCAGCCGACTTACTCTTGATAAGTTCCGAAGTTTGCGTATACAGATCTATATATTGTTGTTCACTTTTCATGACATAATTAGTCTTTATCTACCTCTTCTTTTATCCAATCATAACCGCGTACTTCTATCTCTTTAGCGAGTTCAGGGCCAGCAGTCTTTACGATACGACCATTGTAAAGCACATGAATAAAGTCGGGCTTAATCATGTCTAGCAAACGTTCGTAGTGTGTAATAACGATAGCCGATGTCTCCTTTGTGTGCATTTTGTTTACACCTTCTGCCACAATACGCATCGCATCAACATCAAGTCCAGAGTCGGTCTCGTCCAAAATACTAAGTTTGGGTTCTAGCATTGCCATTTGGAAAATCTCGTTACGCTTCTTTTCACCACCCGAGAAGCCCTCGTTGACGCTACGGTGTGATAGTTTAGAATCGAGTTCCACAAAATGTCTTTTCTCACGCATAAGTGCCATAAATTCGGCAGCTTTTAAAGGTTCTAAGCCTTGATAGGTGCGCTTGGCATTGATGGCAGCTTTCATAAAGTTGGTCATACTTACGCCAGGGATCTCCACTGGATATTGGAACGATAGGAAAAGCCCCTCACGAGCGCGGTCTTCAGGCTTCATATCCAAGAGGTTTTTGTCGTTAAATACCGCCATGCCATCAGTTACCTCATAAAGAGGATTGCCTGTAAGCACAGCACTTAGCGTAGATTTACCAGAACCATTAGGTCCCATAATGGCATGAATTTCGCCATCTTTAATTGTAAGGTTGATACCTTTTAATATTTCTTTACCTGCAATTGTTGCATGCAAGTTTCTTACTTCTAACATAATGTTTTTATTTGTTTAAAATTATATCGACTATACTCGATAATATATCACCAAAGATGCTCTTGTCTTCACCACGTCTGATTCGTTCTATCTCTTCTTGACGTTGTTCGTATAAATCGCGTTGGGTCGGCTGATATTCATATCGTTTCTTCTTTTTCTTTTTATAAGGAAGGTAGTCGGTAGGTGAAGCAGTAGAGAAAGAGAAAGGGTGCGTAGCATAGAAAGCACCATAGTAAGGCTGGCTGGCTGTTAGCGGCTCGCCATTAGCCTTGTATGAGCTAACAATTAGCGACTTTTCTTGTGCAGGGGTAGTGCTAGTTGTAAGTCTCTGCTCTGACAAGAATTTATGCCAAGGTTGTGGCTGCCAATTTTGCCCTTTAGCCATTAGTGTTAGTGTTGTGAGCGCTACTACAAAAATATATTTCTTCATGAAGATAGACTTTTAAGTACGACACCTCTCTTTTACTTATCCTACAGTACCCTCCAAAGTTACCGCAAGCAGTTTCTGTGCTTCAACAGCAAACTCCATAGGAAGTTTGTTGAGTACATCTTTTGCATAACCATTTACAATCAAGCCTACAGCATCTTCCGTAGGAATACCACGTTGGTTGCAATAGAAAAGCTGCTCTTCATTGATTTTAGAGGTTGTAGCCTCATGCTCAACGATAGCAGTATCGTTATGAATATCCATATAAGGGAAGGTGTGAGCACCACATTGTGAGCCTAAAAGCAATGAGTCGCAGCTAGAGTAATTGCGGGCATTGTCGGCATTGGCAGTGGCACGTACTAAGCCTCGGTATGAGTTTTGGCTATGTCCCGCAGAGATACCTTTCGATATAATAGTACTCTTGGTGTTTTTACCCATGTGAATCATCTTAGTACCTGTATCGGCTTCTTGATAGTTGTTGGTAACGGCTACAGAATAGAACTCTGCTTGCGAGTTGTCGCCTCGAAGGATACATGACGGGTATTTCCATGTGATCGCAGAACCCGTTTCGACCTGAGTCCATGACAACTTTGAGTTGATACCTCGGCATTCGCCACGCTTTGTAACAAGGTTAAGCACGCCGCCTTTTCCGTTTTCATCGCCTGGATACCAGTTCTGAACAGTAGAGTATTTTACTTCTGCATTGTTCATCACGATGATTTCTACCACAGCAGCATGCAGTTGGTTCTCGTCTCGCATAGGAGCAGTACAGCCTTCGAGGTAGCTAACATAGGCATCATCATCGGCAACAATGAGGGTGCGCTCAAACTGTCCTGTATTAACAGCGTTGATACGGAAGTACGAACTTAGTTCCATAGGGCAGCGAACGCCTTTGGGAATATACACAAACGATCCATCGCTAAACACAGCAGAGTTAAGGGCAGAAGTCCAATTATCACGATAAGGCACCACGCTTCCTAGATATTGTCGCACTAAGTCGGGATGTTCTTTTACCGCTTCACCAAATGAACAGAAGATAATACCTTTCTCTGCCAATTGCTTTTTGAAAGTAGTCTTTACGGAAACAGAGTCCATTACAGCATCGACAGCAGTGCCACTCAATGCTAATCGCTCTTCCAACGGGATGCCAAGTTTATCGAATGTCTTCTCTAATTCTGGATCAATCTCCTTATTCTTAGGCTTCTTAGCTAGAGGGTCGGCATAATAAGAAATCTCCTGAAGATGTAGTTCAGGAAGTGTTAAATGCCCCCATGTAGGAATAGGGAGAGTTTGCCAATACCTAAAAGCTTCCAAACGGAATTCAAGGAGCCACTCGGGTTCCCCTTTCTTTGCAGAGATTAAACGTACTACATCTTCGTTTAGTCCCTTTGGAATAACTTCGGTATGCACATCGGTCGTAAAGCCAAATTCATACTTTTGCTCGGCGACCTTCTTTACATATTCGTTGTTTTTGTTATCTGACATTATTAAATTATCTTTTATTTATTAAGAGAACAAATGCCGTACCATAATATAGTGGTAATAGTATTTGTAGGCACTAAGATAATAAAAAATCCCCTATGTACATCGTGTACGTAGGGGATTTTATTGTTATTTCATCATAATTTTTGTTCAACTTCAATTTCTGTGAAGGTTTCAATGACATCGCCCACCTGCAAATCGTTGTAATTTACCAGTGAAATACCACATTCCAATCCAGTAACAACTTCCTTGACGTCGTCTTTATATCGTTTCAAAGCATCGATCGGAGCTGTGTGGACGACGATGCCATCGCGTACCACTCGACCCTTATCCTTGTTGTGTACCTTACCTTCGGTTACCAAAGCACCAGCTACAGTACCCACCTTAGAGATCTTGAATACCTGCTTAACTTCTACCTGACCAGTAATAATTTCTTTCTTCACCTTATCAAGCATACCCACCATAGTAGATCTTACATCGTCAATAGCGTCATAGATGACAGAGTAAGTATTGATTTCTACTCCCTCGCGGTCTGCCAAACGGCGTGCCTCTGTAGAAGGACGTACTTGGAAACCAACAATAACAGCATCAGAAGCACTTGCTAACATAACATCGTTTTCAGAGATCTGACCTACAGCCTTACTAATAACGTTGACGTTTACCTTTTCAGTAGATAGCTTGATGAACGAATCTGACAATGCCTCGATAGAACCATCGGTATCACCTTTCACGATAATGTTCATCTCATGGAACTCGCCACGAGCAATGCGGTGAGAAATATCCGACAAGGTGAGACGCGTCTGAGTGCGTAAGCCTTGTTCGCGTTGTAGTTGTTCGCGCTTGTTAGCAATCTCGCGAGCTTCCTGTTCTGTTTCCATAACGTGGAAGGTATCACCAGCAGCAGGAGCACCATTTAAACCAAGAATAATAGCTGGTTCGGCAGGTTTAGCCGCTTCAATGCGCTGATTGCGCTCATTGAACATAGCCTTAATACGACCGTATGAAGTACCTGCAATGAGGTTGTCGCCCACCTTCAAAGTACCATTTGAAACGAGAACTGTACTTACGTAGCCACGACCCTTATCCAAAGACGACTCAATGATAGTACCTGTAGCCTTACGGTTAGGATTAGCCTTTAAGTCAAGCATTTCGGCTTCAAGCAAAACTTTGTCAAGCAAGTCTTCTACACCGATGCCCTTTTTGGCACTGATCTCTTGGCATTGATATTTACCGCCCCATTCTTCTACAAGGAGGTTCATTTGTGAAAGGTCTTCGCGGATTTTGTCAGGATTAGCTCCTGGCTTATCAATCTTGTTGATAGCAAATACCATTGGAACTCCAGCAGCTTGTGCATGGGCAATAGCCTCACGAGTGGTAGGCATCACAGAGTCATCGGCTGCGATAATGATAATAGCGATGTCAGTAACTTGAGTACCACGAGCACGCATAGCTGTGAAGGCTTCATGACCCGGAGTATCCAAGAAAGTTACTCGCTTTCCGTTTCCAAGCTGAACGCTATATGCACCAATGTGCTGGGTAATACCACCCGCTTCACCAGCAATAACGTTAGTATCACGGATATAGTCAAGCAGTGATGTCTTACCATGATCAACATGACCCATCACCGTTACGATAGGCGCACGTGATAAAAGATCGTTTTCATCATCAACTTCCTCGCTTACAGCTTCTTGTACTTCAGCTGATACGTATTCTGTCTTAAAGTTAAATTCGTCAGCAACAAGGTTGATAGTCTCTGCGTCCAAACGCTGGTTGATAGATACCATAATACCTACAGACATCAATGTAGAGATTACATTTGTTACAGGAATATTCATCATTGTAGCCAATTCTGAAACAGTAACAAACTCGGTAAGCTTCAAAACCTTGCTTTCCTTCTTTTCTGCACGTGCCTCTGCGTTTAGCTTTTCTTGTACTGCATCACGCTTTTCCTTACGATACTTAGCACCCTTCTTGTTTTGACTCTTGCTAGTTAAACGGGCAAGCGTTTCCTTTACTTGGCGTGCTACAGCCTCGTCATCTACCTCTAATGGCTTCTGACTACGATTGTTGTTGTTATTACGGTTGTTCTTCTTACCGCCACCATGATTGTTATTGTTATTATTGCTCTTACTGCGGTTACCTTGACCACCCTGCTGATTAGCAGCAGCATTAATATCAACACGCTCTTTATTGATGCGGACACGTTTCTTTTTGGCCTGACCATTTGTCTGACCTGCCTTGTCCTCTCGTTCCTTTTTACGCTCTTCCTTACTCTTCTTCTTTGGACGAGTGCTTTGGTTGAGAGTACTCAAGTCGATCTTACCAAGTACGTTGACTTTTGGAGTATTGAGCATCTTTTCTTCATTTTTAGTCTTAAAGATGCCATCGTCCTTTACTTCTGTTGCTGCTTTTGTCTCTCCTTGAGAAACAACAGCCTCTGCTTTCTTTTCTGTGTTCACTAAAACTTTAGGAGTTTCGTTCTTTATTTCAGCTTGTTTATCTTGCTTCTTTTCTGTCGAAACTTCTGACTTTTGCTCTACAGGCTTTGCTGGTTGTTTCTCAACCTTAGCTTCTTTTACAACAGGAGTTTCTTGCTTAGGTGCTACAGCTTTTTCAACCTTTTGTTCTTTCGCCCCTATTTCCTTAACAGGAGTTTTGGTAATAGGCTTTTCTGTCTCTACTGATTTTGTTTCTGCCTTTGCTATTGGTTTGTTAGTAGCATCAAGGTCAATCTTACCTAGTGGTGTATATTTCTGTCTTTTAGAACTAAGCAAACTGTCGGCACTATGATTAGCCGATTTTGCGTTCTCTTTCTTGTCTTTTGATTTCTTTTGTAGAATATCGGCAGCCTTGTCCTTAACTTCCTTATCGCCCTTGAATGCTTTTACTAGTGCCTTGTATTGATCGTCATTCAATTTGTAGTTAACATCAATAGACTCATCATTCAAGCCAAGCTTCTTTTGTAGAAACTCAACAGCTGTAGGATGTCCAATATTCAATTCTCGAATTGCTTTACTTAATCTGATACTCATTAATTTTCTTTTTCGGTGTGGGTGTTCGTTGTTGGTAGCATTGTTGTTTCATTGCCATTTGGTAGAGGGGTTCCGAACATGGAGTTGCAGAATAGTCACACCCGTTAGGCTTTCTGCTAACAACCATCACCCACCAGCCATCACCTAGTTATCAAATTCAGATTTTAGAATGTTCAACACATTGTCAACAGTTTCTTCCTCTAAATCGGCTTTCTCTATCAACATTTCACGTGGCGCATTTAATACCTGACGAGCTGTTTCCATACCAATGCTTTTGATTGCATCAATCACCCACTGATCGATTTCGTCAGAGAATTCATCCAAGTAGATGTCGTCCTCCGCATCGTTTTCGTCTAGCTCGCGGAATACATCAATAGTGTAACCTGTCAACATACTAGCTAATTTGATGTTCAAACCACCACGCCCAATGGCTAAGCTAACTTCTTCTGGTTGCAAATATACCTCAGCTTTTTTATTTTCTTCGTCAATAGTTAAGCTGCTTACCTTTGCTGGTGCCAATGCACGTTGGATAAATAGCTTAGTGTTAGCAGTCCAAGTTATTACATCAATATTTTCATTGCATAGTTCGCGAACAATGCCATGGACACGGCTACCACGTACACCAACACATGCTCCTACAGGGTCAATACGATCATCGAAGCTTTCTACAGCAATCTTTGCACGCTCTCCCGGCATACGAGCAATCTTCTTAATAGCGATTAATCCGTCATTGATTTCAGGAACTTCTGCTTCCAGCAAACGCTCTAAGAATTCTGGAGCTGTACGAGAAAGGATAATCTTTGGATTGTTATTTTCATTGTCAACACGATGGATAACGGCACGAATGGTTTCTCCCTTGCGGTAGTTATCACGTGGTATTTGCTCGCCCTTTGGTAAGATCATTTCGTTGTTATCTTCATCTACTAACAAAACTTCGCGCTTCCAAGTTTGATATACCTCACCAGTAATGATCTGACCCACACGGTCTTTATACTTATTATATAATGAGTCGTGTTCCAATTCCAAAACCTTTGAAGCTAATGTTTGGCGCAAGTTTAAGATAGCGCGACGACCAAACTTATTAAAGTCGATCTTCTCACTCACATCTTCACCTACTTCGAAATCAGGCTCTAGCTTACGAGCATCGGTAAGACTTATCTCTTTATTCTCATCCTCTACATCATCGTCAGCCACTACTACACGATTGCGATAGATTTCAAAGTCGCCCTTATCAGGGTTTACAATAACATCGAAGTTTTCGTCACTACCGAAAATCTTTGCAAGCACATTGCGAAAGCTCTCTTCCAAAACGCTCATCAAAGTAGTACGATCGATGCTCTTAGTGTCTTTAAACTCCTTGAAGGTCTCGATCATATTTGGACGATCTTCTTCTATTTTTCTTGCTGCCATAGCTTTATTTGAAACTTATTACGTATTTTGTATATTTCACTTCATTCATATTGTACTCGTGATCCACATCCATTTTTATAGGACGTTTCTTACCTTCCACTTGTACTTTCTCATTAACAGCGACAATAAAATTATCACCATCAACACTTTTTAAAATTCCTTTAATCTTCTTTCCGTCTTTGTCAAGTACTTCTACTTCCTTGCCCACAAAGTTTTCATACTGCTGAGGAACTTTAAAAGGCTGACCTAAGCCAGCCGAACCAACTTCTAATTCATAGTCGGCTTCATCACGCGAAAGATGTTCTTCGATATACTTGCTAAGCTCTACACAGTCCTCAATCCATACTCCATCAGCATGGTCAATCTCTACAACGATCTTGTCGTCTGAACTAATCTGAATATCTACTAGGAAGTAATCCTTATCTTCCAACCACTCGTCAACGAGTTTTTTAACAACAGTTTTATCTATCATATCTGCTAAATAATGAAAAATGAGGAACTTTGTCAAGTTCCCCATTCCTCTGAACGCTGCAAAGTTACAAATAAATTTGTTAATAACAAAACAACCTAAGAGATTATTTACTTGTTAGTTGAATTAGGAGTTTATTAGCAGACTTATTTTAATGTATCATATTCAAGTCCAAAAAGAACTTCACCCATAAATTCAAGTGTTTGTTTTGGATTTCTTGTGCTAAATGCTTTTCCGCCTGCCTTAGCATCGAAAAGAAGATCCTTTAGCTTGATAGTAACAGTAGTTGTTCCAAGATCATCGCCTACAGGGACTCTGTTAACAATCGTATTGTGCATACTTGTTGTAATAGTAACATACTGCTCCAAGAAGTTTGACATACTCATATTTAGTGGACGTTTTATGGAAACTGTTTCAGGCATATTAGAACCTGTTATATCTGTATAAGAATTGTTATCTACCTGAATAGCCTTCTCTTTACTAATATTTAGAATGTTAAAACGATCTCCGTTAGGAAGGGCTACGGTGCATTCACCATATAGGAAAAGAGGATTTTTGTTTATAACTTTACCCCTGATCGCTTTTGGGGTAAACTTAAAGTTGATGCTATTACATGTAGGAACAAAAATCGATTGTGTAACAGGGTAAGAATTGCTCATAAGGATACGAGCTACAGAGTTATCGCTAACATACTTTAAGTTGTAAGCAATAGGAGCTGCTGCTGACATTGGTATAGGGTTGCCGATAGCTTTCTTAAAGGCCTCCCAACCACCAGATATAATTGCTTGATGGTCTTGCATAGTACCTCCAATGCTAGTCTGTGTGATTACAGATTCGTCTAAGATGCTCTTGTATTTAATTTGTAAATCAGCACTTAAGTTATTAAGTTTAGGGAAAACAAGATTAAGTGCTGCTGTAACCTCATCGTAACTATAGTTTGTAGAAATAAGGGCAAACGCCATTCTTCCATAGTGAACACTGCTTACATATACAGGCATTACCCCATTAAAAGAGTTAATATCAGCAGATTTCAGAATGCAGTTTTTAGGAGATGTAGAAACTGTAAATAATTTCTGAATAAACGAAACGAGAACATGCGTCTTTTTTCTGTTGTGATGTGTGTCAAGGCTTAGCCCTGCTTGCACGGGAGAACCATTAAAATTGATACCTAAGTGGGTAGCAAATTCCTTTTCATTTTTGATCTCTTGTACTTTGTACTCTGTTGTTACAGAGGGTTCAGCATTAGGGGATGATCTCCATTGCTGAAGGGTAGTTTGGTAGCTACTCCATGTAATATTAGGGATAACTGCAGTATAAGCAGGTCCTCCCATTGGGGTCAAATCGGCTGTAACTACCATATCTTCTACTTCTGCATTCTTGATAGGACTAAATATGCCATTTGAAATAGTGTTACCTGCTAAAACATTGCCAGGAAAAATTTGGTTTTCATTGGGGTTAAAAAAGAGGACTTCATCATGGATGGCACTAGCGTTGTACATCTGTGTTTTGTTTACCATCGTGCCGTTAATACCATCAAAAATGCCCTCATTGCTTACTATTTGTGGCGAAGAATTAGGAGTTGGACCATCGTAAAGATCAACTTTATCGCCCACACGATACATATCTTTACCTAGTGGTAATGAATTAAGAAGTTGTGGGCTGATATTCTTGTCTTTACTAGGTACATTGGTAACATCCTCCATGATGTCGCTACTACATGATGTAAGTACATTAGCGAATAATAATACGCTAAGCCCTCCAACAATAAAACTGTAATGTTTCATAACTTTTAATAGGTTAATGCATCCCATTTTACAAGATGCAGGTTATAAAAATAAATTTAAAATAGAAATTTCTCTCAATTAGTTTGTTATATCTTTTGTTATAAGCTCACCGTACAAGTTCCAGTTTTGATAATACACACCTCATTTCTTTGTTTTTTCTTAGAGATATTGTCGTAATAATTTACTAGATCATAGGTAGGTTGGGCTTTATTATGCTCCAAAAGTAAATAATTAAATAATAACTTATATAATGTTATTTTAAAAATATGAACAAATTAATTATAATTAACGCTATGCTTTCTTTAAAGGAGATGTCTTTTTTATGTAATAATATCAACTGTTAGTGCATATATTAATCGTGTCATTGTCTGTATGTCATGCGGTAGAGAGAAAATATTAGAATTTTGTGTGTATAAAACATTCCCAAGTATTTTTGAAAAAATACATTATTTATAACAAAATAGGAGGGAGCATATCTCAACGACATATCTCCCTCCTGCTAATTTATACTAATGTGCAAAAATCCTTATTTACTTTAGTATTGTTATCTTATCTAGGTTCATATATCCCTGGGATAGATTGAAGCTAAATTTTATGTAGCGTGTTTTACGTTCTTTACCCGATTGGAATAACAATACTTCTTTATCTAGCATATTTTCGGTTGCTGTAACCTGCTTCCAATCTTGTCCGTCTGCACTAAAATAGATCGTAACATCCTTTGGTTGATCTTGACTAGCGTCTATTTCTATACCTTTTACACCTGTCTCTACCATACAGTCAACTGTAATTTCATGATGATCACTTTCATGAACGTAATAGCCATCGGTTTCATCTGTAGAAGTGATAAATAATTTTTTTATATCACCTTCAGAAGTTCCATATCTATTTGTTATCTTCCAACTGCTTGCATCAAGAACCGTTCCTGTTAAGCTATTTTCCGATGCTGTAAACATTGACTTGGTAACGGTAAAAGTAGCAAAGAGAATTTGCTTGTCAGCCGTTATAGGATGTTTCACTCCTGCCTTATCTGTTACTACGAGCTGTAACGGCAACACGTACGTGCCTGTATTTTTAAAGCTTTCAGGCTTCACGAAGTTAGCTGTCATAAGCACACGCTTTGTTAAAGGTTGAGCAGCTACAGATGCGACGATGCCTTCAGGTGCCAAAGTAGCCTTTTCAAGGTTTTTAGGACGCTTGTCAAACAAAGCCTTGTTTGCAACTAATTCTATTGTGTATCCTTCTGCAATATTACCATCAGCTTGAGCTGCTATACGCAAACTGTTTCCGCTAGTGTATGTTGCCTCACCATCGCTTAGTGAAACGTTAAAGCTAGTATTTTCAGCTTCTACCTTTAAAACATTTTTAGGGCTTAGCGTGATGTAGCATACAGACGACTGATCGGTAGCATTCTGAATGTTATCCCCTGAAAGTTTGATGCTCAAAGGAAGAACAGTGTTTTTGCTTATCTTACTTAGGTTTTTGAGCGTAGCTTTCACTTCAAAACTGCTCTTACCTTCAGGAATAGCTATCGATGAACTTTCAAACTGAATGTTCTCCATTTTACCTACCTCATAGTCTTTATACGTGGTAGCAAGTTCGGGTGCAGCTTCATTGATAACAAACTCGATCTTACCATTTTTTGTAGGACGAGTCAAATTGATCACTAAGTTCTTTTCCACCTCATCTTTGCTTACAGCAATGTCGCCCAAAATGCTTACAGGCACATCTATCTTAGTTTCGCCAAATGAAGCTAAGTTTTGGCGAGGGTCAGAACCATTGTAATAGCCTTTGATGTCATATTCACTATCGTAGCTGACATCGTTTGAGCAAGAGGCTGCAAATGCGATGCAGCCCATTGCTATTAAACTATATTTTAAAATACTTTTCATATCTTGTTTTTTATTCAGCAGGGAAAGTAGAATCTTCGTAAGAAAGTGTAGCATTAGGGTTCACACTTATGCTAAAGTCTGATGCGCCACTATCTTTTGAAGCTTTGCTTGTAGCAACATTCTTTAGTTGATTAATCTTATCCAATGGCGCATAGAATACCAAATTCTCATTAGCAGGATCTTCTACATATAGTGCTTCGCTTATTTGGAAAGCTGTCATAGCCTTGTTATACAAACGTACATCGCGCATAAGACCTCTATAAGAAGCTCCCCAACCTGTAGCTATCCAAGGGAATTTCACAGCTTTAGCAATGAAATAGTTAGTTTGTACACCATTTACATAAGCAGTGATGTGCTGGTCTTTATACACCCAAGTAATGATTATCCACTTCTTTGCTGGCACGCTTCCTTTAGCATAAAGGTAGGTGTTATCTTCATCTGATCCAGCAGTCTTAAACTGGATATTACCAGAATTTACCATACGAGAATAGAAACCTAGATCTTCAGTGGCAGTTGAAATAACTGCTTGGTTACCTGATGCGGTTGGATTATCAGCACAGATAGCATACTGCAAAGTCCACTCTTCCATAAACAATGGTTTGTCTTCAGGGAAGCTCATCTTTAAGTTGAAACCTCTATGAACCAATGCAGAAGTCTTTAAGATGCGGTCTAGCGCAAAAATCTTTGTACTAGAACTTTTCAGTGCTTGCAAATTGCTCTTGCTTACAATTGATAGCGGCAAAGCATACTTCTTTGTAGCATCTAGCTCGGTAGCAGCTGTAGCTTTAATGGTAACCTTGATAGGGTTTCCGCTTACATTGCCTTTCTCGATAGTAACTTCTTCTGCCGACAACTCATAATATTCCTTTGGAAGAAGGGTGTATCTTGCTCCGTTTTCTTTGTTAAAGCGGTTTAAAGCTTCTTCATCGCTTGTTATAGCAACAGTTACATTTTCGGTTGCTAGGTTAGAGGTGCGTGGCGTAAACTCTGCTTCTCCACCATTCTCCTTTACCGACACTTTATTCATAATCTGCTTGTCTGCACCATCAATATATACAGCGTTAGGCAAATTGGTTTCGCTATTTACCCCATCGTTATCTACATTGGCACAGCTTGTAGCAAATAAGTTGCATGCTACAAGAGCAGCCATTAAGTAATTATATTTTTTCATTATATTAAGTCTCCTCTTATTTTTTAGCAGGGTTCATTATCTGAATACCATCGCGCATATATTTGTAATTTGCAGCATAGTCTTTTTCCATGTGGTAGGCACCTACACCTCCCTTACGCATACCCGTTGCACACCATTTTGCCATACCTAGATAAGAGCGTGTTATCGTGCCATCAGGAAGATGGAAGTCTACACCACCTTTTGAGCTATACTTTTCAAACTCTTCGGTTACAATTAGCTTTTTATAAGCATCGGCAGTTGAAACTCCTTTTTTGCTTAAGTAAGCAGATAGGGCACTTGCTTCGCCGTCAAGTGTATAAGAACTGTGTGCTCCGTATGATTGACGAATGAAGTAGTTGAAAATGTCAGCACCATAGCCATGACCAAACTTATCGTAATAAGTTACTTCACCGTCTACCACCAATAATTTTGATCTACCCTTCTCGTCTTCAGCTTTAGGACCTATGCGTTTTGCCATTGCGTCTAAGAACCATTTTGGGCGATCGCCTAGCCACATATTCTTTTCTGTACGGAAAGGCTGTGCATAACTAGGTTCACAGTCAATGTCGAAGCCATCATAGTCGTATTTGAATACGGTGTCGCAAAGCGCATTTGCATATTTCTCAATAGCTGCTTTGATCTTAGCATCATCGCCATCAACCCATCCCCAAAACTTGCGTGCATACTGTCCCCATGAACCTCCTTCTGGATCATCAGGGGTAATGGCATTACCCAAGTCCATTAGTAACACACAAGGCATAAACTTAGTACCCTTCTTTTGCTGTGTCTCGCGTAGATCTTTGATCTTAGCTTCCGACAGATTAGACCATCCGCCCCAGATAGAAACCAAATCGACAGAGTCTGGAATAGAACTCAAAAAGCGGTTTTCAGGACCATCGGCAGTCCAACCACCAAACCATCCAAAGGTTAAGCTATGATCGGTCTTTTTATATGCACGTAAGTTTTCAAGATACTTCTCATGCGCTATCTTTAGCTGTGCATCAGCATTTACTAAAGCATCGTCTATATTGTTAGCCTCTGGTGTGGTGCTGCAAGCACTAAGAGTGCATACTGCCACTAGCATACCAACGAGGTATTTTATACTTTTCATATAGTAGTTATTCTTTATTATTTCTTAGTTATATCGTTACTTATTAGGCTTTTTATCCCACCAAACACGTGTGCTTCCTAGGTCGCCAGCACCACCAAGTAGCTGAACAGCCTTCAGAATATTAGCGTTGTTGTCGGTATACTCTTCATTAGAGTAGGGGATACGGGTAGGACGTTTGTTACCATCTACACCACAGTCGGTGTGATTAGCTACCGCTGGGAATATCTTAGGATAACCCGTGCGGCGATATTCGCTCCATGCTTCCTGTCCGTCAGGGTAAAGCGCTAGATATTTTTGGGTAATAATACGCTCTAGGTTTGTTTCTAAGTCAGCATTGTTAGCCCAAGGAATAGTAATTTCGCTTACAGCAGCTGTACTATATTGGCTATTTGCTACATCCTCAAACTTAGCTTGTTTCGCATCTTTTTGAGCTATATATTTACCAAATTCAGATGCTGCAATACCATTCTCCTCAAAACTTAGCTTGATACCCTTTTCGTAATGGCTCTTAGCATCTCCCTGCACACCCGGCATCTTGCGCAACGCTGCTTCAGCCAATAAGAACTCTACCTCCGAAGCACGCATAATATATAATGGTGTTTCGTTCTGCACGTTGAGTTGTGAAAACTCGCCTACCTTTATATAAGAGTCTACCTTTGGCATATTAGTACGCACACCATAGTAACCAGATTTGCCCTTATAGTTGCCCTTTGTAAAGTAAACACTTAGGCGAGGATCGTTGTATCCTTGTAGATAAGTACCTATTTCTGCCCCCATACGTGCATCGTTATAGCCAGGATCGTTGATAATTACCAATGGGTTTTTATACTGAATACCTGCTCCCTTGCAAAGTTGCGCTCCTTCGCTAGCTACAGCGATCAAACCGCCTGGGTTAGTACATGCTTTCTGAACGTATGTCTTTGACATTTCTTTGTTAGCATAATAGCAGCGCATAGCCAAACGAAGCATCAACGAGTTGGCAAACTTCATCCACTTGTTGTAGTCGCCTTCATAGATTACATCGTAGCGTGTGAAAACATTGTGCTTATTATTGTTCAAGGCTGTTACGGCAGCATCAAGCTCTTCTAGCATCTGCTTGTACACATCCTCTTGAGCATCGTATTCTGTTTGCGAACTTCCTTTTATCGCAGCCTTTGAGTAAGGAATAGGACCAAAAGTATCGGCAGCCTTATGCACTGCAGCTATCTTGATAATCTGACCTACGGCAAACGCTGCCGGATCGTATTTTAGCTTATCTTTTAGCTCTAGCCAGCTCCGGTAAACCTTACCCGCCATATCATCATAAGTTTGCTTACTTCTTTGCTTTAGTGCAAATGTAGGAGGCAAAGTGCCTTCCCATTTGTTCTGTGTAGGTGCAATATACCCCATCCAGCAGCTACTTGATAAGGTGTAAGCCACTTGATATTCGTTTACATAGGCTGTTCCGCTGTTGCCTACAGGGAAGATATTCTCTTCTAGTGCTGTTACCAAACCGCCCGAGTTAAGATTGTCCATCTCAAGATCCTTTTCGGTAGGATGGCGATGATCGGTATTGATTTCAGCAAAATCAGTTTGGCATGCAGTAAGCGTTGCAGCTGACAACGCAATGCCCATAAGGGCTATATTCTTAATTCTTTTCATTGTTGTTTCTTACTGATATTAAAAGTTTACCTTTACGCTGAAGCCCATACTGCGTAGTGAAGGCTGACTAAAGTAGTCGCTACCATAACCGTATGTACCTGTCGATGCTGCCACCTCTGGGTCGAATGGTGCTTTGTTATAGAACATAATCAGGTTGCGACCGATGAGTGATAGCGTAATCTTTGGCCATCCTTGTCCTAGCAATGTGCGAGGAAGCGCATAGCTTAGGCTCATTTCTTGTAAACGTATGTTGGTAGCATCGTAATTATAGTAAGCTGTGAGTTGCTGACCACCCACTACAGCGTAGTACTTTTTAGGGTCGATTACTTTTCCACCCTTAACCACTACACCGCCTGCATCACGCGCATCGGCTGACGCCTGAGACACGCCAAACTGGTCCATAATGGCTTGTGTGCTTGAGGTAACGATACCACCAAAGCGACCATTGATCAAGAATGAGAAGCTAAGGTCTTTCCATGTGAGGGTGTTGCGCCAACCCATTGTGAAGTCAGGATTGGTGTGTCCAATCTTCAAGTGTTCACCATTTGGAAGATCCATTGACGAAATGTTGCCTTCTTTGTCTACTGCTATTTCGCCCGTCTTATCGCGTGCTATAACCTTAGTAACATACACATCATTCATTGAGTCGCCTTCACGGAGATAAGCACCAGAGGTTGTGATATGATTGAAGTCGATAACCTGACCAAAACCAGTATCATAACCATGAACCAGCCTTTTTATCTTATTCACGTTACGACCATAAACAAGGTTGGTACTATAACCGAAATCGCCCCACTTGTCATTGTAACCGATCGACATTTCTATACCTTGGTTCTGAACATTACCTGACTGAACATAGAGGGCGGAATAAGGAGCCGAACTTGAAAGGGTTACAGGGAATGTCTGGTTGTAGGTATTAGAGTGATACCATGTAAAGTCAAAGTTTAGTTTGCTTTCAAACATACGTAGGTTTAAACCCAATTCGTAGGAACGAGTACGCTCTGCCTTAAAGTCGTAGAAAGGCATAATGGTACGTGCAGCAGGCACACCGTTAGATAGTCCTAACGTGATAGTGCCACGTGTTACGCCACGATAGCGATCAGGAATAGGCGAACCTACTTCGGTGTAAGAGGCTCGAACCTTAGCAAAAGAAACAAACTTAGGCAACTTCATTAAACGGCTCAACACTGCCGATATACCTACAGAAGGGTAGAAGAAGCTTTCTTCCTTAGCGTTGACAAGGAGCGAACTCCAGTCGTTACGACCCGTAACAGTGAGGTAAAGCATATCTTTATAGCTCAATTCTGAACTTGCAAAGACGGCAGTACCACGCTTGCGGAAGTTGTTATCGTAGCCATGATTATTAGAAGGATCGAGGGCATCAGAAGAGAAGATATTAGGCACCTTCAAGATGTTACCACCAAAGCCTACGCTAGCGGTGTAAATGTCTTCGAGCGATGCACCAAGGTTAGCTGTTAAGTGCCAGTCGGGGTGGAGCTGCTTGTCGGCATTCAGCATAATATCCATATAGGTTTGTTGCTGCTGGCTCATAGAGTGGGCGTACATACCATTCTTATAAGCATCGCCTGCATATAGAATGCCAGTACCTGTAGCATGGTAGCGACTTTCGCTCTCGGTGGTAGCATTGTCCACACGTACACGACCTGCCACGTTTAGCCAAGACAATATGTCGTACTTCAAGCTAGCGGCAAACATATAACGCTTACGCTTTGAAGGGGTCATCATATCGTTCATGATAAAGTATGGGTTCTGCATCTGCATACCCTGATCGCCGTAATTCCAATATTGGGTAGGGAATTTGCGCTCGGCATCATAACGCTTATATTGCTGAATAGCACCCCAATCGTTGCCTGGTGAGAAAAGATAAGTAGGAACAAGTGGGTTATAGTATTGACCAGCACGATACATATTTTGAGTTTTCTGAATGATATAGCTACCACTAACATCTAGGTGGAGGCGATCGTTCAGGAAGTCGGAGGTGTTACGCACTGAAAAGTTGTAACGATTGTATTCGTTGTTGGGTAAGATACCTGCTGCGTTTGTAGCTGCTACCGATACAAAGGTGCGGTTGGTCTTAGTACCTGTTGTGAGGGTGAGCGAGTTGGTATAGTTATGACCTGTCTTGAAAATGTCGGTAGGGTCAAAATTAGAAGGGGTTGCAAGCTTGTCGCCCCAGCTCGTAAAAGCACCATCGCGGCTACCGTAAGTGTTTTGAAACTTAGGCAAAATGAATGGGCGCATAAACTCGTTGCTGCTAGAGAAGCTAAGCTGTACCTTACCTTCCTTGCCTTGCTTGGTGTTGATCATAATAACACCATTGGCAGCTGCCGAACCGTAAAGTGCCGCAGCAGAAGGACCTGTTAAAACGGTTACTGACTCGATGTCCTCAGGGTTTAAGTCGGAAATGCCTTCAGAACCCGATTGGGCTGCAAAAGCGCCTGTGCCTACATCGCCGCTGTTTGGGTTGAGCATTGGCACACCATCGATAACGTAAAGCACACCATTGCTACCCGTGATCGACTTAGAACCACGCATAACAACACGGGTAGGACCACCTACACCCGTTGTAGAAGCATTGATGTTTACACCAGCGATGCTACCATTGAGGCTGTTTACAAAATTTACCTCTTTCACACCTGTTAGCTGGTCGCCACCCACTTTCTGTACGTTGTAGCTCAAAGCACGTTCCGAGCGCTTAATACCCAAAGCGGTAACAACTACCTCATTGAGCTGCTTGCTGTTTTCCTCAAGAACAAAGTTTACTTCGGTTTGATCGCCTAGGGTAATGTTCTTAGGTGTATAGCCCACGTAAGATACTACGAGGATATCGCCTTTGCTTGCTTGAAGCTCGAAACGACCATCAATGTCGGTCATAGCACCGTTAGAGGTGCCTTGAACTTGTACACTTGCACCAATAAGAGGCTCACCGTTTTTGTCGGTAACGATACCTTTTACTACATGCTTTTGCTGTGTAGCCATCACGTGGTTGGCTACCTTAAATTGGGCTGATGTCTTGTTCGCCCACACAGTTGAACTTACCCCTAGTGCTAGGAGCAGTGCAACATGATGCTGATACTTGCTAAATCGCATAAAAAGATTACTATTACTAAACTTATATTTAGGTTTGAAAAATACTCTTTTGATATTAGTTAAAACAAAAGTAGGTATTTAAATTGAATGGAAAGACTATTTTCATAAAATTTAACGTTTTATTCAAAACGAAAGGAAATAAAATTAAAAAAAGCCATTTGCTCATACACATAAATTACCTTGCCTGATGCGTGGTCAGAGTTGTTAATAGTGGTTTCGCCCGATGCTGCCATCATAGTGGCTTCTATTTTCACTTTATGCACAGCAATACTTGGTGATACATACTTTTTCTTTTTTAAGATCATCGTTGTTGTTGTTTTATTGGGGGGAAACTTATTTTTTTTTATTTGCTTAATTATTTATTTTTGGCTTTAGTGGATAAAGTTCCCTTTTTGCTTTTTTCAAAGCGGCTACAAAAGTAAAAAAATGCCCTTATGTTCTTAATAGAAATTAGGATGTTATATGCGAATTTTAGAATAAAAGACGTTGCTCAATGTGAATTTTAGGCTCATCGTATTTGGAAATTATCTTCAAAAGTAGTATATTAAAAGGCAATAGGTGGTGGCTTGTTTTGTAAACAATGGTCGTTTAAATGATGAAAGGTAATCTTTTGTGTAGAAAAATAAATTAAAAAAGGATATAAAATAATTTATTATCAATGTAAAAATAAATTAAAAATGGAGACGAAAGTTTACCTTTTTCCATATAAAGGCTAACCTTTTGCTATGTAAAACATGACCTTTTACTCATCAAAAGGTCATGTTTTACGATGCAATAGCTTACCAACACGAAACACAATAGACATTTGTTGATATTTTTCTTTAAACGATGTAATCTGTGGAACACGGTCAGACATCAAAAAGGCGATACTCCACTTTGAAGTATCGCCATCACTAACATAACGTTAAGATTTTCTTTTTGAGGGGTGAGCCTTTCGGTCTCTGTGTTTTAATAAAATAATTATTTTATAGAAAAATCAAAGAAAAAATTCCTATTTTGTAATCGAAGAAGGGCTTGTTGACATATTATGCTGGAGCGAATCACGATGAAGCGAGTCAGCCTTAGCAACCGATGGTCCTTCCGATGTTTTGTTTGCATTAGCCATACTTGCAGGCACAGCAGCTTCGTCTTGTGCAGAAAAAGCACCGCCAATAGCATTACCTAATGTAAGTACAATAGCCACTACAGCAGCAGCCTTAAACAATGGTGCCAAGCGTTGACGCATTGTGATGACCTTTGCCTTAACAGGCTGTTCGTCATCAATAAGGGATAAGATCTTAGCATCGAACTTATCACTAAGAACGTTTTCGTCCTTTTCTTCTTGCACAAAGCTAAACAACGACTTGTATGGTAACAAACTTTCTGGTACACGCTCCTGAGCGAAGAATGAGCGAAGGATCTCTTCTTCCTGAAGAGAAGTTTCGCAGCGCCAATAGCGTTCCAAAAGTTGTTCTATGTACTTATAATCCATAATTGTCTAATTTCAAATATAATTGTTTTACAGCTTGTCTGGCACGAAAGATATTCACTTTAACTTGCTCCTCAGAGATATTAAGTACTTCTGCTATCTCTTTGTAAGACTTTCCCTCAAACTCTCGAAGCTGCATACAACTACGCTGTTTTTCGGGTAGTGAAGCTACGATTTCGCGAACAAGCATAACGCGATCTTTTTCTATCATCTTATCTTGCGGAGAGGTAGTAGAAGCGAGCAAAGCAAAGGAACTCTCATCTAGCAAATCATTGTTGTTCTCCTTTTTCTTGATTCTATCAAGTGATAGGTTACGGCAGATGCGCAAGCTGTAAGCCTCGATGGAGTCAATATCGCCCCAATCAGATCGCTTATCCCAGACTTTTATCAGTGTGTCTTGCACAATATCTTCCGCCTCTTCTCTACTCATTGTTATTCGAAGGGCTAACCTATAAAGTTCATTTTTTAACGGTAAGACATCGTTTCGGAAACTGATTTTCTTCATCTTGTATATTTAAATGACGATTAGTTACAGGGGAAAGTTACAGATGAGGAGAAGAAAGGAGAATATTTAACACTTATTCACATCTCTATAAAAACAAAATAGTGGTAGGATCTTTCCCACCACCACCTTTATATTCTCCTCGTTATCATATCTTTAGCTCACTCAAGGTAGGTATAACCATAAAGCCCACTACGATAATTGCTCAAAAACTCTTTACCTTCCTCGATAGAGATCTTCCCCTCTTTGACACTTTTCGTTACCCATATCTCGAGCTGACGAACAAGCTTTTTAGGGTTATACTGTACATATTCTAGCACTTCCTCTACGGTTTCACCATCAAAAATTTGATCGATATGGTAGTCGCCATTCTTCACTGAAATGTGAACGGCATTGGTATCGCCAAACAAATTGTGCATATCGCCGAGAATTTCTTGATACGCACCCACCAAAAACACACCAAGATAGTAAGGCTCGTTACGCTTCAAAGCATGAATGGGAAGCACATGGCTACTCTTGCCGTCAGCCACAAAGTTAGCAATTTTTCCGTCACTGTCGCAGGTAATATCCTGAAGCGTGGCATTACGCGTTGGACGTTCATTCAATCGTTGGATTGGGACAACTGGGAAAAGTTGGTCGATAGCCCATGAGTCGGGTAATGACTGAAAGAGCGAGAAATTACAGAAATACTTATCTGCCAACAACTTATCCATATCACGAAGCTCGTCAGGCACATGCTTCATTGTTTTGGCAAGACTATTGATTTCATGGCATACACTCCAGTACATTGCCTCTATCTCTGCACGTGTTTTTAAGTCGACCATACCATGAGAAAACAATTCTAGCGCCTCATCACGTATCTGTTCGGCATCGTGCCAATCCTCAAGCATGTTACGTTTGTCGATGTTATCCCATATATGATATAGGTCGCGCACTAGCTGATGATCGGTTTCCTTTGCCTCAAACTCTTCAGGCATTTCTGGCAAGGAAGCAGTTTCTAGCACATCTATTACCAACACAGAGTGGTGGGCAGCTAAGCTTCGACCACTTTCGGTGATAATGTTTGGATGCGGAATATCATTTTTATTAGCAGCATCTACAAAGGTATAAACACAGTCGTTAACATATTCCTGAATGCTATAGTTGACAGAACTTTCGCTACTTGACGAGCGAGTGCCATCATAATCAACACCAAGACCACCACCACAATCGACAAATTCTACATTATACCCCATCTTACGAAGGTTGACATAATACTGTCCTGCCTCGTTCAAAGCCACCTGAATACGTCGTATCTTTGTTATTTGGGATCCAATATGAAAGTGGATAAGCTTCAAACTATCGTGCAAGCCTTTGTTATCCAATAGTTCAAGAGCTTGCAAAAGTTCAGAAGAAGTCAATCCAAATTTTGAAGCATCGCCACCGCTCTCTGCCCATTTTCCTGATCCACTAGAAGCTAACTTGATACGAATACCAAGGTTTGGCTTCACGTTTAGCTTCTTTGCAGCACGTGCAATCACCTCTATTTCGTTGAGCTTTTCCACTACAATAAAGATGCGCTTACCCATTTTTTGAGCCAAGAGGGCAAGTTCGATATAACTTTGATCCTTGTATCCGTTACAGATAATAAGCGAATCGCTCTGACATTGCACAGCGATAACAGCATGAAGTTCAGGTTTTGAGCCAGCTTCCAGCCCAAGATTAAACTTACGTCCGTGCGTGATAATCTCCTCTACAACGGGCTGCATCTGGTTTACTTTAATAGGATAGATAATGAAATTCTCTGCCTTGAAATCGTATTCTTTCTTCGCCTTATCAAAACATGATGCGGTTTTCTCAATGCGACTATCAAGAATATCAGGGAAACGCAGTAACACTGGAGGTGCTACATCGCGCAAAGCCAACTCGTCCATAACATCACGGAGGTCGATTTCTGTGTTATCTTTACATGGAGACACACACACATCGCCCTTTTCATTGATACCAAAGTAAGATGTACCCCACCCATTAATGTTATAAAGTTCTTTAGAATCTTCTATCGTCCACTTCTTCATTTTAATATTGTATATACTTCACTTAGTAAATTATCTATATCGGAAATCTATCTATATTCCTAATAATGCCCGCAAATTAGCTACTGCCACCTTAGTTTGTGCAAAGGTACTAAGAATATTAACATCTAGTATATTCTTTGCTTTTAAGTAGTACTTTTCACGTTCTGAAACTTGTTCTATGATAAAACGCTTTACCTCTTCTTCTGTCTTATTAAGCAGAAGCGGGCGTACAGTCTTACCCATTTTAAGGTGAGCATACAACACTTTGGGCGATGCCTTTAGATAAACGGTAGCTCCTTGACGGTTCATATAGTCCATATTATCGAAAAAACAAGGGGTGCCTCCACCACAAGCTATGATAACATGTTCAAACTCTGCCACTTCATGTAACATGGCTTGCTCTATCTTTCGGAAGCCTTCTTCTCCTCGTTCATCGAAAAGCTGCTTTACAGTGCTGTGCATACGCGTTGCGATATACCAATCTAAGTCGTAGAGAGGAATATGCAGCTCGTCCGATAAGGCCTTACCTATTGTTGTTTTTCCTGCCCCCATATAGCCAATAAGGAGAATACGAAGAGGTATTTTCTTCGTATTCTCCTTATCTTTTTGCTGTAAACAGAGGGGTTCTGCCATTATTGCTTTCGTATCTGTTTATCTTAAACACTCTTCTTTTTACGCTTTGGCTCAGGTGCATTCTTTACGATATCAAGACATTGTTCGTAAGTAAGTTCCTCTGCCTTTTCATGTAATGCCTTTGGTAAACGATAGTTTTTACCATCATAAGCAATGTAAGGACCATAACGCCCATTCATCACTTCGAGCTTTGTATCCTCCTCAAAGGCTTTCAAATGGCGCTTAGCTTCTTGCAAACGCTTCTCCTGAATAAGGCGGATAGCTCCATCAAGCGTAATGGTTAGCGGATCTTGATCCTTAGGAACAGATACATATTTCTTCTTATGCATTACGTAAGGACCAAAACGACCAGCACCAATTACAACATCTTGTGCCTCAAACTGACCAAGATTGCGTGGCAGTTTAAATAGCTCCAAAGCATCTTCAAGTGTCATTGTTTCCATACTTTTACCAGCGGGAAGCTGTGAAAAGCGTGGTTTATCCTCATCATCGGCAGCACCTATCTGTACTACTGGACCGTAACGACCTATCTTAACAAACACTGGTTTGCCTGTCTTTGGATCAATGCCTAGCTCTCTTTCGCCAGCTTTATGTTCTGAACGTGCATTCATAACTTCCTCCACCTTTGGTTCAAAGTCTTGATAAAATGCCTTCATTTCTTTGTCCCAAGCAGCTTTTCCTTCAGCAATCTTATCAAACTCTTGCTCTACCTTTGCCGTAAAGTTATAGTCCATAATCTCTGGAAAACTCTGCATCAAGAAGTCGTTTACCACAATGCCAATGTCGGTAGGAATGAGTTTACCTTTATCAGCCCCCACCATTTCAGTCTTTTCGGTCGACTTTATTGTATCGTTTATTAATTGATCAATCTTATAGCTACGCTCTTCGCCCTTCTTATCGCCCTTTTCTACATATTCACGTTGCTGTATAGTAGAAATGGTTGGAGCATAAGTTGATGGTCGTCCAATGCCCAATTCTTCAAGCTTACGTACTAAACTAGCTTCAGTATAACGATTAGGTCCTTGTGAATAACGCTCTGTCGAAGATATTTCTAATCGGTTAAGAACATCGCCTTCCTTCATCGCTGGCAATGTATGGGCATCTTCTTCACTTGTTGCTTGATCATCGTTCGATTCTTGATACACCTTTAAGAAGCCATCAAAAGCCACCACTTCACCATTGGCAATAAATAGCAACTCTTCTGGACTTGATGATCCATTTGCCATTACATTGATATTAACAGTGGTCTTTTCGATCTGTGCATCAGCCATTTGTGAAGCAATGGTACGCTTCCAAATAAGGTTGTATAAGCGACGTTCTTGTGCTGTTCCCTCTATGGTTTGATGATCCACATAGGTCGGACGAATAGCTTCGTGAGCTTCTTGAGCTCCCTTACTACTTGTGTGATACTGACGCACCTTACTATATTCTCCTCCATATAGCTTCTCCACTTCTGCCTTAGAAGTGTTGATAGCAAGCGTAGAAAGGTTTACACTATCGGTACGCATATAGGTAATACGACCTGCCTCATACAAACGTTGCGCCACCATCATGGTTTGGCTAACCGTGAAACCTAGTTTACGAGCAGCCTCTTGTTGTAGTGTAGAAGTAGTAAATGGAGGTGCAGGTGTACGCTTTAATGGCTTCTTTGAGATAGAAGCCACCTCATAACGAGCATCTTTACACTTTTCAAGGAAAGCGATAGCCTCCTCATGTGTGCTAAAACGCTTATTCAACTCTGCTTTTACCTCAGCAGATTTGCCTTCTTTACCATTATCAACGGTAAAGATAGCATTCACTCTATAATAGTTTTCAGACTTAAAAGCCTGAATTTCTCTTTCCTTTTCAACGATCAATCGCACCGCCACACTTTGCACACGACCAGCACTCAAAGATGGTTTTACCTTACGCCACAACACTGGCGAAAGCTTAAAACCAACGATACGATCGAGTATTCGGCGAGCTTGCTGCGCATTAACAAGGTTCATATCTAAGTGGCGTGGATTGTTGATCGCCTCTAAAATAGCAGGTTTGGTAATTTCGTGGAACACGATACGGCTAGTTTTAGCCTCATCTAAGCCTAAAACTTCACACAAATGCCAACTAATAGCCTCACCTTCGCGATCCTCATCGGATGCCAACCAAATCTTCTTTGCTGCTTGAGCATTCTTCTTCAACTCACTAACCACCTTCTTTTTCTCCTCTGGAATTTCATAATTAGGGGTCAATGTGTCAAGGTCAATGCTCAATTCTTTCTTCTTTAGGTCGCGAATATGACCATAAGACGACATCACTTTAAAGTCATCTCCTAAAAACTTTTCTATAGTTTTCGCCTTAGCGGGGCTCTCTACTATAACCAAATTATCTTGCATAATCTACTTTATACGTTTTTTCAAGGGCGCAAAATTAGTTAAACTTTCCGTTACACCTTATTAAATAGAGTTTATTTCTACTTTTTTAAGTTTTCAATCCGTTTTTGCTTGAATAATCCTACAGCCTTACTTATAGATGCTAGTCCAAAGGCATGCTCGTCTATTTGCTCCATAGGCAACCACAAAACTTCGGCAGCATCATCATGAGCTTCCATTTCTTCGGGATTAGATACCCTACAAATATAGAAAAGATCAAGCGTAGGAACCATAAAATTACTATATAGGTATTTATTCGGCAATGAGCAGAAAAAGGATAATTCCTTCACTAATAGGCGTGTCTCTTCCATCACTTCACGCACTAATGCCTCTTCTATAGTTTCTCCAATATCACAGAAACCACCTGGCAAATCGAGTGTTCCCATTGCAGGCTCACGCTTTCTTCGCGTTACAAGTAGCTCATTTTGATCATTCAATATAAAGGCAGCAACAGCAGCACTAGGATTGAGAAAATACTCAAAGCCGCAATCTTTACACCGCTTACTTTTCTCGTTTTGTGGCAGAAAATGCTCACTACCACATACAGGACAGTAGCGAAATTTATCTAATATATGTACCATTTACAAACTATTAAAGTCCTTAACGCTATATATTAAAATACGTTTAAGCATCGTATTGAATGTTATATACTGCTGCAAAAATAGTAAAAACATCATAGATAAACCACTATAAATCAAACTTTTTCTTATCTTTGTAAACGAATAACCTCTACACAGAGCATTCTCTCCCCTGCTTTTATCTCTTTACCATTTACGCTATATTGGGGATAAATGAGATAAAAATATGATCCACAGCGTAAGAGAAAACATTTGCTCTGCCAAAAATAAATAAGACATAAGATGAAATTTCGTAAACTCTTTTTAATAACAGGACTAACAATTGCAGCACTATCTATCCACGCTCAACGCTCATTTGATATAAACTTATATAATGGACAACCTGCCCACACTAGCCCAGACCCTACCGACTCGGCTAAGGTGCGTGTTTATCTCCCAGAAGAAAAGGACGCTACAGGGCGTGCCGTCGTGATCTGCCCTGGTGGTGGATATGCTTCGCTCTCTATGGAAAAAGAAGGATACGATTGGGCAGAATTTTTCCAAAACCAAGGTATTGCTGCCATTGTACTAAAGTATCGTTTACCTCACGGACACCCCGAAATACCTATCGACGATGCCGAACAAGCGATTAAAATGGTACGCCTCAATGCTACAGGTTGGAAAATCAATCGCAACGACATTGGTATCATGGGGTTCTCGGCAGGTGGACACCTTGCTGCTACCATCGCAACAAAATCTCTAGGCGAAGCAAAACCTAACTTCCAAATTCTCTTCTATCCCGTTATCACTATGATGGAAGGCTATGGACACGCAGGCAGTTTAGAAAACTTCCTTGGGCATCGCCCCAATAAACGCGACCAAAAGCTATATAGTGCCGACCTTAATGTTACGCGTATTACCCCACGCGCATTCATTGTTTTGTGCGACGATGATAACACTGTGCCACCTGCAAACGGTGTAAACTACTACACCGAACTTTATCGCAACGATGTGCGTGCATCACTCCACGTATATCCCAGTGGTGGTCATGGCTGGGGTAGCAAGATAGGTTTTCGTTATCATGAAGAAATGATGATGGAGCTAAAGGCATGGTTGAAGAGTTTTTAAAGGGATATGCTAAAGGCGTTGTAATAAGAGTTGGCAAAGAATAAAGCTAAAGTAGTAAGGGAAAAATAGCCGAAATTCTTATAAAAAGCTTTGAATTTTGGAATATTATCCATACTTTTGCCATTGTAGTTATTTATTGTAAACTATTTCTTTTCACAAAGAAGTATGAAAAAAAATATTTTTGGACTAAACAACAATAGCCTACAAAAACTATATCAAGAGGCTAGCAAGTATTGTTTAGATGTCTCTAAACTCATATTCGGTGGTATTTTCATATCAGGAATTATGGGGTTAAGCATAGAAACAGCTAGCCTCATTTGGATAGGTTTAGTAGCAGTAGTACTAACAGCACTATTAGGTTTGATTTTGTTTATCCTTGGACATAAAAATTAAAGTTATGGAACTAATTTATCTATTGAGTATTATTTCTGTACTCTCAGCTATCGGATGTATTTGGGGTATCATTCAAATACACAAAAGAAATCAACAAGAAGCTAACAATGCTGCTTAATTTTTTTTCAATCATTATAATAACGAAAGGGATGTCAAATGGCATCCCTTTCGTATTTTTATATCAAAGCTATGGGCTTTAATTGCTATCAAAGCCCCTACAAAAGTTTTTCTATTTCTGCTTCTAAGTTCTTAATTTGTGAAGGGTTTTTCACAATGTTATTACCACGATCAATGAGGTAAATAATAGGCAAGGTGGTAGCTGGTGCAGTGTAAGCCTGGCTCACACCCTTATCGTCATACACATTTACCCAAGGCAGATTAGCCACTTGTTCCTTCCAAAAATGCTGGTTTTCGTCTAGCGAAACCATATATATTTCTAATCCACGATCGTGATATTTGTTATATAAGTCGCGCATGTGCATGATATATTCCGTTGATCCCTTTACTCCGAAAACGTGGAAATTGAGCAATACCACCTGTCCCTTAAAGTCGGTTAGATGACGCTCCAAACCTGTGTTATCACGCAAAGGAATATCTATTACCCCTTGCTCCTCTGCCTTTATCTCAATAGGTTTCTGCTGTGCTTTTACAATGCGCTCATCCTTCATACCTTTAATCGTAATGTTATGAAGGTTCTGTGTGCGCAGCGTACCTGGGAAATAAGTATCCCAGCTAGTAGCAACAGCTCCAAACACCTTAGTGTCTTTAGCATCCTTTGAAGGATCGAAAATCAACACTGCTTGGTTATTGATGACCACATATTGGAACAAAGCAAAGTAGCTATACGACTTCATAGGTGCTTTGAAAATATAATTGGTGGTAACATCACGCTTATAATCGACAAGCATTGCACTAATAAGCGAGTCGGCTATCTCTGGGCGTTGTGCCAAAAGTTGTTGACAACGACTCTGAAGATTAATCTGCTTCAAAGCCAATTCCTTTAGCTTTTCATTATCAGCAGAGCCCTCCACAGTATAGTTGGTAGCCATTTGGGGATAAGTGGCTTTCACCCCAATTTGCTCTGTCGAATCGATCGCAATATTGATAATTTGGTCAGCAATACGAAGTCGATAAAACTCTGGATTATCAGCTTTATCACCCGAGAACGAGAATGTTCCCAACTGGTCGAGCTTCACAGAGTCGACCTTAGCGATACCTTCCAAGCCATTATGCTCTAGGTAAAGTATCGAATCTTTGGCATTGGCAATAGTGCCATCAATATGAAAGCCTTCTTTGGCGCAGCTTGCCAGCATCATTATGCCTAGTGTGCAACAGCCCACAAAGACTTTGTTTGCAATATTTCTCTTCATATTATTTGGTTTTAAGTTGCTTTGTTTATAGTTGCAAAGGTAGTGCAAACGAGAGGAATGGAAAGTTTACTTTCAAATTCCCGAGTGCAGCCTACCGTATGCAAAGGTAGTGCAAACGAACGCAATGCAAGCGTGCTTACAAATTGCTGAGTGCAGCCTACCTTATGCAAAGGTAGCATATTTTAAGAAATAGCCAAAGCATTTAGAAGAATGTATCGGACAAAGCTCCCCCTTTAATTAGCAAAACATCACCTTTCGCTAGGCAAAAGATGACCTTTTATTTTCGGTTTCTATCTGCTTTATTTCCAGACACTTATAATGCCGTGAAATAAAGACTATAGCTAAAATGTGATTTTGAAGAATTTCAACATTATTCAGTCTCAACGCTCCTTATTTTGCACGGAAACGTTCAGACTGAGAGCGAATAAGTTCTGCATCGTCGAAGTAATTGATCTGCATTGCAGCACGTACTTCGTCCATAGTCTTGGCTGCTTCTGCGCGAGCTACATCGCTACCTTTCTTTAATATGTTATATACCTCTGGGATGTCTTGTTCAAACTCATGACGACGAACACGGATAGGATCTAACATCTTGTTGAGAACACTATTCAATAGCTTCTTACACTTCATATCACCAATGCCACCAGCAGAATATGCCGCCTTCAACTCTTCTAGGTTGGCAAACTCTGGCCAAAACTCTGCAAAATCTTCATCGGTAGAGAAGGCATCAAGGTAAGTAAATACTGCGTTGCCTTCTATATGTCCAGGGTCAGAAACATTGATATGTGTAGGATCGGTGTACATACCACGTACTTTCTGCCAAACAGTGTCGGCATCATCGGATAGATAAATGCAGTTGCCTAGACTCTTACTCATCTTCTCTTTACCATCGGTACCGGGCAAACGGCGTGCTGTGGCGTTCTGTGGTAACATAATAGTAGGTTCTACTAAGACAGGAGAATACACCTGATTGAAGCGGCGTACTATCTCGCGTGTTACCTCTATCATAGGCTCTTGATCCTCGCCAGCAGGTACGGTAGTGCCTTTGAAAGCAGCGATGTCGGCAGCTTGCGATACGGGATAAGCAAAGAAGCCCATAGGGATGTTAGCCTCAAAGTTGCGCATCTTAATTTCTGTTTTCACCGTTGGGTTACGTTGTACACGGCTCACCGTGATGAGGTTCATGAAATAAGTGGTTAGTTCGGCTAATTCAGGGATCATACTCTGAATGTAAAGCACACATTTTTCAGGGTCTAACCCCACAGATAGATAGTCGAGTGCTACTTCAATGATATTCTGACGAATTTTTTCAGGGTTGTCAGCATTGTCTGTTAAAGCCTGAACATCTGCCATAAAGACAAACATTTTGTCGTAATCGCCAAGGTTTTGTAGTTCGACACGACGACGCAACGAACCGATATAGTGTCCGAGGTGGAGTTTACCTGTAGGACGGTCGCCTGTTAAAATAATTTTTCCCATTGTATGTTTTCTTATTTTATTATTCTGAAATAGTTAGCCTTACGTGGCAGTACAATCTTTTTAGAACCTGTCTCTGGATAAGCTAATGACTACTATTTACTAGTTAATAGTATGATTTTCTGATAGATGGTCTTCACCAAAGATAGAGTCGGTAGGATAGTCTTGCTTATCTTCCTCTGGCGCAACTTCCTCCTGAGGCGCAGTTTGTGGTGCTGTTTCCACAGTGTCAGGCACTACTGGTTCTGGCTCTTCTGCTTGAGGTTGCTCGTAAGGAATAGTGTCCATAACGGTAGTTTGTGGTTGCACGGGTTGATCAGCTTCAGTTGTACTTAGGCTGAAATATACACCAGCACTAGCAGCTATAAGCACCAATATTACTGCTAAAATCCAAAGGTGTTTGTTACTGTGGGGGCTTTCTTCTTCGGAAGCTGCAACGTAAGCTTCTTCATGATAAGCATCCTGATTGGGAATATACTCTTGCCCCTGACTTACTAGTGGTAAGGTAATTTCCATAATGCCACCACAATTGGGACATTTACACTCTATGGTAGCGCCTTCTTCAGCCTCTACTACAAATTTAGAACCGCAGTTGTCGCACGTTATTTGATATTTCATAGCTGAATATTATTTAATACTTTATTGGATGCTCCCGCAAGGGCTGCTACATATTTACCTCCTGCAATGCCACATTCAAGACGGAAGTTAGTCTCGACTTCAAACCGTTGGATATATTTACTGAAATCTTCAAGATTGTGGATTTCAAATCCACCACCACTGTGTTTTAATCCTTGAGCTTCAGCAAAATGGGCATTGTTAGGACCAAATATTACGGGTATACTCCACACAGCAGCCTCAAGCACATTATGAATACCTACGCCAAAGCCACCTCCCACGTAAGCCACCTCGCCATAGCGATAGATAGAAGAGAGCAAGCCAAAGCAATCGATGATTAACACATCAGCATTAGCAGCATCGGTTTCGGTGGTTTGTGTGTAGCGTACCACTTTCTTATTTTTTAATAAAGAGATGATTTGTTTGAGATGATCTTCGCCTATAACATGTGGGGCTATGATTAGTTTCCATGATGGATGCGTATTAAAATATTCAATGAAAATAGCCTCGTCGGGGGGCCATGAAGAACCAGCTACAAAGGTAAGTGGCTTCTTTTCTTCGTGAATGTGTACAAAACTATCTACAATAGGCAACTGCTTACTGGCTTCTTTTATTTGCAATACACGATCGAAGCGCGTGTCGCCTACTACAGTACTGTTCTTAAAACCTATACCTGCCAAGAGCTGTTGGCTCTCTTCGTTCTGCACGAAAAAGTGGGTAAAGCATTGGAGAACTCTACCATAGTTGCGTCCATACCATTTAAAGAAAATCTGATTTGGGCGGAAAATGCTAGAAACACTATAGGTGGGAACACCGCGGTGCTGAAGAATGTGTAGATAATTATACCAAAACTCGTACTTAATAAAGAATGCCATTACAGGGCGAATGGCACGAAGAAAGGCACGAGCATTGGTAATAGTGTCGATAGGGAGATAGGTTATAATGTCGGCTCCAGTGTAGTTTTTACGCACTTCGTAGCCAGAAGGCGAGAAGAAAGTTAGGAGGATTTTATATTCAGGATGCTCCTTATGCACTTTCTCGATAAGGGGACGTCCCTGCTCAAACTCTCCTAACGAGGCTGCATGAAACCAAATGTATTGCGCATCAGGATCGACTTTCTCACGTATTTGCTTTATAGCTTCACGCTCACCGTCCAACATCTTTCGCAGTTTTTTGTTAAAGTAGCTCCCCACTACAATACCAAACTGGATAAGATACATAATTATGTTATACATCTGCTGCCGTCTCTTCTATGATAATAATTTTCTTAGCCTAAAGTCTTTATAGCCTTGCGCATGCGGTCAAGGGTTTCTTCCTTACCAAGGAAAGCTGAAATATCAAACATGCCCGGACCTTTACCTTCGCCCACAAGGGTGAGGCGGAAAGCGTTCATCACATCGCCTAGCTTGTATGCTTTCTCCTCCACCCACTTCATGACAATAGGCTCTTGCCCCTCAACAGTGAAATCTTCGATACCTTCAAGCACATCGGCAAGCTCGGTCATCTGTTGAGCAGAGTATTCTTTCCAACGCTTTTTAGTCGTTTTCTCATCATAGCTGGTTGGAGCAATGAAGAAGAACGAACAAAGATCCCATAGTTCTTGCACAAAGCTAACACGATCTTTCATCATGTGAACTACCTGTGTAATACGCTCCTTTGTAGTATCAATACCATTATTAGCAACGATAGGTGCAAAGAGTTTAGCGATCTCATCATCCGACTTTTGCAAAATGTATTCGTGGTTGAACCACATACCTTTCTTGTAATCGAACTTAGCTCCGCTCTTTGAACACTTAGTAATATCGAATGCTTTTACTAGTTCTTCAAGAGAAAACATTTCTTGTTCGGTACCGGGATTCCAGCCAAGAAGAGCAAGAAAATTGACTACAGCTTCAGGAAAATAGCCACTTTCGCGGTAGCCTGAGCTAACTTCGTGGGTTTTAGGATCGTGCCATTCTAATGGGAATACTGGGAAACCAAGACGGTCGCCATCACGTTTGCTAAGTTTACCCTTACCTTCTGGCTTTAATAATAGTGGTAAATGGGCAAACGCTGGCATAGTATCTTCCCAGCCAAACGCGTGATAAAGCAGTACATGAAGTGGGGCGCTAGGCAGCCATTCCTCACCGCGAATGACGTGAGAAATCTCCATTAGGTGGTCATCTACAATGTTTGCAAGATGATAAGTAGGCAATTCGTCAGCACTTTTATAAAGCACTTTGTCGTCAAGGATATCTGTTTTGACACGGACATCACCACGGATCATATCGTTTACATGTACTTCCTCGCCCGGTTCGATTTTGAAACGTACCACATATTGGTTGCCATCTTCTATCAAAGTTTTTACTTCGCTTTCTGAAAGGGTGAGCGAGTTGCGCATCATACCACGTGTATGAGCATCGTATTGAAAGTTTTCTATCTCTTTACGTTTGGCTTCTAGCTCTTCAGGAGTATCGAAAGCTATGTAAGCTTTGCCAGCTGAGAGCAATTCATCGACATATTTTTTATAAATATCGCGACGCTCACTCTGACGGTAAGGTCCCTTATCGCCACCAAAGCTAACACCTTCATCGAATTGTATTCCAAGCCATTTGAACGACTCTAAGATATATTCTTCTGCGCCAGGGACAAAGCGATGCGAGTCGGTATCTTCTATACGAAATACCAAATCGCCACCATTTTGTTTTGCAAATAAGTAGTTATACAAGGCGGTACGCACACCGCCGATATGCAAAGCACCTGTTGGACTAGGTGCAAAACGCACCCTTACTCTTCTTTCAGACATTGTTCTATTATTAATAATTTGTGCAAAATTAGTGTTTTTTTTCGACTATATGCCATTTTTTTAGTATTTTCGCATACTGTAATCGTAATCGAAAAGACCGACTTATATGATAAAATTCAAATATAATACTAACAATTCTTGGAGTAACTTTGTTATAAGAATGCTGCTTGTGGTGGGAGTTACCCTCTTCATTTCTTTCTTTTTGCCTAAAAATAAAGGCAAATTATTCCATTATGAGGAGGGAAAACCATGGCTTTATGGGCAGTTGATAGCTAAGTTTGATTTTCCTATTTTCAAGACAGAAGAGACAATAAAGCAAGAACGCGACTCTATTTTAAAGCATTTTCAACCCTATTACTATAGGCAAAAGAGCATCGAAGATAAAAATATAAAGGCTTTTAAAGAAGCGTATAAGGGAGGAATCCCCGGAGTACCTGCTAACCTTACTGATGTTGTTATTAAACGTTTCCATGAGATTTATTCAGTAGGTGTGATGGATCCACAGCAGTATAACCGTCTCTCAAAGGACACAAGTATGCTTATACGTGTTGTTGCAGAGAAGCAAGCTGTGAGTACTCCCCTTAAAAAAGTGTATCCTACATCTGAAGCTTATGAGCAAATTTTTATGGATCCGCAGCTATCTCCCTATCGTGCTGCATTGCAACAATGTAACTTGAATAGTTATATTGAACCCAATATTATCTACGATAAAGATAGAAGTGAAACGGAAGCTAGTGATATGTTGAGTCTTTTGCCACAAGCTTCGGGTATGGTTTTAGAGGGACAACGTATCATTGATCGTGGTGATATTATTGATGGGAAAACTTATCGCATTCTTGATTCTTTTGAACAAGCTATGGAAAAGCGTAATGCCTCACAAGACGAAGTGTTATTAACGACGATAGGGCAAGCGCTTTATGTGTTCATTTTGCTATTGCTTTTCACGCTTTATTTAACGCTTTTCCGTAAAGATTATTTTGGAAAACCTCGTGCATTAGGGCTACTTTATGTAACGATAGCTATCTTCCCTATTATAACATCGTTAATGATGGAACACACTATCTTTAGTGTTTATATCATTCCGTTTACAATGGCAGCCATCTTTACGCGTGTTTTTACCGACTCACGTACGGCTTTTATCACCTATGCCACGATGATATTGATAGCAGCGGCGGCGGTGAAATATCAATATGAATTTATAGTAGTACAGTTCGCAGCAGGTTTAATAGCTATCTATTCCTTGCGTGAACTATCGAAGAGAAGCCAAATATTCATCACAGCCTTGGTGGTAACGCTTGGTTCTGCAGCTATGTATTTAGCATTACAACTCATTCAGGCTGATAATGTTTCGCAGCTTGATCATTTTATTTACCTACATCTTACTATAAATGGTATCTTCTTGTTGTTTACTTATCCTTTGATGTTGGTTATTGAAAAAACATTTGGTTTCATCTCTACTGTTACAATGTTTGAACTTTCTAATACCAATAATCAGTTGCTTCGCCAACTCAGTGAGACTGCTCCGGGTACTTTTCAGCACTCTATCACGGTGGGAAATCTTGCAGCAGAAATAGCCAATAAGATAGGGGCGAAAGCACAACTCTTGCGTACAGGTGCGCTCTACCATGATATAGGTAAGATGATTAACCCTGTTTTTTTTACAGAAAATCAGGCTGGTGTTAATCCACATGATAAGCTTAACGATTTAGAAAGCGCACGCATCATCATCAGCCATGTTACCGATGGCTTGAAACTTGCAGAGCAAAATGGGCTTCCTAGTATGATAAAAGATTTTATTTCTACTCACCATGGTGCAGGAATAGCTAAATATTTCTATATTCATTATCAAAATGAACACCCTGATGAGAAGGTAGATGTTGCTCCTTTTAGATACCCAGGGGTTAATCCTTTTACACGAGAACAAGCAATCTTGATGATGAGTGATAGCGTGGAAGCTGCTTCGCACTCTCTTACTGAATACTCGGAAGAGTCAATAAGTGGACTTGTTAATAAAATAATAGATGGGCAAGTAGCACAAGGGAGCTTTAATGATGCTCCTATAACTTTCCTTGATATTACTACTGCTAAGAGTGTTTTGATAGAACGACTAAAAGCGATTTATCATACTAGAATACAATATCCTAAGCTTAAAAACGAAGCTGCTCAAGCTAAAGAGCCATAACTCTTACCCCAAATATATAAATCAAGGCGATTATTTCAGAAACGAAATAATCGCCTTAATGTGTTTTATATAAGCACTTTATATACTTTCATTCTGTGAACTCAAAATATTTTCTACGGTAAATGAGGGTATAAAATAGTACAATAATTTGGATTTTTAGAACAATGTAATTACCTTTGCACCCATAATAAACATAAAGTTTTATAAGGATAATACAATTTACAAATGAAAACTAAAGTACTTGCAACTATTGGTTTGCTAGCAACAGCACTCACTTCATACGCAGGTGGATTGTTAACCAATACCAATCAAAGTATTTCTTATTTACGTGTTCTTGCACGAAATGGTGCAATTGGTATTGATGGTGTTTATTTTAATCCTGCTGGTGTAGCCTTTTTATCAGACGGTTTTCACCTTGGTTTAGGTGTTCAAAACATTTATCAGACACGTACTGTTACAACAGGAATGACCATTCCTGCTTTAAAGCCGCTAGGATTTGAGCATCCTTTTATCTTAAATGGAGGTGATGCGAATGGTGCAAAAACATTTAAAGCTAAAGCTGCTGTGCCTATTTTCCCAACTATTCAGGCAGCATACAATAAAGATAAGTGGAGCTTTCAGTTTGGCTTTGGTGTTGTAGGTGGCGGTGGTAAAGCTACTTTTGGCGATGGCTTGGGAAGTTTTGAGCGTAATATAGCTATGATTCCTATCCTTCTTGCTAGTAATCCTGATACAAAAACAACTTCACCTAGCTATAGCTACAATGCTTATATGAGCGGTCAGCAATACGATTTTGGTGTGCAGTTAGGTGCTGCTTATAAGATCAATGAGCATTTGGCAGTGTATGGTGGTGCACGTTTTAATTATTTCTACAATAAGTATGAAGGACATATCACCGACATTACAGCAAATATTAAGGGAACAAACGAAAAACTATATCCTTACTTTGATGCAAAGGGAAAAGGCTTAAAAGCACTTGCAGAAGGAATAGCTGCAAAGGCAAAAGCAGCACAGTCTCCAGAGAAAGAAAAGCTTCAAGCTGAAGCTGCTAAGTATACAGCAGTTGCAAAGCAGCTAGAAGGATATAAAGAAAAGGTAGCCGATAAGTATCTTGATAATACTCAGAAGGGTTGGGGTATCACAGCGATTATAGGTATTGACTATAAGAGTGGTCCTTGGAATGTTGCTGCAAAGTATGAATTTCCTACACGTCTGAACCTTGAAAACCAGATAAAGGTTGATAATACAGGTATGTTTAAAGAGGGTGTAAACACCCCGGGCGATCTTCCAGCTATCCTTGCTATTGGTGGGCAATACTCTGGTATTAAGAATGTTCGACTACTTGCCAGCTTCAATTACTACTTTGATAAAGATGCTCGTATGGATAAAGATAAGCAAAAGTTGCTATCTGGTAACACGCGCGAGTATATGGGTGGAGTAGAATGGGATATAACTCCTGCTATTACTGTGAGTGGTGGTGTACAATGTACACGTTACGGACTTGGTGATGGTGCTTACCTTTCTGATATAAGCTTTGTTACAAGTAGTGTTAGCTACGGTATAGGGGCAAAGTTTAAGATTATGAAGAATGCTAGTTTGAATGTGGGTTACTTCCTTACAGACTACGAACATTTCAAGAAGGATACTAAGCTATCAATGAATGCTAGTAATCCTGTTGAGGTCAATGTTTCAGAAGATTTTACACGTACTAATAAAGTATTTGGTGTAGGATTAGATATTGATTTCTAAAAAATAAATACTATAGACTTCTAAATATTATACATTTCTTATAACAGACGTGCGACTTATACTGCAGGGATTGCAGATAAAGTCGCACTTTTTTTGTATCTACTTTAGGATAATAGTGAGAGTAAGACCTCTTTATATTCCGTTAAAATTATAACGGATCTACATCATAATACACCACCAAAGCACCATAACGCTTATCCTTACTCATAGCCGCTTGCACCTGACGAAGCACCTGTTTCGCTCTTGTCATATCTATACCGTTCTCAAGCTTGAGGACAATTTTTCTAATATTGAGCGTTTTTACGCGCGCAACGGCAGGCTTATCAGGACCTAGCACACGGTTTCCCAATACTTCACGAAGACGAGATCCCAATTCATATCCAGCCGATTCCACCACGTTTTCCTCACGATGCTTCAGATAAACATAAATGAGGCGATAAAAAGGAGGATAGTGAAAATCCTTTCTTTCTTCCAAAACATTACGATAAAAGTTTTGATAATCATTATGTACCACTTGCTGAATAATGGGCAACTCCTGATTTTTTGTTTGTAAAATTACCAATCCTTGTTTGCCTTTTCTGCCTGCTCGTCCACTCACTTGACACATCATCATAAACGCCTGCTCGTAGGCACGGAAGTCAGGATAGTTCAACATAGAATCGGCATCTAATATTCCCACTACCGAAACCTTGTCAAAGTCTAGTCCCTTTGTTATCATTTGTGTGCCGATGAGCAAGTTTGTCTTGCCCTCCGAAAACTCGTTGATGATACGATCGTAGGCATTATGGGTGCGTGTGGTGTCCAAGTCCATACGTGCTATCTTAGCCTCGGGTAGCAAACTACTAATCTCATCTTCTATTTTCTCCGTGCCATAACCTCGCCCACGAATATCTGTTCCTTCGCAGCAAGGACACGCTGTAGGCACTTTATAGGTGTATCCGCAGTAATGACAGCTAAGACTATTCATATTTTTATGCAATGTGAGCGACACATCACAGTTTGGACACTTTGGCACCCATCCACATTGTTTACACTCCACCATAGGAGCAAAACCACGACGATTTTGAAACAAGATGGCTTGTTGTCCGTGTTCTAACGCCTCTCTCACAGCAGAGAGCAAGCGAGGAGAGAAAGGTCCTTTCATCATCTTTCTTCGGCGCAAATCCTTTATATCCACAATCTCTACTTGAGGAAGCTGAATATCTTTGTATCTTCGTGAGAGTTCCACAAAGCCAAATTTACCATTCTTTGCGTTGAAGTAGGTTTCTATTGAAGGCGTAGCAGTACCTAAAAGAACCTTTGCTTTATACATATTTGCCAATATGATGGCTGCCGACCGTGCGTGATAGCGTGGGGCAGGATCTTGCTGCTTAAAGCTTTGTTCGTGTTCTTCATCTACTATTACCAAGCCTAATTGCTGAAAAGGCAAGAATACCGCACTTCTAGCCCCTAAGATAACATCATACGGGTGGTTGGACAATTGCTTTTTCCATATCTCTACACGCTCTGCATCGCTGTATTTACTATGATAAATGCCCAATTTATCGCCAAAAACAGCCTGCAAACGGCTTGTCATTTGTACTGTTAAAGCTATCTCTGGCACTAAATAAAGTACCTGTTTATGCTCCTCTATCGCTTTCTGAATAAGGTGGATATAGATTTCTGTTTTTCCCGAAGAGGTAACCCCATGTAAGAGCGTTACAGGGTGTTGCATCATTTGTAGAAGAAGATGGTTATAAGCATCGGTCTGTGCTTCGTTTAGCGGTTTTATCTTTTCATAGTGAGTAGCAATACCTATTTGCAATCGCCCCACCTCCTTTTCGTAAGTACGCAATACCTTTCGCTCTACTAAAGCATGAATAACCGATAGGCTACAATGCGCCTCATTGAGCAATTCTTCGCGTGTAACCTCTCTTAAAAGGCTATCGCTGTTGAGGCTATTTATAGTATCTACTCCCGCTAACTGCAAATAAGTCATCAACACTTCTTGTTGCTTCTTAGCTCTTCCAAAGGCGTTTAACAATAAGTTTAATGCTTCATTGTTCTTATAAATATCAGATAAAGTGATGTAGAGTTCTGTTCGTGGTTTGTATTTATCTTCAGTCTTTAATCCTGAAGGGAATGCAGCCTTATATACATCGCCTATAGGCGTCATATAATAATTGCTCATCCATTGCCATAGTTTGAGCTGTTCTGGAACAAGGATAGGCGCTGGCTCAAAGATTGATAATATCTCTTTAAAAGTTATTTTTTTGCCCTTTTCATCGACACTGTTTGCAGGTTTGGGGGCAGGGTATAGGCTTATGATACCTACATAAGTCTTTGTTTTGCCAAAAGGCACTACCACACGCATCCCAACCTGTACCTTATCAGCAAGCGCATCGGGTACAATATATGAAAATTGTGCATCTAAAGGAACAGGAAGGACGATGTTAGCGTATGCCATTTTCTGAGTTTCTTAGTAGAATAATACCCACTTATTCATTGAGGTATTTGCCTTTTAGAAAAAGTAAGCCACACCAATTTGCCATGAATTATTATGGCTTTTGCTCTTTGTAATATTGTCAATAGCAGTGTCGAGGGTAATATCAGCCGACTTTCCACATACTATATTGTAGTTAGCACTTACTTGAAGATGACTTAAAACGGTGGCACCGAGACCTACATTCACGCTGAAATCGCTCTTTTTTAAAGAGTAACTGCTACCGCTATTCCACTTAAAGTTTTTGTTTCCAACGTTAATTCCCCATTGTGGACCAGCAAAAAAGAAGATGTCTGCCACACTGCCCAGTCCTATGCTATAGCGCAAGTTTACAGGGATAGTTATTTGCTGCAGCTTCACATTGAGCATATCGCCAGTGCCATCGTCCACTTTTGCTGATTGATAATCGTATAGGGCTGAAGCATCAATACCAAGTCCGATGAGGGGAAAGCTAAGTTTAGCAGTGGGACCGAAAAAGAATCCAGCACGGTTCGACTTGTCAATTACCTTACTGCTGAAGTGCATATCGGTAACGTTCAAACCACCTTTGATACCAAACTTAAAACTTTGAGCATTCGCAAAAGTTACCAACAATAGTGCTAGTGTGGCTAAAACGTATCTTTTCATATTACTTTTTGTTATGTGTTATTGACAATATAAACGGAAAAAGGTTGTTCGCCATTTTTGTGCGAGCAACCCTTTTTCTTTTATCTAGTTATAAACTATTTCTTGCAGAATTAATATTCATCCTCATTCCACAAGAAATCATCCTTAGATGGGTAGTCAGGCCAAATGTCTTCTATGCTGTCATAGACATCGCCTTCATCCTCTATCTCTTGTAAATTCTCTAGTACCTCTAATGGGGCTCCTGAACGCATCGCATAGTCTATCAACTCATCTTTGGTAGCAGGCCATGGCGCATCTTCTAGTTTAGAGGCTAATTCTAATGTCCAATACATAATATTTTTTGTTAAAAATTAATTCTTATACGGCTGCAAAAGTAATATTCTTTATTCTTATTTGCAAGATATTTCCCACTTTTTTTCGTCCACGTTATCACGATAGTTTATGTAGCGTGCTAGCGTAAAGAAATAGTCGGATAACCGATTGAGGTAAGGCAGGGTATTCATACCTGCATTCATCGTTCTCGACATCGTTACAACACGGCGCTCAGCACGGCGGCATACGGTGCGACAGATGTGGCTTTCGCTCGAAGCTAAATTACCTCCGGGATAAACAAATGAGAACTTCTTGGGGAGCATCGCTGTGAGATGGTCGATCTCTTCCTCTACTTTTTCTATCTCGGTAGCATCTATTTCGTATTTTTCATTATATTTTTCTGATGCCATTAACGAACTGAGCAAGAAGAGATTTCCCTGCACGTGGTGTAAGAAATCGCCGATTTCATCGGTAATACCTGCGGTAGAAATGAGTAGCCCTATATGAGAATTTAGCTCGTCTATATTGCCGTATGCCTCTACTCGAATATCATCTTTATCCACCTTGGTATTGCCTATCAATGAGGTTTTACCAGCATCACCCGTTTTCGTGTAAATTTTCATAGGACACTTAAAAATTGATGATGTAGTTTTGCTTGTACATTTTAGTGTTCAAGAAAAGCACTCCGCAGTAATAAAGATCAAATGATACACCCACCCTGCTGTCAGCTACAAGCTGTTTCCAGTATTGTGTGGTATGTTTGTCTTTATGAATATGCTCAATGATAACAACGGAGGTAGCAGATAAATTGTCAAGCACATCGTTTACAAATTCATCGTAGCCTCCTTCTAGCGTAACACGAACCAAAACGGTTTTTTCGGTTATCTCTTTAAGCCATGCTAGCATTGCCTCTCTATCAATGTGGTTGCTTACTAGGCGATAGGTATTTTTATTACAACCAGCCAAGAAGTAAGCCTTGTAAGCTGTTCCCTCTGGATGAAAGTCAATGACATAATTAGGATTTACAAACTTTGCCATTCTGTAGTATAGACGACATAGTTTGCGTTTACGTTTGTCTAAGCCAAAGACATGATGCTTTAGCGTATTGTAAATCTCATAGCGAGTATGATTGTTTACCACCTCGCGTACAAACTTGTAAGCCCAAGGCGATTGCACTCCAAAGCCCTTTGAATAGCGCATACGGCGCACCCAGACACAGGAACGTTTTAGGGTATAAAACATAATGTATGTAGATTGTTAGTTTGCAAATATACAGTTTTTTAATAGTATATAAGCAAATTATTCTTATATTTTTGAATATCCTTAAAAAATAATGGGTGAACGTTTGAAAACGTAATAGGTAAGCTTTCTTCTGCGAATAGCTTACCTTTTGTGTGGTAAAAGGTAAACTTTTGGGGTGAAAAATAATTTATTTTTGATTTCCTTTTAATTTATTTTTGCATGAAAAATAAATTATTTTTGCGAGCAAAACATTACCTTTTGTGAGATGAAATGTAACTGTTTGCTAAAAAGAAGGTTATGTTTTACTAATAGGGAGATATGTTTTTAATATAGATGAGAAAAAGTTTCTACCTTTAAAAAGATCAACTATTCTGCATTGAGCGATAGTTGATCCTTCTGTTGTCTTATTTTGTTTTATGGTAAAAAGTGTTTTGTCTTGCTATTTCATTAGTAAAGCTGCTTTAATGCCCGTTTCCACTTTCTGCATGTCATCAGACGGTTCGAAGCGGTCGATGACATGCCCTTCTCGATCAATCAAAAACTTTGTAAAGTTCCATTTTATACTTGGATCCTTAGCATAGTTAGGATTATCCTTACGAAACTTTTCATCTAGGAACTTACCTATGTCAGTAGTTGTGTCGAAACCTTTAAAGGGTGCTTGCTTCTTGAGATAGGTATAAAGTGGTGCTTCGCCCATACCATTTACAGTAATCTTGCTAAATTGTGGGAACGTAATGCCAAAACGATCGGAGCAAAAACTATGTATTTCGTTGTAAGCACCTGGAGCCTGACCGCCAAACTGATTGCAAGGGAAATCTAGCACAATAAATCCCTGTGCCTGATAGGTGGCATATAGGCGTTCCAAATCTTCATATTGAGGGGTGAAACCACATTTTGTGGCAGTGTTTACAATGAGGAGTACCTTACCTTTATATTCTTTTAGCTTCACAGGATTGCCAGCACCATCTTTTACTTCAAACTTATATACATTCTTCTGCGCCATGCTTACTACAGCAAAAAACAAAGCTATAAAAAGCAATACAATCTTTTTCTTTTTCATTTTATATCAATATTTATTTATTTTATAACTACTCATAACTAGTTAATGTTCGCAAATTTAATTATTTTAATTAGATAATATGCAATTCCTTGTATCAAAAATCGTAACTTTGCACATAATAATAATTAAAAAACAAAACTATTTAAATGGATAAATTAAGCTATGCTTTGGGCATCGGTATCGGTTCCCAGCTATCAGGAATGGGTGCGCAGGAACTTAATATTGATGACTTCGCACAAGCCATCAAAGATGTTATCTCTGGCACTTCATTAAAGGTGGATCAGAACGAAGCTCAACAACTAGTGCAAAATTTCTTCCAAGCTCAAGAGGCTAAGCAGGCTGCTGCAATGGCTGAAGCTGGTAAGGTTTTCAAAGAAGAGGGCGAGAAGTTCTTGGCAGAGAATGGTAAGAAGGAGGGTATCACAGTGTTAGCTTCAGGGCTTCAGTACGAAGTTTTGCGCGAAGGAACAGGTAAGCAGCCTTCTGCTACATCTACTGTAGAGTGTCATTACGAAGGTACTTTAATTGATGGAACTAAGTTTGATAGTTCTTACGATCGTGGTCAGACTGCTACTTTTGGTTTAAACCAAGTTATTCCAGGTTGGACAGAGGGTGTACAGCTTATGAAGGAAGGTGCTAAGTATCGCTTCTTTATTCCTTATACATTAGCTTACGGTGAGAAAGGGGCTGGTGGTTCTATTCCTCCATGTGCAGCTTTGGTATTCGTAGTAGAGCTAGTTGCAGTAAAGTAAAATCATTAGGAAATATAAAAAAACTTATAAAGATATGAAGAAAATTACATTGGTAGCTGTAGCTATCGTTGCAGTTACAGCTTTTACAGCATGTGGAAACTCAAGCCCTAAGGCAGAGTTAAAGTCGGATATTGACTCATTGAGCTATGCTATCGGCGTTGATCAAGGTCAAGGTGTTAAGCAGTATTTAACTCAAATGCAGATTGATACAGCTTACATTGACGAATTTATTAGAGGTTTGAACGATGCTGCTAAGGGTGCAGACGATAAGAAGAAAGCTGCTTACAATGCTGGTGTTGGTGCTGGTCAGCAGGTTAGTATGATGATTAAGCAGCAAATTAACAAGCAAATCTTTGGTGAAGACTCTACACAGAGCATCTCTATTAATAACTTTGTAGCAGGTTTTGCCGCTTCAGCAAAGGGTAAGGGACAGAAGATTACTGTAGAGGAAGCTCGTAAGATAGAGCAGACTGTTGGTGAAGCTATTAAGGCTAAAGCTGCAGAAAAAACATACGGTGCTTACAAGAAACAGAACGAAGCTTATCTTGTAAAGAATGCTAAGAAGGCTGGTGTTAAAACTTTAGGAAAGGGTGTTCAGGTACTTGAGATTAAGAAGGGTACTGGTGCAAAGCCTAAGGCTACCGATATGGTAAAGATCAACTATGTTGGTAAGACCATTGATGGTAAGACTTTCGATCAGCGCGATGGTGCTACAATGCCTGTAGGTGGTGTGATTCCAGGCTTTACCGAGGCTTTGACAAATATGCCTGTAGGTGCTAAGTGGGAAGTAACTATCCCTGCAGCAGCTGGTTATGGTGCTAATCAAGCTGGTCCTCAGATAAAGCCATTCTCAACATTAATTTTCACTATTGAGTTGGTGGCTATCGAAAAGGCTCCTCAAGCACCTCAAGGTGCAGCTATGCCAGGTGCTTCAGCTAAGAAGTAAGCTAGGATATATATAATAAGGTAAGGTCGGGTTTTAGGATCCGACCTTATTGTTATCAACAAGTATTATCAGTAAAACATAGAAGATGAAGAAGATTTTAATCTTAGCGATTATCGTTATTGCAAACGCATCATTCACTACCGTGAGTGCGCAAAGTAAGAAAAATAAGAAGAATAAGGCTGTTATGGTGGAGCAGAAAGCAGCCGATAAGGTGGTGCTTTCTACTCCTTCTGACACATTAAGCTATGCTACAGGTGCTGCTTTTACGGGTGGATTAGAGCAATACTTGGTTCAGAAGTATGGCATTGAAGAAGCTAATAAGGCTGACTTTATTCGAGGTGTAAGAGAAGCCTTTGCTCGTCGTGATGATAAAGCCTTTGTGGCTTATAGGGCAGGCTTTGCCATTGCAGAACAAGTGCAGAAGCAAATGCTACCCAATGTAAAGTCGCAGTTTCAGGGAACAGGTGTTCAGCTAGACGAGCATAAACTCTTTGCGGGATTTATTGCAGCATTAGAGAAAGATAGTACTGTGTTTACACAAGCTAAAGCACAGGCATATTTTGAAGCTAAGCGTATGGCTTTAAAGGAAGCAAAGAATAAGGCTAATAAGGAGGCTGGTGAAAAGTTTCTTGCTGAGAATGCAAAGAAAGAGGGCGTAATCACTACTCCTAGCGGTTTGCAGTATTTGGTTATGACAAAAGGAACAGGTGCTATTCCTACTAAGGACGACCAAGTAAATGTAGAATATGAAGGACGTACTATCGACGGAAAGATTTTTGACGCCACGGCTCGTCATGGTAAAGCGTATGATACTTTCGGCGTATCTAACCTTATAAAAGGTTGGACTGAAGCGTTAAGCATGATGCCTGTAGGTTCTAAATGGATACTCTACATTCCTCAAGAGCTTGCCTATGGTGCTCGTGGAGCTGGTGAAGATATAGCTCCTTACTCAGCCCTTGTATTCACAATGGAATTAAAAGGTATTGAGAAGAAGGAAGAACAAAAGGCAGAACCAGTAAAGTCTGCCGTTAAGAAAGCTGTTAAGAAGTAATCAGTTTGGCTTTATTTGTTTATGAATAGCTTTTTGTTTGTTGATGAAGTTTTCTTTGTTCGTTAATGAATTTTAGGTGGATAGTTATCGCATAACTTCTTTATCTAACTAAAGAGTATTCTTTATTTCGCTTTAATTCCTTATGAAACGAAGAGAGCAATAGCCACTTTTACTTCTTCAACTCTTTCCCTCTAAATAACAAAATGCGCCTAATAGGCGCATTTTTTTGGCATTTTGCTTGTTAGTAAAAAATAGATTATTTACTTTTGCTTTCTATATGACATTATGCTATGTGATCTTCCGCTATTCAAGTGAGGAGTAACTCGCAATAGTATTTGTGCTAACGTTATAAGAATCAATCAAACAACGCTGGAAAACCAATTGCTTAATACAAAATCAATAATGGAAAAAATTGACAAACTGGACAAGAAAATCCTAGGCATTCTTTCGCAAAATGCTCGTATGCCATTCAAAGATGTGGCTGCAAAATGTGGCGTTTCACGTGCTGCTATACACCAACGTGTACAACATTTAGTGGAAAATGGTGTGATAACAGGTAGTGGCTACTACATCAATCCAAAGAGTTTGGGCTACACTACATGTACTTATGTAGGTTTAAACCTTGAACGTGGTTCGATGTATAAAGAAGTGGTAGCGAGGTTGAACACCATTCCTGAAATCATAGAATGCCACTTTACCACAGGTCCTTACACTATGCTCTTGAAGTTGTATGCAAAAGATAATGAGCAGTTGATGGATTTATTGAATAATCAAATGCAAAGTATTCCTGGCGTAGTATCAACCGAAACGCTTATTTCGCTTGAGCAAAGCATCAAGAGAGAAATCCCTGTTGCAAAGGATTTGGGTGAAGACGACTAAGCAAAAATAATGTTAGCGAGAGCTATATAAAGGTTTTACTAGTTGCTAAACGCAACCTATTTTATGCTGTAGATACAGAAAACGGTAGAAAGGAGATAAAAAATAGAGAATGAATTACGACTTACAAGCGCATCTTAATGAGGTATATGCGAAGTTTCCCGAGGCTAAACACATGCCTATTATCGGTATAACCACTAACCATTCAGATGTAGATGCTACATTAAGAGAGGTTTATTATGAGCAAATTGTAAAAGCAGGTGGCACACCAATTCTGCTTCCTCCCATCGCAGATAAGGATGTAATCTTAAATAGTTTGGAGCATATTGATGGGTTGCTACTCACTGGAGGAGGCGACATTAACCCTCTTTGGATAGGCGAAGAACCATCTACCCAATTGCATAATATCAATGCGAAACGCGATTTGGCAGAGCTAATGATAACCCAATTAGCATTTAATCGTCAAATACCTATCATGGGTATTTGTAGAGGTGTGCAGACTATGGCTATTGCTCTAGGAGGAGAAGTGCAGCAAGACATTTATGAAGACTATCTCGTAAAGGAAGTATCTTCTGAAGAAAAGCCAAAGAAAGCGAAGCCTACAATAACGCTTTATGCTGCTACTATTAAGCATTCACAAGATGCCGACAAAGGGGAAGCAACGCATAGTGTGGCTATTTTAGAAGGGTCTGTGCTTCATTCTATCTATAAAGCAGATAAGATCTTTGTTAATTCCTTCCATCATCAAGCGGTAAAGAACCCCGGAAAACGCTTTAAAGTATCAGCAATGGCACCCGATGGAGTTATCGAAGCAATTGAAAGTGCTGAATATAAACCTTTACTTGGGGTACAGTGGCATCCCGAATGGATGAAAGAAGAGGGTGGAAAACTATTCTCTTGGCTCGTAAAACAGGCAGATAATTTCTATGCGGCAAAGCAACTTCACAAGCGTATTCTTACCCTAGACACCCATTGCGACACACCTATGTTCTTCCCACAAGGTGTACATTTCGAGCAGAGAGATTCTCGTATTCTCTACGACTTGCATAAAATGACGGAAGGAAGGCAGGACGCTGTGTCAATGGTGGCTTATCTTCCGCAACCCAAACTAGGAGAAACTTTCTCTTCAAAGATAGATATAGATGGCTTGAAAAAGCACAATCCTGATCTTTTAGAACAACTTAATCATGTAACACCATTCAGCTATACCAATTTGATCTTTGACAAGATAGAGCAGATTGTGAGGCAGAATAGTAAGTATTTGAGCATTGCTCGTACTCCTTCCGACCTTTATGAAGATAAGCGTAAAGGGCGGAAAAGCATCGTTTTAGCCATCGAAAACGGCTTGGCACTTGAGGGGAAACTAGAAAATGTGAAGCATTTTGCGCAAAGAGGTGTATCGTATATCACCTTATGTCATAACGGAGACAATGATATTTGCGACTCAGCGCGTGGTTCAAATATGCACGGTGGTGTGAGCAAATTTGGTGAAGAGGTGATCCAGGAGATGAATAAATATGGCATAATGGTGGATCTTAGTCATGGTGGAGAGAAGAGTTTCTATGATGCTTTAGACATAAGTACAAAGCCAATTGTATGCAGCCACTCTAATAGTAAGGCTCTTTGTAATGTGGCTCGCAACTTAACCGACGACCAAATGCGCGCCCTTGCTACTAAAGGTGGTGTAGCCCATATCACACTTTATCACGGTTTCTTACATACACCAAGCGAAGCTACAATCCTTCATGCTATCGATCACTTAGAACATGCCATAAAGATTATGGGTATAGATCATGTAGGTATTGGTACCGACTTTGATGGAGATGGAACCGTTTGTGGACTAGCTGATGCAAGTGAGATGATTAACTTTACGCTGCATTTACTCCAACGAAAGTATAGTGAGCGAGATATTGAGAAGATATGGGGCGGCAATTGGCTTCGTGTAATGGCACAAGTGCAACAGAGATAACAGTTTTATTAGATACATTTAGTAAATAACGAGATATGAATAAAAGAACAAAGCTTTTCTTATCAAGCATTATGTTGCTAGCTATTGCTACTTCAACTATGAGTTGTAAGGGAAAGACTTCTTCCACAGCAGCCACTAATGATAGTGGTGCAGCCACAACAACAGTGAAGCCTGTAGGTCCAACCTTTAGCGAAGACTCGGCTTATAACTTTATGGGTGCGCAGTGTAACTTTGGTGAACGCATTATGAATTCAGCGGCACATGATAAGTGTGGTGCATGGATTGTAAAGAAATTCAAGGAGTATGGTTGTACTGTTCAAGAGCAAAAAGCCAACCTAAAGGGTTACGATGGTACGGTATTGAAGTCGAATAACATCATTGCACAATACAATCCATCAGCACAAAAACGTATATTGATTTGTGCTCACTGGGATGCTCGTCCTTGGGCAGACAACGATCCCGACTCTGCCAATCATAAAAAGCCCGTTATGGCTGCTAATGATGGTGCTAGTGGTGTGGGAGTAATGTTAGAACTTGCGCGCATATTAAGTAAAGAAAAGAAACCCTTAGATATTGGTATCGACTTCGTTTGCTTTGATGCTGAGGATTGGGGTGTACCAACTTGGGATCATAGCGCTACCGATACAGGCGATAGCTGGGCACTCGGCGCACAATATTATGCAGCCAATTTTCCATCGAAAGTTAAGCCACAGTTTGGCATTTTGTTAGATATGGTGGGTGGCGAAGGTGCGCAGTTCTATCGTGAAGGCATGTCTATGCAATATGCACCAGAGGTGGTTAATCGTGTCTGGGATGCTGCAAAAATGGCAGGATATGGCTCTTATTTCCCCGATGATATGGGCGGAATGATTACCGACGACCACATCCCTGTTAATCAGCAAGCAGGTATTCCTACTATAGATGTGATTCCTTATTATCCTGACTGCCAACAAAGTACTTTCGGTCCAACATGGCATACTATCAATGACACGATGGAACATATTGATAAAAACACATTAAAGGCAGTAGGACAAACTATGATACAAGTGATATACACCTTTAAATAAAGGAAAAATAAAGAAACAAAAAAGGCTAACCTCTTATCAATACAGGGTTAGCCTTTTGCTTTTATACTATCTAATGAATAGTAGTTCGCGATACTTAGGAAGTGTCCAAAGTTCGTTGCTCACCACTAATTCTAGCTTATCAATATGGTAACGTATCTCCTCCATTTTAGGCGTTACGGTGTCATGATAGGCTATTGCTTTCTCACGTTGACATTCAATCTTGTTAGCCACCTTACGTGCGTTAACCAATTCTTCTACATCTGTTTCGATGATCTTTGTACGATCGGCAATCTCTTTTATAATGCTAATATTACGCTCGGTAAGATCCTTACCCTCCTCACGACCGAAAATCTCTATCATACTCTTAACGTTCTTTGCTAAAAGTGTTTGATATTCTGTAGCCACAGGTATGATATGGTTCATGGCAAGATCGCCTATTACACGTGCTTCTATTTGGATGCGCTTGGTATAGGTTTCCCATTTTACCTCGTTTCGTGCCTCTAGCTCGTTCTTAGCCATTACGTTCATTGTCTCGAACATTCTCACTGCGTCCTCGTCAAGGTAACGATCGAAGCATAGTGGGCAGCTCGACTCACAATCCAACCCACGTTTAGTAGCCTCTTCTTTCCACTCGTCGCTGTATCCATTGCCGTCGAAGCGGATAGGCTTGCAAGTCTTAATATCTTCGCGAATAACATCGAGAATAGCCGAAGCTTTATCCTCTCCATTAGCGATAAGTGTATCAACGCGTGTCTTGAAGTTGGTTAAAGCCTCTGCAACAGCCGTGTTGAGTACGATCATTGCTGAAGCACAGTTAGCCTCTGAACCAACAGCACGGAACTCAAAGCGATTACCAGTGAAAGCAAAAGGTGAGGTGCGGTTACGATCGGTATTATCAATCAGTAGTTCAGGTATCTCTGGAATATCTAGCTTCATTCCTTGTTTGCCTGCAAGATTGAAGAGGGCTTCTTTGTCTGCAAGTTCTATATGGTCGAGCAAGTCGGTGAGTTGAGTTCCCAAGAACGAAGAGATGATAGCAGGAGGAGCCTCGTTTGCACCTAGACGATGGTCGTTAGTAGCACTCATTACAGAGGCTTTTAGCAAGCCGTTGTGCTTATAAACGCCCATTAAGGTTTCAACTATGAATACCACAAAGCGGAGGTTATCCTCTGGGGTTTTACCGTTTCGGTGAAGCAAGATACCTGTGTCTGTGGTTAAGCTCCAATTGTTATGCTTACCACTACCATTGATGCCATCGAATGGCTTCTCATGCAATAGCACTCGGAAGCTATGCTTATGGGCTATTTTCTTCATGAGCGACATAAGTAGCATATTATGATCGACAGCTAAGTTGCATTCCTCAAAGATAGGTGCCAACTCAAACTGACCTGGTGCTACCTCGTTATGGCGAGTTTTAACAGGAATACCTAAGCGAAGCGACTCTATCTCAAGATCTTGCATATAAGCTTGAACACGCTCAGGAATGGTGCCGAAATAGTGGTCGTCCATCTGCTGATTTTTTGCCGAGTCGTGTCCCATAAGGGTTCTGCCTGTAAGTACCAAGTCGGGGCGAGCAAAGAAAAGATCTTCATCTACAAGGAAATACTCTTGTTCCCAACCGAGGTTGACATGCACTTGTTTTACATCTGGGTTGAAGTATTGGCACACTTCTGTTGCTGCGTTGTTAATAGCACGAAGCGATTTTAGTAGCGGTGCTTTGTAGTCGAGCGCTTCGCCAGTATAAGAAATAAAGATGGTAGGAATACAAAGCGTATCGTCAATGATAAAGACTGGGCTTGTGGGATCCCATGCCGAGTAGCCTCTAGCTTCGAAAGTATTACGGATACCACCATTGGGGAACGAACTAGCATCAGGCTCTTGTTGCACAAGAAGTTTGCCAGAGAAGTCTTCCATCATACCGCCCTTACCGTCATGTTCAACGAAAGCATCATGTTTCTCTGCGGTACCTTCTGTTAATGGCTGAAACCAGTGGGTGTAATGTGTAACACCATGCTCAAGTGCCCACTGCTTCATACCCTTTGCCACCGCATCGGCTATAGAGCGATCGAGGCGCGAACCATTGTCGATAACATCTACTAACTTTTCATAAACATCTACAGGAAGATACTTATACATTCTCTTGCGATTGAATACAAGCTTACCATAATACTCTGATGGGCGTGTTGTAGGCACGTCTACATTGAGAGGACGCTTCTTAAAAGCACGCTCAACAACATTAAATCTTAAATTTGCCATTTCTTCTTACCTTGTGTAAAACTAATGGTTGCAAATTTACGAATAAATTATCTTTGCAGATGATAATTGTTATATAGTGATAGATTTTTAAGGAAAATAAATAAAAAAGTGCACCATTACTCGCGTAAAGGTACACTTTATTACTTAACTAAATAACTCAAATGTGTGTTTAAGTAATATGACCATGGTGTCCGTCTCGGAGTTTATGATCACAATCTAATCTATTCGTTTTGATTTTTATTAAAACTAAATCTACTTGTCTACTAGAGTAGTTCTTTTATTATTACTTAGTGGCAAAGATATATTATTTTTGGGGAATAACAATATTTCTAATTTAAAAAAGTTTTAAAGTTATATCTTTTTGACAAAGAAAACCGAAAATATTCGATTGCAGAACGCTTACAACAATATTGAACCCCGATGGGTCGTTAGACTGCAAAGGGTTTTGTAATGGTTGAAATCTTATGCTTTTCTTCGGCTTTGCTGCTTATTTTGGCTCTTTTTGTCTGTTTTCTCAGTTGTTTAGCCCGCTAAATGCCTTCAAAAACAACCCAAAATAGTTCAAAATAAGCGCACAAATCTCGAAGAACTCTAATGACCGATTTGGGTTGAATCGTGTGGATAAATAAGGAAAATAGCGATGTGCATACTGTTATAGAGAAACAGAAGCGAATAGGAAAAACATCTTTTGTCTATTAAATAGATTACCTTTTAAATAGCAAAGAGTGATCTTTTACTCGGTAATTGATGATCTTTTGTTTTGAAAAATAAATTAAAAAAGGAGTAAAAATAAATTGAAAACGAAACAAAAATAAATTGAAAAATAAACAAAAATAAATTATTTTTGCTTTTAAAACTTCGCCTTTTATCTAACAAAAGGCGAAGTTTTAATACTTAAACGGTTATATTTTACGGTTTAAAAGATAGTTTTCTTTTGTAACTATATGGTATTCAAGTGTTTATTTCTTGTTATTGTTGTGAGTACTACTAATGTAAAAATGGATATCCCCATAAGTGATATAGTCTGGACAAGCCTCCTTAATGGGTTTCATACCATTGGCTAGTGTTATGCGTTGCACAGCTTCCTTAATAACGTTTATCTTGTTTTGCGGAAGAATATCAGTAATAGGTAGCAAGCCTTCAGCTACAAATTTGCCTAAATGGGTCATAATGGTGTTAGTGGTAAGGCTGCGTTCCTTTGCTATTTGCTCTATTGTTTTGCCTTCTTTGTATAGTTGAAAGCTGATAGTAGCAGTGGGCTGTTTAGGCTCTTTCTTTTCTGCTTCCTTCTTTTTTCTGCGTTTCTTTTGGGCTTGTTCGTCCTTGCTCATGCTTGCCACGACTGCCTCTTGTTTGGCACGGAGATAATATGCAGTGGAGAAAGCTTGTGCTGTCATATCTTCTAAAAGATAGCGTTTGGCAAGCACGGTCTGTTCTAGTTCGCTGTAGGCAGTTTCAAAACGTTTGGCTAACACCTTATTATTTACTGCTACTTCTTTGGTAGCCGTGAGGAGTGTGCTGAATAATTCGGTAAGATTGGCATGAAAATACAATGCACCTTTCTTAATACGCTCAATAAAGTCGGGCATATTGAGTTGTTCAAAAGTCATTTTTTCTACGAGCAAACGCCATTTGTCGGCAACGGTTTGTAGCTTTGAAGCAAAATCGGTAATGCAGCTATTGTGTAGGGCTATAATGGCTTGTTGCTTGTAGAAATGTTCGTTTAATAGGCGGTGCATAGCCACTTCTGCGCGGGCAATATCGTCAAAGGAAAAGAGTTCTAGCACGAGTGTGCGGTAATATTCTTGTTTGAGTGTTTCTAGCTGGTGTACTTGTTTGCTGGCAATCTGTGCTTGCGATGCCATATACTGATCCACCTGCTCGTCGTTGATGATATTTCCTTCTGTGATGAGCGACTTGAGTACTAATCCTTCTATACTCTTACATCGGCTTAAAGCCACATATACCTGACCCGCTGCAAACGATTTGCCTGCATCAATAATGGCGTGTTCAAAGGTAAGTCCCTGACTCTTATGAATGGTGATAGCCCATGCAAGGCGTAAAGGATATTGTGTAAATGTGCCTTGCACCTCAGGTTCTATCTGCTTTGTCTTTTCGTTAAGCGTATATTTTGTGTTTTCCCACACCTCTTGTTTTACCTCTATTTCATGCGCTTCGTTAGGACATTTTACGAAAATGCTTTCCTTACTTATCCCCACAACATGTCCTATCTTACCATTATAATACAGTCCGTTGCTATCGTTTCGGATAAACATTACCTGTGCGCCCTTCTTTAGTGTGAGCGTGTTTTCGGCTGGGTAGCTGGTTTCGGGAAAAGTACCTTTGGTGGAGGCTACAAAAGAATAGCTCTGGGCAGCAATGCGCACGAGCTGCATGGTGTTATAATTGTCGGCTATATTGTTATGTGTCGTAAGGAGAATATAGTCGGATCCCATTTGTGGTTTGAAGTCGGGGTTGTAGCGTGTGTTAAGCAATTGTCTATCCCCAGTTGCTAGTTTTCCCTCACGAATATTGTTCAAGAGATGAATAAAGGTAGGATCTTGCTGGCGGAAAACGGTGGTAAGCTCAATGGTAACATAATTGATAAGCGCAAGAGCCTTTGATGAAAAGAAATAAGGGGTAGGGTAATGTTGCCGAAGGATAGACTCGTCTTGTGGAGTAACAACGGGTGTGAGTTGCTGAAGATCGCCTATCATAAGAAGCTGAACACCTCCAAAAGGCTTATCATGGTCGCGGAAACGACGCATTACAGAGTCGATAGCATCAAGCACATCGGCACGCACCATACTGATCTCGTCAATGATCAATAGGTCGAGAGTTTTGATAATTTTGCGTTTCTCTTTGCTGAAATCGAACTTTGTTCTAATGTTCATTTCAGGTACAAAGGGTGTGAAAGGAAGCTGAAAGAACGAATGAATAGTAACGCCTTGTGCATTGATAGCAGCTACACCCGTAGGTGCAAGCACCACGATACGTTTGTTGCTATGTTCCTTGAGGGTGCGTAGAAAGGTGGTTTTACCCGTTCCTGCCTTACCTGTTAGGAATATGCTGGTATTGGTGTTCTCGATAAAGTCCCATGCGTGGGCTAGTTCTTCATTTTCTCTCATTATTTGCTTTATATATATAATGTTACAAGCAAAGTTAAAGGAAATAATTCGGAAAACCTATTTCTAAGCACTGATATATATCAAAAGCCTTGATATAGGGCAATAATTACATATCTTTTAGGATGTTTTTTCTGTTTTTTCTTGGTTGTGTGCGATAACAGTCGTAACTTTGCAGTGTAAAATTAAGGATAACATATTATTAATAAAGAAGCAAAGGGCTTCTTAAAAAAAAGAAAAATTATGATGACAATTATTTTAGTAGCAGTAGCAATTACTGCGGTATCAGTAGCAAAAGCAGTAAACGTTAATAACAAGCTAACTGCTTAAGATTCTCAAAGAATCTTTTATTTTAGAAATTTAGAATAACAAAATATGCCACATTCTTCGTAGCGGAGAGTGTGGTTTCTTTTTATGTAGTGTAATAGTATGTAGTGGTTTATTCAAATATCTCCTTTAGTATCGCAAAACTATTTAGTGTAGGCATACTAGGGATATGTAAGGTATAATAGCGCAAAATGATTTCTGTGATATAGTTGCGTTCTTCACGCGAGAAGCGAAAAAGGTGCATACTTTCATAGTTCATTCTAAAAAGTTTAAGCACAATGTTGGCTTCGTTAGGTTTTAAATAATCGGTGTGAAGAGGTATCTGGTGGCAAAATTCAGCATTGCGAAGATCGAAAAAAGCGTATGGGGTGGCTTCTGAAAGGTTGGGGTGAAAGCCTATAAACTTACTTAAATGGAGCATAAAGGTGAGGTGGAAGTTGGCAAAGTGGTCGGTGGCAGTGTCTAGCCATTCCACACTTTTAGCCACAAACTGATACAATGCTTTATTATATTGCTCACTGCGAGTAATATATAAAAGGAATTCTGATATAAAAAGTAGGATAGATGATTTAATAGGATCGAAAGGAATAGTGGCAAATGGGATATCTATTCGTATATCTTTAATACGCTGCATGCTAGCATGTGGTCGGAAATCGAACGCTATATCCAGCAAGGTCATAGGTTGGAAATATTGCTTTTTTATTTTACCTTTTGGTGTTTTTGGTAAACGAACAATAAAGGTCAAACGCCCTTCTTCCTCTGTTAATAAGTCGATTATTAAAGAAGAATCACCATATTTTAAACTATGTAGCACAATGGCTTTTGTCTTTTGTAGCATATCTTTTATGAAGCAAAAGTACAAAAATATAAGGGCTTATTAAAAAATATTGCGTAAAAATTTGGAGGAATAAAATAATTGCTATACCTTTGCACCCGCAAAACAAAAGCACGGTCTCTTCGTCTATCGGCTAGGACACAAGATTTTCATTCTTGCAAGAGGGGTTCGATTCCCCTAGAGACTACTAATAATAAAAGAAATTACAAAGATGGCAAATCACAAATCATCATTGAAAAGAATACGCCAGGATAAGGTTAAGGCGCTACATAACAAGTATTATGCTAAAACTATGCGTAATGCTGTACGCAAGTTTCGTAATTTAACTGATAAGGAAGAAGCTGTAAAGCTTTATCCTTCTATTCAGAAGATGTTAGATAAGCTAGCTAAGGTTAATATTATCCATAAGAATAAGGCTGCTAACTTGAAGTCAAGCCTTGCAAAGCACGTAGCTGCTTTAGGGTAATTCGTATTTAGTCATAGCGGACAATATATTAGGGTTGTAATCCAATAGGATTGCAGCCCTTTTCTTTTATGTATTTTTAGAGTCTAAATACTTCTTTACCTAAGAAAAAAATAGTATCTTTGCATATTAGAATTAAAGAACAATCTAACAAAAAATGGCAGAAATTCAAGAACACGAGAACAATTACTCCGCCAGTAATATTCAGGTGCTAGAAGGCTTAGAAGCAGTTCGTAAGCGTCCTGCAATGTATATTGGCGATATTAGCGAGAAAGGTCTTCATCACTTGATCAATGAAACCGTAGATAACTCTATTGATGAGGCTATGGCGGGCTATTGTACAGATATAGAAGTAACAATTAATGAGGACAACTCTATCACTGTAGAAGACAATGGTCGTGGTATTCCTGTTGATGAGCATGAAAAGCTACACAAAAGTGCACTTGAAGTTGTAATGACAGTGCTTCATGCAGGTGGTAAATTTGATAAAGGGTCGTATAAGGTTAGTGGTGGCTTGCATGGAGTAGGTGTTAGTTGCGTTAATGCCTTGTCAAAGCACATGATGTCGCAAGTGTTCCGCGAAGGAAAGATCTACCAGCAAGAATATGAAAAGGGTAAGCCACTATATCCTGTAAAAGTAGTTGGCGAAACAGAAAAGACAGGTACACGTCAGCAGTTTTGGCCTGATGGTACTATTTTTACGACAACTGTTTTTCAATGGGATGTTGTTGCACGCCGTATGCGTGAGCTTGCTTATCTTAATGCAGGTATTAAAATTACTTTAATTGATCTTCGCCCTGACCCAGAAACAGGAAAAACTCGTACAGAAATATTTCATGCTAAGGATGGATTAAAAGAATATGTGCGCTATGTTGATCGTCATCGTCAGCATTTATTTAATGATGTTATCTATCTAAAGAGCGAAAAACAAGGTGTGCCTATTGAGGTAGCAATCATGTATAACACTGATTACACTGAGAATATCCACTCGTATGTAAACAACATTAATACCATTGAAGGGGGTACTCACTTACAAGGTTTCCGTACAGCTTTGACACGTACTTTGAAAACTTATGCCGACAATGATGCACAGATTTCGAAGCAAATAGAGAAAGCTAAGATCGAAATCACTGGTGAAGACTTCCGTGAGGGCTTAACTGCGGTTATCTCTGTAAAGGTAGCTGAGCCACAGTTTGAGGGTCAGACAAAGACAAAACTCGGTAATAGCGAAGTGTCAGGTGCTGTTCAGCAGGCAGTGGGTGAGGCTTTAAGTGCTTATTTGGAAGAACATCCTTCGGAAGCAAAGATGATTTGCAATAAGGTTGTTCTTGCTGCTACTGCACGTATTGCTGCACGTAAGGCACGTGAAAGTGTGCAACGTAAGAATGTAATGACAGGTGGAGGACTGCCAGGTAAGTTGGCTGATTGCTCAAATAAAGATCCTAAAGACTGTGAAATTTTCCTAGTGGAGGGTGATTCTGCTGGTGGTTCTGCTAAGCAGGGTCGTGATCGTTATACACAGGCTATCTTACCTCTTCGTGGTAAAATTTTGAATGTTGAAAAGGTACAACGCCACAGAGTGTTTGAGGCAGAGTCAGTGATGAACATCATACAGTCTATTGGAGTGCGCTTCGGTGTTGAGGAAGATTCAGATTTTGAAGCAAATATTGATAAGCTAAGATACGATAAGATTATCATTATGACCGATGCTGATGTCGATGGTTCACACATTGACACACTTATTATGACACTATTCTATCGTTATATGCCTAAGGTTATAGAGCAAGGACACTTGTTTATTGCTACACCACCACTCTATAAGTGCACCTATAAGAAGGTAAGTGAATACTGCTATACAGAGCAACAACGTCAAGCATTTATTGATAAATATGGTGCTGGTGAGGAAGGAAAGACGATCCATACTCAGCGATATAAAGGTTTGGGTGAGATGAATCCGGAGCAACTTTGGGAAACAACAATGGATCCAAAGACACGTCTTTTGAAGCAGGTTACTATTGAAAATGCTGCTGATGCAGATGAGGTGTTCTCTATGTTGATGGGCGATGATGTAGAGCCTCGCCGTGAATTTATAGAGCAAAATGCAACTTATGCAAATATTGATGCTTAACATTTTGCACTAAGATATAATCGTTAAAGTCCCTTTCCAGCATAATGGTTAGGGATTTTAGTCTTTTTAGTGTGATAAATTGATAGGAGTAATTGTAATTAGAGATTATATTTTTAAAGCTGATAAGATAATGACTGATTCCTTTGAAGAGATAACTGTTTCGCGTGCTAAGACTAAGTATGCGGGAGGAGGATATATAGAAGATGAGTTCATCTTGTTTGATGAAATGTCTAATGTTCCTATGCCTAAAGGCTTTGTGCGTTTTCAGAGTGTATTATTTGCTGTATGTACAAAGGGTAGTGCTGATTATAAGCTTAACACTAACAGCATACATATTGAAGCAGGGGATGCAATTATAGTAACTTCAGGTCAGGTTTTAAGCGATGTTCATTTGTCTGATGATTGTCGAGGATTCGGCTTTATGGTCTCGCTAGATTTCTTTCATTATATTCTTAGTGGTATGACAAACTTGTCATCTCTGTTTTTGTTTTCACGTACTCATCCTGTATTCAGAATTACTTTAGAACAAATAGATGACATTTTGGAGCATTGTAAGCGTGCTAGAAAACGTTTATTTGATCATACTCATCCTTTCCGGAGAGAGCTTATAGCTTGTCTTTTGCGTGCAATGATTTATGATTTTGGAAATATTATCTATAGTGCTCAACATTTAGCAACTACTAAATTGACTCGTGCAGAAATACTTTTCAATGAATTTATCAAGTGTGTTCAAGACAATTTTAGAACTGAACGGCGTGTAGCATGGTATGCAAAAAGTCTTAATATTACTTCAAAGTATCTTTCCGAGGTTGTTAAATCGATTAGCAAACGTACTCCGAGTGATTGGATAGATTACTATGTAATTCTTGAATTGCGCGTACTTCTTCGTTCAAGTGATCTTAGTGTAAAGGAAATTTCTGATCAGCTAAACTTTGCTAACCAAAGTTTTATGGGTAAATACTTCCGTGAACATGTTGGTATAAGTCCTTCTAAATTTAGAAAAAGCTAATCGAATATTTAGCATACTCCATAGTATCTTTTGCAAAAAGCAAAGTTTCTTGGCTAGGAATGTGCGTATTTCTTCGATGAAATCGATAAAAAATGGTGATTATTCGTTTAAAAGAATGATCACCATTTTTCTTTTTTAGTGCTTTATTGGTAAGTTTTACTTCAAGACTTGGTCAGCAACAGCGCAAAGTTCTTTATACCATTGCTCTCCGAAACGCCTAGTAAGAGGTTCTTTAAGAAACTTATATAACGGTAGGTTTAGTGCTTCTCCCTTGGTTATAGCATCTTTACAAATATCCCAATGATGATAGTTAATGCCAAAAGTACCATTTTTAAAGTCTTTCTCTCGAATGGGGTAAAGTGCGCAAGAGATAGGTTTAACAAACCCTGTTACCCCCGCCCTGAATGCTTTTTCTAGTGAGCAGAGGCAACAACCCTTATCATAACAAGTGAAAACACAGTCTTTTCCATTTACAATACTTGTTACAATATCGCCATCAACATCAGTATAAGCCACCCCCTGTTTGTCAATTATAGCCTGTCCTGATGCTGAAAGGTTTCCCCAAATATCATCAACTACATTCTCTATTTCTATGATTTCATCGAGAGTAATAGGTGCTCCTGACTGTCCTTCAATGCAACATACTCCATGACATTTATCTAAATCGCAACAGAACTTTACGGTAAAAAGGTTGGGCGAAACATAGACATTGCCTACCATTACAATCTGATCAAACTTCTTCTCACCCATTACCAGTCTATTTTTACTATTCCTTGTTGCTCCAAATACTGATTACAGCGTGTGAACTGGTGCTGTCCAAACCATCCACCACGATTTGCCGACAGTGGTGAAGGGTGTACACTCTCTAGTACATAATGTTTTGTTGTGTCGATAAATACTTTTTTCGAACGAGCAAAACCACCCCAAAGCATAAATACTAAATGATCTTTTTCTCTGCTTAATGCTTGTATCACCGCATCGGTAAATATTCCCCAACCTAGTTTTTGATGACTATTTGCTTCGTGAGCGCGTACTGTTAAGGTAGCATTTAATAATAGAACCCCTTGCTCTGCCCACCTAGTGAGGTTTCCAGAAGTAGGAATAGGCTTGCCAAGATCGTCTGCAATTTCCTTATAGATGTTTACCAATGACGGTGGAATGGTAGTTTTTTCGGGTACAGAGAAGCTGAGTCCCATTGCTTGTTCAGGTTCATGGTAGGGATCTTGTCCGATGATTACCACCTTCACTCCATTAAAAGGACAGAGGTTAAACGCATTAAAAATAAGCTTTCCCGGAGGATAACAAGTATGAGAGGTGTACTCTTGCTTAATGCTTGCTGTTAATTTAAGGAAGTAATCTTTTGAAAACTCTTCTTTCAAAATAGTTTTCCATGACGGTTCTATCTTAACATCCATAGCCATAAAGGTTAGATTAGAAATAATAAACCCGCTCAGCGCCGTAGCTCTAAGCGGGTTCTTATAATCATAAATTAATCTTCAATTAGGTTCTCACCAGTCATATCTGCTGGTTGTTCTAGTCCCATAATGTGTAGGATAGAAGGAGCAACGTCAGCCAATCGACCATTCTTAACCTTTGCAGAATTGTTGTCTGTAACGTAAATGAATGGTACTGGGTTTAGTGAGTGAGCAGTGTTTGGCGTACCATCCTCATTGATAGCATTGTCTGCATTACCGTGATCGGCAATGATAATAGCCTCGTAATCGTTAGCCTTAGCAGCTTCGATTACTTCCTTTACACAGTTGTCCACAGCACAAACAGCTTTTGCTATAGCGTTGTAGATACCTGTATGACCTACCATATCACCATTAGCGAAGTTGACAACGATAAAGTCGTACTCCTGAGTGTTAATGGCTCCTACCAGTTTATCCTTTACTTCGTAAGCACTCATTTCAGGCTTCAAGTCGTAAGTAGCCACCTTTGGTGAAGGCACCAAGATGCGATCTTCACCCTCGTATGGTTGCTCGCGACCACCGTTAAAGAAGAATGTAACGTGAGCATATTTCTCTGTCTCTGCGGTATGTAGTTGCTTCTTGCCTAGAGAGCTTAGGTATTCGCCTAGTGTGTTTGTTACATTCTCCTTTGGATAAAGAATGTGAACGTTTTGGAAGCTAGCATCGTATGGAGTCATACAGTAGTATTGCAAGTCTTTAATGGTTTTCATACCCTCTGCTTCCATATCTGTTTGGCTCAATACCTGTGTCAATTCCTTTGCACGGTCGTTACGATAGTTGAAGAAAATCACTACATCGCCTTCCTCTATCTTACCATTCACACCACTGTTTGTGATGGCTTTGATAAACTCATCGGTAACACCTTCTGCATAGCTTTCTTCTACAGCCTTTACCATATCGGTAGCAGCCTTACCTTTTGCAGCGGTCAATAAGTCGTATGCTTCTTTCACACGATCCCAACGTTTATCGCGATCCATTGCGTAGAAACGACCAATAACAGAAGCTATGTGGGCACCATTCGCATCGCAAACTTTCTGAACATCACCCAAAAAACCAGCACCGCTCTTTGGATCGGTATCACGACCATCCATGAAGCAGTGTACATAAACATCTTTCAAACCGTATTCCTTGCCAATTTCGATCAACTTACACAAGTGATCCATTGAAGAGTGAACACCACCAGTAGAAGTAAGACCCATCAAATGGAGCTTCTTACCTGTCTTTTGTGCATAGCTATAAGCGTTAATAATTTCTTGATTTTTCAAGATTTCACCGCTCTCGCATGCCTTATTGATCTTTACGAGATCCTGATAAACTACACGACCAGCGCCAATATTCAAGTGTCCCACCTCTGAGTTACCCATCTGTCCGTCAGGTAAACCAACGTTTTCGCCTGAAGCTTGTAGCTCTGAATGTGCGCTAACTGCGTTTAAATAATCGAGATAAGGAGTTGGAGTATTATAAATAACATCGCCCTTGCCATGCAAGCCGTTACCCCAACCATCTAGGATCATCAATAAAGCTTTCTTTGCCATAATTCTTTTTCTATTTTTTGTTTTAAACCTCTATGTTGTTGTGTGTACAAAGATAGTGCCAACGAGGGCAATACAAGTTTACTTGTAAATTGCCGAGTGCAGCCTATCTTATGCAAAGATAGTGCCAATGAGGGCAATATAAGTTTACTTGTAAATTGCCGAGTGCAGCCTATCTTATGCAAAGTTACTGAAAAGGCATAATATGGCAAAGGAAACATTCATATTTTGAAAGATCGAAGGCTTTCTTTTTCTTGTCTTATATCGGATAATATAAATTACGGATTTACTTATAACCAAAGGTACTATAAAACTGCTAGATAACTTTCTATAGCTCTTAACCACGATTTATATACGTTGTTTTTGTTTAGCTTTCAGTGGATTTTTAGGAGAGAATGTAAGGGGGAATATTATCATAATATAAGCTTCCAAGGAGTAAAATATAATATTTTAATTTGTAAAGGATAACCTATTGTATATCAAAATCTTATCTTTTGATGCGAAAAATAATTTATTTTTAACACAAAAATAAATTAAAAATAGTATAAAAATAAATTATTTTTCTAGCCAAAAGAATATGTTTTACCTTTTAATAGCTTATCTTTTATCTATCAAAACATTATCTATTGCTTAATAAGGGCTTATCTTTTATTTTTTTTATGTGTGTTACTTCCGTCTTTTTGTTCTCCTCAAACTGTAATATTTTCTTAGCAGCATATTCGCCCATTAGCTTATATCCTGCGGCATTGGGGTGAAGCCAATCGCCTATGTGGAGATCCTTGCGGAGCTGTTCTGGTGAGGCTGGATCGCAAAGGAGTTGGTCAAAATCGATGATTCCATCGTATTTTCCACTGCTTCTTATCCACTCGTTTACCGTTTTACGACACTTTTCTCGCTCCTCTGTGTAATATCCTTTGCAACCTTTGAAGGGAGTTATCGTTCCACCATATACCTTTAAGCCACGCTCATGCGCTTTTATGATCATCTTTTCATATTCTCTTATGAGTAGTTGAGCTGTTTCTTCGGGATTTTTAGATGTACCAATATCATTGATAGCTTCGAAGATAATAACGGAAGATAACCCATGTTGTGTCAAAATATCTCGATTAAATCGGTCTTTTCCGGGTATGCCTAGCCCTACAGAGAGTATGCGATTATTGCCTATACCTAGGTTGAGGATCCCCATTCTTCCCGATTTTAGCAGATTGTATTCTTTAGTATTGTTGAGTGTTTCCGACATTCTATCGGGCCAACGATCTTGTGCATTGATAGTACTTCCCTTGCCATCGGTGATGCTATTGCCAAGAATGGCTATGGCAGCCACATCTTTATCATATACTTCTATAGATGAGATATTGAACCAATGATTCTCCTTTAAGGCTGAAGCAAAGTTGGTCATCGGGTTAGAAGTGCCTTTAAGGATATATGATGTGGTGCGTGATCCCATGTGTACAGTAGGGCTCTTGGGAGCCTTACGATAATTAATGGTAATAGAAAGTTTTTCTAATGGTTTCAGATCAAACTTTAAAGCATCTGTAAAAATAGCTCTGCCTGCTGCTATATGCACTCCTTTTTTTCCATGAAACGAGAAGTAACGAGCTGTCAGTGGCTCTATTTTGTATTCTTCTTTTGCTTTTGCTACGTAGATACTTGTTATTTCTAAAGGTTCAGCCGACAATTCGTTGCTCAGTAGTAGCCGTATAAGCCTACCACCAATGCTTACCTTTACAATTTGGCGCACCGATCTATTTGTCATTTGGTTATTGTAGGGCATAAAATGTTTATCAACAGGTTGTTGTGCGCAAGCCCATGTTCCTATCCATCTTGCTTTTTGTTGTGCATAGCTAGCAATTGTTACACATAGCAATAATACCGTTAAAAACTTCCTATAAAGCATTTTTGTTCTAATTTCTTTTTTTTCTAAATGTAGTGCAAAAGTATTATTTTTATTTTCGTGGTTTGGTGTACTTAACAATCTTTAGGTATAATAACAGCATAGTGTCATTTATTCCTTTTCATCTATAGCCCTAAAGAAATTTTGCTCCATTTGCATGATCTCTTCACGTATATACTTAATAAATTCGTCGTTTCCAAGTATTTCTATATCTTTGCTTAATCCTAATACAAAGCGTCCAATGCCACGATAGTCGCATACTTCGAGGGTTAGCCGCCAATGGCTCTCATCTTCTTTTTCGATAAATCGTCCACCTTGGGGATATTCTTCCATAAAAAGATTGAAAGCTAATCTGCCCATGCGTAAAGTAACTAGATGGCGTTCTTCACTACTAAACATAAAGATGTCGGTAAATATTTCTTTGTGCATTTCTTCGCATAGCCATGGGGTATCTAGTAGTTCCACCCCTTTCATTCTAGCCACTTTAAAGGTTTTGTTCATCTTTGATCGGAGTTCATAACATCGCACATCTTGATTGTTATTCATCAGGAAGAAGGGTTCTACGATACGATCGCGCACCGTACTACTATTTGGGCTAGAGTATCCTAAAATAGTAACCAGCTTCTTTTCTTTCATAGCTTGTATGATAATTTTAAGATTATTATCAATCTGCTTGCGAATAGTGGTGTTGTTAGTACTTGATAGGTTATAAGCATTATCAAGGCGGTGGCGTAAGTGGTTGATGGTTTCGTTGTTTATGCCCGAGAGGTTGAGTACATCGTAGATAGCACGTATCTCATTATCAGTAAACTGCACGCTGTGCAGCAAGTTAGCGATAAACGGTGAATGATAATCAATGTGATAACAGCCTTTGCGCTTATAGAGTGTGAAGCCTGCATGTTTAAGAAAATCTATTAAATAATAAAGGTTGCGCCTAGAAATATCTATCTTATTGCAAAGTTCGTCAATGGTAAAGTCTCTGTTATCGACTAGCAGGAGAATAAGATCCAATTGGTTCTTTAGTTTATCAAGTCTCATAGGCTTTGGTAAAAGGTTGGTTAGGAGGGATTATTTTTATCTTTTTTTATTTGGCATTGATACCATATCCAAAGAGAGCAAAGTCGCCTTTAAGGGGATCGTTAGGGAATACCTTACGAAGTTGTGCTGTTATGTTGCGCGCAGTAGTCATAGAGGTAGTCTTACTTTTATTAATGCCTAAGCGCATAGATTGTTGTAGGACGTGAGTGTCGAGAGGAATGATGAGCGATTTTTTATCGATGAAATCGCCCCAAATTCCAATATCAACAGGGGAGTGATCGCGTACCATCCAGCGCAGAAACATACATACTCGCTTGCATGAAGAGGATGTGTCCTTGGGGACTATTCCCATAAATCCTTGTGCTGAGAAGTATTGGCATAGTGCTTCTACAGCAAGAATAGTGTCTATTTTATGGGGAGATATAGTAGTTTTTGTTTTGGAATATTGCTGGATATATTCCTTTATGCTATTGTGTTTGATGAGCATTTTTTGTAAAGAAGCAAGAAAATTGCGCATCATTTTGTTAGAATACAAGCGGTAAAAGCTGTTTGTATCGTTGGGAATGTTATTGAGAAATAGTCCCTTTTTTACCCAGTTATAAGGTTCACCGTTTGTAAAAGCTAAAATATTCTGTAGCTTTGGAAAGAATGCTTTGCGATTGCCATAGCTCAAGCAAGAGGCTATAAAAGCTATTGTTTCTTGATTTTTTTCGCCTATAACCTGATGCATAAACCACGCAGGGTCGCCTTGTAGAAACTCGATGGTTTCGTACTTTTCTGACAATAGTTGTAGCTCTTGTCGTATGTTTGCCGACAGTCTTATCGTGGTTTTTTGCATGAGAGGTATTATTGGATAGTCCTTCCCGTAGGAAGGACTTGCTATTTAAGGCTATTAACCTAAAATCTGAGCAGCGTGTTCCTTTACTTTTATTTCTTTAGGGTTAAGGATGCGCTCAATAATACCTTCTTCGTTGATGATGAAGGTGGTGCGGAAAGTTCCCATATAGGTGCGTCCACACATTTTTTTCTCACCATAAACGCCGAATGTTTCCACTAGTTTCAAATCCTTGTCGGCAATGATAGGGAAAGGAAGATTATTTTTTTCAATAAAGCGTTTGTGCGATTTCTCGTCTTGAATACTCGCCCCTATGACCACATAGCCTTGACGTTGTAATTCACTATAGTTGTCGCGCAAGTTACATGCTTGGCTTGTACAGCCAGGGGTAGAATCTTTTGGATAAAAGTATAGCACTATCTTCTTACCTTTATAGTCGCTAACCTTTATTTCTTTTCCATTCTGATCGGTTCCTAGAACCTCAGGTGCTTTGTCTCCAATGTTCATCATTTTTTTATTTATATATTTATCGTTTACGTTACAAAGATACAATTTATTACTATAAATGGCACATTCTACTTGTTATTTTAGCTAAAAAAAGCCTTTAGGACTTTTCCTAGAGGCTTATAATATAGGGGTGTTTTTAGATTTTTTCTTTCAACTTTTGGAACCGTTTTTGGTTTACTTTCTTATAGTTATATCCAAAGATATGTTTTTCTATCTTGCGGAAATTATAGGTAATCACAAACTTGAAGCGATCTATAAACGGTTTTTTCCCTTCTGTGTAGATGCTGTGCGGCACATATACAAAATAGAAATCGACAATGGAATCGAAAGCAGAAAACTGGCGATTAGGTTTTTGAAAAAGCCATGTCTCCGAGTAGAAGCGGTCGTTTGAGATAATATTTGGATCAAAGTTGGGTAGTGTTCTTACAAAATCGGTACGCGCCCACCAGAAACTTCCACTATACATCTTATAGTTTTTAGGAGGCCAGCGATAGCAGCCATAGGTATCGTAGCCGTTGGATAGCGTGTTTACTGCTACTTTCCATTTAGTAAATATGAAGTATTCTAAGAGTTCTCTCCAAGCCTCTATCTTGCGCTTGAAAGCAAGGAAGCGTTTATCTTTGCTAGTAAGTGATTGGTAGGTTATGCCTTTTGTGTGGAAGTAATATACCAAAGCATTCTCTTTTTCGCTTAATTGCTTGATAAATTCAAGGGCTGGATATTCGTAACATGTAGGGTCTTGATGTTGTGCGATAATCTCTACTTTATCACTTCCTATCATATCTTTTAAGTGTTCGATGCTAGCCTCATTGTTAGTTACACAACTAAGATAAAGCTTCTTTGTCGCATCAAGTAGTCCACTTTCTTTTAAAGTCGTAATTTGTGCTGCAACAACGGGTTCCCATCCAATATCCATCATAACGTGATATACACCATAAATGGGCATTTTTGTCTCTGGAAAATGTTCCCATTGGCTTAGGTCTCGTGTGGTATATGTATGAAAAAAACTATTGTATATTCTTCTAAAAATACCCATTACATCGATTCTTTTAAATGTTTAATTAAGCGATCAAACATCTCTTCAAGGCTAAATGTAGCTTGCCAGCCCAAGTGTTCTATCTTCGTTGTTGATAGGCGAAGTTTTGTTGTTGGCGAAAAGCCTAGTCCCTCTTGTAGGTTAAAGATGAGTTTGCCTTGTGGATAGAAGCGATGGAGTACCATTTTTGCCATATCGCATATTGATATATAGCTCTTTTCGTTGGCTACGTTATATGCTTCTCCTGCTTCTCCACGTAGCATTATGTATAACATTGCTGATACAGCATCGGTTGTATAACAATAACTTCGGCTTAATTCGCCCGTTGTGTTCAGTGTTATATCTTGCTGCTTAATCACCGCTTTGGCAAATTGGGCAAACACGCGGTTATCTTCTATTGCCACGCCAGCACCAAAGGTTTGTGCTAATCGTGCTACCTTTGCACTCACTCCATATTCCGAAGCATAGTTGTGGCAGAGAGCTTCAGCAGCTCTTTTTGCTAAAGGATAACTACTTCGTGTAGCCATAGGGTCAAGATAGCCTTGCTTTTCCTCTGTTAGGGCGATGGAATCGTCGTAAATAGTGCCATAAACCTCCAGCGTAGAAGCTAAAACAAATGATGACAAATGGGTTTTTCGAGCATAATCGAGTAAGGAGTTAGTGCCAAAAAACACCGTATTCATCGTTTCAATAGGTTGTTCGACAAAAGCTTTTGAAGCAGTAGGAGCAGCAAAATGGATGAGGGAATCTATATGCTCGGGCGCATCAAAGGGAACATGTTGCGCAAAGTCGTAAGTGAGAATACCAAACGATTTCGTTTCTTCGCCAAACATCTGACGTGCTTTTTCCGCATTGCGCACTATGGCAATAACACGTAGTTTGAGTTGGTGTTTACGATTGAGCATAAGCAAACACCGCGTCATACACGAACCTAACAGACCTGTTGCACCAGTAATAGCTATTGTTTGGTTGCGAAGTTTGTCTTTGAGCGGAAAGTTATCCGCAAATTGTTTAATATCTTGAGTTAATACCGTATTCATCTTAAAATCCAAATATTTGCTGATCTTCTCGTACTGCAATCATAGCACGAAGCACAAAGAAGTCGGTAGGCGTTGTGATCTTAATATTTTCCATCGGTCCAATAATAGTCCCTAATATCTTTCCATAGTGGCTCATAATGGTACAAGAATCGATGAAATCGTGCTTTTCTTCAGCTCTAGCCTTGCGATGAACCTCCATTATATCGCCTAAAAGAAAACTTTGTGGAGCGCGTGCAATGAGCGAATTTTCGCGGGAAGGAATGCGCAAAGTTTTGTCTTCTTGTCGTACAATAAAGGTTTCTGTGGCAGGTACACAGGTGATACAACTACCACACTCTGCTACCTTATTGATATTATCGGTAATTGTTGTAGTGGTAATGAGAGGGCGAACACCATCGTGGATTAGCACTATAGACTTGTCGTCATGGGCATATTCTTCTGCAGCACAAAGACCATTATAGATAGAATCTTGTCCCGTTTTTCCTCCATGAACAATCTTTACCACTTTATTAATCTCGAATTTGCGGATCATTTTTTCCAAGAATGGTATCCAGTCCTCAATGCACGATACTACAATAGCATCTATCATTGGGTGATTATCGAAGAGTTCGAGGGTATAAATGATAATGGGTTTACCATTTAGTTCAAGGAATTGTTTTGGCTTTCCTTGTGTGTGCATGCGCTGACCAGATCCACCAGCGAAGATTACTGCTATATTCATAACTTGAAAACTAAGATGAATAATAAAAAAAATATCGATTTAATCGAGAAAAACTACATCTATTTTATGCCTGTCGCGTTTATCTTTTGGCGGTAGGTTCATATAGTTACCATAGGCAATACGACATATTTCTTCAGGATCGGCAGGACCTTCAAAGATATGCCCTTCAAACATTATATCTTTATGTGGAAACATAATACGTTCTGGATTTTGCTCGTAAAACCAAGCACCATAGGAGTGCATGTAGTTGGTTGGATCGCCAAACATTTTTCCAAAGTTACGAAATAGCGGGAAGATAATGTTGTGAAGTGTTTTATAGCCTAATTGTGCTAAGTGTGGGTGCTTACCAGCAAACTTTAAGTTGACATTCACCGACAACTTTGCAGCAAAGCGTTGTAGCCAAGGTATCATATATCCCTCGTAAGGAAAAATGTCAATGTGTAAACCGCGAAAATTCTGTGCTTCGTGCATTCTACGATCCTCGCTCTTGCCTTCATCGTGGCTTCGGTTTTCAGTTTTTAAGTCGCGTAAGCATGCCCATTCCTTATAAAAGCCTGCATCGGTGCTGTTATCTTGCAATACAAATTGTGGATGTGGGTGTGCTTTAAGGTAGTCGCAAAGGCGTTTGAAGTCCTTTTGGTGTACAACAAAGTCTATGTCGTCATCCCAAGGAATAAATCCTTGGTGGCGCAAAGCTCCTAACACATTGCCACCATCTAATCGGCATGGTATGCCTATCTCCTTTGCTGTTTGCTGGAGGTAGATAGCCATATCAAGTAAACGTAGCTGTGCACGCCGTAAAACCGATCCGTCAGGATTGTATTCCTCACGCAAAGATGCTTGTGTTTCGCCTGTATTGAATGTTGTTATCATCACTGTTTTTCCTTTGTTATTGCAAAAATAATATTAAATGGTGGATGAGCAAAGGAAAAGAGATTAATCTTTTAAGGGGTATTTTAATAATAGTTCTTATTAGGTCTGTTTTCATTTGGCTTTTCTTTCGTTTTATCGTACTTTTGTAAACTTACGCAAAGGCAAATATAAAAGTTTGTGTTATAGTTATAATGGAGAAAGAAACACTAAAGGAAAAAACAGCAAAGGGCTTGTTTTGGGGAGCGCTTAATAATGGTACGATGCAGGTTCTGAATGCTGTTATTGGTATTTTCCTAGCTCGATTATTATCACCTGCCGATTATGGATTGGTGGGTATGCTTGCTGTTTTCACTGCTGTGGCAGGTGCTTTGCAAGAAAGTGGTTTCACATCTGCTTTGGCTAATATGGAGAATCCCTCGGATAAAGATTACAATGCAGTGTTTTGGTTTAGCACTTTAGTGAGTTGCTGTTCATACGCTTTGCTCTTCTTTGCAGCCCCTTTGATAGCCAACTTCTTCCATCATCCTGAACTTATCCTTTTATCTCGCTTCCTCTTTGCTTCTTTGCTTTTCTCTGCATTGGGTACTGCTCCTACAGCTTATTTATTTAAAAATATGATAGTGAGGGAAACTACTATTTTGCGTATTCTTTCACTTTTTGTTTCAGGTATTGTGGGAATAATACTTGCTTTTCAGGGATATGCTTATTGGAGTTTGGCATGGCAACAATTCTTGTTCATTGCTTTGATGAGTATTGGTAGGTTTTTTATCATACCATGGCGCCCAACCCTGAAGATAGATTTTGATCCTATTAAGCAGATGTTTTCCTTTAGTTATAAGATTTTGCTTACAACGGTGGTCAACGCTTTAAGCCAAAATCTCCTAACATTTATCTTTGGGCGTTGCTATTCGGCAAAGTCGGTGGGCAACTTTTCACAAGCTTTTAAGTGGGATACGATGGCAAGTACCTTTGTGTCTGGTACTATTGCAATGGTGGCTCAACCTATATTGGTGGAAGTAAACAAAGATAAAGATCGTCAGCTTCAGGTCTTTCGCAAGATGCTTCGCTTCACAGCCTTTTTAGCTTTTCCCGCAATGTTTGGATTGGCAATGATAGCTAATGAGTTTATTATGCTTTTAATTTCAGCCAAATGGGTAGATAGTATTCCTTTGTTGCGTATCCTTTGTGTGAGTGGTGCCTTCTTGCCTTTCTATACAATGTATCAGAATTTGATAGTGAGTAGAGGGAAGTCGGCTATCTATATGTGGTGTACAATTGTGCTAATCCTTGTTCAACTAGCAACAGTCTTGGCTTGTTTCCGCTATGGTATTGTGATAATGGTGAGCATATACACCTTTGCAACGGTGTTATGGCTCTTTGTTTGGCAATATTTTGCCCATAAAGAAATAGGCATTCGCCTTCTTGATGTTATGAAAGATATTATGCCTTATTTCTTGATTTCGCTAGGAATTATGATCTTTACTTATTTTGTAACTAGTTTTATTACCAACCTTGTCATATTATTAGTGGCACGCATTCTTATGGCAGGTGTACTTTATTTTGTGATAATGAAGCTTTTAGGATCACAGATACTTAACGAATGTATGGCTTACTTCTTACGTAAGAGCGCATCGTGATACATGTATAGTTGCATAAAAGGATAGAGAATAGCACGTATCTGTTTAGTAATTCCTCCATTAGAAGTATGGAATAGTTGTTTAGCATGCTTCATAAACAAGTATTGAAGGTGTATTAAACTTATTATATCACTTTTACATTCTAGTAGCATCATGCGTTTTGCATCGATGAAATCTTGTGTTTTTATGTCTTTAAAGTAGTTTAGTAAGGCTAATTTTCCTTCATAAATAGGGATTGCCACTTCACGTGTTTCATGATAATGCTTTAAGCCCCATACTAGTTCTGTAAGCGCATTACGCCATGAAGGCAAGCTCTTACTATAATCAGTATAGGTGCTAGCTTCGGCATGACGGCGGAAGTTGACCAGTATTTTATCAATAAATACGATACTATTGTGCGCACTAGCTGTGATAGATAGGGCTGCATCGTATAACGAAATACGATAAAAAGGGTGATGAAGTGGTGGAAGCATTGCAAGAAGCTCACGCTTAAAAAGCAAGGTATGTCCCGGCAAACATAGAAAGAGCATACGAAAGATGCTTACGTTTCTAGGACGATTATCGAAATGAGCAAAGGATCCATCGGTAGAAAATGGTCGGCTATGTCCACTACATAGCAACTTGTTTCCTATAGCTTCCATTTGTGAGGCTATCTTATCTTTCTCCCAAATATCATCTTGATCGGCAATGGCAATGTATTCCCCTGTGGCACGTTGCATAGCCGAAAGGAAATTAGCGTTTACCCCATGCGCACCCATATTATGAAAAGTGCGCATCTGAGGAAACATGTTGTCATATTCTTTTAGTATCTTCCATGTCTCATCAGTCGATCCATCGTCTTGCACAATGACTTCATACAAAGGGTAAGTTTGTGCAAAAATAGAATCAAGCTGTTCTCGCAAATACTTAGCTCCGTTATAGGTGCAGATAACAATAGATACGGTTGCTGACATAGGAAAGAAGGGTTATAAGAAGTGAGAAATAAAGAGCGTGGAGTTATACACGAGTAGGTAAGCTGTCAGACCTGCTACAAGGATCGTTACTCTCTTGCGTGTTTTACCCCTAAGCGTACAAAGCAAATAACCTATAGCAATAGGGATAGCATAAGCCCAATGGGCTGTCATGATATAAACTTCATTGAGTCCGAAGCCTAATCCGAGATGAAGTACCATATCTAGTGCAAAGAACGATAGTGCAAGCCATAAAAAACGTTTGCGTCTGCCAGCCCAAATACCTGCAACGAAGAGTAAGAAAAGAACTCCCTCTACAATATAATTATAGGTAGCAGAGTATTGAACAATAATAGGACGACTACGCAATACATCTTGTAAAGTGTTCTTTTGATGAAGTTGTAATCCTTCGCCAAAAAGGTTTTCTACGATAGAAGGAATACGTGGCGTTGATATATCACTCCAGCTAAGGAAAAACTTTTTTGTAATAGGCTTGCCTGCATGTGCAAAGACTGGTTTTTTATTCTTCTTAGCTATTTGTGCTTTACGATGGTCAATCCATATCTTTTGAAATACTTTTGATTGCTCTGCGGTATCCCTTATTTGTGTAGTATCGCGGAAAATGGCAAGCATCTGTGCCCTTTCTTTTGCACGGAATTTTCGTTCTTTCTGTCTTCTTTCTTTCCTTTGTGGCTCGCGAAAGGTGTTATCTTCCCATTTCCCGAAGTATAACATTAATGCTCCTGGCAGGAGAATAGCTAAGATTAGATTAGCTGGTCGGAAGAAACGCTTTCTATTGCACATAAAGTTTGCCATAAAAATCTTCAATCCGTTATTAAGCGTAGTTCCTGCAGTAATGATAAAAAGCAAAATAGTAGTACGTTTACTAAATTGTGTTTTTGTTTCTATCTTTAACCCACTAATGTATAAAGTGAGTAGTAACAAGAAAGCAGAGATGATGAAATGATCGGGCGAAATAGAGGCTAAAAGTACGTAGGCAAAAGCATAGAACATAGTAGCAAGTATTACCGCCTCCCCTTGCGATAGCTTTATCACTTCTCGCCCTATACGTATAAGGAAGATGAAACCAAACACCGAACAGAAAAGCAGAAGGATAGCAATGAGTGGATGCATACAGTTGACACCCGTGAGGAGCATCAATCCCTTATTGACAAGATAGAGCGGATAATAGAATGGTGCAAGTAAGGGGTGGCGCACAATATCGTAAGACAAACGCCAATCGGACACTACAACGCATGTTAGCGGATCAAAGCCCGAAATGCCAAAAGTATCTAATATTATCTTATTATACTCTTTTCTTATCTGTGAAAATACATTATAGTATTTAGCAATCACCATTATTTGCAAGGTGAGTTGCCATAGGAAGAAGAGTAATACAGGAAACTTTTCTTCTCTACGAATGGTGAATATTTCTTTTAGTTTCATAATAGTAGATATTGAGCAATGTTTCCACCATTATATATCGCTAGATATACGGTAAAAAGTATTAGTAGAAAATTTAAAAAGTAAGCATACTTTGTGGAAAGTTTACGTAATAAAAATCCAATAGCAATAGGAATGATGAAAGCCCAACCAGCAGTCATAATATACACTTCATTGATACCGAAGCCTAGAATAAGATGAAGTGTAACATCGCAAGCTAACCATGCCAAGAGCATTTGGAAGAATTTCTCACGTCGTGCCACAAAGATACCTGCTATAAAGAGCAATACTATGATGGCTTCAATGACATATTTATACCAATGGGTATAAGCAACGAAGATGGGACGATCCCACGAAACATCTTTCAGCAAGTAGTGTTTATGTAAGATAATCGACTCGCCAAAAACATTTTCTACCAATGTTTTTATACGAGGAGTCGATATATCCATCATTTTTGTGATAGGACCATCGCCGGCAGGCTTACCCGTATGTTCTTTCATCCATTTATTTCGAGCATTGAAATGAGCCGTTGTCTTAGCCGCATCCTTCTTCATTTTCTTATCTACGATACCTTTTATCACTTCCTTTTGTGGCACTTCAAGGGTATAATATTGGTATTGACGAATACCGATGAGAGATAAAAAAGGTAAGATAATACCGATGAAAAGGAACTTTTTGCTAAAAAATCCTTTCCAACCATTGGTGAACAGTCCTGCCAACATCGTCTTAGCAGCATTAGATGTTGCCATACCTGTGGTGAAGAATAATAGTACGAACGATTGCCACGCCTTTAGATGTACCCCCTTCTTCATCTTGATACCTACAATATAGAGTGTCATTGCAAGGAACATCATTGAGATAATGAAATGGTCGGGTACCATTGTTGGTAATAAAATATGGGCAAACGAAAAGAGGAATAAGGTAAGAAGAGTAGCTTGACTTTGCTTTAATTCCATCACTTCTCGGAATACTCTATACATAAAAATAGCAGCATAAAGGGCAGAGAAAATAAGAATTACAGCCATAAAATATACCGCAAAGTTGTATCCTAAATTATCAATTAGCCACGAGTTGATAAGAAAGAGTGGCATTAAGAAGGTGAGATAAAGTGGATGTCGGATCGTTTCAAAGTGGATACGCATCCCCGAAATAGTAATCCACGACCAGTTGTCATAACCTGACATACGGAAGTTTTTAGTGAATAATGACCAAAAACCACCATGTGCTCCCATTGTATAGACACCATAATGGCTATAAATGAGCATCGCATTGAAGCTCACAAATACCAATAATAGGGCGAAAGCTAACCAACGCTCTTCTTTTTTTATTTTAAAAATTCCTAGTGCAGACATTATTAATATGTAATATAGTCTGCAAAGTTACAAAATAAGTTGGTAAATACTATTTCCTTTTGAGGAAGAAACGCACCAACAGGAAGTTGATGGGGAAGCAGATTAATATGGTGGGTATCAAAGCGATTTGCTTTGTAACACCAAAATAAATGAAAAGATGAACAAAGATTATCTGAAGTGTTATGTTAACCCCATGCGACAAGAGAAAGCCCGCCCCTTTCTTAGAAGATGATTTTACCTTGAAGGTAAACTTAGTGGAAGCATAATAGTTAAAACACAAACTAATGCCATAACTTACGGCTACACACACCGATTCAGAACTAACTTTTATGATAAGAAGGCGGTAAACGATGAGTTGTATCAGTGCAGCACAGCATCCTACAATGCCAAAACGCATCACTTCCAACAACTTTTCTCGCTTACTCTCCTCTAAACGGTTTAAAATATCCTTTATCTGCATATTCTAATAATTCTTTATCGCCTTTGGAATCACCAAAGGCAATAAGTTCATATTCATTTCTGTTAGGGAAAATCTCTTTCAAGCGGTTTACTTTCTCCTTACCATAGCAGTTGCGCGAAATAAACTTTCCTGTTATCTTTCCCTCTTTACTTTCAATGTTAGTACCCAAAACTTGTATTTTTTCTCCGAATTCATCGAAGAAAGGGCGCACCCATTTGTCAATGCTAGCCGTTATCACGAGTACTTTATTCTCTGCTTGTAAAGCTCGACGTATCTCCTCAAAAGCTTGTGGGCGAATGATTGTTGCACGTTCTTTCGCAAACCGTTCGCATAGCGTTTCAAAGGCTTCTGTATTTGTTCCCTTAAAGAAGTGAGCAAAGAGTTGCTGCTTTGCTTTCCAGTTGGGATAAAGCTTTAGCTTCATCATTGCAAGAATAGGAGCATAAAGCATAAAGCCTGCAAAGGTGCTTATATCTCCTTTTGCAAAACGAATAAATTCAATAAACGTATCCTTTGTGGTAATTGTACCATCAAAGTCGAAGGCATATACTGTCATTACAAGAAATAAATAATAAAGAGGAAAGATAAACCAAAGAGCAAAACAATAATCTGCATAAACCTATCCTTTAGCATCACCTTTGTAGGATCACCACTCTTTTGATCGACAACAGCAAGCTGAATATAACGAAGGATACCCACAAGTACAAATATACTCGTAAGATAAAGATATTGTGTGTGGAAGTTGGCTATCGTTTCTTCGCTCACAGTGTACATAATATAGCATACTAGCGTGATACTTGAAGTAATCGTGATTGCCTGATTGATAAACTCTAAATTGTATCTTATGGTATTTTGGCGTGTTGGTCTGCCCGTTTCCATCATTCGAACGACGTCATCTCTGCGTTTAGCAAAGGCAAGGAAGAGCATTAAAAGAAAAGTCATGAGTATGATCCATTTGCTCAGTACGATATTAGTAGCCCATCCTCCAGCCAGCACTCTTAGCACAAATCCGAAGGCAACGATACATACATCAATAATGGCATATTGCTTAAACTTGAGGCAATATCCAATGTTTAGTAGCCAATAAAAGCCGATGACACCGTAGGTTTTTGCATGTCCTGAAGGTAGAAATAGGAGGGTTAGCATTGATAAAGCCAACATAGTGATGATTAATACATACCCTTGAGCAATGCTTACGGTCCCCGAAGCCAATGGACGTTTGCATTTTACAGGATGCCGACGATCTTCTTCCACATCTATAATATCATTTAAACAATATATAGATGAGGCGGCAAATGAAAACGAAAAGAAAGCAATGAAGCCTGAAATAAGTACGCTTATATTAAACAACTGCCCAGAAAAGAAAATGGGTAGCATAACGATAAGGTTTTTTATCCACTGATGTGGGCGAATAAGTGCTAATATATTTTTCATTTGATGAGCCTTTCTAAAGGAGTTATCACTATTTTTTCAACGATGAAATGGAGCGTCCATGCAAGGGGAATGGTAATGGCTATTGTGGCAAAGAAGGTATTCCAATAAGTCCAATCGAAGGTTTCTAAATAGCGAAGTACGAAATGATCGTGTATTAAATAAGCCTCTAAACTTACCATACCAATAAATTTAACCGATTTATTAAACCATTTTGGGGTGCGTCTGAACACGCGGTTAAGCATCAAAACACTCGTTACTGTAAGCGGAATATACAGCATACGTTCTAGGAAAATAGGAAATTGTCCGTGTTTCACTTGCTCTAGGAAGATGCTAGAAGCCAATGCCATAAAAAACATTAATAAGATCATCCAGATGGCAGCCCCATCCATTCTGTCCTTGCGTTTGATAGCTGCACCCATGTTAATACCGATGAAATAGATGGGTACACGACTCCAAAATATCTCCAAATGTCCAACAGCTTCATGGATAGGAGTAACGTATTGTACCAAAATACACCACATCAGCATCACAATAGGCGACCATCTATAAATGGGGTGTATAATGATTACTTTTAGATAAAGTGGTGTTACAAGGTATAGCATCATTGTTGCAGGGATATACCAAAAGGTAAGTTCGTCGTTCAACCAAAAGTCCCAGTTGATAGAAATATCTCCGATTAAATCGATGATATTTGTACTATGTCCTCCATGACGTACCCAATTAGGGCAAGTAAAATCAGGAATATAGTATAAGCAAGCCATAATGAGCCATGTAGGATAAACACGGAGCCAACGACGAAGATAAAAATCTTTGGTGTCGGGGTGCTTTGACCATGAAAACCATAAGCCCATACCACTCAAGAAAAGGAAAATGTCTACGCCAATATTACCCATTCTTCGTAATCCGAAGAACATATCATCGCGTGGCAAACCTACATGGAAGAGAATGACGAAGAGCATTGCTGCTCCCATCAACTCGCCACGATAACGACTAATATTTTCTAGTTCTATGTCCTTAATCTTCATAGTTTATTTGAGTTTAGGACTAGGTATTCGCTTCATTAACTCTTTAAATAGCCATGCCAAGCAAATGGAACTTATGATGTAAAGTAGCAATCCTGTCCAATGATCACCACCTCTTGAAATGGGAATGAATATCTTTCTTGTGATAGGATGGCATACAAATAGTGCAGAAGAGATGCCTCCTACCCATGCCATTAAGTGGAATAATGATCCCCACACTTGCACCAACTTGATAAAACTTATTGCTGCTGTACAAATAAAAATAGGAATAAGATACCATGTAAGGTAAGTAAAGTTGAAAGCATAAATTGCTACGAGCGATACACAGAAGATAAGTATATGCCCTATCTTAGCCACTTGAGGCATAAACTTAGCATACAATAAGCCGAAGCCAAAAGGAAGAACTCCACCTATAAAGTTGTATCTCCAGCGGTTTAGCTCATCGCTCTCTGGGCTACATTCCACTTGAATAATGGCGCACAACAAGATTAGTCCTACTGTATATCCCCAATGGCGATGATACAATAAGAGGCGATATACAATATAAATCTGTATCATCAAACCGAAATACCAATAAGGACCGGGCCAAATAACATCATCGGGGTGGGGCAATAGGTTATTGAATAAGCCTAGTTGGGCAATAATGTCTAGTGGCGCATAATGATGTTGCCCGGGGGTGATGGCATCTATCATCGTGAAAGCCACAAAACCTACAATCATCATTCTAAATAGTTTCAGCCAATGGTATTTGACGAAAGCCATAACTGAAGGCTCTTTTGTGCCGATGAAATCGCCCTTTTCATACTTCATATACAAGCCGTAAGCAGAGAGGAAAAGGAATATAGGTACTCCATAATGTCCAAAGAAAGAAATGATATGGAAGAGGGTTAGCGTGTTAAAATCCCTTCCCATTTCTTGGTTTAGCCATGCAAAGTTATGCCAAAAGTATTGGTATTCGTTCTCCTGCACCACGTGTCTGAGCCAGTGGCAATAGTTGTGCAAGAAGATACCGATAATGGCTATTCCGCGCAGTGCGTTACATTCTGTTCGTGAGAGCAATTCTCTTTTCATCTTATCTTATCTCTTTTTCTTTCGTAAAGGTACTTGAAGTTCCATCTTCGACCGATCCAACTTATCGTAATCGGTTGTTCCTTTCAAAATACGAGGTCGGTTTTCTCGATAGTTTTTGCTCAAGATGTTGTGTTCGTCCCTATAATCTTTAGTGTGGATACCACCAAGGTATAGCAATAAATGAGGCAGCGCATCAATCATAAACTTCTTATCCTTTGCTGCTACTATTTGCTGAAATACCTCTGGGTGTTTAGCCTTGTAGCTTGGTGAGGTGTAAATCCAGAACGGTATCTCAAACTCATAGCGTGCTAAGTTATAGTCGATGTTCGATGAATGGTTACGGCAAATAAAGCCTCGACGTCCTTCGTAACATTCTTCCCCATGGTCGGGCGTGTAGATAACTATGGCTTCTTTATCCTTAAACCGCTCTATTATTTGATCTACGATAGAGTCGTTATAAAGCACAGCATTATCATAGTCGGCGAGGGTTTGGCGGCGTTTTTCTCCCAAGTCGTGGCGAATAGTCTTGTAGTCCTCTGCCTTAAAATGTTTCGCACGTGCAGGCGTACGCTGACCATAGTTGACATGTTGCCCCATGAGATGGAATAAAATGAGATTGTGTTCAGTGTTATTTTGTGCTTGATGGTTGTCGTAATCGTTCAACAAACCAGCGTCATACTTATAAAGTGTACTGTTTCGGCTATCGAACATCGCCTTAGAAAGCTCGGGATGGTTTAGGAAAAATCCCCCACTAAAGTCGTAAACAGCCTGCTTAGCACGTGGTAAAAACTGGTTAGTAATAAACGTTACGTGATAGCCAGCTTTGCGGAAAACCTCAGGAAAGAGCGGGTAGTCGCACCAATCTTTTGTGTCGCCTATTACTTGTAAGGAGAAGATATTCTTAAAAACAAAGCTTGTCAGGTTGTACGGCGATACCACATCCCTGAAAGGCACTAATAGTCCTTGTCGTTCTAAAGCCTCTTGGCGTGGTGTGGTAGGCATAAAATAACCATACTGATGTGAGTGGTGTTTGCCGTAGCTTTCACCAATAATGAGTACGATATTAGGGGTGGTATATGTACAGCTATCCACTTGCACCTTGTCTTTTGTAGCGATGAGTTGGTCGATTTGGTGTGATGCCAATTCGTTTGAGAATATCGCAAAAGCCAAACGGTAAGGAGGTAGATAAAACTGTGCTTCGGTTCCGGGCTGGCGTTGGTATAAACTTAGCTCTCGTTCTACAGCCCCTATGGTGCGGAGGGAAAACATACGGCGCATCATCTCCTTGTTATGAGCCGATGAAATGGCAGAAATTACAAGAAAAATGAGACACAATAGTCCTCCCATACTTTTGATAAGTAATGGCTTTTTATAAAAGTTTGGCAATTTCTCTTTTATCCTTGTTATGCAGCTAACGTGTCTTGCTAGAAGCGGAAAACGGCTCACTAGGATATGAATGAGCAAGAGTAGCAGTACTAAGCCAACATTAGAAAAGAGTATATCTTTCGAGAAATAACTTGTAAAAAACTCGCTAGCCTCTCTGCCATTGGTCTCGCCCACCAATAGAAGCATTGAAGGGTTGATAGTTGTTTGAAACTTTTCCCAGCAGAAAACATCTACCAAGCTAATACCGTATAGCATGAAATACAATATAGTGCGTATCCATCGGCGCACATGCTTTGGGAAAATCATAAGGAAAAGGCAAACTATATATAAATCGAGAAATAGTTCTGCCCATAGATTGGCATATACTGTGGCTTTTGGCTGATTGGGTATTTCTATATAAGCCACTAAGATGCCCAACAAATACATGAAAATAAAGAAAGCGCTATTAGCCCTGATAGGAGCTAATAGTTTGTGGGATATAAGGGCTATCTTTGCGAAAATTTTCATAGATGTAATATTCTCTGCCATTTAATTAATGTGCAAAGTTACCCTTATTTTGTTATAAGTGGGGACAGAATGCGAGAATTAACATTTCACGAAAGAGAAAAACAAGAAGATGTTTAGGTCTTAATTCTTACGAAGGGTTTGTTGTGAAAAAACGTAACATTAAAAGATGAAGGCTGTTTTAATAAATGTCTTTGTAAGTGGTTGGTTATCAGTAGCTCTGTAAAACATCATCTTTTACCTTGCAAAACATAACCTTTTACTCAGTAAAAGATGACCTTTTACTCGGTAAAAGGTCATCTTTTGCGTTTAAAACAATGATCTTTTTAAAAGTATTATGATAAATATTTACAAGTCACTTGTAATATAGCTCTATTTTGCGCACAATGTTTTCAGGTACAAGGTCATTAATAGGCTTTTCTAGTTGTACCCATTCGCGTATCATAGTGCTACTAATGTTTAGAAGAGGAGCATGTAAACGACGAACGTTTTTAGGGAGAGAAGTCTCATCGAAAGTGTCATCTTTGCGAGGATAAACGCAGATTTGATAGTTGGCAAGAATGTCTTCGGCATGATTCCAACGATCAAATGCTTGCCAGTTGTCGCCTCCTATGAGTAGGGTAAAGTTATGCAGAGGATAAGATATGGCAAGCTGTTGAAGCGTGTTCCATGTATAAGAGGGCTTGGGTAATGAAAATTCATAATTGGAAGCCACAAGGTGAGGATAATTAACAAGTGCTTCTTTTGCTAGCTCGAAGCGTTTAGCATCCTCTAAAAGTTGCTGGTTGATCTTAAAAGGATTTTGTGGAGCAACCATTAGCCATACCTCGTCTAAGAGAGCTTCCTTTAAGAAAGTCTCTGCAAGCGCTATGTGTCCGTTATGAATAGGATTGAAAGATCCTCCGAAAATGCCTATTTCCATCGATGAAACCGTAGTTTTTCTGTTTTTTGCTTTCCTCCTTTTGTAGAAGAAATACAAATATTGTTTCTGTAGAAAGTTATAGTTTGCTCATAAAGAATTATCGTGCTAAAAACTCAGAGACTATTTTTAAAGCCTCTACCTTTGCCGTCTCAAGGTTGTCATTGACAATAATAACATCGAATTTATCGGCAAAAGACAACTCATGTGCTGCCTTAGCAATGCGTGTTTCGATAGCTTCAGGCGTGTCGGTGTTTCTATTGATAAGACGTTTGCGCAGCTCTTCGATAGAAGGAGGCTGAATGAATACGCTTAAAGCGCGCTCCTTGTAATATTCTTTTATGTTACAGCCACCCTTTACATCTACATCGAATACCACGTTTTGTCCTGCTTCCGATTGGCTCTCCACTTGCTGTTTCAGTGTGCCATAAAAGCGGTCTTTATATACCTCTTCATACTCTAAAAACTCGTTATTGGCAATCTTTCCTTTGAAAGCCTCTGGAGAAAGGAAGATATATTCCACACCATTACGCTCCGTACCACGTGGTTGGCGAGTAGTGCAACTGATAGAAAAAGCCAATTGAAGCTCTGGGTGTTCTTGCATTAACCATTGTACAATGGTACTCTTACCCGAGCCTGATGGGGCTGAAAAAATAATTAGTTTACCTTGCATATCGTAAAAATAAAAAGCCCCTATTAGCTTTATCTCAGCGATAGGGCTAATAGGGGCATAATGATTAGAGTGCGTTGAGCACTTGTTCCTTTATCTGTTCTAGTTCGTCTTTCATCTTCACAACGATGTTTTGCATCTCTGCTTGGTTGCTCTTTGAGCCCGTTGTGTTGATTTCTCTACCCATTTCTTGTGCGATGAAACCGAGCTTTTTGCCTAGTCCATGACCATTTTCCTCCATAGTTTCACGGAAGTAACGTAGGTGGTTGGTTAAGCGTTGTTTCTCCTCACTAATATCAAGCTTTTCGATGTAGTAGATGAGTTCCTGCTCCAAACGGTTTTTATCATATTCCACATCAGGAATTTGCTTCAAACCTTCAATGATGCGCTCGCGGATCTTTGGTACACGGCTCTGCTCATAAGGCTCAATACTCTTCATATAAGCCTCAATGTTATCAAGCTTCTCATTAAACTTCTTTTGAAGCGCTTTACCCTCTTGCTTGCGGAACTCTGTAAAGTGGTCTATGGCTTGATGAATGCCGTTGAGTACTACTTCCCATTCCTCTTCTTCAAGAATTTCTGTTTCGGCCTTTGCTGTTACATCAGGTAAGCGGAGCAAGGTGTTAAACCAATCGGTAGGTTCTGGAATGCCAACGGTCTTTGAAATATCCTTAATCTGCTTATAATAGCTTTCCACTAAAGCTGTATTTATGGAGCTTGCATCTATACTTTCGTCCTTTTCTACCCATAGAGAGAAGTCTACTTTGCCGCGCTCTAGTTGTTGAGCGAGGAGTCGACGAATGTCCATTTCTTTCTCTCTGTATAGAGGGGCGATGCGCGCCGAGAGGTCAAGCGATTTGCTATTAAGCGATTTGATCTCAACGTTAATTTTCTTTTCCTTGTAAGTTACGACTGCTTTGCCATAACCTGTCATTGATAATATCATGAGCTTTTTCGCGTTAAATTTCTGCAAAAGTACTAATTTCGAGCGGAAAAAGAGTAAATTTGCATATTAATTTAGAACATAATTATTGTTTTATGTCTTGTATTTTAAGTATTGAAACGAGTACAAATGTGTGCTCAGTAGCTGTGAGTGAAGATGGTGTTTGCATCTTTGAGCTACAAGATCATAGTGGTCCTAACCACGCAGAACGCCTCGGCACCTTTGTCGATGAGGCTTTATCATTTGCTGATAGTCATGCTATTCCGTTGGATGCGGTAGCAGTGAGTTGTGGTCCTGGTTCTTATACAGGATTGCGTATAGGTGTGTCAATGGCAAAAGGCATTTGTTATGGTCATGATGTTAAGTTGATAGCTGTTCCTACACTCGAACTCTTAACGGTGCCAGTGTTGCTTCGCCATGAAGAGATGGAGGATAACGCATTGCTTGTTCCGATGCTTGATGCACGTAGAATGGAGGTTTATGCTCAGGTTTTCGATCGTGCTTTAACGGAAAAGAAAGCCTTAGAAGCTGTGGTGATTGATGAGAATAGCTATAAGGAATATCTTGACAAAGGGGCTGTTTATTTCTTTGGTAATGGTGCGGAGAAGTGTAAGGACGTGATCAAACACCCTAATGCACACTTTATTGAAGGTATAGAGCCTTTGGCAAAATATATGTTCCCACTTGCCGAAAAGCGCTTCTTAAACGATAAGTTTGAAGATGTAGCTTACTTTGTGCCAACTTATTTGAAGGACTTTGTAGCAAAAGCTGCCAAGCCTTTGTTGTAATAGCTTGTTAAACGAATATTTTTTCTTGAATAGAAAATAAAATATTCCCAAATTAAAAATATTTTTTCCCGAATGAATATAGAAGGATTAGACTATAATACCCAACGAGAGAAGTTAGTTTTGCCCCAGTATGGCAGAGAAATTCAGAGTATGATCGATTATGCTGTAACGCTTCCTACCAAGGAAGAGCGTCAGGCGTGTGCTGAGAGTATCGTAGCCATTATGGACAGAATGAACCCTCAAAATCGTGGTAATGAAGGTTATTTGCAGAAGCTTTGGGACCATTTGGCATTGATGTCTAATTTCAAACTAGACATTGATTACCCTTTTGATGTGGCGCAAGCCTTGTCCATTGCTAAGAAACCAGAGCCATTGTCTTATCCACAAACTGTTAATCCGATTAGGCATTATGGAAGTATTATCCATCAGTTATGCGAACAGCTCCAAACGATGAAGCCCGGTGAGGAGCGTGATAGCTTGGTATGCTCGGTAGCAAACCAAATGAAACGCGACCTTGTACAGTGGGGACGTGGAGCTTGTGATGATGCTCGAGTGGCGTCAGATCTTGCTCGTCTTACCAATGGTGTTATCCAGTTAGATCTTGATAACTTCCGTTTCGAGAAAATAAATGAGAAAGATTTTATTCAAACAAGAAAAAAGAAGAGGTAAACGCTTATGGAGTCCTTTCTTATAGAAGGTGGTCATCAACTCAGTGGAACTATTATGCCTCAAGGTGCTAAGAATGAAGCTTTAGAGGTAATTAGTGCTATTATCCTTACCAAGGAAGAAGTGATAATGGAGAATGTGCCTAATATTCTTGATGTAAACAATCTTATTCAATTACTGAAAGATATAGGGGTGAAGGTAAAAAAACTAGCTCCAAACAAGTATTCTTTTCAGGCTGATGAGATCAATTTGGAATATTTGGAGAGTGCTGAGTTTGTAAAAAAGTGTGCTTCGCTTCGTGGAAGTGTGCTGATGTATGGGCCTTTATTAGGGCGTTTCGGACTTGCTACCATAGCCAAACCCGGTGGCGATAAGATTGGTCGTCGTCGTTTAGATACGCATTTTATTGGGTTTAAAAATCTTGGAGCACGTTTTATATACCTTGAAGATCGTGGCGTTTATGAGCTAAAAGCAGATAAGCTAGTAGGTACTTATATGCTGCTTGATGAGGCTTCAGTAACAGGTACTGCTAATATTATTATGGCTGCTGTTCTTGCAGAAGGTACTACAACTATTTATAATGCAGCTTGCGAGCCTTACATTCAGCAACTTTGTAAGATGCTTAACGGTATGGGGGCTAAGATTTCGGGTATTGCAAGCAACTTGCTCACCATAGAAGGAGTAAAGGAACTGCATGGTACGAGCCATAAAATTTTGCCAGATATGATCGAGGTAGGATCGTTTATCAGTATGGCTGCTATGGTGGGTGATGGAGTAAGAATAAAGGATGCTTCGGTGGAAAACCTTGGTATTATGCTTGATATATTCCGAAGACTAGGTGTGCAGGTTATGGTTGATGGTGATGATCTTTTCATTCCTCGTCAAGACCACTATGTTATCGATTCGTTCATAGATGGTTCTATTATGACCATTAGCGATGCTCCATGGCCAGGACTAAGTCCTGATCTTATTTCCGTATTGCTCGTTGTGGCTACGCAAGCTCAAGGAAGCGTACTTTTTCATCAAAAGATGTTTGAGAGTAGGCTCTTCTTTGTCGATAAACTTATTGATATGGGTGCTCAGATTATCTTGTGTGATCCGCATAGAGCAGTAGTAATAGGACACGATCATCAGCGTACTTTGAGAGCAGGGCGTATGTCGAGTCCTGATATTAGAGCGGGTATTGCCCTTTTGATAGCTGCCCTTTCAGCACCGGGAACAAGCCGTATTGACAATATTGCACAGATTGATCGGGGGTATGAAAACATAGAAGATCGTCTTAACGCCTTAGGTGCTAACATTAAACGTGTGATGAATAAATAAGTAAGAGCGGGTCGTCTGGAATGATAAAACAAGAAGAAGTATATAAGATAGGTCGTTTGGGTAAACCACATGGAGTGCATGGAGAGATTCAATTGCAGTTTAATGATGATGTTTTTGATACAGCCGATGCCGATTATCTTGTATTGGAAGTGGAAGGAATACTCGTACCTTTCTTTATAGAGGAGTATCGTTTCCGCTCAGATGAGATTGCACTCATGAAGTTTGAGGATATTGATACGGAGGAGAAAGCACGCCAACTTACAGGTTGCTCGGTATTTTTCCCTCGTCATATAGTCGATGAAAGTTCGGAAAATCTTTCTTGGGCGCAAATAGTGGGTTATACTTTGTTGGATAATAACTCGAGAAAGGTTGTGGGAAAGATCTGTGGAGTGGACGATAGTACGGTGAATACGCTCTTTGAAGTGGAAGATACTGAAGGCGGAGAACTGCTTATTCCTGCTAATGACAAGCTCATAACAGCAGTAGATACAACGCAAAAAACAATAACATTGGTAATTCCTGACGGGTTATTAGAACTCTAAACGGTGTTGTAATAATTCGCCTTTTTGGTTAAAAGAAAAATCGTCTTTTAGGAGAAATATAGTATATGAAACAGCAAATATGTATCTTAGGCGCTACAGGAAGTATTGGTACACAAGCCTTAGAGGTAATAGAACAACACCCTGATCGCTATGAGGTATACGCACTAACGGCTAACAATCGTTGGGAAATGCTTGCAGAGCAAGCTCGTAAGTTTCGTCCTGCAGCAGTGATAATAGCGAATGAAGAGCATTACGAAGCATTGTCTAAAGCTTTAGAAGATGTTCCAGAAGTAAAGGTATATGCTGGTAAAAAGGCGTTGAACGAAATAGTAGCGTCGAGCGAAATCCACATGGTTCTTACGGCAATGGTGGGTTATTCGGGGTTAGAACCTACAATTCATGCAATCAAAGCGAGAAAGAAAATTTGTTTAGCCAATAAGGAAACACTTGTTGTTGCTGGTGAGTTGATCGTGAAATTAGCACAAGAATACCACGTGCCTATTCTCCCTGTGGATAGCGAACATAGTGCTATTTTCCAAAGTTTGGTGGGCGAAGGCGATAACGAGATTGAGAAAATTCTCCTCACTTGTTCTGGGGGACCTTTCCGATTGTTCAGCCATGAGCAGTTAAAGGCTGTAACGGCTGCCGATGCCCTCAAGCATCCTACATGGGATATGGGGGCTAAAATCACGATTGATTCGGCTTCTCTTATGAATAAAGGCTTTGAGGTGATTGAGGCAAAGTGGCTTTTTGGTGTACCAGCCGAGAAGATACAAGTGTTGGTTCATCCACAAAGCATTGTGCATAGTGCTGTCCAATTTGCCGATGGTGGTATAAAAGCACAACTCGGAGTGCCAGATATGCGCCTTCCAATACAGTATGCTTTCTCCTTTCCAGAGCGTCTTTACCTCAATGGAGATCGCTTAGATCCATTTGCAAAGCCGCTTGAATTTTTCGAGCCTGATGTGGAGAAGTTTAAATGTTTGGCAATGGCATACGAAGCAATTAGCAAGGGTGGCAATATGCCTTGTATCGTAAATGCAGCCAATGAAATCGTAAATGAGGGTTTCCGAAAGGGTAATTGCTCATTCTTAGGTATGGGCGAGATAATCGAAAAAACAATGCAACGTGTGGCTTTCGATGCGTATCCCGATTATGATGTTTATGTACAGACGGATGCTGAAGCACGAAAAGTGGCACGAGAATTGATGTTACGATAATTAATGACACATAGAATAATAACAAACAAACAAGTAAATATTTAATGGAAGTATTTTTGATAAAAGCGCTTCAACTATTGTTGGCACTCTCTATCCTTGTGCTTCTCCACGAAGGTGGACACATGTTCTTCTCTAAACTCTTTGGTGTTCGTGTAGAGAAGTTTTATATGTTCTTCGATGTCTCTATCGGAAAGTGGAGTGGTAAACTATTTAAATTTAAGCCAAAGAGTAGCGATACCGAGTATGGTATTGGTTGGTTGCCTTTCGGTGGCTACTGTAAGATCTCAGGAATGGTCGATGAAAGTATGGACACCGAGCAACTTAAACAGGATCCTCAGCCTTGGGAATTTCGCACGAAGCCAGCTTGGCAACGGTTGTTGATTATGTTAGGCGGTGTAATGGTGAATTTCTTCCTAGCACTTTTCATCTATACGATGATCATGTTTACATGGGGTGATACTTATTATAAGGTATCAGACATGTCAATGGGTATGCGTTTTAATGAGCAAGCTAAGGCACTTGGATTTCGTGATAAGGATGTTTTGATTGGTACCAACACAGGGGCTTTCCGCGAATATGCCAATATGAATGGCGACTTTTTCCGCCAAATAGCAGAGGCTAAGCGTGTGGATATAATCCGAGATGGCAAGAAGCAAAGTATCAACTTGCCCGGAGACCTTGATATGTTATCAATGATTAAGGGGCGTCCGCTCTTTGCAGAACCCTATATTCCTAGTCGTATTGACAGTGTGCAAGCAGGTTCTCCTGCGGCAAAGGCAGGCATTCATGCTAAGGATTTAATAGTTTCGTTCAACGGAAAGCCAATAAAGACATGGACAGATATGAATTATCAGACTACTGTCCTTAATGATGTTATGGCTGTAAAGAATACACATAAGGACTCTTTAGCACTAAGAACAGTTGAAGTAGTCGTGGCTCGTGGTGGTGTTGCTAAGCAGTTGGATACGCTAAAGCTAGTGTTAACGCCTGATCTTAAAATGGGAGTTTACCAAGCAAACATAGCGTCTTACTATAAGCCTACACACGAAACATACGGCTTTTTCGAGAGTATTCCTGCTGGTGTGAAGCATGGCTTGAAGATTTTAAAGGGTTATGTAGGCAACTTTAAGTACCTCGCTTCGGCTGATGGAGCAAAGAGTTTAGGTGGGTTTGGCTCTATTGGTAGTCTCTTCCCTTCTGTTTTCGATTGGTATTTGTTCTGGAACCTTACAGCATTCTTTAGCATTATCCTTGCTTTCATGAATATTTTACCCATTCCAGCCTTAGATGGTGGACACGTTGTATTCCTTCTTTATGAGATGATTACTCGCCGTAAACCTTCCGAAAAGTTTCTTATCTATGCCGAGTATATAGGCTTTGGTCTCCTTATTCTTCTCATGGTATGGGCAAACTTAAATGATATTCTGCGTTGGATAGGGATTATGTAAGTATTGAAAGATATAAGTAAAAATAAGTGGTATTCACCTTTGAGGAGGCAGAATACCGCTTTTTCTTTTTTATGAAGGCACTTTCCTATTGCATAATAGAAATAATTATTGAGTGCAATAAGGTTATAAGGAAAGCACTGCCATGAGGTCTAAACTATAGTTGCATCTATGGTTAGCATAACAGTAGAGTAATATTTTAGGGGTATTTTATATGATAACAGGCTGAACTTCACATTGAAATTCAGCCTGTTATTATTTAAGAATATTCAACTATTTACTTTACAGCTTCAGTATCCTTTGGAGCTTTACCGATCAAGTCCATGAATTGGTCAAGCTTAGGCGTGATGATAATCTGTGTACGGCGGTTACGTTGACGACCAAGCTCTGTGTTATTAGCTACAAGAGGATTGTATTCGCCACGACCACCAGCGGTGATACGCTTAGGATTTACACCGAAATGCTCCTGTAAGTACTTAGCCACAGAGGTAGCACGGAGGGCAGAAAGATCCCAGTTGTTACGAATGTTTGTCATCATCTTGTTAGCCGTATTGATAGGCACATTGTCAGTGTTACCTTCTATAAGCACATCATAGTCGTTATAATCGGAGATGATCTTTGCAATCTTGCTTAGTGTCTGTTCTGCACGATCGTTTATTTCGTAAGAACCACTCTTGTACAACATATTATCAGCCAAAGATATATATACTACACCCTTCAAAACTTGTACGTCCACTTCTTTCAATTCTTCTTTGCTCAACGAGCGTGTTAGATTGTTCTGAAGTGCCATATTAAGCGAGTCGCTCTTGCTCTTTACCTCTACCAAATGGCGAATATACTGATTGCTTTCGTTAATTTGATCAACAAGTTTAGAGATATTTATGTTGTTAGAATTTGCACTTGTCAAACTCTTATCAAGGCTACCTTGCAAAGCAGCAGCACTCTCTCTAGCCTGTGTTAGCTGATCTTCTAAACTCTTAATACGGGCATTATTAGCAGCAATCGTCTCCTTTGCACTCTGATAATCGCTCATCAATTGGTTGTTTTGAGTGCGACAGCTCTCTAAGTCTTTCTTACTAGCACAACTAGAGAAGCCTAAAGTTGCTGCTAGAACGCATACTATAAAACTAGTTTTCTTCATAATAGTATTGATAATTAATTATTTGTTTATAATACAAAGTTATTATTATGAAGTAAGAAAGTATAAAAAGTAAAAAGGGTTTAGGTATTTTTAACCACTTTATAAGGTTGGTTTGTTTACATTTTGATTTTAAGATAATCTATTAACTAGTTTTTAAAAGTATTCAAAACTCGAAAATATCTTCTAAAATAGCATTGTATATTATCAATATATTCATTTGAAAATAGTATCTTTGCAAGATATTAACAACACCTAATTAAGACATTAAATAATGATCCATTTCTTCAGAACCCAGCAGAAGAATGTGATTGCTACAGAAGTCAATCACAAACTGTCTGACGCAGAAATCAAAGAACTTTGTTGGTTATATGGCGATGCTACATACCTAAACGAAGAAAACCTAAAGGGATACTTCGTAGGTCCTCGCCGAGAAATGGTTACTCCATGGAGTACAAATGCCGTTGAGATCACACAGAATATGGGTCTTAGCGGCATTTTGCGTATAGAGGAATACTATCCTGTGAGTAGCCTAGAAGCCGAACACGATGCTATGTTGCAGCGTATGTACGACGATCTGAACCAAGATATTTTTTCAACATCGCTCACCCCACAGCCCATCCGTCGTGTGGAAGATCTTCAAAAATTCAATGAAGAAGAGGGATTGGCACTTTCAAAAGAAGAAATAGCTTACCTTGAGAATATTGAGAAGCAAAACGGTCGTCCATTAACCGACTCGGAGATTTTTGGCTTTGCACAGATCAATAGTGAACACTGTCGCCATAAGATTTTTGGTGGAGAATTTGTGATAGATGGTAAGGTAATGGAGAGCAGTTTGTTTTCTATGATTAAGAAAACAACGAAGGAGAATCCCGGAAAAATTCTTTCTGCTTATAAAGATAATGTAGCTTTTGCCGAAGGTCCTATCATCGAGCAGTTTGCCCCAAAGGATCAATCCACAGCCGATTACTTCCGTGTAAAACCTATTGAGAGCGTAATCTCTCTTAAAGCAGAGACTCATAACTTCCCTACGACCGTAGAACCTTTCAATGGAGCGGCTACTGGTACTGGTGGAGAAATTCGCGATCGTATGGGTGGAGGAGTAGGATCATGGCCTATTGCAGGTACTGCTGTTTATATGACCTCTTACCCACGTCTCAAGGAAGACGATGGTGCTACCCCTGCTTTGCGTACATGGGAATACTTGCTTCCTGTGCGTCAGTGGCTCTATCAAACACCTGAACAGATCTTGATTAAGGCTTCAAATGGTGCAAGCGACTTTGGAAATAAGTTTGGTCAACCACTGATTACGGGTTCTTTGCTTACCTTTGAGCATCAAGAGAATGGTGAAAAATACGCTTACGATAAAGTTATTATGCTTGCTGGTGGTGTGGGCTATGGCACTAAACGCGACTGTTTGAAGGGTACTCCACAGGCTGGTAATAAGGTTGTTGTTGTGGGTGGCGACAACTATCGCATTGGTTTGGGTGGCGGATCGGTATCGTCTGTTGATACAGGTCGTTACTCAAATGGTATCGAGCTAAACGCTGTTCAGCGTGCCAATCCAGAAATGCAGAAGCGTGCTTACAACTTGGTGCGTGCGCTTGTGGAGGAAGATCAAAATCCTGTTGTTAGTATCCACGATCACGGATCAGCAGGTCATCTTAACTGTTTGAGCGAGCTTGTAGAGGAATGTGGTGGAAAAATAGAAATGGGCAATTTGCCTATTGGCGATAAAACGTTGAGTGCTAAGGAAATCATTGCTAATGAAAGTCAGGAGCGTATGGGCTTGCTCATTGATGAGAAGCACCTTGCTCATGTGCAGAAAATAGCTGAACGCGAACGTGCTCCAATGTATGTTGTGGGCGAAACTACGGGCGATGCTCATTTTAGCTTTGAACAAACCGATGGTGTTAAACCATTCGACCTCGATGTAGCGCAGATGTTCGGACACTCTCCAAAGACGGTGATGACCGACGAAACCGTAGTGCGTACTTACGAAAATACCACTTACGACACATCAAAAGCTAAGGAATATATCCAGCGTGTATTACAGATGGAGGCTGTAGCATGTAAGGATTGGCTCACCAATAAGGTCGATCGCTCGGTAACGGGTAAGGTGGCACGCCAGCAATGTCAGGGCGAAATCCAATTACCTTTGTCCGATTGTGGTGTTGTAGCCCTCGATTATCGTGGTAAGAGTGGTGTTGCCACGGCGCTAGGTCATGCCCCTCAAGCTGGTTTGGCTAGCCCGGAGGCAGGGTCAGTACTCTCTGTTGCTGAGTCGTTGACTAATATTGTTTGGGCGCCACTTGCCGATGGTATGGACTCTTTGAGCCTTTCTGCTAACTGGATGTGGCCCTGTCGCTCACAAAAGGGTGAGGATGCACGCTTGTATAGTGCTGTAAAAGCCTTATCCGACTTCTGTTGTGCTATCGGTATCAATGTGCCTACGGGTAAGGACTCGCTCTCTATGACACAACAATATCCTAATGGCGAGAAGATTATTGCTCCAGGAACAGTGATCGTAACTAGTGGTGGTGAGGTGTCGGATGTGAAGAAAGTAGTTTCTCCTGTTCTTGTCAATGATAAGAATACTCGCTTACTTCATATTGATTTTAGCTATGACGAACAGCGACTCGGTGGTTCAGCCTTTGCCCAAAGCTTGGGTAAGGTGGGTAGCGATGTGCCTACTGTAAAGGATGCGCAATACTTCTGCGATTGTTTTGAGGCTATTCAAGAGATGATTAGTCGTGGCTGGATCCTCGCTGGGCATGATATTTCTGCTGGTGGCTTGATTACCACTTTACTTGAAATGACATTCGCTAATACGAGGGGTGGACTAAAGATCAACCTTCATGATATGCAGGGCAATGATGTAATAAAGAAGCTCTTTGCTGAAAACCCTGGTGTTGTTATCCAAATTAACGAAGCTGATTATGACAACGTAAAGACTTATTTGGAAGATAATAACATAGGTTTCGCACGTATTGGACGACCAGTGGAAGAGGGGAGAGTGCTTACATTAGCCGATGGCAACTTCTCGCTTGACCTTAATATCGACGAGATGCGCGAGTCATGGTATAAAACTTCCTATTTGCTCGACCGTAAGCAGAGCTTTAATGGTATGGCAAAGAAGCGCTTCACCAACTATAAGAAGCAACCATTGGAGATGAAATTCAATGATGATTTTAAGGGAACTTTGGCACAATATGGCTTGAATGCTGATCGTTGGAAGGAAGAAACACCTGTTCATCATGCTAAACGTCCTACAGCAGCAATTATTCGTGAGAAAGGTACCAATGGCGAACGCGAAATGGCTTATAGCTTGTATTTAGCTGGCTTTGATGTGAAAGACGTTATGATGACCGATCTTATCAGTGGTCGTGAAACCTTGGAAGAGGTCAACTTCATTGTTTTCTGCGGTGGTTTCTCTAACTCTGATGTGCTTGGATCGGCAAAAGGCTGGGCTGGTGCCTTCCTCTATAACGAAAAAGCGAAGAAGGCTTTAGATGCGTTCTATGCACGTAAGGACACCCTTTCGCTCGGTATTTGCAATGGTTGTCAGCTTATGGTAGAGCTCAACTTGATCAACCCAGAACATCCTCATCGCACACATTTGTGCCATAACGCAAGTAAGAAGTTTGAGAGTGGCTTTATTAGTTTGGCTATTCCAGAAAACAATAGTGTGATGTTTGGCTCGTTGAGTGGTAATAAACTCGGTATTTGGGTGGCTCACGGTGAGGGTCGTTTCTATATGCCTGAGACGGAGGATAAGTATAACGTTGTAGCTAAATACAACTATGCAGCATATCCAGCCAATCCTAACGGATCGGATTATAACGTGGCTGGTATATGCTCGGCAGATGGTCGTCATTTAGCTATGATGCCTCACTTGGAACGTGCTATCTTCCCATGGCAGTTGGGTTGGTATCCTCGTGAGCGTAGAAACGATGAAGTAACCCCATGGATAGAAGCATTTGTGAATGCTCGCCGCTGGGTGGAAAAGCTATTATAAGAACTTAATAATAAGACGTGTTAGGCAGAGATAACTTTGTTTGGCACGTCTTTTTTTGCCTATGATAGAGGGAAAATATATACAAACGGGAATGGGGATTTTGTTTGCTGCCACCTTCTTTTATTACTTTAAAGATTTAACGGTTGTTAGCGCTATGCTGCATGGCTTGCGTCCTGCCTTGGTAGCACTCTTAGCTTCATGGACGATAATGGCTTGTTATAAGTCGAATATAATTTTGTTTGCCTATAGCAAGTGGGTGCGCCCTACTGTTGTTGGTGTGCTTGCAGTTATTACTATAATGCTCTTCAATGCCTCAAACTTCCCTTCTCTCTCGCTTTATCCTTGGTTCTTCTGGGTGAGTATTTTTATTTTTAGCTTTGCATTGGTAGGTTACTTGCTGCTGAAAATTAGTGTTCTTCGCATCGTAGGCTTTGCAGCTTTGGCAGGAATGGTGTTGTTGTATTAAAGTAAACATTATGCGTCGTACGTTTAGTATTATTGAAGATGTGCTTTGTGTCCTTTATATTGTTGGGATGATAGTACACTATTTCTTTTTAAAGGATAATCCATTGATCGAGACACTAACTTTAGTTTTTTTGATCTTATTTGTTGTTTCTGTCTTTGTACATTTCTTTGCTATTCTCAAGGAGGAGCATTTCTCTATAAGGAGAGTTCTCAAAAAAAATAAATTCGCATTGTTAATAGCGAGTATTCCCTTATCTTTTATTTTGCTGCTAATCATCACTGTGTTAATCATTTCGCTGTTTTCGTAACGCTGTAGATGTCTTTTCAAGTGGTAAACGATGCCCAATGATGTGATAAAAGGGCGTATTTGGCGTGGAAAAATAATTTATTTTTATGCTGTTTTTAATTTATTTCTGTTCAAAAAATAAATTAAAAATATTTTCAAAACATGACCTTTTGCCACTTCAAAGATGATGTTTTGCTATTTTAAAGGTTATCTATTAGCGGATAGAGGGTATATGGTCTAAATGAAGATCCTTTCTCTTTCTGTAGGAATTGCATATAAATGCTGTCTTTTTCTACTATTCTTTGGTAATATAATCTTTTTCTCTACCTTTGCAGTATTATTTTTAATTTAAAAACTTTTTTAGCTATTATGAAAAGAATACTTTATGTATTTGCGATTGCCTTTGTGGCTGTATTATCTTTAGGCTTTGTAAGCTGTAGTAATAACGATGGTCCTGATGCGCCACCTACGGCAGAAACTTCCATCGTTGGTACTTGGAAAGCTACAATAGCTAATGAGGGTGTAGATCCTCAAGTAGTCTATTTCCGTTTTATAAAAGAAGGTACTTTAATCGGGGCATATAAAGATGGATCTGATCCTATTGAAGTAAGTAAAGGTACATGGAAGATAGAAAAAGACAGGCTGTTAATGCGCTATAAGGCAGAAGGTCGTGATGAAGAGGAGAACCTTAATGCTAAAATAGTAGAGCTAAAGAAGGATCTTCTCACAGTAAGTTTTTATGATGAGGAAGAAAAGAGAGAGACTGTTATGAAGTTTAATCGTGTAACTGATGCGGATATGGATGCCTTTATTGCAAAGGATAAGAAAAATTAAAAGACAATATATATAACGAAGAAGGATGCAACTATTCAAAGTTGCACCCTTTTTTTATATGGGTTTGTGATCCATTTAGTTGTTTACTTCACAATATCAGTAGAGTCTAGCATGTGAGTAGGATCTAGGATTGCATCAAGTTTCTCCTTTGTTAGGAGCTTGTGCTCTAGTACTAGATCGTAAACCGAACCACCAGTCTCAAGTGCTTCCTTAGCAATCTTTGTAGAGTTCTTGTAGCCTATGTATGGATTTAAAGCAGTAACGATACCGATAGAATGTTTCACCATATCTAGTGTGCGCTCTTGATTAACAGTGATACCATCAATACATAGTTCGCGGAGCGTATCCATAGCGTTAGGCAACCATGTAAGGTCTTCCATCAAACATTCGGTAATGATAGGTTCCATAACGTTCAACTGTAGCTGACCAGCTTCTGCTGCAATCATTATAGTGGTGTCGTTACCGATAACCTTAAAGCATGTTTGGTTAGTAACCTCTGGGATTACAGGATTAACCTTACCCGGCATGATAGAAGAACCTGGTGCCATTGCAGGAAGGTTGATCTCATTGAAACCACAGCGAGGACCTGAAGCCAGCAAACGAAGGTCGTTACAAATCTTAGAAAGCTTCACTGCCAAGCGCTTCAAAGCAGAGCTATAGCTTACGTATGCACCCGTGTCAGGAGTAGCTTCGATAAGGTTATGACCTGCAACAAAGTTTTCGCCAGTAGCTTTTGAAAGGTAGTCGGCACAAATCTTTGGGAAGCCAGGAGCAGCGTTGAGTCCTGTACCAATGGCAGTGCCACCCATATTGATCTCTAGCAATAAATCGACATTGCGCTGCAAGTTAGCGATTTCTTCCTCTAAGTTATCAGCGAAGGCGTTGAACTCCTGACCTGCTGTCATAGGCACAGCATCTTGAAGCTGTGTGCGTCCCATCTTGATAACGCTCTTAAACTCTTCACCCTTTTTGCGGAAAGACTCAATTAAAAGGCTTAAAGACTTAACCAAGTTCTTGTTCATACGGATGAATGCGTAGCGTATAGCAGTAGGGTAGACATCGTTGGTAGACTGTCCACAGTTAGCATCATCGTTAGGAGAACAGTGCTTGTAATCGGCCTTTTCATAGCCCATGATTTCCAAAGCACGGTTAGCGATAACCTCGTTGGCATTCATGTTAACAGAAGTACCAGCACCACCTTGTACCATATCGGTAACAAAGTTTTCGTGATGCTTACCAGCAATGATTTCCTTACAAGCTTCGATCATAGCATTACCAACCTTCTCGTCGATCTGTCCGAGCTGGATGTTGGTTTGTGCGGCTGCCATCTTAACGTATGCAATAGCAATTACATACTCAGGGTAAGCACACATACGCTTGCGCGAAATGTGATAATTGTTTACTGCACGCTGTGTCTGTACACCATAAAGTACGTCAGCAGGTACTTGCAACTCACCTAAAAGGTCGCTTTCAATGCGAAACTTTTGTTCGCCATTGTTTGTAATGTTTGCCATAATTTTTTTGATTTACATCTCCCAAGAATTAGTTGGGACGATAAAATTAACTATAATGTATTATTAGATGTTTTATTAATAAGCCTTGATGCGGTACATGAAACCTAGTTCGATGCGGTTCGTGTTGTAGTTCTTCAAACCAGAAAGTTCGCTGTAGTTCACCTTATGACCGATGTAAGCTAGGTATAAACGGAAGTCTTGGCTCTTTACAGGGTAGTATTCTACACTAGTAATCCAGCTAAAGTGTTTGCGGTAGTTCTTATATTTTTCTACCTTAGAAACGCTAGCAGTTTCGTACATACCCTTTGCCATGAAGTTCCATTGTGGAGCAAATTGCCAGTTTACCTTAGTGATAAATGAATCGTAATGTACATCGCTTAGGAAATGATTTTCTGGTAAGAGTGCAGGATCGGCTGCTTGAATTTCTGATGAGGCTATACGCAAACGGTCAAGCCCTGCATATTCGTTCATATAGTCGAAATACCATTGTACCTTTGGTAAGTTGAGTTGCTGTCCTAATGACATCATACGACTGTACTTGTGTTTTGCTTGTGTGAGCAATCCCCATGCCCAGCGGGTGCGGAGCTTATCACCTAGGAAGCTACCATTCCAGTTTGCGATGTAAGTTAAACCGTTCTTTGTTGGTTCAAGGTCGCGAACACTCTTACCTGTGCCTTCTACAGACTGAGCGTTTGGAGCATAGTAGTCGGCAAACTTATCGTTATCGGTATTGGTAACCATTAATATTAATTCCTGAGTAGGGATAGGCTTGATACTAGCAGCTACACCCATGTGGTAGTTGTCCATATTGCCCACCATATCAGAAAACTCGTAGATATACATAGGGTTTTCGTCAAATTCAAAACCACCCCAGTACTGGCACATTTTACCAGCTTCTAGTTTAAACTTGTCAGAAAACTTATATCCCACCATCATAATGTCGGTAGCTTTAGCAAAGTTGTCATTGCCACGTCCTGCTTGCGACTTATTCAAACGATGGCGTAAACGATAGTAAAGTTTATCGGTTAGATTACCTTTTATTTCGAGGCGGAGCTGCTTATTAGCAAAGCGTGTACCCCAATCTTTATTGGCATCTTGCTCTGCATTGAAAGCACCAGACCAGTTGAGGTAAACATTAAACATATCGTTATGCTTCTGAAGTTTTGCAACTTCTTCTGCTAACGATTTAAATTGATTATCGCTAGCACCGTAGCTATGGTTATCTTGCGCACTTACACTTAAAGAAGCACCTAAAAGGAGAGTGCCTAATATAATATGTTTCATAAAAAAATGGTAAAAGGTTGGTTTTTAATTAGATTATGCTCACTTGATAAAAGACGATCAAGTGAGCATAAAGAGATTAATATTCGTTGAAATATTGTTGGATCTTTTGCCAATCGCGAGTCTTAGTTAATGCAAGCATCAATAAGATACGAGCTTTTTGTGGGTTAAGATTTAGAGAAGCAACAAAGTGATACTTTGCATCGTCAACCTCACCATTCAAGTTTGTAGGACCAAAAGGAACACGGCTAGCACGTACCACAACGATACCATTTTTAACAGCTTGTTCTGCCAAAGGCTGAACATCCTTGTAGAAGTTACCATCACCTACGCCTGCATTTACAATACCATCAAACTTAGCATCGACGAATGCCTTAAATGGAAGCGCAGAAGTATTAGCATATCCGTATGTAATACCTACTTGTGGAAGCTTATCCAAATTGTCTACATTAAATTCAGAGGTAAGACCTTGCTTAGCTACAGGAGTGTGCAAGAAATATGGCTTGCCATTGTAAACATAACCCATTTCACCGTAGATACCGCCCTTGAAAGTAGCGCAGTCGGTGGTGTGGGTCTTTACCAAAGCTTTAGCTTCGAATAGCTCGTTGTTCATACATGCCATTACGCCATGTCCCTTAGAAGAAGGGTCTACAAGGGTACATACACCATTGTAAAGGTTGGCTGGACCATCAGCACTGATAGCTGTTGAAGGACGCATTGAACCTACAAGAACTACAGGTTTGTCTGAGTGAACGGTCAAAGAAAGGAAGTAAGCTGTTTCTTCCATTGTATCGGTTCCGTGAGTAACCAATACGCCATCGTAGCCTTCTTTGTTCAATAGTTGATTAATACGCTTTGCAAGCTTTAGCCATACTTCATCGTTCATGTCTTGGCTACCGATATTAACCAATTGCTCACCGCTAACTTCAGCGATGTCCTTAATCTGTGGAACGGCATCAATCAAAGTTTGAATGCCTACTTGTCCTGCACCATAAGCAGAGCTAGTAGCTGATGCAGATACACCTGCGATAGTACCACCCGTAGCAATAATACGAATCTTTGGCTTCTGTGCGAAAGCGATGGTTGACATTACCAATGCCATAACCATGAGGAAAGAAATTTTAAAAGTTCTCATAAGTTTTAATTTATTTATGTTGCTATGATAGATTTGTTTAAACGCAAGGTTCCTATATGTGTAGAAATTGGATCATTAGTAGTCCCAAAGCTATTGAAACAATGGTCGTGATAAAGCCCGGAATTTGGAAGCTATGATTGATAACATACTTGCCAACGTGGGTAGAGCCAGTACGGTCGAAACCGATGGCTGCAACTTCGGTAGGGTAGTTTGGTAGGAAGAAATAACCATTTACTGCAGGGAAAATGGCTACGAGTAGTAGGGGATTGATACCTAGCGCAATACCAACGGGGTAAAGCGTGGTAACGGTAGCTCCTTGTGAGAAGAGCATTATGCTCATTACAAAGAGTGCTAGAGCAAAAAGAATAGGGGCTGATGCTACCATACCTGATAAGCCATTGTTGATGAGTTCTTGATTTCCTAGGTAGAAAGTGCTACCCATCCAAGCAATACCAAAAATGGCTATAACAGCATTCAGACCTGCTTTAAAAATGTTTCCATTCACGGCTTTAGCTACATCTGCCTTGCCAGCGAAGAGGATCAAAGCAGCATCCGACATCATAACCATTTCGATGGTCTGACTCATTGTAACGCCTTCAGGGCGCAAGCTTGGTGCGAAACCAAATAAAACTACTATTGCTACACCAAGAAGGAAAGCAAAGACAGAGTATTTTGCACGTGGATTAGGATCGGTTTCTGCTATTTCTAGTGCTTTTTTGTCTTCTTCAGGATTGATAATTCCTACAGCTATGCGTCGTTTATATTCAGGGTCTGCTTCAAGATTTTTACCGATATGGTTCTGAACGAAAGCGGCAACTAAGATAGAAATAAAAGCTGTAGGTACACAAACGAGCATCACTGTGCCTAGCTCTACACCTTTAGCACCTAGTAGGTTTTGGCTGATTAGTGCACCTGTAGCAGCACTAACAGGGCTACAAGTGATACCCAATGAAGCTGCAATAACGCTCAAACTTAATGGACGTTCAGGGCGAATCTTTTTGGCTTGAGCTATTTCAGAGATAATGGGAAGTAGCGAATATGATGTGTGTGCAGTGCCTGCAACTACGCAAAAGAGCCAGCATGTGATGGGACCAAAGTAGGTAATGTTCTCTGGGTGCTTCTTTAAGAATTTGGCTGCCACACCTACTAAATAATCTAAACCACCCGAAGCTTGCAGTGCTGAAGCTGCAGTAATTACTGCAACGATAATCATCATTACATCAATAGGTGGGTCACCAGGTTTTAAACCAAATCCATAAACTAGAATGAATACGCCTATCATTCCATAAATTCCAAGTCCTAAGCCTCCTATTCGTGCGCCAATAAAAATCATAGCAAGCACGATGAGTAGCTCTATAAGTAATAAAGTCATATATGTTGTATTATTTAATAATGCACCTTATTAGAGTATTGATAGTGCAAATGTACCCAAATAATCATCACCGCACACGTTTTTTGCATATCTTTTTATCGAGCATTAACATTGTTTTGCTATTTAGGAGGGTTTGTTTTAATAAAAAAATATGCAAAAATCGGCTATTTTGCTTTCATAAAGAAATGTATATTTGTGGTTTGGTAGCTTTTTTTTATTATTTTTATTGACAATATGATAGTAATGTGTGGAACGATAAAGGAGAATGCTTTCTTTTTGTTTGAAAATACTAACTTTCGTTTTGAAAGCGAAAGCCCTCGTTCAAAAGTTAGTGTTTTTCCTCTATTTTTGTTCGCATCAAGTATTGAATCAATCGGTATTCAAATAGTTTTTTTGAGTATAGATATATGTTGAAAAAATAAATTATTCCTAAAAGGTAGATTTAAGTTCAGAAATAATAAGTAATTTTGCGGTATGTCAAGTAAGAAACTATTGTGTATATTAATGTGTGTGATGATGTTTTCTTCATCTGCTCTAGCACAAGATCATATTAATCCAGAGGATAGGGTAGTGGATATGGACTCTCCTACCTTTGTCCCTATGGTGCATATAGGTAAGGTAAAGTTGGGAGGGGATAGCATACAATACGTAAGAACAAGCAATGTTTATGTATTTCCGCCTATAGAATTTAAGAATGATAAACAAAGGATGGCATACAATCGTTTGGTGTATAATATCAAAAAGACCTTGCCTATAGCCAAAGAGTGTAATCAGATGATCCTCGAAACGGGTGCTTATTTAGAGACTATTCCAAATAAAAAGGAACGTGAAGCTCATATAAAAAGGGTGGAAAAAGAGATTTGGGAAACCTATAAACCTCGTATGAAGAAACTTACTTTTACGCAAGGAAAGCTATTGATTAAGTTGATAGATCGTGAGTGTCATTCCACTTCTTACGATCTTGTGAAAGCTTTTCTTGGTCCTGTTCGTGCTGGTTTTTATCAAATTTTTGCTTGGAGCTTTGGTAGTAGTTTGAAGAAACGTTATGATCCTAAAGGGGCAGATCGTTTGGTTGAACGCATAGTTTTGCAAGTAGAGGCGGGGCAACTATAGACTTTTGAATATGCTTTATAATGCTTTTACCACTTTTGCCATACGGCGTAAACCTTCAAGCATTGTGGCACGTGGGGTGGCTATGTTGATGCGAAGATAGCCTTCACCAAAGTCTTTACTATATAAGGTACCACTATTGATAAATACATGCCCTTCGGCTAAGAGCCTTTTTGCAAGTATTTTTGATTTAATACCTAAACGCTTAATATCTACCCATACAAGATAAGTTCCTTCTAGCTTCAATACTTCTAGTTGAGGCATTTCTGTTTTGAAGAAGTCTTTTAGGGCAAGATAGTTGTTATTAAGGTAGATATTCAGTTCATCAAGCCAATCCTCACTCTCGTTATAAGCTGCTTCTAAGGCTATAGGTCCAAAAGGGTTGACATCGCAAATCTCGAAGATATTCACAACACGGTTTACTCTTCTTCGCCATGTTGGGTTCTTACAGATAATGTTAGCGATCTGAAGTCCAGCAATATTGAAATTCTTTGTAGGCGAGTTGAGCGTAATACTATTGTTTTGGCAAGCTTCATTAACGGCAGCAAATGGTGTGAAAGTATAGTCGGGCATAATGAGTTCACAATGTATCTCATCGCTAATGACTATGACATTATGGCGCAAACAAATATCATTGATCCTGGCTAGTTCATCTTTTGTCCACACACGCCCACTAGGATTATGAGGGTTGCATAGTAAGAAGAGTGTTGTTTTCTCATCAGAACACTTTGCTTCAAAGTCACCCCAGTCCATTACATAACTATCACCTTCTCGCTTTAGCGGAGCTTCTACAACTTCACATCCTTGGTTTTTGATGCTAGAGAAGAAACAATTGTAAGCAGGACTCTGTATCAACACCTTTTCTCCGGGCATTGCTAATGCATGGATTACAGCACTAATAGCAGGCACAACACCAGTGGTATAGATAATCCAATCGTTTTCTATCTGCCATTGATGCCGACGGCTAAACCAGCTTATGATAGCTTCGTAGTAGCTATTGGTAACAATGGTATAGCCAAAAACTCCGTGCTTTACGCGCTCTTCTAGTGCTTTTTGTATTGCAGGAGCCGCAAGGAAATCCATGTCAGCTACCCACATTGGAATAATATCATTGCCATTGGTCTCGTCCCATTTCACTGAATTTGTGCCACGGCGTGTAATTTGTTGGTCGAAGTTATACATTTTTTTGTGCATTAAGGGTTATATGCTGAAAAGCAAAAGTAATTAAAGAGTTAATAGCCAAGTGCTTAAAGCCTTCAAGTATTTATCGAAGTGTGATCATTGCTTGTTTTCCTTTGGCAAACTCATCATAGGTTACTTTACCTACATTGTGAGCAGCAATGCGTCCTGAAATCGGGTTCTTTATTTCGGTAATAGCCCCAACAATATCGGCATTGATGTTTTTAGAATCTTCAAAACAACGATCGCATGCAGCATCAAAGGTGCAATCGTCGAGGATAATGCCGTCCATATAGCAGAGTGGTTGTTCTCCACTGATATGACAACGTACTAGTTTCACATTCTTACTATGCCAGCCAAGGTATTCTCCATTGAGTTCAGAGTCGTAGATAACAACATTATCACACTCCCAAAACGCATCTTTAGTGTCGATTTTAGCATTGTGAACTTCTACATTATCACAATATTGGAATACATATTTAGCATCAGAAACCAAGCCATCTACATAGATATTTTTTGAAAACATAAAGGGATAAGTACCCTTATGTAAAACTACGTTCTTTAGTTTTAAGCCGTCTACCTTCCAAAATGTTTCATCAGCATCGTTGATTTTTACATTCTCTAGTTCAAGGTTCTTCATTTCGCGGAAGAACTTTGGACCATCAATAACGCAATCTTTCATCATCATGTCGTTAGAATACCAAATAGCAGACCGTGATCCTTCTGCAAAATAGCAGTTTGTGATAAGGCTCTTATCTACATGCCACCAAGGATATTTACCATAAAACTTAGAGTTGTCGCACGCTAAGTTCTCGCAACACTTGATGCCCGACTCTCCATCAATAATCTCTATATTCTCAAGGCGTGTATCCTTAATCCCAAAGAGAGGACGCTCGCCTCCTAGCTTTTTATCTTTTATCAGTTTCATCGTTAGTTCTTTATTTCTTCCTTTTATTCGTAGGAGATATTATCTATTGAAAAATTACAAATACAATGCCAAAGTCTTTTTCGATATACTTTGTCTTTTGTGTTGCAAAGGTATAATTATCTAAGGAAGATTTATTGTAAATTCTACAAAAACTTCTTTTTTTTATTGTTTTAGTAGAAAGTAATGACATAATACACCCTTACTCCAAACTTTATCCTTAATTTTGTAGACTAAAAATAATAGCGTAATGACATCTATAAAAAACAAAGGTATTATCAAGCGAAATCCTATCTTCCTTATTGTGGATAGGTTTTTAAAAGTTTATATTATCATAGGATTCCTTCTTCGAGTAATATTAATGCTAACAGCCCCAGCCGATGCTTCTTTTTCATTTGTGGAAGTGTTACGCTGTATCGGATTAGGTATACTTTCCGATATTGGTACAGGCTTCCTTCTTTCTATTCCTCTTTTTATGCTTTATCCTACGCTTAATGAGGTGAAATATAATAAGGTAATAGGCATTTGTCTTGAGGTGTTGCTTGCCATAAGTCTTGCTTATAGCTTTTGGGGAAAGAGTATCTTTTATGAATATGGTGGAGGAGCTCCAAAGGTGGCACAAATACTTTTGGGGTGGAAGTTTTTTAGCTTTACAATGCGTTTCCTGATCCCTAAACTTCGCATACCTTGGCGTCGTTGTTCGCTTTATTTTGCATGGGCTCTGTATATAGGCTTGTTGCTTTTTGTATCCATTGGCGAGTATCTTTTCTGGGATGAGTTTGGTGTACGATACAATTTTATAGCTGTAGATTACCTTGTCTATACCCACGAGGTAATAGGTAATATTATGGAGTCATACGCTATTACCCCTATGATCATAGCTATTGTGGTACTTACCGTTGGTATTATCTGGATACAATCGCGTAAACGTCGTTTCAAGTTAGAGAAGCTTTATGATCTTAAATACTTTGGTATTCACACTATGATCTTTGTCGTTTCAGCCTTGATAGGATGGGGTATATTGTCATTAGTCGATCCTATTACCGCAAAAAATCAGTATGTTGATCAAGTGGAACGTAACGGAGCCATCTGTTTTGTACGTGCTTTTATAAATAATACGCTAGCGTATAATAAGTTTTATGCTATGCTTTCTGAAACGGAAGTAAAGCATAACTATTATAAGTTAGCAGGCTTGAATGCTCAAGGCGAAAAGACCTTAGCAAGTGGTAGTAATCCGCAAAAGAAGAATATTGTGCTTATTACGGTAGAAAGTCTTAGTGCAGAGTTCTTTGCTCGTTATGGAAACACGCAAGGCATCACTCCAAACCTTGATAAATTGATGAAGGAAGGAATGGTTTTCGATAGCTTATTTGCGAATGGGAACCGTACTGTACGTGGATTGGAAGCCCTTTCTTTATGTATTCCACCAAGTGCTGGAGAAAGTATTATCAAGCAGAAACAAAACCGAATGGGCAATCTTTCTGTGGGAGCGCAGTTGAAGAAGCAAGGTTATACCGTGCAGTACCTCTATGGAGGTGATAGCTATTTTGATAATATGGGCGATTTCTTCTCGCATAATGGTTATGAAGTCATCGACCGTAATAGTATTGATCCTTCAAAGATTACTTTTGCAAACATCTGGGGAGTATGCGATGGTGATATGTTCGCAAAGAGCCTTGAAGTATTCGATAAAAATGCAGCTAAGGGCAAACCTTTCTTTGCTCAGATTATGACCACGAGCAACCACCGCCCTTATACTTACCCAGAGGGCAAGATAAAGTTTGATAGCGACCCACATTGTCGTGAGGCCGCAGTGAAATATACCGACTATGCTATTGGTAAATTCATTGCTGATGCAACAAAGAAGGCATGGTTTAAGAATACCATCTTTGTTGTTATTGCCGACCACTGTGCTTCTAGTGCTGGTAGTACCTCCTTACCTATAGATAAGTATCACATTCCTTGTGTGGTTTATGCTCCTAGCTTTGTACAACCTAAAGTGGTATCAACGCTCTGTTCCCAGATAGATATTATGCCTACCATTCTTTCAATGTTACAACTTCCAATAAAGGTACAGTTTGCGGGTCAGAATATTTTCTCACCTTCTTATAAGCCACGTGCTTTCATGGCTACTTATCAAGATCTTGGCTATTTAGAGAATAATACACTTACGGTATTATCTCCAGTAAGCAAGATACAGCAGTATGCTGTGAAGTATCATAAAGGAGCTGAGGCAGAGGAAATTCTCTTGCCACGACAAAACCCAGCACTCGTTAAGAAAGCACAAACCTATTATCAGTTTGTAAATCTCTATCTGAAGCGACATTAAAGAAGTATGCTGAAAGTCTTTCAAATACGCAATATAAACGTTTAACTTATGGAGCCTATTATTTGCTTTCTTGATCATTATGATAAAATGTCCATGCTCTGTCTCAACTTTGATGGTGGAGTAGTGATGGATACTATTTGGGCAATCTTTTCTTTACCCAAAATATGGCTCCTTATAGCGTTAATGTTTATCTTTGGTTTGATACGCCATCGTGTGCCAGTGCTAGCGATACTAATTGTTACAGTTTTTTTAGCAGCAGCAATCGGTTTGTCCGACTTTATCGCCTCTGGCATTATTAAGCCCTATTGTGAGCGTTTGCGCCCGTCCCATTGTGTTGCCATTTGCGGAATGTTACATTATGTTGATGGCTATCGTGGAGGTCAATTGGGCTTTGTCTCAAGTCATGCAGCCACCTCTTTTAGTGCGTTTACTTTTGTGAGCTTATTATATCGTCGTAAGAAAGTTACTTATCCACTACTTCTTTTCACCATTTTTATCTGCTATTCTCGCATTTATCTTGGAGTTCATTATCCTGGTGATATTCTTGGGGGTGTACTAGTAGGCGCAACTGTGGGTACCACTTCCTACTATGGGCTAGTGTTTACACATCGCAGAATAAATAGCTTACCTAGTTATTCCCTTGTAGCACAAACGAGTAATTACCTCTTTTACTCGCTTTTAGTAACCTTCTCTTTCCCTATTTTGATGGGAATAACTCATTTCTAATTTAAACAGTATTCGTTATCATATAACGAAAAGGTGTAATTCACATAGAGCGAATTACACCTTTTTATTTTCCTCAAAGCCGCATCTCTTCTTCCTCTATACGGATAGAGATGCGAGCAAAAACCTTATCTTACAAGTTTGGGTTCATTTCTTTCCACTGGTCAACAGCAGGAACGATACCTAGCTCTATGATTTCTTCGCGCATCTTGCACAAATGCTCGTAAGAAGCCTCAAGAGCAGCTAGCTCCTCAGGAGTACCTGTAGGCTCTGCAAAGTGAACACCAGTCTTGTCGATAGTTGTAGGCATAGCCATCATAACATTCTTGAACTTCTCGTTGTTAACATAGCAACCAGCAGGCAATGTGAACTTATCGCCACCCATAGCAGCTTGGATCATCTTAACAGCGCAGTAAGCTGGGCTCTGGAACGAGCTACGACCACGAAGCTTAATGATATTAGAGCCACCCTGTGTAGTGCGGAGCTTAATAGCAGCCCACTTCTCTTCAGAAAGACCCATTTCAGACAATGGCTTGCCATCAATGCTAACCTTAGAAGCAAAAACAGCCATCTGCTCACCGTGACCGCCGTATGTGTGAGCACCAACAACCTTATCTTGCTGAACACCAAACTCGTCTGCTAGAGCCTGCTGAAGACGTGTAGAGTCAAGTGCTGCAAGTGATGTCAACTGGTTTGGCTTCAAACCTGAGTGGATCAATGTTGTAAGCGCAGTAACATCAGCAGGATTGAAGATAACAACAACGTGTTCAACGTTAGGGCAATACTTCTTGATGTTATCACCGAAATCGGCTGCGATTTGGCAGTTACCCTTCAAAAGATCTTCACGTGTCATACCATCTTTACGTGGAGCACCACCTGAAGAAATGATATACTTAGCATCTGTGAAAGCCTTTTCAGGATCTGTTGTGTAGCATAGGTTAGCACCTTCAAAGGCACATTGACATATTTCATCGTAAACACCATGTACACCTGGCTCGTAAATGTCGTAAAGACATACATTAGGAGTTAGACCTAGAGTGAGTACACTCTGAACCATGTTTGAGCCGATCATACCACCAGCACCTACGATAACAAGTTTGTCGTTAGTTAAATAATTCATACGTCGTTTATATTATAAGTTTGTATTTATTGTCTTGGATAACTTTCCCACAAAAGTAATAAAAAAAAAGAAGAAGCACAAAAGATATAGGCTTTTACTATGTGTTATTTTATGTAAAACATACAAGGTTGATAAGTGGGGTTTGCAATTTCATAAGGAAACGTTTTATTTCCGTTTTGATAGAATAAGATACATCTTTTTTAAATAACCCGTTGGCGGAATTAAGCCAGTGCATATTTGACTCTTCCAATGGGTTTATTATTAATGTGATTTAAATATTGCATTGCGGTAAAGGCACTGATTTTATCGATAATGTTACAAATAAATTCTTGTATGTACAACTTTTCTTTCATATAAATTTATCTATTATTTTAATTCCACCAACGGGCTTAGCAAGTATTATCTTAAACTTATCACAATAATTATATTGTTTAATTAGGCATAGTCCGAATTTTAATTATAGTCTCAGTAGTATGCCGAACGACTTTGCCAACTAGAAAATATCTTTTTAATATGGGTGTGTTGCAATGTTAATGTAATTTTTGTATCTTTGTGAACAAAACATGGTATTTATAGAGAAATAATTAACAATTGTTGAAGGTATATAAGGGTTTAAAAAAAAATATACCCAATAAACGCTTAGGTATGTCAGAAAAGAATAAGTATGGTCAATATTTTACTATAGATGAGATAGCTTCTTTTATGGTAAATTTGATAGGTAAGGATAAAGGTGCTAAGGTGTTAGAACCCTCTTGCGGGAAAGGCGTGTTTTTGAAAAATCTTCAAAGATATGGATTTTGCAGTTTATCTGCTTATGAAATCGATAAAAGTCTTATAAGTGAATATGATTTTATTAAATATGAAAGTTTCGTATCTTCTCCATTAGATGAAAAGTTCGATGTGGTGATAGGAAATCCTCCGTATATTAGATGGAAAAATTTGGAGCAAGAGTTAAAGAATGAATTGACAACTAATCCATTATGGAATAAATACTTTAATAATCTTTGTGATTATTTGTTTCTGTTTATTCTTAAAAGCATAGAACAACTAAACGATAATGGTGAATTAATTTTTATTTGTACTGAATATTGGATGAGTACTACTCATTCAGATACTTTGCGGAACTATATGTGTCAGCATGGTTACATTTGTGAAATTTATCATTTCAAGGAAGCTCCTCTTTTTGATAAGGTAACAGCTTCATTTGTTATTTTTAAATATATAAAATCCAATAGTCTGAAAAAAACAATAGACTTTTACACATATAACAAAACAGGGAAACCTAAAGAGGATGAACTCTTATCAAAAAAGTGTTTTAACAAGCAGATTATTCCTCAATTCCGTCAATATGAGAGATGGTTGCTGGCAACAGAAGAAACACAGAGTAGGCTTAAATCGTTTGAGGAGGTTTGTACAAAGCCTTCAAAGTCTTTTTTTGATAAAGAACTTTATCGGATAGGTGATATTTGCGATATAGGTAATGGTATGGTTTCAGGCGCAGATAAAGCATTTCTTGTTTCAAATATTGATGATCTTAATGAGAAAGAAAGAAGGCATCTTATAAGAGTATATAAAGCTAAGGATATAGAGGCTTATAGCGCAAAAAAGGAATCTTATTACTTGTTTATGCAAGATAAAAAAATACATAAAGAATTGCTTAGGATAGAATATCCACATTTTTATACACAGTTAGAAAGGCATATTGATAAATTATATTCAAGATATAATTATCATCGGGATATTCCTTTTTGGGAATTTGTTTTTTTGCGAAATCAAAAGTTGTTTGAAAGGAAACAAGATAAGATATTTGTTCCATGTAAAGAAAGAATATCGAAAAAAAAGCATTTCCGTTTTTGTTTTGCCCCTGAAGGTGTATATCCGCTGCAAGATGTTACGGCTCTTGTTCCTAAAGAATGTTGCAAAGAGTCTTTGTATTATCTTCTTGCGTATTTAAATTCCAATATTATTTTTGATTGGCTTAATCTAAATGGTATTGTGAAAGGTGCCATTGTTGAATTTTCAGAAGCACCTATTGCCAGTATTCCATATAGACCTATTAGGTGGGAGAATAAGGAGGAAGTGGATTTGCATCATAAAATTACAGAAGAGGTGAAAGCATATCTTCAGGATTTAGATGCTAATCATTTAAAGAATGTTAGATTTAATATAAACAAACTATTATTGCGATGATAAATTATTCAGCACTCATAAGGCAGCTTAAAGGGAAAAGAGTTCCTCGTCCTAATCGGATAGAGAACGGCACGTTGTCTGGACATGCAGCAGGGGAACCTTTTGAAAAAGAGACATATCGTATTCTTAAAAAGACTTATCTATGCGAGATTTTTAAGCAGCATGAATTTTTAAACGATTTATTTCTTCGAAATACTCGATCTATCACCATTGAGCAAAAGCATAAACTTTTTGATTCTCCTACAGCTTTCTTTCTGTTAAGCAGAAGTGATGCTGCAACAAAAAAATGGTCAGAAAATAATCTGTTTGAAGAAAAACAAAATGATACTGCTGATATTCTTTACATTAAAGATGGTTTTTATAATATTATAGATGTTAAGACGCGTAATGTTAATAAAAATGCTCAACCCCCCAATATTATATCTGCGTTCAAATTAGCACAAATGTGTGCTTATATGATAGATAATGATGATTATTTGACTGTCAATATAGATTATATTCAAATTGATTGGTGTGAGCAAAGTAAGCATGATTATCTTGAATGTGTAAATGCTTATCATGCAAACTTATTTAAGGTTGATCCAAACTCGTTATATATAAATTGGGCTGCTGCTATGCAGATCCAATTTCATGTTAATGAAGTAGATCAAACTTTTATAGGAACAAAAAAGGAATGGTGCTATCTATACATAAAGCATTTTGTAGCAAGTGCTAATATGCGGATAAGTAATATGAGAGAAAAGTTTATTAAGCCTTTTATAAAGTATATTCAATAACAATTTGTAAGTCATATCAAAGCGAAGATTACTTTGAAGTTGGAAAGATTTAGTTTTTGAAGATGCTCATTTACTTCTTAAATAAAAAAGTCCTAAAACTTTGCTAGTTAGGAAAATTAGCTGTAATTTTGCAGCCACTAATGGCATATAGTGTGCCTAAAGTATTGTTTAACAAATAAATAATTAAAACAAAAGAACATGATTATTGTACCAGTAAAAGATGGCGAGAACATCGAAAGAGCGCTAAAGAAGTTTAAGAGAAAGTTTGAAAAAACAGGTGTTGTAAAGGAGTTACGCTCTCGTCAGCAGTTTGACAAACCTTCTGTTAAGAAGCGCTTGAAGATGGAACGTGCCGTTTACGTGCAGCGTCTTCGCGATGCAGAGGAATAAAAAACTCTGTTAATTTTTTGGTGATTTCATATAATCTCCGTAAATTAGTTGCCAATAAATGGTAATGATGACACGCGAATGGTAGATAGGTTCTTAGATTATTTACGGCTAGAAAAGGGATATTCCTTAAAAACGATAGATAATTATCGTGATGATTTAAAAGGATTTGAACGATTTTATAAGAACTTTGATGAAACACTTTCTTGGGAAAGTATAGATTCGGATATTGTTCGCAATTGGGTAGAATTTATGATGGACAATAAAGCCGCCGCAGCTTCTGTAAACAGAAGATTGAGTGCGCTGAGAAGTTTATATCGTTATTCACTCAAGCATGGTTTTGTTGAGAAAGATCCCGTATATGGAATTCAGGGTCCGAAAAAACCAAAGTCCCTACCACAATTTGTTAAGGAGTCTGAGTTGGATCAGCTCTTGCAAGATGAGATGTGGGCAGATACGTATCAAGATCTTTTAGCACGTACGTTGATCGTTGTGTTATATGAAACTGGGATGCGGTTGGGGGAGATAGTAGGACTTAATCTCAATAGTGTGGATTTTCATACTAGTAGCGTAAAAGTTACAGGCAAACGAAACAAGCAGCGTGTAATTCCTTTTGGTGAGGAGCTAGAGAGTAGTTTGAAGGCTTATCTTGATAAGAGAAAAGCGATAGCAGGCGAAGAGGCTTTCTTTACTACAGAAAAGGGGGAAAGGGTAAATGATTATCAAGTGAGAGATCTCGTTAAGAAAAATCTTTCGAAAGTGTCGACCTTGAAGAAGCGTACCCCTCACGTTTTACGTCATAGTTTTGCCACAGCAATGTTAAATCATAATGCTGGATTGGAAAGTGTTCGAAAGTTGTTAGGACATGAGTCGCTCTCTACAACAGAGATTTATACTCATACCACCTTTGAACAATTAAAACGAATTTATAAGAATGCCCATCCTAGGGCTTAACCCTTAAAAATGGAGGTCACTATGGAGATTTTGATTAAGTCGATTCATTTCGATGCTACCGAAAAATTGCAAGCCTTTGTAAATAAAAAGGTTGAAAAGTTAGAAAAAACTTACGAAGATATTCAGAAAGTAGAGGTGCAATTAAAAGTCGAGAAACCAGCTACAGCATTAAATAAGACAGCAAGTATAACAGTAGATGTTCCAGGAACAGCACTGTTTGTTGAAAAAACGAGCGATACATTTGAAGAAAGTGTAGATGCGTGCTTAGATGCGGTAAAGGTACAACTCGCAAAATATAAAGAAAAACAGCGTAATCGTTAATTTTTATCCTAAAAATTTTGAGGATTAAAAAATAAGCGTTATCTTTGCAGCCGTTTTACGACAAGTAGGACTGTAAGCCGTATGACGGCTGCAATCAAGCCTCTTTAGCTCAGTTGGCCAGAGCACGTGATTTGTAATCTCGGGGTCGTTGGTTCGAATCCGACAAGAGGCTCTCCTGAAAAGGAAAACAAAAAGAGTAAGGGTAGTTTCCAGAGTGGCCAAATGGGGCAGACTGTAAATCTGCTGCTTCTAGCTTCGGTGGTTCGAATCCATCACTACCCACTCTCAATGCGGAAATAGCTCAGTTGATAGAGCACTAGCCTTCCAAGCTGGGGGTCGCGGGTTTGAGCCCCGTTTTCCGCTCTTATTGCTGTAATAGCTCAGTGGTAGAGCACTTCCTTGGTAAGGAAGAGGTCCTGAGTTCAACTCTCAGTTACAGCTCTACATTATACTAAATAGTGTAGGCTTAAATTATGATTATTAATTTAATATTAAATAAAAAATAAGCTATGGCTAAAGAAGAATTCGTACGTACCAAACCGCACGTAAATATTGGTACTATTGGTCACGTAGACCACGGTAAGACAACTCTTACTGCTGCTATCTCTAAGACTCTTCATGAAAAGGGTTTCGGTTCTGGTGATATCAAGTCTTTCGATCAGATCGACAACGCACCTGAGGAGAAAGAGCGTGGTATTACTATTAACTCAGCTCACATTGAGTACGAAACAGCAAACCGTCACTACGCTCACGTTGACTGTCCTGGTCACGCAGACTACGTAAAGAACATGGTTACTGGTGCTGCTCAGATGGACGGTTCTATCCTTGTTGTAGCTGCTACTGATGGTCCTATGCCACAGACTCGTGAACACGTGTTGTTGGCTCGTCAGGTAAACGTACCTCGCTTGGTTGTTTTCTTGAATAAGTGCGATATGGTTGACGATGAAGAAATGCTTGACCTTGTTGAAATGGAGGTTCGTGAGATCCTTGAGCAATATGGTTATGAAGAGGATACTCCAATCATTCGTGGTTCTGCACTTGGTGCTTTGAACGGTGTTGAAAAGTGGGTAAACTCTGTAATGGAGTTGATGGATACTGTTGATACATGGATCCAGCAGCCAGAGCGTGAGGTTGATAAACCTTTCTTGATGCCTGTTGAGGATGTATTCTCTATCACTGGTCGTGGTACAGTTGCTACTGGTCGTATCGAGACAGGTAAGTGTAAAGTAGGTGACGAAGTACAGTTGCTAGGTCTTGGTGAAGACAAGAAGTCAGTTATCACTGGTGTTGAAATGTTCCGTAAGAACTTGAGCGAAGGTGAAGCTGGTGATAACGTTGGTCTTTTGCTTCGTGGTATTGATAAGGCAGAAGTTAAGCGTGGTATGGTAGTTGTACACCCAGGTGCTATTACTCCTCACGATCATTTCAAGGCTTCTATCTACGTGTTGAAGAAGGAAGAGGGTGGTCGTCATACTCCATTCGGTAACAAGTATCGTCCACAGTTCTATCTACGTACAATGGACTGTACAGGTGAAATCAAGTTGCCAGAGGGTGTAGAAATGGTTATGCCTGGTGATAACGTTGAAATCGAGGTTGAATTGATTTACAAGGTTGCTTTGAACGAAGGTCTTCGTTTCGCTATCCGTGAGGGTGGTCGTACTGTAGGTTCTGGTCAGATTACTTCTATTCTAGAAGATGTAAAGTAATTTAGAAATATCTAAACTTACAATAATACAAGTTCCCGACTCTTCGGGGTGGGGAACTTATTTACGGGCTTAGCTCAGCTGGTAGAGCGACGGTCTCCAAAACCGTAGGTCGTGGGTTCGATCCCTGCAGCCCGTGCTAAAAGATATAATTTATGTTTAATAAGTTAGTTAAATATTGCAAGGCTTGTTATGAAGAACTTGCGCATAAAACTACTTGGCCATCTCGTGCCGAACTAACACATCGTGCAATGGTTGTTTTAACTGCTTCCCTTGTCATTGCCGTTGTAGTGTTCATTATGGATTTTGTATTCCAGCATGTGATGAATTTTGTATATCCAAGTTAATATATTAGGGAAAATGGCTGATACAGAAAAGAAATGGTATGTACTTCGTGCTATAAGTGGTAAGGAGGCAAAGGTAAAAGAATATATCGATGCTCAATTACGATTGAATACGAAGTTGGCTGAGCGTGTTTTTGAGGTGTTACTACCTATGGAAAAACATGCCTCTTTGCGTAGTAATGGTAAGCGCGTAATTAAAGAGAAGTTGAGTCTTCCTGGTTATGTGCTTGTTCAAGCCAATATGACCCCTGATATTGCTTCAACGCTCCGATTTATGCCTAATGTTTTAGGATTTTTAGGTGGTACTTCAGAGCCTTCTCCAATACGCCAAGCTGACATTAATCGTTTGCTGGGTAATGTAGAAGAAACAGAGGTTAACGGTATGCAAGATGTGCCATATAGTGTGGGTGAGTCGGTTAAGGTTATTGAAGGACCTTTTGCTGGTTTTCACGGTGTTATCGAAGAGATAAATACCGAGAAGCACAAGTTAAAGGTTATGGTAATGATTTTCGGTAGACAAAATCCACTCGAATTGAGTTTTATGCAAGTTTCAAAAGAAGAATAAGTGTTGTTACGAATACGATTCTGTCTTTTATAGTATAATTTTTAATATTAACAAAGGAAATGGCTAAAGAAGTTGCTGGTTTAATCAAACTACAGATTAAAGGCGGTGCTGCAAATCCTTCACCCCCAGTTGGTCCTGCTCTTGGTTCTAAGGGTATTAACATTATGGGCTTCTGTAAGGAATTTAATGCCCGTACCCAGGACAAGGCTGGTAAAGTACTTCCAGTAGTAATTACTTATTACAACGATAAGTCTTTCAGCTTTATCATCAAGACTCCTCCTGCTGCTGTTCAGCTTATGGACGCTGCAAAGATCAAGAGTGGTTCTGGTGAGCCTAATCGAAAGAAAGTAGCTACTGTTACTTGGGATCAGATTAAGGCTATCGCTGAAGATAAGATGCCTGATTTAAACTGCTTCACTGTTGAAAGTGCAATGCGTTTGATCGCTGGTACAGCTCGTAGTATGGGTATTACAGTAAAAGGGGATTTCCCTGGTGAATAATTTTAAACTTCAGAAGTAAAAATGAGTAAACTGACAAAAAATCAGAAATCAGTAGCTGAGAAGGTTGAAACAGGGAAAGCATACACATTGGCAGAAGCATCTCAGCTAGTAAAAGATATTACTACTACTAAGTTTGATGCTTCAGTTGATATCGATGTACGTCTCGGTGTCGATCCTCGTAAAGCTAACCAAATGGTTCGTGGCGTAGTGTCGCTTCCAAATGGTACAGGTAAGGTTACCCGTGTTCTCTGTCTATGTACACCTGATCAGGAAGCTGCTGCTAAAGAAGCTGGTGCTGATTATGTAGGTCTTGACGAATATGTTGAGAAGATCAAAGGCGGTTGGACTGATATAGATGTTATTATTACTATGCCATCTTGTATGGGTAAGTTAGGTCCTTTGGGTCGTATTCTCGGTCCTCGTGGTCTTATGCCTAACCCAAAGAGTGGTACCGTAACAATGGACGTTGCTAAGGCAGTAAAGGATGTTAAGCAAGGTAAGATTGATTTCAAGGTTGATAAGGCTGGTATTATCCACACATCAATCGGTAAGGTAAGTATGCCTGCTGAACACATCTTAGGTAACGCAAAGGAATTTATTTCTACAGTTATCAAGTTGAAGCCTGCTGCTGCTAAAGGTACATATATCAAGAGTATCTTTATTTCTAGCACAATGAGTAAGGGTATAAAGATTGATCCTAAATCAGCTGAATAACTCTAAAAGTTTGGTAAGATGAAAAAAGAAGTAAAAGATACTATTATCACTGAACTCGGTGAGACAATTAAGAGCTATCCACATTTCTATCTAGTTGATGTAACTGGGTTGAATGCAGAGGCTACAAGCTCTCTCCGTCGTAAATGCTTCAAGAGCGAAATAAAGATGGTTGTTGTTAAGAATACCCTTCTTCATAAGGCTTTCGAGGCTTCAGATGTAGATTTTGAACCATTATATAGTTCACTAGTTGGTAACACTGCTGTTATGTTTTCAAACACAGCAAATGTTCCTGCTAAGCTATTGAAAGAGTATTCTAAAGAAAGTATTCCTGCTTTGAAGGCAGCATACGCTGAAGAATCTATTTTCATAGGTGCAGATAAGCTAGCTGAACTTGCGGCTCTCAAGAGTAAGAATGAGCTTATTGCAGATGTTGTTGCTTTGCTACAGTCTCCTGCAAAGAACGTGATTTCTTCCCTTCAATCTGGTGCGAACACTATTCATGGTGTGCTTAAGACTTTAGGCGAACGCGCTGAATAAAATCTAATAAAGTCAAAGATATATTTATTTTTAGAACAAAATTAAAAAGTTAGAATAAAATGGCAGATATTAAAGCTATTGCAGAAGAATTAGTAAATCTTACTGTTAAGGAAGTAAACGAGTTGGCAACTGTCCTAAAGGACGAGTATGGTATCGAACCTGCAGCTGCAGCTGTTGCTGTTGCTGGTCCTGCTGCTGCTGGCGCAGCTGCTGGTGCAGAAGAAAAAACATCTTTCGATGTAGTTCTTGCTGACGCTGGTGCAAACAAGCTAAAGGTTGTTAAGGCTGTTAAGGAAGCTTGTGGTCTTGGTTTGAAGGAAGCTAAGGATCTAGTTGACGGTGCACCTTCTACATTGAAGGAAGGTATGTCTAAGGATGAAGCTGAAAACTTGAAGAAGGCTATCGAAGCAGAAGGTGCTAAGGTAGAGTTGAAGTAAGCTTCAATTAACTCGTAAAATTACAAGGTTAGGATTTACCAAGTAGGTGAGTCCTAACCTTTTTATGTCTTTAAGACTTTTTATTGGGTGTTTTTCCTTTCTTAATAAGGTTGTATTCATTCGATTATTATCATTTAATTTATGGCATTAGAAAATAAACCCAGAGTAAATTTCGCAAGCGTTAAGAATCCGTATCCATATCCGGATTTTCTTGATGTACAGCTGAAATCTTTCAGTGATTTCTTACAGCTTGATACACCGCCTGAAGAACGCAAGAACGACGGTTTATATAAGGTTTTCACAGAGAATTTCCCTATAACCGACACTCGTAATAACTTTGTTCTTGAGTTCTTGGATTATTTCGTTGACCCACCTCGTTACTCTATTGATGAGTGTTTAGAGCGTGGATTAACATATAGTGTTCCTTTGAAGGCTAAGATGAAGTTGTATTGTACCGATCCTGATCACGAGGATTTCGCTACAGTAACAGATGATGTTTTTTTAGGAACAATTCCTTATATGACTAGCAATGGTACTTTTGTTATTAATGGTGCCGAGCGTGTTGTTGTTTCGCAGTTACATCGTTCTCCGGGAGTTTTCTTTGGTCAGGGTGTTCATGCTAACGGTTCTGTATTGTACAGTGCTCGTATTATTCCTTTCAAGGGTTCTTGGATAGAGTTTGCTACAGACATTAATAATGTTATGTATGCTTACATTGATCGTAAGAAAAAGTTGCCTGTAACAACGATGTTGCGTGCTATAGGTTTTGAAAGTGATAAGGATATTCTTCAAATCTTTGATCTTTGCGAAGAAGTAAAGGTGAATAAGAAGAATATGAAAGCTGCTATCGGCAGAAGAATTGCTGGTAACGTGATGAAGACTTGGACAGAGGACTTTGTTGATGAAGATACTGGTGAGGTGGTATCTATTGAGCGTAATGAGGTTGTAGTAGAGCGTGAAACTTTGGTTACAGATGAGAATGTTGATGTAATTTTGGAAAGTTCTGTTCCTACTATCTTATTGCATAAGGACGAGGATGCTGCTAATAAGTATTCTATTATCTTCAATACTTTAGCAAAGGATCCTAGCCACTCTGAAATAGAAGCTGTAAATTATATTTATCGTCAGCTTCGTAATGCCGATGCTGCTGATGATGCAAGTGCACGTGAAGTATTCCAGAATTTGTTCTTCTCTGATAAGAGATATGACTTAGGGGAAGTTGGGCGTTATCGTATCAACAAGAAGTTAGGTCTTGATACAGATTCTGAAGTTCGTGTTCTTACTAAGGAAGATATTATAGAGATTGTTAAGTATCTCATTAACTTGATAAACTCTAATGCTACCGTTGATGATATTGACCACTTGTCTAACCGTCGTGTTCGTACAGTAGGTGAGCAATTGGCTAATCAGTTCTCTATTGGTTTGGCACGTATGAGTCGTACTATTCGCGAACGTATGAATGTCCGTGATAGTGAAGTGTTCCGCCCAACTGATTTGATTAACGCTAAGACTATTTCTAGTGTTATCAATTCATTCTTTGGAACTAACCCTTTGAGCCAGTTTATGGATCAGACAAACCCATTGGCAGAGGTTACTCATAAGCGTCGTTTGTCTGCGCTTGGTCCTGGTGGTTTGTCGCGTGAGCGTGCAGGTTTTGAGGTGCGTGATGTTCACTATACTCACTATGGTCGTTTGTGTCCTATTGAGTCGCCTGAAGGTCCTAATATTGGTTTGATATCATCTCTATGTATGTATGCTAAGATCAATGATCTTGGTTTCATCATTACTCCTTATCGTCAGGTTCGTGACGCTAAAGTAGATATGGATAATAAAGATGTTGTGTTCCTAACAGCAGAGGAAGAAGAAGAGAAGATTATCGGACAGGGTAATGCTCCTTTGAATGCTGATGGTACCTTTATTCGTACTACCGTAAAGTGTCGTCAGGATGCTGACTACCCAGTAGTACCTCCTTCTAATGTTAAGTTGATGGATGTTTCTCCTCAACAGATTGCTTCTGTGTCTGCAGGTTTGATTCCTTTCTTGGAACACGATGACGGTCACCGTGCATTGATGGGATGTAATATGATGCGTCAGGCTGTGCCATTGCTTCATAACGATGCTCCTATTGTAGGTACAGGTTTGGAAAAGCAGGTATGTGAAGACTCACGTACAATGATTATGGCTGAAGGTGAAGGCGTAATAGAATATGTAGATGCTACAACTATTCGTATTCTTTACGATCGTACGGAAGATGATGAGTTCGTAAGCTTTGAACCAGCTTTGAAGGAATATCGTATTCCTAAATTCCGCCGTACTAACCAAAATATGGTTATAGATCTTCGTCCTATCTGCGAGAAGGGGCAGCGAGTAAAGAAGAATGATATATTGACAGAAGGCTATGCTACAGAAAATGGCGAGCTAGCTCTTGGGCGTAATCTCCTTGTTGCTTATATGCCTTGGAAGGGTTATAATTATGAGGACGCAGTGGTTATTTCTGAGCGTATGGTACGTGAAGATGTTCTAACATCTGTCCACGTTGACGAATACTCTCTTGAAGTTCGTGAGACTAAGCGTGGTGTAGAAGAGTTTACTGCTGATATTCCAAATGTTAGCGAAGAAGCTACAAAGGATCTTGATGATAATGGTATTATCCGTGTAGGTGCTCGTGTAGAACCTGGCGATATTATGATTGGTAAAATTTCACCTAAGGGGGAGAGTGATCCTTCTCCAGAAGAGAAGTTGCTTCGTGCTATTTTCGGTGATAAAGCTGGTGATGTTAAGGATTCTTCATTGAAAGCAAATCCATCGTTGAGTGGTGTTGTTATTGATAAGAAGTTATTTAGCCGTGCTATAAAAACTCGCGAAAGTAAACGTCAAGACAAGGCTGTGCTACAGCGTTTGGATGATGAGCAGGAGGCAAAGATTAACGACTTGAAAGATATCCTTGTCGATAAGTTGATGGAACTTACAGAAGGTAAGGAATCACAGGGAGTGAAGGATTATTCTGATGCCGAGATTATCACAAAGGGTAGCAAGTTTACTGTTGCAGCTTTGAAAAACCTAGATTATGAGGGTGTACAGTCTAATGGCTGGACAGATGATGATCATACCAACTCATTAATCCAGAAGTTAATTATGAATTTCATTCGTAAATACAAACAGATGGATGCTGAGTTAAAGCGTCGTAAGTTTGCTATTACGATTGGCGATGAACTTCCTTCAGGTGTGATTCAAATGGCTAAGGTATATATTGCTAAGAAGCGTAAGATCCAAGTAGGTGATAAGCTTGCAGGTCGTCATGGTAACAAGGGTATTGTTTCTAAGGTTGTTCGTACAGAGGATATGCCATTTCTTGAGGATGGTCGTCCTGTAGACTTGGTATTGAACCCTATGGGTGTGCCTTCCCGTATGAACCTTGGGCAGATCTTTGAGGCCATCCTTGGTGCCGCAGGTCGTAAGTTAGGTGTTAAGTTTGCTACTCCTATCTTCGATGGTGCTAAGCTAGAAGATTTGAAAGAATGGACTGATAAAGCAGGACTTCCAAACCTATGTTCTACTCACATTTATGACGGTGAAACTGGTGAACGTTTTGATCAGCCAGCTACAGTAGGTATTACATACTTCTTGAAGTTGGGGCACATGGTAGAAGATAAGATGCATGCACGTAGCATCGGTCCTTACTCTTTGATTACGCAACAGCCTCTTGGAGGTAAAGCACAATTTGGTGGTCAGCGTTTCGGAGAAATGGAAGTCTGGGCCATTGAAGCATTTGGTGCATCACATGTCCTACAGGAAATCTTGACAGTTAAGTCTGACGATGTTGTTGGACGTTCTAAGGCTTATGAAGCTATTGTTAAGGGCGAACCAATGCCAACACCAGGTATTCCAGAATCTCTCAACGTATTGTTGCACGAGCTTCGCGGTCTTGGCTTGAGTATCAAACTTGATTAAATTGAACACCCCAAATAAAAGTAAACATGGCTTTTAAAAAAGATAATAAAGTAAAGAGTAATTTTAATAAGATTACTATAGGTTTGGCTTCACCAGAGGAAATTCTTGAGAATTCTTTCGGTGAGGTTACTAAACCAGAAACTATCAACTACCGCACTTACAAGCCTGAACGTGATGGCTTGTTCTGCGAGCGTATTTTTGGTCCTACTAAGGATTATGAATGTGCCTGCGGTAAATATAAGAGAATCCGTTATAAAGGTATTGTCTGCGATCGTTGTGGTGTTGAAGTAACAGAAAAGAAGGTGCGCCGTGAGCGTGCTGGACACATCGAACTTGTAGTACCTGTAGCTCATATTTGGTACTTCCGTAGCCTTCCTAACAAGATAGGTTACCTACTTGGCTTACCTACAAAGAAGCTAGATTCAATTATCTACTATGAGCGTTACGTTGTTATTCAGCCAGGTGTTGTAGAAGGTATGAAAGCTGGCGATACAGACGAAGATTTGAACGGTTCACATAAGTTTGATCTTCTTTCTGAAGAAGAATATCTAAACATTCTTGATAATAAGTTGCCTGAGGGAAATGAGCATTTGGATGATGCTGATCCTAAGAAATTTATCGCTAAGATGGGTGCAGAGGCAGTTTATGACTTATTGAAGAATATAGATCTTGATCGTCTTGCAGGAGAACTACGTGACCGTGCTACTACAGACTCTAGTCAGCAGCGTAAGACTGAAGCTTTGAAGCGTCTGCAGGTGGTAGAAGGTTTCCGTCAGTCTGTTGGTATTAACCAGCCAGAGTGGATGATCATGAAGATCGTACCTGTAACTCCTCCAGAGTTGCGTCCATTGGTTCCATTGGATGGTGGTCGCTTTGCAACATCCGATTTAAACGATCTTTACCGTCGTGTTATTATTCGTAACAATCGTTTGAAGCGATTGATAGAGATCCATGCACCTGAAGTTATTTTACGTAATGAAAAGCGTATGCTTCAAGAAGCTGTCGACTCTTTATTCGATAACAGCCGTAAGTCGTCTGCTGTTAAGAGTGAGAGCAACCGTCCTTTGAAATCACTTTCTGACTCTTTGAAAGGAAAGCAAGGACGTTTCCGTCAGAACCTTCTTGGAAAACGTGTCGATTACTCTGCTCGTTCTGTTATCGTTGTAGGTCCAGAATTGAAGATGGGTGAGTGTGGTCTTCCTAAGTTGATGGCTGCAGAGCTTTACAAGCCATTTATCATTCGTAAGTTAATAGAGCGTGGCATTGTTAAGACTGTAAAGAGTGCTAAGAAGATTGTTGATCGTCGCGAACCAGTTATCTGGGATATCTTAGAGAATGTGATGAAGGGTCATCCTGTGATGTTAAACCGTGCCCCTACATTGCACCGTTTGGGTATCCAGGCTTTCCAACCTAAGTTGATAGAAGGTAAAGCTATTCAGCTTCACCCATTAGCTTGTACTGCGTTCAATGCCGACTTCGATGGCGACCAGATGGCTGTTCACCTTCCATTGAGCAATGAGGCTATCTTGGAAACACAAGTCTTGATGCTTCAAAGCCATAATATCTTGAACCCTGCTAATGGTGCTCCTATTACCGTTCCTTCTCAGGATATGGTACTTGGTTTGTACTACATTACTAAGTTGCGTGCAGGGGTAAAGGGAGAAGGCTTGACGTTCTACGGACCTGAAGAGGCTGTTATTGCTTACAATGAAAAGCGTTGCGAGCTACATGCTAAAGTGAAGGTAATCGTTGATGACTTGGTAGATGGTCAGATTCAGAAGCGTATGGTAGAAACTTCTGTAGGTCGTGTTATTGTTAATGAGTTGATCCCAACAGAGATTGGCTTCTTCAATGGCATCATTTCAAAGAAATCACTTCGTGGTTTGATCGCCGATGTTATTAAAGCTGTAGGTATGGCTCGCGCTTGCGAATTCTTGGATGGTATTAAGAACCTTGGTTATCGTATGGCATACGTTGCAGGTCTTTCATTTAACCTTGATGATATTATTGTTCCAGAAGAGAAGGTAAATATCGTTGGTAAGGGTCAGGAGGAAGTAGACCAAGTGAAGGCTAACTATGAAATGGGTTTCATTACCGATAAGGAACGTTATAATCAAGTTATTGATGCGTGGACTCACGTAAATAATAATTTGAAGCAAAGCGTTATGAAGCACATGACTGAAGCCGATCAAGGTTTCAATGCTGTGTATATGATGCTTGACTCTGGTGCTCGTGGTTCTGCCGATCAGATTGCTCAGCTTGCTGGTATGCGTGGCTTGATGGCTAAACCTCAAAAGGCAGGTGCTGAAGGTGCTCAGATTATTGAAAATCCTATCATCTCTAACTTTAAAGAAGGTATGTCAGTGCTTGAGTACTTTATTTCTTCTCACGGTGCTCGTAAGGGTCTTGCTGATACCGCTATGAAAACAGCTGATGCTGGTTATTTGACACGCCGTTTGGTTGACGTTTCTCACGATGTTATTATCACAGAGGACGATTGTGGTTCACTACGTGGTCTTGAGTGTCGCGCTTTGAAGAGTGGAGATGAAATTATTGCTTCTCTTGGAGAGAGAATCCTTGGTCGCGTGTCTGTACACGATGTTATCAATCCTACAACAGGTGAGGTGATTGTTGCTGCAGGTGAGGAAATTACAGAGCCTAAGGTGAAGTTAATTGAAGCTTCTCCTATCGAGATGGTTGAAATTCGTTCAGTGCTTACTTGCGAAAGTAAGAAGGGGGTATGTAAGAAGTGTTATGGACGTAACCTTGCATCTGCTCGTATGGTGCAGTTGGGTGAAGCTGTAGGTGTTATCGCTGCTCAAGCTATTGGTGAGCCTGGTACTCAGCTTACACTTCGTACTTTCCACGCTGGAGGTATTGCATCTAACGCAGCAGCTAATGCAACTATAACCGCTAAGAACGATGCTAAGATCGAATTTGACGAACTTCGTACCGTACCTTTTGTTGATGATGATGAGAAGAAATGTGAGATGGTAGTGAGCCGTTTGGCTGAAGTCCGCTTCGTCGATCCTAATACTGGTATTGTCTTGTTGAATGATAACGTACCTTATGGTAGCTCTCTATACTTCAAGAATGGTGATAAGGTTAAAAAGGGCGATATTATCTGTAAGTGGGATCCTTTCAATGCGGTTATCGTTTCTGAATATGCAGGTATTCTTCACTTACACGATGTAGTAGAAGGTCTTACTTATAAGGCAGAGACTGATGATGCTACTGGTCTTACAGAGCGTATTATTACCGACTCACGTGATAAAACACGTGTTCCAACACTAGATGTTGTTAAGAAGGGGGCTAAGAAGGAAGCTGATGGGAACTATGCTGCGGCGGATATTCTTGGAACATACAATCTTCCTGTAGGTGGTCACTTGGAACAACTAGTTCAAGAGGGTCAGGAAATAAAGACAGGTGTAACGCTTGTTAAGATCCCTCGTTCTGTAGGTGGTGCAGGTGATATTACAGGTGGTCTTCCACGTGTTACTGAGTTGTTCGAAGCACGTAATCCTTCTAATCCTGCTGTCGTTTCTGAAATTGATGGTGAGGTTACAATGGGTAAAGTAAAACGTGGTAACCGCGAAATCATTGTTACTTCTAAGACAGGAGAACAGCGTAAGTACCTCGTAAGTTTGTCTAAGCAAATCCTTGTTCAGGAACACGATGCTGTACGTGCAGGTACACCTCTTTCTGATGGTATCATTACTCCTGCGGACATCCTATCTATTATGGGCCCTACTGCTGTTCAAGAATGCATTGTAAACGAAGTACAAGATGTATATCGTTTGCAGGGTGTGAAGATCAATGATAAGCACTTTGAGATTATCGTGCGTCAGATGATGCGTAAGGTTCGCATTGACGATCCAGGAGATACTACCTTCCTAGAGCAAGATCTTGTAGATAAACTCGACTTTGCAGAGGAGAACGATCGTATTTGGGGTAAGAAAGTCGTTACTGATCCAGGAGAAAGTGAGAACTGTTACAAGGGTCAGATCCTTTCTGCTCGTAAGTTGCGTGATGAGAACTCTGCTTTGAAGCGCCGCGATATGAAACCTATACAGGTACGTGATGCTGTGCAAGCTACTGCTACTCAGGTCTTACAAGGTATCACTCGTGCATCACTTGGTACTAAGAGCTTTATGAGTGCAGCTTCCTTCCAAGAAACAACTAAGGTGCTTAACGAAGCTGCTATCCGTGGTAAGAGCGATCAATTGCTTGGTATGAAGGAGAATGTTATCTGTGGACACTTAATCCCTGCAGGTACTGGTCTTCGTCAGTGGCAGAAGGTTATCGTAGGTTCTAAAGAAGAACATGAGCGTATGGAGGCAAACAAGAAGAATGTTCTTGACTTTGCTGAAAAAGAAAATGAAGGTGTAACTAATGATTAAGGTTTTACACATTAAATAATAATTAAAGCGCGTTGTCTATTTTGGATAGCGCGCTTTTTTGGTTTATCTTCCTTGATATTTAGCACAAAAATGTTACCTTTGTCATATTAATAATTATAAGATAACTAAAGATGGAAAATAAAGATCAAAACCAAGAAGGACAGCAGTTCCAAATCGACCTTAATCCAGTAGTTGCTGGTGGCGTGTATAGTAACTTCCAAATTATTTCTCATTCTAGTTCAGAGTTTGTTCTCGATTTCGCAACATTACTCCCAGGACTTCCAAAGGCTACCGTAACAAGTCGTGTGCTAATGGCTCCAGAGCATGCAAAACGTCTTATTCAGGCTTTGCAGGAGAATGTCGTACGTTATGAACAAGAATTTGGTAAGATCAATTTGCCCGAAGCTAAGTTAGAAGGACCTCGCACTATAGCTCCTTTCGAACAGCATCATCAGTCTTAGTTGTTTGAGCGTAATCGAATAAAAGCGTAAGCGTACAGTTTTATGTATGCTTACGCTTTTATTTTTTTCGTTTATGCCTTATCTTTTTATCATCAAGTAGTTATCTTTTTAATACTAATTTATAATATTTTGTGAGTATAAAGCTAACTTGTTGCTCGAAAAAATAATTTATTTTTGATGCAAAAATAAATTAAAAATGGAATAAAAATAAATTAAAAAAAAGGCAAACTGGCTATGTTTTTAGGATAAATACACTAGACTTTTCACGACAAAGCATAACCTTTTACCACTTGATATATGATGATGTTTTACTGTAAAAAAGAGGTTTATGTTTTTTACATCTTTCTGTATTCATGTGAAGAAGCTACGTTAGCAATAAAGGAGGATGGAAACTTTTATGTGAGTATTGGTATTAATAATTATGCTAATACTTTTGCAGGAGCTTATAGCATCGTAATTACAGTGAAGCTGTATCTACGAGTGTGAGTATTTCGATCTGTTTGTTAGGCTGCAAAGCATATTATTTGCTTTGGGGTTATGCTAAGGTTATCCCTTGAAGGATACCTAAAAAGTATTAATACGTTATAGGTATATTTGTAAGTTGTAAGTAAAACGACCTTAAAATTATAGATTAACAACAAAAAGAAGTCTTTCTGTTATTACTTAGATTATCGTTGTTATTACAAATCATCTTTTTTAAGTATTGCTAGAGCTCTTAGAATGCTGTACTTTTGTGCCTTATTTAAAAGAGATAATTATTAAAGTGCAATAAAAATGAAGAAAAATTTATTCTTGTTAGGTTGTATGACATCACTCGCAATGTTGTCATTTCAGTCGTGTGGTAATGAAGACGAGTTACCTTCAACTACAAATACAAAAGTGGTTCTTATGCCATCTTCTGTTAATAATTGTGTAAAGGAAGAGGTGGCTTTACTTAGGAAAATAGCTGCAAAAAACGACATCTCTTCCGATTTTGCTTCTGATAATCCTTCTGAATGGAAGTATGATCATTTGCAGATAGTTTGGGATACTATACCAAAATCTGTACAGAAAACTTACATCGTAAAGGAGTTAAGAGGTCCAGAGGGGAAGGAGAAAGGTCTAAAAGATTTTACTTTAACAGATGATAAGGAGACTTTCAAACATTTAGAGCGTATTGATATTAAGAGTGCTCAATTAGGAAAGTTTGGTATAGCTAATGTTCCTTTGTTACGTACGATTATTATAAATGGAAAGAGCTTAGACGCTTCGAATAACGATCTTACTATGGTAGAGATACACGATTTGCCAAAGCTTGACTCTATTCATGTAGAGAATTTTCCAAAGTTAATTAAAAGCAATACAGATGATTTGTTTTACATAAGCTTGTATTATCAATATCCAAAATTATCGTATGTAGGTGTTGTTAATACGGGTATAAAGGAACTTAAGGTAGAGCCTGAGAAGCCTTTGAAGGAATTGGTGTTATCTGGTAATAAAGATATTACATCATTAACTTTGGAAGAAGTATCACTTAACGATATTACATTTACTAAGGAAACATATCCTAAACTGGAAGTGTTAAACCTAAAAAAACTAAGTGGAGGTAAGTCGAAAGATTTAGTTATAAGCGGTTTAGATAATCTAACTAATGTAAATCTTTTTCATGATAACTGGCTTTCAAAGGCTGAAGTAACCGACTGTGCTAAGCTAAAAGAATTAATATTAAGCGACTGTAATCTGTCTGAAAACACTTGTAAATTGAGCAATTTACCTGAACTTATTACTTTTGACATTCAAGGTAATAATTTCTCTGCTCTTAATATAGGTGAGCTTAAAAAGGTTAAGAATTTGGACTTAACTAATAATAAATTTACTACCACTGATAATATTACTTTATCTGCAGCAGCAGAAAAGCTTCCATTGCAAGGTAATGAAAACTTACAGAAGGTAGATTTGACACCATATAAAAAACTATGGATAGTTAATGTAAATGGTTATAAGCGTGGACAAGATGTTGCTGACCATAACAATCCGCTTTCTTTTGCTAATATCAATTTAAATGGGCTTACAGACCTTGAATCGGTAAGAGTGAATAATAACTCTTTGGCTTCTGTCTTTGATGGTAACACCGTATACCCTTCTTTAGGCACTTTAGAGGCAGAATATAATGCTATAAATCCTATTGGTATGGTAAATATAGCTAAGTCTATTGAGAGCTTTGATGGCCTTTCTTTAAAACTTGGCTATCAAACTTTTGCTGTAAATGTAAAAGATAATAAAACGGTAGATTATAGTATGGTTAATGGTTTCTTTACTAATAAGGGAAAGAAATTAAGTTTTGAAGTTACACTGGGTGAAGATGTTGTTACAGATGGTTATACTTATAATAATGGTATCTTTACTTTTAGCAAAGCTGGTACTTATAAGCTATCTTCTGAAAGCTTTAATGATATTTTAAATAATTCAGTTAATGATTATAAGTCTAAACCTTTTACTATAGAATAGTAAAAACAAAATGACATTATAAGATGAAAAGAATATTGTTAATATTACTTTCTTTTATTTGCGCCATGACAACGATAAGTGCTAAAGATGGGCTTCTTATCGTTGCGCATGGGGCGCGAATACCTCAATGGAATCAGCCTGCATTAGCTTTGGAAGGGGTTACTCGGAATTTGTTAAAGCAGCGAGGAATAACAAGTTTTGCATGTGTAAGGGCAGCATTAATGGAATATAGCCAGCCAAGTGTAGCAAACGTTATTAAAGAAATGGAGGCAGAGGGTGTAGATCGTATATTTGCTATGCCTATATTTATAAGTCCTTCATCGCATACAGAGGAAGATTTACCTAATATTTTGGGACATAAGTATAACCTGGCAACCCTTCACGACCTTATAGAAGAGGGTACTACTCTTGTGAGTTCAAAAGTTCCGGTAGTCTTAGGACCTACACTTATTTATAGCGATGTTATAAGTAATGCTATTATAAGGCAAGTAAAGGCTTTAAGTAAAAATCCTAAAGATGAAGCTCTTATTCTTTTAGCACATGGCGATGAAGGATATATGGATTTTTGGAATGTATTGATACAACAGACAGATGATGATGTAAAGAAAGCTTTAGGCTTTAGTTATACTTATCATGGTTTTGTGGAGATGGGACAAGAGTTTGCTAAAAAGATAATACCTACTATATTAGATGCTTCTAAGAAAAAGAAGCGTATTATTCTGCAAGGCATTTATTTAGTATCAGGTGTTAAGACGATGGCACAACGATTTGGTTTGCCACAAGCTATTGCTGAGGCTATAAAAGATAAAAATGTAGAGATAGTATATAGTGAAAAGGGACTTATACCAGACGCCAATGAGGATGTTGCCGACTGGATTATTAAGTGTGCTACTAATTGGCAGAAGATAGAAAGGAAGTAAAAATAGTATATGGTTCATTCTTTTTATAGTAAATTCCTTTTAGGAATATTGTGTACTTATGTGTTTGGAAGCAGTGATAGTGTTATCGCACGTCCTATAATCGTTTATAAGCAGTTGCTTCAACAGCCTAAGAAACACAGAATACACGGAAAAGTTATCGATCCCACTGGTGCACCATTAGCAGGTGCACTAGTGGAGGTTATGGGCAAACGTACAGGTGCTTATACCGATGCAGAGGGAACTTTTACCTTAGATATAGCTTCTGGCGAAATGCTATCAGTATCTTTTCTTGGAATGAAGCGTAAAAAAGTGGTTGTTGGTGAGCAGTCCATCCTTACCATTACTTTGCAGGAAGATAATAAGGTATTAAATGAAGTCGTAGTTAAAGCAAAAACAAATATCAATGCTCTAGACATCAGAGCCAGGTCGGGTATTGTTGATGTTGTTGATATTAAGTTGCTTAACGAAAAGCCATCTATCGATTTAGGGTTAGCACTCCAAGGATCAGTACCAGGACTAATGGTTACTAATATGGGAGAATTAGGTAAAAATCCCACATTGCGTATCCGTGGTAATGCTTCTTTGCGAAGAGGGAATGCAACGAATGAGCCTTTATATGTACTTGATGGAAAGATAATAAGTGCTGAAACTTTCTATAATCTTAATCCTATAGATATAAAAGATATAAAGGTATTGAAAGACGCAGTAGCTTGTGCTTTATATGGAATAAAAGCAGCCAACGGTGTAATAGAAATAGCATCTAAGCGTGGTAGTAATGATGGCCTTTCACTTACTTATAGCTTTAATATGGGTATAACAAGTAGAGGAAGGCGTGGTATGCGCTTAATGGACTCTAAGGAGAAATTAGAATTAGAACGGTTAATGCGAAATCCTATTGCTCCTGGTTATAGATATAGTGCCGATTATTATAATAAATATGAGAAACATAATCCGCTTAAAGAACAGCTTATTAAAGAAGGAGAACAATTTTTAGACTCGCTTCGTATGATTAATACCGACTGGTTTGATGAATTGGTGCATAATAGTACCTATACTAAGCATAATCTAAGTTTGCGTGGTGGAAATACAGATAATTCGTATTATATATCATTCGACTATGCTCATCAAGGAGGACGCATTAAGGGTAATGATAAGAGTCGCTATGGTGTGCGTCTTAATTTAGATAAGACAATAGGAAAGATAGGATATACCATGTTTAGTGTTAATTGCGATTATTCTAAAACAAATACACCTGTTGGTTCCGACTATGATCCTACTCAATTGGTGTATGACCTTAATCCTTATGAACAGAAAACTAAAGGAAAATTATATTCTTTCCCAGATAGAACTTTTAACGACTTACTTCATCAATATGAAAGAAATAATACTTGTAAAACTGGAGGGGCAAGTTTTAACCTAACATTAGAGCCTTTAAAAGGTTTGAATATTGATTGGGTAGGAGGAATAGATTATTTAATTAGTGAAACAGAGGACTTTACGCCAGGCACAGCATACTCAGAAGCTAAAAAAGGAGTACCTAAAACGCAGCGTGGTATTTATAGAAAGACTAAAAATACAACTACCAATATCTCTTCTAATCTTCGTGTTACATATGCACATACATTTGCCGATGTACACGATTTCACTATAGGTGCAAATATGGATTATTATAAAACAATATATGACGATATTGGAATAACAGGATATGGAGTAGGTAATATAAAATCGGCAGCTGCTATTAATCATTATATAAAAGGATCGCGTCGTGAGCGAGTGTCAGGATTTAAAGATATTAGTGCGCAGTTAGGAATGGGAATAGTTATGGGCTATACCTATAATGGTTTATATGATGCTTATGCTTCTTATAAGAGAGACGCTTCTTCTATACTTCCTTCGGATAAAAGGTGGAATGATGCTTGGGCAGTTGGAGCAGGGTGGACGCCTACGAATTATGCTTTTTTAAAAGATAATAAGGTTCTTACAAGTCTTAATTTAAAGACATCTTATGGTGTTATTGCTAATTTAAATGGTGTGTCTACCTCTACAACAGTAGCAACATTTGCTTATGCTAATGAAAGCTATGAGGAGCAACGACAACTCTTTTTAATGGGATTAGTAAATAAGGAGTTGAAAGCTGAAAAAACAAAGTCTTTCGATCTGTCTTTGTCTGCACAGTTTTTTAAGAGGTTTACATTTGGTGTTAATCTATATAATCGTCGTACAGAGCAAGCTTTACTTGATGTTCCTATACCTACTTCAAATGGTTTTAATATTTTAAAGCGTAATATAGGTGTTCTTGAGAATAATGGAATAGAAGCAAATAGTTCCATTACTATTATAGAAACAAATAATTGTCATTTTGACATATCTGGTAATATTGCATATAATAAAAATAAGGTAATAAGCCTTTATTATACTAATGCGATATATACAGATGATAAATCTGTGGTACCAGACTATGAGGTTGGTAAGGCTTATGATGTTATATATGGCGCTAAGTCGTTAGGAATAAACCCATTAACAGGTTATCCTGTTTTTAGTACTCCTGCAGGTGAGAAGCAAGCAAGTGAAGTGTTGAATAGAGAAGATGTAGTAGCCCTTGGGCATAGCACTCCCCCTTATTCTGGTAGTTTGGGGCTTAATATAAGCTATAAATCATTAGAGCTTAATATGAGCTTTTATTACGTTTTGGGTGGAATAAATAGGTTTAATTATAGTTATGTTAGAGATAAGGATAAAATAACAAAGAACGCAGTAGCTGGCCAGGCAAGTAAGATGTGGTTTAATCCCGGTGATGAAGATAAGGTTTATCATACGCCTTATTATAGTTCTTCTACTGCAGAGGATAATTTAGTGCTTTATCCTAACTCAAATACAGTTGGAAAGAGCGATTATTTTCGCTTATCAGTTTTGTCATTACGGTATCGTTTCCCGCATGTATGGCTGAAGAAATATGTACCTGTAGTGAAGTATGCTACGATAGCTTTGCAAGGTTCAAATCTATTTAACTGGACATATTACAAAGAATCAGATCCTGAGAGTGGAACATTAGCAGGTACGTTACAACCCATTTATTCGCTCAATATAAATCTTACATTTTAATAATTGTAGCTTGTATGACTAGATTAAAGCGTATGAATATCCTAAAGAAAACAATTTTAGCATATTGTTCAGTAGTATTTTGTATATCTTGTTCCCTTAATATTCCACCCGCTGATCAGTATAGTGACCCTGATGCAATTACTGATATAGAGTCTGCACGGTCGCTTTTAGCATCTGCGTATGCACAATATCCACATTATGAGTATGAACTATCTATATTGGGAAATGATTTCTGTTCTAATAATATGACAACTAAAGATGTAAGTCAGATAAATCTTTATTTGTGGCAAAATAAAGAGATGAATAATCTTTCTGAAGATGTTTGGTCAAATTATTATGCAACAATATCTTCATGTAATGCATTAATAGAGAGGCTTGATTATGTAAAGCCAAATGAAAAAGAAGAGAAGCAAGAGTTGCAAGCGATAGCAAGTGAAGTGAAAGCTTTAAAAGCTATGTGTTATTTTAACTTGTTACGTTTATATGCACCTGCATATGATATAGATAAGAATGCTCCTGGTATAATATTAAAAGATATTCTAAAGCTTCAATTCCTTAAGAGGTCTACAACGGAAGAATGTGTAAAGGCTATACGTAAATTATTACAAGAGGCTGTTAAGGCAGATAATCATCCTATACAAAATGGTTGGTTATCTCAAGATGCAATATTTTACTTGTTAGCTGAATTAGAATTATATACATGTAATTATGAAGCAGCAATAAAATATGGAGAGAAGATTATAGCTAATGCAAAGCCAGAGTATTTTACGGCTAATGGTATTGAGCAACTTTGGGGTGAAGGAACATCAAAAGTACGAGTATTTGCTTTTAATCATGATGGTAAATATATGGAAAGTTTACAATATTCAATAAGCGAAGGAGATATGTTTAGTGTTAATCCACAAATAGAATATTCTAAAACTGATCTTCGCGCAGCAACATATATTAAGAAAATGAAGCAAGATGATAAGCAAACTATGCACTTGGGGAAATATAATCTTAATACTAAAGAAGGCAAGGATAGTAGGTATATTGATATGATTAGATATGCAGGAGCATATTTTATTGTAGCAGAAGCTTATGCAAGATTGAATAATTTGCCAAAAGCTACTGAGGTGATTAATTCTTATCTTAAAGCTGTAAAAGCTGAGCCTATTAGTGATGGATATCTTAAAGACGATTTTATAGATAAGATTTTAATAGAAAAGCAAAAAGAGTTTGTAGGAGAAGGCATTAGCTTTTTCGATTTGAAGCGGACTCATATATCAGCTTTACCACGACTAAACAAATGGGGAGATGGCGTATCTAGTAGGATAAAGACTAATGACTATCGTTGGAATTTTCCTATACCTAAGTCAGAGTATAGATATAATGATAATATTGTACAAAACGAAGGTTGGGGAAAGATTAAGGGAAGATAATATAAATAAGTATTAAAAGTTGGTTAATATGAAATCAATAAATAAAATATTATTATTACTACCAATGTTAATTGGGTGTATGATAACCTCTTGCAGCAAAGAAGATAGTAACGAATATAAAGGGAAAAATTATATTATGTTATCTGCGATAGGTGATAATCAGATTAATGAGAATGCTAAAAAGCCTTTAAAGGTGAAGCTTTTAGCTAGTTGCAAAGCTAAGGAAGATGTTGTTATAAAGTTTGCTTTGAAGAAAAATGAGAAGGGAGCTGTAAGGTTAAAAGAAGAATATCTTACTATGAAGAAGGGAGAAAAGACTGTTATAATAGATATTGAGTCTACCCATAAAGATGTTTATAAAGAGCCTCAGAGTGTAGCCCTTACAGTAGAAAGCTCTTCAGATAAGCGTATGCAGTTATCTTCTGATCTTATGATAACAGTCATTCCTGATGTTGTAAATGCAATGTTAACAGACGAACAAAAGAAATTAATAGAAGGATATAAGCGAGATTATAATATAAATTTGTATCGTGTTCTTGGAGAATTAAAATGTAGTGTAGACTTAATATTCCCTCCAGGAGATTATAAAGAAACTTTTCCTGGACCAGAAACAAGCTCATTTGAAACAACGACAATTATTACATTAAGCAAGTATTCTACTCCTAAAACTCCTATGTTAAAAATGGTACAAAACCCTTTAGGATTAAGAGGATGGTGTTATGAAAGGTTACGATTGGTAACAGATAAAGGTTATCAATGGTCAAATCCTACTACTTATGGTTACTATACAACAAAAGCTATAGGTTATGATGCCAGTAAGGAAGTCTTTAAGATGGAACTTGATAGTATAAGAATAAATCCTAAGACGATGGAAGTAAGTTTTATGGATTATGTTATAAATGAATATGATGAGAGAGTGTTCAACATTCCTTTTAAGTTCTATTATTCAGCATGGGAGCGTCAAAAAAAGATGGCAAAGGAAGGTAAAACTGTAAGAGTTCCTAATGGAGACTATGCTTGGTCAGATGAAACTATGTCTGATTTGATAAGAATGGGAGTTACTTTTAATCCAGATATATACTTTCATTATAGTCCTTTGAATAGAGATAGTTATCAAAACACTCCTTCCGATTGGTTTAAAGCATCTGCTAAACTTGATTTAGATGGCAATAAGATGATATTTCATTTCCCATATGATCATGATTATTGTTCTGGTCATACAAATGTAACGGTAATATATACACTTAAAAAGGAATGAGAATTGTTAATAAGATAAGATTTTTTTTTGTAGTTATTATATTTTTTGCCAGTTTGTTATTATCTATGGCAGGTGTTCATACTGCCATTAAAATTCCGAAGGGAACTATAAAAGGTAGGCTTGCTAACGGACTTTCTTATATTATAAAGCGTAATGCACATCCTCGAAATACTACAGAGTTTAGGTTAGTTATGCGCATAGGGGCTTTACAACAAACCGATGCTCAAGGAGGTACGGCTCACTTCTTAGAGCATATGGCTTTTGCAGGCTCTAAAAGTTATCATGGCTTTAGTATGGTTCATGCGCTTGAAGGGAAAGGTATGAAGTTTGGTCGTGATATTAACGCTTATACCAGCTTTGATAAAACGATATATAGTCTTTCTGTTCCAACGCAGTCTAATACGACAAAAGAAACACGTCAAATATTAGGAATGATGCGTGAATGGCTCGACGGACTTACTTTTGCCCCAGACTATATAGAGAAAGAGCGTGGCATTATCCTTGAAGAACTAAAGCAATATGATACGCATGATGACTTTTATACGCTGAAGATAGGAGATAATCATTATAGTCGTAGAATGCCTTTAGGATCTGTTAATGATATAAAGGCAGTGTCGAAAGCTATGTTGCACGATTTCTATACTAAATGGTATCAACCTCGTTTTGCTACAGTCGTAGTAGTTGGTGATATAGATCCTACTATGGTAGAGCGTATGTTAAAGGATGCTTTTACAAGTGCTCTTAATACTAATCATACAGTGCTTCCAGCCTATTCCTTTACACATAAAAAGGGATGGGATATGCATACTCTGCTTTCTCCTTTAGAAAAGGAACATAAAGTAGAACTGATTATTCCGCATCAAGGCATTACAGAAAAAAGCATTCAGCATAGCAGTGAAAAGCATCTTGGTAATATTGTAGTGCATCTACTTAATAATCGGATGAAGAGTAGAAATATACGAGTAGATTGTTCTGATACTTGGTACCTTGCAGATAAAAACTTTTTTAGTGTTACCTTTAAAGAAGCAGATACTGCTGCTTTGTTACATAGTGTAACGTGCTTTGCCAATGAGTGGAATACCATACTTCAAAAAGGCTTTGATAGTGATGAATTTGTTGCTGCATTGCACGATAAGATAGCCGCAATAAAAGTGGAAGAAAGAGAGAAAACATCGGCAGAGTGGTGTGATGATTTTATCGATTATATTATAATGCACGATATTTCTCCTACCAGCCCAGAAGATATTGAGGCTATAAAGGCGTATCTTTCCACTTGCTCTTCGCAATCAGCACAGAGGATATTGGGCTGTTGGGCACAGGCTGCAGAGCAGACCGTATTAGTAGCATATACAGCTCCGCAAGAAGAAGCCCATAAGCTTACTGTTCAAGCTATTCAAGGAGCGTGGCAAAAAGGATTAGCTAAGGCACCATTGTCTTATACCTATAAGGCTACAAAGACTGTAGAAGAGACTTTAGTCTCGACACCTCCTTGTTTGGCTAAGAAGGCTCTTTATGATCATAAGCAGATTAGATCAGAGCAGAGTTATGCTAATATAGGTGTGCGCGATATCTTGCTTAGTAATGGTATTCGTATTTTGTTACGTCCTACAAAGGATGGTTCTAAAGCCTTTTCGATAGAAGGATTTGGTAGAGGAGGTACAGCCGATTTACCCGACTCTGTTTACTACCAATACGAAAATGCTGCCGCTTATATAGAGATGGGCGGAATACAAAAGGTAGATAGAGACACGTTGTTTAATTATCTGGCACAAAACAACATCTCTTTAGATACTAATATCTCTTCCTATTGGCACGGCTTCATAGGAGTAGCGCCTACAAAAAAGGCGCATCATTTATTTAATCTCATAACAGAGAAGGTTACTGCTCCAGAGATTAACGTAGAAGAGTTTAAGGAAACAGTACAAGAAGAGGTGGCTTCCTTTGGGAAGACTACACCGTTGCAAGAGCGTATAAAGCATGATAAGGATAGGGTAATTATTAATATGCGCGACTCTATAATGGGAGATGCTCCTTCTATGGTACGAGAAAAGCGGACGCTTGAGGATATAAAGCAATTGGATATCTACAAAATGGCTAATTACTTTAAGTCATTATACGATGATACGCACAATCTAACCTTAGTGCTTACAGGCGACTATGAATTGCAACCGATGAAGGAAACGGTGGTAGGCGTTTTTAGTAAATGGCAACAAAGAAAACCTAGTTCTTCTGCTATGGTTTATCACTCTATGCCCCAACAGCCTTATAGATCTATGGTGAGTAGCCCCGATGAGCAACAGCTCGACTTACACTTTATATTAGCTGGTAGTTTTCTTCCTAGCTTGCACGAAACACTTATCTTAAAGTTGATGCGCGATGTGATACAAAATCGCTTGTTAGAAGTGTTGCGGCAGCGTGAGAATATTACCTATTCGCCTTTTACAGATTTGGCGTATCATGGCTTGGATGGGCATAGATATTATTTTGATATGATGCTTACACTCGATAGAAAGAATGTAAAGAAAGCCCAAGATCTTCTTGCGGAGATAGTGCGTTCCTTACAAATGAAGCCAATAAGCATTGCAGAACTAAATCGTTTGAAATTATCATTTAAGGCAACAAAGACAAAAGTGTTGTCAGACGATGCTACCGCTGTATGGCGTACCGAACTTGTTAATAAGATAAAGAATGGTGAAATGCTGTCAGATTTTAATCAATATGATGCTATTCTAGATAGTATTACGCCAAAGAAAATACAAGAGGGATTTACAAAATACCTCAACCCAGATAAATTTATTATTCTAGGATTATAACACGATAAAGCATAATAATGATGAAAACAAAAATTCTCTCTCTCCTGCTATTGTTATCGCCTTTAGTACTAACGGCTAAAAACGACTTACGAGCTTTTGCTCTTTACAACAATCAAGGCAAAGTAATAACCTTTGATGCAATGATAGAAAAAGCAGCAAAGTGTAATGTAGTCTTTATAGGGGAGATGCATAATTGTCCCATTACCCATTGGTTAGAATTAAAGATAACAGAAGGACTGTATGAAAAACACAAGGATAGCTTGTTATTGGGTGCCGAAATGTTTGAAGCAGATAACCAACTTATCTTTAATGAATATCTAAACGGCGTGATCAACTATGAGCAATTTACTAATGAGATGCGCCTCTGGCCTAATTATGAAACCGATTATGAACCATTGGTAATGTTTGCCAAGGAGCATAACCTTCCCTTTATTGCCACCAATGTGCCACGAAGGTATGCTAATGTAGTGAAAAATAAAGGGCTAAACTATTTAGATAGCTTGACCGAAGACGCTAAAACCTTACTACCACCACTACCCATCCCCTTTACAATGGAAGGGAAAGATAATGAAGCTTTTTCTATGATGTCGGCACTGAATGGTAAGAAAGATGACCCAAAGCGGATGCATATGGCACAAGCATTAAAGGACGCCACTATGGCTTGGAATATAGCAAAGCATATAGGTGGAAGGCAAATGATACATTATAATGGTAGTTTCCATACCTCTCATCACGAAGGCATCATTCCTTATCTCAAAAAGTATAAACCCCTAGCAACCACCTTTGTTATAATGGCTGTGAAGCAAGAAGATATAACACGTTTAGATGAGGCTTATAAAGATTTAGCCGATTGCTACATTGTTGTCCCCGAGGATATGAGTAGGTCGTACTAAAGGGTTCTAGATATAAGAACGAAGCTGAAAAGAATAATAGAAGAGGTTATTCCTTATCGTCGCAAAAAAAAGTGTATTAACTTTCTCAAAAAAGTTAATACACTTTTCCCTTAAAGTTAATACGCTGTGATCTTATCTTGAATTAGTCGAGCTTACACTATGTTTCTTACTTTAATGTTAGCTCCCCAAATTCACATAAATATTTAATAGAGAGAATATTATATTTAGCAATCAAAAAAAGCTATATAATTCTCATAGATATTCAAAATAGAGTACTGTATAATTTAAATGAAAGTTATATTTTGTTAATTAAGCGTTTAGTAAAAATATTACTTATTCATGCTATACCTCTATTAGAAATAAAGTTTGTACCTTTGCACCCTGAAATGGTGTGGTGTACCTTTTAGTGAAGAAAAGAGGTGTGCTAATCGCTATAACAAGCTGATAATAAATAAAATAAAATATATAAATTAAAAAAGTAAAATCATGCCTACTATTTCACAGTTAGTAAGAAAAGGCAGAAAGGACATTGTAGATAAGAGCAAGTCGCCAGCTTTGGATAACTGTCCACAGCGTCGTGGTGTCTGTGTTCGTGTTTACACTACAACTCCTAAGAAGCCTAATTCAGCAATGCGTAAGGTTGCTCGTGTACGTTTGACAAACCAGAAGGAAGTTAACTCATATATCCCTGGAGAAGGTCATAACTTGCAGGAACACTCTATCGTTCTTGTTCGTGGTGGTCGTGTTAAGGACCTCCCTGGTGTACGTTATCACATTGTTCGCGGTACCCTAGACACAGCAGGTGTAGCTAATCGTACACAACGCCGTTCTAAGTATGGTGCTAAGCGTCCTAAAGCAGCTAAGAAGTAATCCGAAAGGTTTATAATAAGCTAAAAGCCAAGAGCTAACGATCGGAGATGATCGATAGTTCAAGGCTTAAAAAAGAAATAAAATATAATTAAAATAGTTTTGCTGGAGAATTGTTAATAACAAGGTTGAGTAAATGTTCAAGAGTGAACTTTGAAGAACGAGAAAAGACGACAGCCTCCGCAGAATATTAAATTTTAAAATAAAATGAGAAAAGCAAAACCAAAGAAGCGTGTGATCCTTCCAGATCCAAAGTTTAACGATCAGAAGGTGTCTAAGTTTGTGAATCACTTGATGTATGATGGTAAGAAAAATACTTCATACGAAATTTTCTACGATGCTCTTGACATTGTTGGGGGTAAGGTTAAGGATGAAGAGAAGTCTGCTCTAGAGGTATGGAAACAGGCTCTTGATAATATTACTCCACAGGTAGAGGTAAAGAGTCGCCGTATCGGTGGCGCTACTTTTCAGGTACCTACGGAAATTCGTCCTGATCGTAAGGAGAGTGTTTCTATGAAAAATATGATACTTTTCGCACGTAAGCGTGGTGGTAAGAGTATGGCTGAAAAGCTTGCAGCTGAAATCGTTGATGCATTTAATAATCAAGGTGGTGCTTATAAGCGTAAGGAAGATATGCACCGTATGGCTGAGGCAAACCGTGCATTCGCTCACTTCAGATTTTAATCAAGTACTGGTATTATAAAATAGGTAAAAAATAAAAAATGGCAAATCGCGATTTACATTTGACTCGTAACATCGGTATCATGGCTCACATTGATGCTGGTAAGACGACAACTTCTGAACGTATCCTTTTCTACACAGGTAAAACTCACAAGATTGGTGAGGTGCACGATGGTGCTGCTACTATGGACTGGATGGCTCAGGAGCAGGAGCGTGGTATTACTATTACTTCTGCTGCTACAACCTGTAATTGGAATTATCTAGGCAATTCTTATAAAATCAACTTGATTGATACTCCGGGACACGTTGACTTTACTGCTGAAGTAGAGCGTTCTCTTCGTGTTCTTGATGGTGCTGTTGCTACATACTCGGCTGCTGATGGTGTTCAGCCACAGTCTGAAACAGTATGGCGTCAAGCTGATAAGTATAACGTACCACGTATTGGTTACGTTAATAAGATGGACCGTTCTGGTGCTGACTTCTATGAGACAGTGTCTCAGATGAAAGATATCTTAGGTGCAAACCCTATTGCTATTCAGATTCCTATTGGTGCTGAAGAAAACTTTAAGGGTGTTGTTGACCTTATTAAAATGAAAGCTATCCTATGGCATGATGAGACTATGGGTGCTGAATATGATGTAGAGGATATTCCTGCTGATCTAGCTGATGAAGCTGCTGAATGGCGCGAGAAATTGTTGGAAGGTGCTGCTAGTTTCGATGACGAAGTGATGGAAATGTATTTAGAAGGTCAGGATATTCCAGAGGATAAGCTTATTGCTGCAATTCGTAAGGGTTGTATCGCAATGGAATGCTGCCCAATGCTTCTAGGTTCTTCTTATAAGAATAAGGGCGTACAACCATTGCTTGATTACGTTTGTGCATTCTTACCTTCTCCTGTTGATACTGTAGTTATCACTGGTACTAACCCTGATACAGAAGAGGAAGAAGAGCGTAAGGCTAGTGAAAGCGAACCAACAGCTGCTCTTGCATTTAAAATTGCTACAGATCCATTCATGGGTCGTCTAGTATTCTTCCGCGTTTACTCTGGTAAGGTTGTAGCTGGTTCTTATGTTTACAACCCACGCTCTGGTAAAAAGGAACGTATTAGTCGCTTGTTCCAAATGAACTCTAATAAGGAAATTCCTATGGAGTCTATTGATGCAGGTGATATTGGTGCTGGTGTAGGTTTCAAGGATATTCGTACAGGTGATACTTTGTGTGATGAGAATGCACCTATCGTTCTTGAGTCAATGACTTTCCCTGATACTGTAATCTCTATCGCCGTAGAGCCTAAGAGTCAAGCTGACGTTGCTAAGCTAGACAATGGTCTTGCTAAGCTTGCAGAAGAGGATCCAACATTTACTGTTCGTACAGATGAGCAGAGTGGTCAGACTATTATCTCTGGTATGGGTGAGCTTCACTTGGATATCATTATTGACCGTTTGAAGCGTGAATTTAAGGTAGAGTGTAATCAAGGTAAGCCACAGGTTAATTATAAGGAAGCTATCACTAAGGCTGCTCAAAGCCGTGAAACTTATAAGAAGCAGTCGGGTGGTCGTGGTAAGTTTGCTTGTATTGATGTAACTCTTGAACCAAAGGATGAAGATTACACAGAGGGCGATTTGCAGTTTGTTAACGTTGTTAAGGGTGGTAATGTCCCTAAGGAATTTATCCCTGCAGTAGAAAAAGGCTTCAAGGATTGCTTATCAAATGGTGTTCTTGGTGGTTTCCCATTGACAGGCTTCAAGGTTACTTTGACAGATGGATCTTTTCACCCAGTAGACTCTGATCAGTTGTCATTTGAATTGGTAGCTCACCAAGCATTCAAGGTGTTGGCACCTAAGGCAGGACCAGTTTTGATGGAACCTATTATGAAGGTGGAGGTAGTTACTCCAGAAGAGAATATGGGTGATGTTATTGGCGACTTGAACAAGCGTCGTGGTCTCGTACAGGGTATGGAAGAGGCTCGTAGTGGTGCTCGTATCGTTAAAGCTATGGTTCCATTGTCAGAAATGTTCGGTTATGTAACAGCTTTGCGTACTATCACTTCTGGTCGTGCTACTTCTTCAATGGAGTATGATCACCACTCTCCAGTTTCAGCTAGTCTTGCTAAGGAAATCTTGGATGAGTTAAAGGGTAACGCAGATCTTGTAAAATAAATAATAAGGCTGTCCTCCTATAGCGTATGACTCTTATAGGAGGGCTTCCTTATGTTCATATACAAACAAATTAAATTTTAAAAAACATGAGTCAGAAGATTCGTATTAAACTAAAGTCTTACGATCATCAGTTGGTAGATAAATCAGCTGAGAAGATTGTTAAAGCAGTTAAGGCAACAGGTGCTCTTGTAAGTGGTCCTATTCCATTGCCTACCCACAAGCGTATTTACACTGTAAACCGCTCAACTTTCGTTAATAAGAAGTCGCGCGAGCAATTCCAACTTTCAAGTTTTAAACGTTTGATCGACATTTATAGCTCTACCGCTAAGACTGTTGACGCTTTGATGAAGCTTGATTTGCCTTCAGGTGTAGAAGTTGAGATCAAGGTGTAGTTTAGTGTTATACTAATAACGAATTAAAAAATTATTTTATCATTTTAAATATTAAATTGAAATGCCAGGATTATTAGGAAAGAAAATCGGAATGACATCCGTTTTCAGTGCCGACGGTAAGAATGTACCGTGCACTGTTATCGAAGCTGGTCCTTGTGTTGTAACCCAGGTTAAAACTGTAGAAAAAGATGGTTACAAGGCTGTTCAGTTAGGTTTCGGCGAGGCTAAAGAGAAGAGAACTTCTAAGCCACAGCAGGGACACTTTAAGAAAGCCGGCACAACACCAAAGAAGCACTTGGCCGAGTTCAAGTTTGACGAGGAGTATAACCTCGGCGACACCATTACTGTGGAACTATTCAACGACACAAAGTTTGTTGATGTTGTAGGTACTTCAAAGGGTAAGGGTTTTCAAGGCGTTGTTAAGCGTCATGGTTTCGGCGGTGTAGGACAATCTACTCACGGTCAGGATGACCGAGCACGTAAGCCGGGATCTATTGGTGCTTGTTCTTACCCAGCTAAGGTGTTTAAGGGTATGCGCATGGGTGGCCAAATGGGTGGTGACCGTGTAACAACTCAAAATCTACAAGTGTTAAAGGTTATTCCAGAACACAATATTCTCCTTGTTAAGGGTAGTGTAGCTGGATGCAATGGTTCAACCGTAATAATAGAAAAGTAATGGATATTAACGTATTAGATATCAAAGGTCAGGAGACCGGCCGTAAGGTAACTCTTAACGAGAATATCTTCGGTATTGAACCAAACGATCATGTCCTCTACCTAGCTGTTAAGCAATATCTAGCTGACCAACGTCAGGGTACTGCTAAGTCAAAGGAAAGAAGCGAACATGCAGGTTCTACTCGTAAACTTGGACGCCAAAAGGGCGGCGGCGGTGCTCGTCGTGGTGATATTAACTCACCTGTTCTTGTTGGTGGTGGTCGCGTTTTTGGACCTAAACCACGTGATTATAGTTTTAAATTGAACAAGAAAGTAAAAGTTCTTGCTCGTAAGTCTGCTTTGTCATACAAGGCTCAAGAGAATGCAGTTGTAGTTGTAGAAGACTTCAACTTAGAGGCACCAAAGACAAAAGATTTCGTAAACATTACTAAAAATCTTAAAGTTGATGGAAAGAAAGTTCTTCTTGTTTTGCCAGAAGTAGAAAAAAGTGTATATTTGTCAGCTCGCAATCTAAAGAAGGCTGAGGTAATGACTGCTGCACAAGTTAATTCGTACAAAGTTTTGAATGCTGATGTGCTTGTTGTTACAGAGAATTCTTTGAAAGTGATCGATGAAATCTTAACCAAGTAATAAGTAGGAGACAGTAGCAATTATGGGATTTATTATTAAACCAGTGGTCACTGAAAAGATGACCAAAATTACAGACAAGTCTTCTGAAAGTAAGAAGTTTAGTACTCGCAGCGAAAAAATTGCAAAGGCTAATAACGCAGAGAAGGAAGTTCGTAGCTATATTGTAAAGTCAAAGGCTCATCCAGAAGGCGTGAAGAAAGAGAAGACAGTGTATACTTACACTAAGGAAGCTCAGCCTAAGTACGGCTTTATTTGTAAGCCTGAGGCTAACAAGCTTGAGATTAAGAAGGAAATTGAAAGTCTGTACAACGTTACAGTTGTTGACGTAAATACGGTGCGTTATGCTGGTAAGCGTCAAGCTCGCTATACAAAGGCTGGTCTTGTGAAGGGTCAGAAAAACGCATTCAAGAAGGCTATCGTCACTTTGAAGGCTGGCGATACAATTGATTTTTACAGCAATATTTAAATAAAAAATGGCAGTACGTAAATTAAAACCGGTAACTCCGGGTCAAAGACACAAGATTATTGGCACGTTCGAGGATATTACTGCATCCGTGCCAGAGAAGTCTCTCGTTTACGGTAAACGTTCTACTGGTGGTCGAAACAACACTGGTAAAATGACTGTTCGCTATATTGGCGGTGGTCACAAGCAGAAGTATCGTTTTATCGACTTCAAGCGAGAGAAAGATGGTGTTCCAGCTGTAGTGAAGACAATTGAGTATGATCCAAACAGATCAGCTCGTATTGCGCTGTTATACTATGCTGATGGTGAAAAACGTTACATTATTGCTCCTAACGGCTTGCAGGTTGGTGCTACTCTAATGTCAGGGGCAGAAGCTGCTCCTGAGGTTGGTAACTCTCTTCCTCTTGCAAATATTCCTGTTGGTACTGTAATTCACAATATTGAATTACGTCCAGGTCAGGGTGCTTTGCTAGTTCGTTCGGCTGGTAACTTTGCTCAGCTTACTTCTCGTGAAGGCAGTTATTGTGTAATCAAGCTCCCTTCTGGCGAAACTCGTCAGATTTTATCAGCTTGTAAAGCAACTGTTGGTAGTGTTGGTAACTCTGATCACGCGTTAGAGCAGTCTGGTAAGGCTGGTCGCTCACGTTGGTTAGGTCGTCGTCCTCACAACCGTGGTGTTGTTATGAACCCTGTTGATCACCCAATGGGTGGTGGTGAAGGTCGCCAGTCTGGTGGTCATCCACGTTCTCGTAAGGGCTTGTACGCTAAGGGTCTCAAGACTCGTGCGCCTAAGAAGCTTTCAAACAAGTATATAATTGAGAGAGCTAACAAGAAGTAAACAAAGTAATTAAGAGTAAATTATGAGTCGTTCATTAAAAAAAGGTCCATACATTAACGTGTCGCTTGAGAAAAAAATTCTCGCTATGAATGAAAGTGGCAAGCAAAATGTAGTTAAGACTTGGGCTAGAGCATCAATGATTTCCCCAGATTTCGTGGGACACACTGTTGCAGTACACAACGGAAACAAATTTATCCCTGTTTACATTACTGAGAATATGGTAGGTCATAAACTAGGTGAGTTTAGCCCTACACGCCGTTTTGGTGGTCACTCTGGTAATAAGCGTTAAGCAGGTCATATTATCCATTTAGAAAATAGAATAATATAAATAATGGGAGCAAGAAAACATATAAAGGCTGAAGCTCGTAAAGAAGCATTAAAAAGCCAGTATTTTGCAAAGCTCAAGGACTGTCCTTCTTCTCCACGTAAGATGCGCTATGTTGTAGACATGGTACGCGGAATGGAAGTAAATCGTGCCCTTGGCGTGCTAAGATTCTCAAAGAAGGCTGCTGCACAAAATGTAGAAAAGTTGCTACGTTCAGCAATAGCTAACTGGGAGAATAAAAATGACCGCAAAGCTGAAGACGGTGAACTTTATATCTCTAAGATCTTCGTTGATGAAGGTGTTACAATGAAGCGCATGCGTCCTGCACCACAGGGCCGTGGCTATAGAATTCGTAAACGTTCTAACCACGTCACACTTTTCGTTGATTCGAAGGCTGACGCTAATAATGATAAATAAATAGTAGAATGGGACAGAAAGTTAATCCAATTAGCAATCGTCTAGGTATTATCCGCGGTTGGGAATCAAATTGGTTCGGTGGCAAAAATTTTGGAGAAAGTCTTGTTGAAGATCGCAAGATCCGTGCTTATCTGAATAAGCGCCTAGAGAAAGCAAGCATTTCTCGTATTGTCATTGAACGTACCTTGAAGCTCGTTACCATTACTATTTGTACTGCACGTCCAGGTATTGTTATTGGTAAAGGTGGTCAAGATGTTGATAAGCTAAAGGAAGAATTGAAGAACCTTTTCAAAAAGGAAATTCAAATTAATATTTTTGAGGTTAAGAAACCTGATCTCGATGCAAACATTGTTGGTAACAACATCGCTCGCCAGGTAGAAGGTAAGGTTGCTTACCGTCGTGCTATCAAGATGGCTGTTGCAAATGTAATGCGTGCTGGAGCTGAAGGTGTTAAAGTTCAAATTACTGGTCGTCTGAACGGTGCTGAAATGGCACGTAAGGAGATGTTTAAGGAAGGACGTACTCCTTTACATACACTCCGTGCAGACATCGATTACTGTGCAACAGAAGCACTTACAAAAGTAGGTCTTTTGGGTATTAAGGTTTGGATTTGCCGTGGTGAAGTTTACAACAAGGTAGATCTAACACCTAACTTTACTCAGGAAAAGACAAATGCTCGTTCACATAATGGTAACGGCAATGGTCGTTCTGGTAGAGGTAATCGCAGAAGAAACAATAACCGTTAAAAGTAAAAGCTATCATGTTACAGCCAAAAAGAGTAAAATATAGAAGACCTCAAGATGGACGTGGAAATAAAGGAAACGCCCACAGAGGTACACAATTGGCTTTTGGATCGTTTGGTATCAAGACACTTGAAGCTAAATGGATCGATAGCCGTCAGATTGAGGCAGCTCGTGTAGCCGTAAACCGTTACATGAACCGTCAAGGACAAGTCTGGATACGTATTTTCCCTGATAAACCAATTACTCGTAAGCCTGCTGATGTGCGTATGGGTAAAGGTAAGGGTGATCCTGCAGGATGGGTTGCACCAGTTACTCCAGGTCGTGTCCTCTTTGAAGTAGAAGGTGTAAGTTTCGATATCGCTAAAGAGGCTCTTCGCCTTGCAGCTCAGAAACTACCTGTAAAGACAAAGTTTATTGTTAGACGTGATTTCGATAAAAACGCTTAAGTAAGATGAAGATTAAAGAAGTAAAAGAGCTTGAAACCAAGGATTTGGTTGAGAAGTTAGAAAATGCTGAGATAGCTTTGGATAAAATGAAGCTTAATCATCAGGTTACTCCACTTGAGAATCCATCTCAAATTAAGGTTGCTCGTCGTGATATCGCACGTATGAAGACAGAACTCCGTCAAAGAGAACTTAATAAATAACAATGGTCCAGATGGAAACAAGAAATTTAAGAAAAGTAAGACAGGGTGTCGTTATCAGCAACAAAATGGATAAAACCATCGTTATTGCTGCTAAGTTCAAAGAGAAGCACCCTATATATGGTAAGTTTGTCCAGAAAACAAAAAAGTACCATGCTCATGACGAGAAGAATGAGGCAAATATCGGTGATACCGTAATGATCATGGAAACTCGTCCTCTTTCTAAGACAAAGAGATGGAGATTAGTTCAAATTGTTGAAAAAGCTAAGTAATTATGATACAAGTAGAATCAAAACTTACAGTATGTGATAATAGCGGCGCTCGTGAAGCAAAGTGCATTCGTGTACTAGGTGGTACTCGCCGTCGTTATGCAAGTGTTGGTGACGTTATCGTAGTTGCTGTACAGAACGTCATCCCATCAAGTGAATTGAAAAAGGGTGCAGTATCAAAAGCTTTGATAGTACGCACTAAGAAGGAAATTCGTCGTGCTGATGGTTCATACATTCGTTTCGATGATAACGCATGTGTGTTGCTAAATAACGCAGGCGAAATTCGTGGCAGCCGTATCTTCGGTCCTGTTGCTCGTGAATTGCGTGCAGTTAATATGAAAGTTGTTTCATTAGCACCTGAGGTTCTTTAATTTATAAATTGACAATAAAATGGCAAAATTTCATATAAAGAAAGGCGATCAGGTAATTGTCCTAACAGGTAAGGATAATGGCAAAACTGGTAAGGTACTCAAAGTGATTGCTGACAAAGAACGCGCTATTGTTGAGGGTGTTAATATTGTCTCTAAGAGCTCAAAGCCTTCTGCTGCTAATCCACAAGGTGGCATCGTTAAGCAGGAAGCTCCAATTCATATCTCAAATTTAAGTCTTATCGATCCAAAGAGCGGAAAGGCTACACGTATCAAAATTGAGCGTGAAGGCAAAACCGTTAAGCGTATCGCTAAAAAATCTGGGGAGGAAATTAAATAATGAATACAGCTCAATTAAAGAAACAGTATAGGGAACAGATAGTTCCTGCTTTACAGAAGCAATTTAATTATTCTTCTGCTATGCAAGTTCCTGTATTGAAGAAGATCGTTATTAACCAAGGTCTTGGTGATGCTACACAAGATAAGAAGATTATCGAAGTAGCTATTAATGAGATCTCTACAATCACAGGTCAGAAGGCTGTTGCAACTTACTCTAAGAAGGATATTGCAAACTTCAAGCTTCGTAAGAAGATGCCTATCGGTGTTATGGTTACACTACGTCGTGAACGTATGTATGAATTCTTAGAGAAGCTAGTACGTGTGTCTTTACCACGTATTCGTGACTTCAAGGGTATCGAAAGTAAATTCGATGGTCGTGGAAACTATACACTCGGTGTCACTGAGCAGATTATTTTCCCAGAAATTAATATCGATCAGGTTGATCGTATCCAAGGTTTGAACATTACTTTTGTAACATCAGCTAGGACTGACGAAGAAGGTTTTGCTCTGCTAAAAGGTTTCGGTCTTCCATTCAAGAATGCTAAAAACGATTAATTGATATGGCAAAAGAATCAATGAAGGCTCGTGAAGTAAAGCGTGCTAAGCTAGTTGCTCGTTATGCTGAAAAGCGTGAAGCTCTAAAGAAAGTAATCGCTACTTCTAATGATCCTGAAGAGGCTTACGAGGCTGCACGTAAGTTGCAGTCTATTCCAAAGAATGCTAATCCAATTCGTCTACACAATCGTTGTAAGATTACTGGTCGTCCAAAGGGTTACATTCGTCAGTTTGGTCTTTCTCGTATCCAGTTCCGTGAGATGGCTTCACAAGGTCTTATCCCAGGAGTAAAGAAAGCAAGCTGGTAATTTAGATATGCAGATAATGATTGGCTAAAGGTGATGTTTGGCATTACTTTTGCTAATCATTTTAATGGATATTCTTTAATATTGTCGGGGTAGTCCCGATTAATTAAATATTTATATATTATGACAGATCCAATAGCAGATTATCTGACTAGACTCAGAAACGCGATCATGGCACATCATCGTGTTGTTGAAGTTCCTGCGTCAAACTTGAAGAAATCTATTACCAAGATTCTCTTTGAGAAGGGTTACATCTTGAACTATAAGTTCATCGAAGATGGACCACAAGGTACTATTAAGGTTGCCTTAAAGTACGATCCTATAACAAAGAAGAACGCTATCAAGAGTTTGAAGCGTGTTTCTACACCAGGTCTACGTAAGTATACTGGTTATAAGGATATGCCGAGAGTTATTAACGGACTAGGTGTTGCAATCATCTCTACGTCTAAGGGTGTAATGACTAATAAAGAGGCTGCTGCTGAAAAAATCGGTGGTGAGGTTCTTTGTTACATTTATTAATTGGAGGTTTACATTATGTCAAGAATAGGAAAATTACCAATTAGTATTCCTGCTGGTGTTACAGTAACTTTCAATAATGGTGTAGTAGCTGTAAAGGGTCCTAAGGGTGAACTTTCACAGAAAGTTGATGCTTCTATTAAGACTGTTATCAATGATAGTGAAATCACTCTTGAGGTTGATGAAAACAGTCCAGTAAATTATAAGCAGAAACAAGCTTTTCATGGCTTGTATCGTTCTTTGATCAATAATATGGTTATTGGTGTTAGTGAAGGATACTCAAAGACTTTGGAGCTTGTTGGTGTTGGTTATCGTGTTTCTAATCAAGGTAATATCGTAGAGTTTTCTCTAGGTTATACTCACCCAATTTTTATTCAGCTTCCTGCTGAGATCAAAGTTGAAACAAAAAGTGAGCGTAATCAGAACCCTATAATTACTTTAGAATCAGCTGATAAGCAGTTGCTTGGTCTTGTTTGTGCTAAGATCCGTTCTTTCCGTATGCCTGAACCATATAAGGGTAAGGGTATCCTATTTAAGGGTGAGGTTATTCGCAGGAAGTCTGGTAAGACAGCTGCAGCTAAGTAACTTTAATAATTCATTACGATTATGACAACAAAGAAAGAACAAAGAAGACTTAAGATAAAGTTTCGCATTCGTAAGAATGTTACTGGGAGCGCTGAGCGTCCACGCTTAAGTGTATTCCGTAGCAATAAGCAGATCTATGCACAGGTTATTAATGACCTTACAGGTACTACTCTTGCTTCAGCTTCATCTCTTGGCTTGGAAAAATTAGCTAAGATAGAGCAAGCTAAGAAAGTTGGTGAGCTAGTAGCTGCCCATGCTAAGGCTGCAGGTGTTGAACAAGTAGTTTTTGACCGTAACGGTTATCTATATCACGGACGTGTTCAGGCATTAGCTGAAGCTGCACGTGAAGGAGGACTTAAATTCTAAACGATTATGGCATTGAATAAAGTAAAAGTAAATAGTGACGTTGAACTTAAGGATCGCTTGGTTGCTATCAACCGTGTAACTAAGGTTACTAAAGGTGGTCGTACTTTCACATTTGCTGCTATCGTTGTTGTAGGTGACGGTAACGGTGTTATTGGCTGGGGTCTAGGTAAGGCTGGAGAAGTTACAGCTGCTATTCAAAAGGGAACAGATTCTGCAAAGAAGAACCTAGTTAAGGTTCCTGTATTGAAAGGAACTGTTCCTCATGAAGTAGAAGCTCGCTTCAGCGGAGCACAGGTTCTATTGAAACCAGCTGCAGCTGGTACTGGCTTGAAGGCTGGTGGTGCTATGCGTGCCGTATTGGAGAGCGCTGGTATTACTGACGTGATTGCTAAATCAAAGGGTTCTTCTAACCCTCACAACTTGGTAAAGGCAACTATCGCTGCATTAGCAGAGATGCGTGATGCTTATACTATTGCTGGTGAGCGCGGTATCAGTATGGACAAAGTTTTTAACGGTTAATCAAAGGGGATATTAAATTATGGCAACAATTAAGGTAAAGCAAATTAAGAGCCGTATCGGTGCTCCTAAAGATCAGAAAGCCACATTGCTAGCTTTAGGTCTCCGCAAAATTTCACAAGTTATAGAGGTAGAAGATACCCCTAGTAACCGTGGAATGATAGCTAAGGTTCATCACTTGGTATCAGTAGTTGATTAATTAAATTTTAAACGATTAGGTTAATATGAAATTAAATAATTTAACACCAGCAGCAGGCTCTACACATACTCGTCGTCGCCTTGGTCGTGGTACAGGTTCTGGATTAGGCGGTACTTCTACTCGTGGACACAAGGGTGCTAAGGCACGTTCTGGTTATAAGAGAAAGATTGGTTTCGAAGGTGGTCAGATGCCACTACAGCGTCGTGTACCAAAGGGTGGATTTAAGAATATCAACCATAAGGAATATACAGCTGTAAATCTAGCTACTCTTCAGGCTTTGGCAGATAAACTCAACCTAACTAAGGTAGGATTGGTAGAACTAAAAGCTGCTGGTCTTGTTAGAGGCAAGGATCTTGTAAAGGTACTTGGCAATGGTGAGTTGAAAGCTAAACTAGAAGTTGAAGCAAACGCATTCTCTAAAACTGCTGAAGAGGCAATCAAGGCAGTAGGTGGTAACACAACTATAATCTAAATTAATGAAGAAGTTTATTGAGACTCTGAAGAACTGTTGGAAGGTAGAAGATTTGCGTCAGCGTCTTCTTATCACTATTCTGTTCGCAGCTATTTACCGTTTTGGATCTTTTGTGGTTCTTCCTGGTATTAATCCAGCATTGTTGGAAAAATTGCAGTCACAGACCGCGGGTGGCTTAATGTCGCTTTTGGACATGTTCTCAGGTGGTGCATTTTCTCATGCGTCAATTTTCGCATTAGGAATTATGCCTTACATCTCAGCTTCTATCGTTATGCAACTTCTTGCTGTTGCTGTTCCTTATTTCCAAAAGTTACAGCGTGAAGGCGAGAGTGGAACAAAGAAAATAAATTGGTACACACGTGCCTTGACAGTATTTATATTATTGTTTCAGGCACCTATGTACCTAACTAATCTAAAGGCGCAAGCAGCAGGAGCACTTGCTTCTGGTATAACTTGGACAGCATTTGCAATTCCAGCTACAGTTATTCTAGCTGCAGGTTCAATGTTTATCCTTTGGTTAGGTGAGCGTATTACAGACAAAGGTGTAGGCAACGGCATCTCTTTAATTATTATGTTAGGTATCATAGCACGTCTTCCACAAGCTTTCTTCCAAGAGCTTACAAGCCGCTTCGAAGCAATTACTGGTGGTGGATTTGTTATGTTTATCGTTGAGATCATTGTTTTATATCTTGTTGTCTGTGCTGCGATTCTTCTTGTTCAAGGAACTCGACAGGTTCCTGTGCAATACGCAAAGAAGGTTGTAGGAAATAAACAATATGGTGGAGCTCGTCAGTACATTCCTTTGAAATTGTTTGCTGCAAATGTAATGCCTATCATCTTTGCGCAGGCTTTGATGTTTATTCCATTAGCAATAGTTCAATATTCAACTGATAGCGCAAGCTCTATTCTTCAGTCAATGATGAATACAAAGAGCCTTCCATACAATATTCTTTATGTTATCCTTATCATTGCATTTACATATTTCTATACTGCTATTACATTGAATCCTACTCAAATGGCTGAAGATATGAAGCGTAATAATGGCTTTATTCCTGGAGTTCGTCCAGGTAAGGATACTGCAGATTATATTGATACAATTATGTCTCGTATTACTCTGCCAGGTTCTCTCTTTATTGCTTTTATTGCGATTATGCCAGCATTTGCAGGATTTCTTCATGTACAAGATGCATTTGGACAGTTCTTTGGTGGTACTTCACTATTGATTCTTGTTGGAGTTGTTATAGATACTTTGCAGCAAATAGAATCACATTTGATGATGCGCCATTATGATGGTCTATTGAATTCTGGTCATACACGTAATAGTGTATCTGCCTATTAATTCTTTGTCTTTAACTATGATTTCTAAAAATGATGTAATACAATATATAAGAGACGCTTCGTTCAGTTACTTATAGGCTGAACAAGCATCACTTGTTATATCTACAATTAGAAAAATAAAGTAAAAATTATATATGGCAAAGCAAACTGCAATAGAACAGGATGGCACAATCCTAGAAGCACTTTCCAACGCAATGTTTCGCGTAGAGTTAGAGAATGGTGTAGAAATCATCGCTCATATCTCAGGAAAGATGAGAATGCACTACATTAAAATTTTACCAGGAGATAAGGTAAAGGTCGAGATGAGTCCTTATGATCTTACGAAAGGTAGAATCGTTTTCAGATACAAATAAATATCATAAGATATATGAAGACAAGAGCATCATTAAAGAAGCGTACAGCCGACTGTAAGATCGTTCGTCGAAAAGGTCGCTTGTTCGTTATCAACAAGAAAAACCCTAAGTTCAAATTACGTCAGGGTTAAGTTAAAAAAGAGTAAAGGTATGATATTGTACTTAATAATGATTACCTTTGCATACTTTTTAGCGTAAACAGACAATTAATTTAATTAATTATTTTACAATGGCAATAAGAATTGTTGGAGTAGATTTGCCCCAAAATAAGCGTGGCGAAATCGCATTGACTTATATCTACGGTATAGGTCGAAGTAGTTCAGCAAAGATATTGGATAAAGCTGGTATCAGCCGCGACCTTAAGGTTAGCGAGTGGTCTGATGATCAAGCAGCTAAAATCCGTGAAATTATCGGTGCTGAATTCAAAGTAGAAGGTGATCTCCGTTCTGAGGTCCAAATGAATATTAAGCGCCTAATGGATATTGGTTGCTATCGTGGTGTTAGACATCGTAACGGTCTTCCTGTTCGCGGTCAGAGTACAAAAAATAATGCTCGTACCCGTAAGGGTAAGAAAAAGACTGTTGCTAACAAGAAGAAGGCTACTAAGTAATTTTAAGGAGGAAAATTAATTATGGCAAAAAAAACAGCAACATCTAAGAAAAGAAATGTAAGAGTAGATGCTATGGGGCAACTTCATGTGCATAGCTCTTTTAATAACATTATTGTATCTTTGGCTAATAATGAAGGTCAGGTTATTTCTTGGTCTTCTGCAGGTAAGATGGGATTCCGTGGTTCTAAGAAGAATACTCCTTACGCAGCACAAATGGCTGCAGAGGATTGTGCTAAGGTAGCATTCGACTTAGGTCTACGTAAAGTTAAGGCGTTTGTTAAGGGTCCAGGTAATGGTCGTGAGAGCGCAATTCGTGCGGTAAACGCTGCAGGTATTGTCGTTACAGAAATTGTAGACGTAACTCCATTACCACATAACGGTTGTCGTCCTCCTAAGCGTCGTCGTGTATAATCACATCTTATAAAAGTTTAAAGCAAAAAAAATATGGCAAGATACATAGGTCCAAAAACTAGAATTGCACGCCGTTTTGGTGAGCCAATTTTCGGCGCAGACAAAGTGTTGGCTAAGAGAAATTTCCCTCCTGGACAGCATGGAAATAACCGTCGTCGTAAGGTTTCTGAATACGGTGCACAGTTGGCTGAAAAGCAAAAAGCTAAATATACTTATGGAGTTTTAGAGCGTCAATTCCGCAATCTGTTTGAAAAGGCAGCTAAGTCTAGTGGTATCACTGGTGAAGTTCTTCTACAAAGTCTAGAAGCACGTCTTGATAACGTTGTATTCCGTCTTGGTATAGCTCCAACTCGTGCAGCTGCGCGTCAGCTTGTAGGTCACAAGCACATAACTGTAAATGGTGATGTCGTAAATATCGCTTCTTACAATGTAAAGGCTGGTGATGTCGTTGGTGTTCGTGAGAAGGCTAAGTCGCTAGAGGTTATTGAAGCTGCTTTGGCTGGCTTTAACCATAGTAAGTATCCTTGGTTAGAATGGGATGAGAATGCTAAGGCAGGTAAGTTCCTACACAGACCAGACCGCGCTGATATTCCTGAGAATATTAAAGAACAGTTGATCGTTGAGTTGTACTCTAAATAATTAAAAATCATTCAATTAATGGCGATATTAGCATTTCAAAAACCTGATAAAGTTGTGATGCTGGAGGCAAATGATACTTTCGGTAAATTCGAATTTCGTCCTTTAGAGCCTGGCTTCGGTGTTACTATTGGTAACGCTTTACGTCGCATCCTCCTTTCATCTCTTGAAGGTTTTGCAATCAACACCATACGTATAGCAGGTGTTGAACATGAATTCTCTTCAGTACCAGGTGTTAAGGAAGATGTTACCAACATCATCTTGAATCTAAAACAAGTTAGATTTAGGCAAGTAGTAGAAGAATTCGAGAATGAGAAAGTTAGTATCACTGTTGAGAATTCTACAGAATTCAAAGCAGGTGATATTAGCAATTATCTGACTGGATTTGAAGTGTTAAACCCTGATTTGGTGATTTGTCATTTAGATTCAAAAGCATCTATGCAAATTGAACTTACAATCAATAAGGGTCGTGGTTATGTCCCAGCTGATGAGAACCGCGAATTCTGCACAGATGTAAATGTACTCCCAATCGATTCAATCTACACCCCGATACGTAACGTAAAATATTCTGTTGAGCCATATCGTGTTGAGCAGAAGACTGACTATGATAAGTTAGTTATTGAAGTTACAACGGATGGTTCCATACATCCAAAGGATGCATTGAAAGAGGCTGCTAAGACTCTTATTTATCACTTTATGTTATTCTCTGATGAAAAGATTACATTGGAATCTTCAGATCAAGAAAATAATCAAGAGTTCGATGAGGAGATCTTGCATATGCGTCAATTATTGAAGACTAAGCTAACAGATGCTTCTTTGAATTTGAGTGTTCGCGCACTTAATTGTTTGAAAGCAGCTGATGTGGAAACACTTGGAGACTTAGTACAATACAATAAGACAGACCTCTTGAAGTTCCGCAACTTTGGTAAGAAATCGCTTTCTGAGCTTGATGATTTGCTCGAAGGTCTGAATCTATCATTTGGAACCGACATTACAAAGTATAAATTGGACAAAGAATAAGACTTTTTATTAGTTCTTTCTTTATTCTCTTAAGGTTAAAGAAGAGTTTATAAATTGCTTATAGCTTGTTCACAAGAAGACAAAAATAATGAGACATAATAAAAAATTCAACCATTTAGGTCGTACTGCTCCACATCGTGCTGCATTGCTTTCAAATCTTGCAATAGCATTGATCGAGCACAAAAGAATCACTACGACACTAGCAAAAGCTAAGGCTCTTAAAAAGTTCGTTGAGCCATTGATTACACGTTGTAAGGAAGATACAACAAACTCACGTCGTGTTGTTTTCCGTTATCTACAGAATAAGGAAGCTGTTACAGAATTGTTCAAGAATATTTCTGTAAAGGTAGGCGATCGCCCTGGTGGTTATACGCGTGTTATTAAGCTTGGAACTCGTCAGGGTGATGCTGCAGAGATGGCATTCATCGAGCTTGTTGACTTTGATGAGAATATGGCTAAGACTCCTAAGGCAGAAGCTAAGAAAACTCGCCGTAGTCGTCGTTCTACAAAGAAAGTTGAAGATGCTCCTGTAGCTGAAGCAGCAGAAGAAGCAAAGGCTGAATAATTATTTATCACCAAATATTAAACTCCTCGGCATTTTTTTATGTCGAGGAGTTTTAGTATCTTACAACTTTATATGCTATTTCATACAGCATATAAATAACTATTGTTGTCCATTGTTATTTTGATCATATTTGACGGCTATAAAGTAATTAATAACGGCTGATCTTTTTTCGGACTGCTATTCGTTTTTAATTATTTTGTCTGTTACAAAACATAGAAATAATATTTGATATGTAAAAATGCACAGCTAAACTTTCCTTTATAAATTTATATTGCTGTCCGATAAACCTTTTAGTGACTATTTTTAGGGAAATCCCTATATAAAAAGGGGAATGTCTCTGCTAAAAGTTTGATAGTTTGCGTATCTTTGCATATTAAAATACGCTAAAAAGAATGAAAAAGGGGATAATTGTAGGGATGGTTAGCTTAATTTTGTTAACTAGCTGCGGAACATATACTAGTACTGGGGCTTCTCTAGGAGGAATTCTAGGAAGTGCTATCGGGGGTATTGCTGGTGGTGGTCGAGGTTCTGATATAGGGACTATTATCGGAATGGCTGGAGGGGCTATAATAGGTGCAGCCGCTGATAATCGCGTTCAGCAGCGTGAGCGGCAGGAAGTTCACGATCATTATGAGCGTGTCATGCAAAATAAGGAACATGGATATAACTCATATAACGGTATCTCTTTAGATACAGATGATATGTACAGTAACATCACTTCAGAACCTTTTTCCCGTGTTTCTCCCTCTACTGATCCTAGCGGTTTTGATTCCTTGAATACAGGCGATGATCGTCTCTATGATTTTAACGGTAGTGATTATGCAGGCAATTATAGTGCGGTACAGCCCGTAACAAAAGTTCCATCACAGTCAGGTGTAGTCCGTTTAGCTGATGGATATGAATATACACCGAACATTAGTATTGTCAATGCTCGATTTGTCGATGATAATCAAGATGGAGTCCTTTCTCGTGGAGAGCTTGGTAAGATTATCTTTGAAATAATGAATAATGGAGATCATGAGCTAATTGATGTTCAGCCTTCTGTGTTAGAGACGAGTGGCAACACCCATATTTATATCAGCCCTTCTGTCCATATAGAAAGTCTTATGCCTAGTAGAGGTGTTCGTTATACAGCTATTGTTAAGGCAGATAATAAGCTTAAAAATGGCTTAGTAAAGTTTGCTATTACCGTTCTTCAGGGACGTAAAAGTATTAGTAAGGTAACAGAATTTGTTGTCCAGACAAAGAAGTAATCGCTTTTGAGAATCAATGATTACACTAAAAATCCCTCATAGGTCAGTAAAAACTTATGAGGGATTTTTGTTTTTATTCAAAGATACCAGTAACATTGTCCTTTACACGTTTAAAGAAGTCGGTCCACGATTTGCTTGCACCTTCTTTCGATTTGGCTGTAGTAGTAACTTGTTGCTGAGGACGAGCAGGGACTTTGTTCCCACTAGATTTTTGAGCGTTTTTTCTAGGTAGGACTTTGGTATTTACCTTTCGTTCCACCTCTTCAGGTTTATCCTCTTGTGGTTTCTCCCATTCAGGTATAAACTCATAACATACACCAGCCATACCGTATTCCACTTCTGGAACCTCAATAGGTTTGTCGGTATTAGGGCTACGATAGGGGACTTCTGTATTTTTGCGCATCACCTCTATTCTTACATAGCCTATACCGCTAGAAATTGTGCCTAAGGCTCGAGCGGCAGCGTATGAAAGATCAATAATGCGTCCACGAACAAAAGGACCACGATCGGTTACACGTACAATAACCGTATTACCATTTCGCGTGTTTGTAACTTTTAGTTGAGTACCAAAAGGAAGTGTTCTGTGCGCACAAGTAAAATCATTCTTATTATAAGGTTGTCCATTACTCATGCGTCTTCCATGAAGTGCATTACTATAATAAGAGGCTTTACCACTCGTTTGCGCATAGCATTCAAACGAGGTGGTAAAGCCTATTACTGATAATATTACTATCAGGAGATTTCTGAATTTATCCATAATGTATATATTCAGTCCTCTCCCAAGTAATTTTTTATATCTCTCCCACTTTGTTGTGGGAGAGATGGAGAGAACTTTATTAAATTACGCCTTGTTCTAGCATAGCCTCAGCTACCTTCATGAAACCAGCGATGTTTGCACCCTTAACGTAGTCGATAGTGCCATCTGGTTGTGTACCAAACTTAACACACTGCTCGTGGATGCTTTCCATGATCCAATGTAGTTTAGCGTCAACTTCAGCAGGAGCCCAATTCAAGTGAGCAGCATTCTGAGTCATTTCAAGACCAGAAGTCGCAACACCACCAGCATTTACAGCCTTACCTGGAGCGAACAATATACCGTTGTTTTGGAAGAAGTGGATAGCGCCTGGCTGGCAACCCATATTAGAAACCTCACAGCAGCACCAGCAACCGTTAGCCTTCAATTCCTTAGCATCTTCTTCGCTTAGCTCGTTTTGGAATGCACAAGGAAGAGCGATGTCAACAGGAACACTCCAAGACTTCTTGCCTGCAGTAAACTTAGCCTTACCAGGGAACTTAGTAGCCATATCTTCTACCTTATTGCGGTTAGAAGCACGCATCTCAAGCATATAGTCGATCATCTCCTTTGTGATACCTTCTGGGATTTCGCAAACACCATCAGGACCAGAGATAGCAACAACCTTACCACCTAGCTCAAGTGTCTTTAAAGCAGCACCCCAAGCAACGTTACCGAAACCTGAAAGAGCAACTTTCTTGTCCTTGATGTCCTTACCAGCCTTCTTTAGAAGGTGTTGTGTGAAGTAAAGAGCACCATAACCAGTAGCTTCTGGACGGAAGAAAGAACCACCCCATGTAATACCCTTACCAGTCAAAACACCTGTATGATACTGACGTGTAAGTTTTTGGTACATACCATTCATATAACCGATTTCACGACCACCAACACCAACGTCGCCAGCAGGGATGTCCTGATCTGGACCAATGTTATGGCGTAGCTCTAGCATGAATGCTTGGCAGAAACGCATAATTTCGGCGTCTGACTTACCAACTGGGTCGAAGTCTGAACCACCCTTACCACCACCCATAGGCAATGTTGTTAGCGCATTCTTGAATGTCTGTTCAAAACCTAAGAACTTCAACATAGAAGGAGTTACAGCCTTGTGGAAACGCAAACCGCCTTTGTAAGGGCCAATAGCGCTATTAAACTGTACGCGATAGCCAAGGTTTGTTTGTACCTTACCAGCGTCATCAATCCATGTTACACGGAATGTAAAGATACGCTCTGGTTCAACCATTCTTTCAATGATCTGAGCTTTTTCAAACTCAGGATGCTGGTTGTAAACTTCCTCGATTGACTCGAGAACTTCTTGTACTGCCTGTAGGTACTCAGACTCACCTGGATGCTTCTGCTCCAAGGTTTGCATAATTTTTTTGACTTCCATAGTAGTTTATGCTTTTATTGTTTATGTTAGTTATATCACTTTGTTAAATGATGCGACAAATATATCCAATATTACGCAAACCACCAAAGATTTTGTCGAAAAAAATATTCGCTTCTCTTTACAGATATACACTTATTAATGTACTATGAAAAGATAATTATGCTGCAAATTAATAAAAAAAATATTATTAATGCAACTGAAATGTATGTCTACAAGTATTTATTTTGTATTTTTGTCGAAAATTAAAGAAACAGTGTAAGTTTGTACTTATTGCTTATTTTAACGCAATTTTACCTTTTAACTCTCTTTATTTCATTTATTTTAGGGAGTTATTGATGAGCTTTTTGCTAGCTTTGTAAGCTCACAAAAATCATTTCTTCCTTATAATATTATCTCAAATTATGAATACCGAGCTATATACATATTATAAAAATCGCATTGCTGAGGTCAATAACATAATGATACACTTAAAAGGCAAAAACACCTATTTTGTTCTTGGGGAGGTTATCACTTTTGCTGGAATTATAGGCTTTATGGTATTTTATGTAATAAATCAAAGCTCTTTTTGGGTGCTACTTTCTTCTCTCCTTAGTTTAATATTGTATATGCTCATTCGTAATTTTGATGCGAAGAATACTAAACAAATAGAAGCGCTTACAGCTTTGCTTAATGTTTATAAACGCGAAGTGAGGTATCATGAAGGTTACTTTGATCAGTTTGCTGCAGGTGAGCAATTTGTGGATGCTCGGCATTCTTTTACTTTCGATCTTGATATCTTTGGTCAGCTTTCCCTTTATCAGCGTATTAATCGATGTGTTACTACTGGTGGTGCTGACTATTTAGCACTCTGTCTTTCTGAGGAAAACCTTGAGCATTCGCAAAAAGCCAAACTCGCACAGATAGGAAGAAGAAGTGAGAGTATTCGAACTTTGGCGCAAGATAGGAAGCTTGTTACACAATTTAAGGCACTTGGTGTAGAGAAAATCATTGATACGGTGGCTATCCAGCAAGCATTAGCAAAGGTAGAAACTATTCGTGTACCTCATTTTTTTTGTACTCAATGGTTCAAGATATTGCTTAATACGGGTTTAGTGGGCTTTTACGTTTCCCTTGTTTTAGCAGTGTTGGGCTATTGTGATTACTCTATACCTTCTATATGGGCTGCAGCCAATTTCAATATCTCCTTCTTTGCCTCCTATCGCTATTTGAAGAAAATCACAGTTGCCTTTGACCGTGTTAGACATCAGGTACAGAACTATGTGCGCGTAATGCAGTTGATTGAAACCATTAATGCAGGTTCTTCTGAAGAGCTACAACAGATAAAAAGTCGACTTGCGAATGCACTTGCAGCCTTTGAACACCTAGAGCGGATTTCACAAAAGATAGATGGACGTAGCAACGAGTTTGGTGTTATACTCTTCAATGTCTTACGGTTAATCGACCTTTCTATCATCAGCTCGTTTGTAAGTTTACAAAACCACTTTAAGGCGAGTACACATCAGTGGTTAGATGCTGTTAGCAAGTTTGATGCTTTGGTAAGTATGGCAAATTTCCGTCTAAATGAGGATAAAGCTACAGAGGCTAGAGTAGTGGAGAGCAATGAGGTCGTGTTTGAAGCCGAAGGGCTTTATCATCCTTTCTTAGGCGATAAGGCAGTAACAAACAATTTCTCTGTGGAGAATCTACATTATTATATTATAACAGGTGCGAATATGGCAGGGAAGAGTACCTTTCTACGTACCCTCGGTATTAATTATGTATTAGCAATGAATGGACTTCCTGTTTTTGCTACTCGCTTCACCATTTCTATATTCCATCTCTTTACAAGTATGCGCACCACTGACGATCTAGCCAATGGAATTTCTTATTTCAATGCAGAGTTGCTTCGTCTGAAACAGTTGATAGGGTCTTTACAGCCCACTATGCCCAATCTTATTATTTTAGATGAAATATTAAAGGGTACCAATTCGCTTGATAAACTCAATGGTTCGCGGCTCTTCCTCGAATATGTTTCTGAGCGCAATGTTACAGGTGTTATAGCCACCCATGATCTTGAGCTTTCGAAGATGGATGCCAATTCTCGTTTCCATAATTTCTGTTTCGAGATAGAATTAGGAAGTAACATTGGTTATTCGTATAAACTAGGTGTTGGTGTGGCTCGTAATCAGAATGCAACCTATTTACTGAAAGATATTCTTGCAGATTAAGAATGAGTGAGATCTCTTAGAAAATATTTAACAGCAAACTAATATGTCATCTTTTCAATTGCAAAAGGTGATGTATTGGGGAGCAAAAGGTCATCTTTTGCCGTGTAAACGATGCCCTTTCGTATGTTAAACGATGACCTTTTTATTTTATGCTTTTAAGTCATTGCTAATCAGCTTGATAAGTTGTTTCATATTTTGTTAATTCGCTATGTTGTTGTAAGTAAAAATAATTAACTTTACTTAATCCCACTAGATACTTGCTTGCTAGGCATACTATCCTTTTAGGGGCAATATAAAAGCTATATTAGCTGTTCTAATAAAGCCAGCTTCAAAGATTATTGCAATCCTTAAAGCTGGCTTCTTTTTATATCTTTGCGAAAGTTAGGGAAGTTTGTTTAATCCTCCATTAACTTACGGTATCTTCCTTTCTTAATTTCCTCATTACCCAATCGGCGTGCCTTATTGATTTCGTATTCAGAGTAATCGCCTTCGAAGAATACCACTTCGCCGTCGCCTTCAAAGGCAAGAATATGCGTACAGATACGATCGAGGAACCAACGGTCGTGGCTGATCACTACTGCACAACCTGCAAAATTCTCCAAACCTTCTTCCAAAGCGCGCAAAGTGTTTACGTCAATATCATTGGTAGGCTCATCGAGCAATAGTACGTTGCCCTCTTGTTTTAATGCCAATGCTAGTTGCAAACGATTTCGTTCGCCACCAGAAAGCACTCCGCAAAGCTTGCTCTGATCGGTACCCCCAAAATTGAAACGAGAGAGATAAGCACGTGCGTTGACATCGCGCCCCCCCATGCGGAAGAGTTCATTGCCTTGAGAAACTACCTCATAAACACTCTTCTTAGGGTCGATGTCCTTATGTTGCTGATCAACGTATGCTAGTTTTACGGTTTCACCCACTTCAAAGGTACCGCCATCAGCCTGATCTAAGCCCATAATAAGGCGGAAAAGAGTAGTTTTACCAGCACCATTCGGACCAATAACACCCACGATACCGTTAGGAGGTAACATAAAGTTGAGATCCTTGAAGAGTACCTTCTCGCCAAAAGCCTTCTGCACATGCTGTGCTTCAATAACCTTGTTGCCGAGACGTGGCCCATTAGGAATAAAGATTTCCAATTTTTCCTCACGCTCTTTTTGTTCCTCGTTAAGCATTTGGTCGTATGATTTCAGACGTGCTTTGCCCTTTGCTTGGCGTGCTTTTGGTGCCATACGCACCCATTCAAGCTCTCGCTCAAGGGTTTTGCGACGTTTAGAAGCTGTTTTTTCTTCTTGCGCCATACGCTTTGTCTTTTGGTCGAGCCATGAAGAGTAGTTACCCTTCCATGGAATGCCCTCACCACGATCAAGTTCCAATATCCACTCGCTAACATCATCAAGGAAGTAGCGGTCATGGGTAACAGCGATGACAGTACCCTCGTATTGCTGAAGATGTTGTTCCAGCCAGTCGATACTTTCAGCATCAAGGTGGTTGGTAGGCTCATCAAGCAAGAGTACATCTGGTTTCTGAAGCAGCAATCGACAAAGTGCCACACGACGACGTTCACCACCAGAGAGGTGTGTAACGGCTGAGTCGCCAGCAGGACAACGCAATGCTGCCATTGCACGATCTAGTTTAGAATCCATATTCCAAGCATCGGTAGCATCGATAATATCTTGCACTTCTGCTTGGCGTTGCATCAGCTTATCCATCTTGTCAGGATCGCCATAGTATTCCTCTAGCCCAAACTTTTGGTTGATTTCGTCATATTCTTTTAAGGCGTCATACACATGTTGAACGCCTTCCATAATGTTTTCCTTAACAGTTTTCTCCTCGTTAAGTGGTGGATCTTGTTCAAGATAGCCCACGGTATACCCCGGACTCCATACTACTTCGCCTTGTGTAGGTTGTTCTATGCCAGCGATAATTTTCATCAGCGTAGATTTACCTGCACCGTTAAGACCTATAATACCAATTTTAGCTCCGTAGAAGAACGATAGATATATGTTCTTGAGAATTTGCTTTTGGTTTTGAGGAATAATCTTTGTTACTCCCATCATGGAGAAGATAACCTTCTTGTCGTCAACAGTTGCCATATTTTTGTTTAATTATTTATATTGCAAAATTAAGGAAAACCTTTGAAAAAAGGTGTAATTTTCGGATATTTTAGGAGTGAAAGGAGTTCTTACCTCTTTTTATGCCACTGTCTAAAGTAGAAACTTCTCCACTATCTCTGCCACACCGTCTTTCTCATTAGAGGCGAGAGTTACATAGTTGGCTTGAATACGAATATCCTCGTTAGCATTTGCCATTGCAACTCCTAAGCCTGCAAAACATATCATGCTAAGGTCGTTGTAACCATCGCCACACGCTATTATTTCCTCGCGTTTGATACCTGTTAGTTTAAGGAGTTTTGCAAGCGATTGTGCCTTATCAACATTCAGTGGAACACACTCTAGGAAATAGTCGGCAGAACGATATACACTCATTTTTCCTTCTAACGTTTTAGCGAGTTGTATTTCTACTTCATGGAGTGGGGTAGGATCGCCTACTATTAAGCACTTATTGATAGGGTAAACTATCTGTTCGAGGAAGTTTGAATATAACGTAATGGGCAATTTATTAATGAACGCCTCTTCCTTAACATATTTATCTTCTGTAGAAGTAGCTGCGATGCCTTTACCTTGGTAGGTTAGGATCTGCATACCACCTTTCATAGCACTGTTATATAGCGTTGGAACAAGCTCTGGGGAGAGTGTTTGCTCAAATAAGGTTTCGTTATTCGAGCAATCAATTATCTTGCCACCATTAAAAGCAAGGATATAACCATGATGCTGGTTCAAGCAGAGCTCTTCCGCAAGGTTTTTGATACCATAAGTGGGTCTTCCCGAAGCTAAAACGATGCGTACACCTTTCTTCTGTGCTTGTATCAGTGCTTCTTTTGTTTTAGGAGTAATAACCTTTTTGCTATTTGTTAATGTGCCATCTAAGTCGAGCACTATCATTTTATATACTTGTCTCATACTTTTTACCTTTTTGAGTATCTTTTTATCTTGTACAAAGGTAAGATTTTGAATTATTATCACAGTACTTTTATATCTTAACTTTTATTTTTAGAAGCATACTGCCACTACAAAAATCAATTATTTAACACTTGCAGATATTTTTGTTAGTATCCTATTTTGGATAAGACAAAATAAAATATTACTTTTGTATCGGTAAAAAGAAAGAAGGATTAAAATATTCATTTAATTTAAATACATAATAAAAAGTTATGGCAGTAGATTACAAAAAATTAGGTCTTGTAAACACTCGCGAGATGTTTAAGAAGGCTGTAGATGGTGGCTATGCAATTCCAGCATTCAACTTCAATAACCTTGAGCAGCTTCAGGCTATTGTTAAGGCTTCTTCAGAACTAAAATCACCAGTTATTATTCAGGTATCAAAGGGCGCACGTAAATATGCAAATGCTACATTGCTTCGCTATATGGCAGAGGGTGCAGTAGAATACGCTAAGGAGCTTGGTTGCAAGCATCCTGAAATCGTAATTCACCTTGATCATGGAGATAGCTTCGAAACATGTAAGAGCTGTATCGACTCAGGTTTCTCTTCAGTGATGATCGATGGTTCTTCACTTCCATACGAAGAGAACATAGCTTTGACAAAGAAGGTTGTAGACTACGCTCATCAGTTCGATGTAACTGTAGAAGGCGAACTTGGTGTGCTTGCAGGTGTTGAAGATGATGTTGTTGCTGAGGTTTCTCACTATACAAAGCCAGAAGAAGTAGTTGATTTCGCTACACGTACAGGTTGCGACTCTTTGGCTATCTCTATTGGTACTTCACACGGTGCTTACAAGTTTACTCCAGAGCAGTGTACACGCGATCCTAAGACAGGTCGTTTGATCCCTCCTCCATTGGCATTCGATGTTCTTGAAGCTATCGAAAAGGAGCTTCCAGGTTTCCCTATCGTACTTCACGGTTCTTCTTCTGTTCCTCAGAAGTATGTTGATATTATCAATGCAAACGGTGGTAAGTTGCCAAACGCTGTAGGTATTCCTGAAGAGGAACTTCGTAGAGCTGCTAAGAGTGCTGTATGTAAGATTAACATCGACTCAGACTCTCGTCTAGCTTTCACCGCAGGTGTTCGCGAAACATTTACTCAACACCCAGAGTACTTCGACCCACGCCAGTATTGTGGTAAGGCTCGTGAGTATATGGAAGAACTTTATAAGGAAAAGATTACAGATGTTCTTGGTTCAGACAACAAATTGTCTAATCTTGACTAATTTGTTTAGATTATAAGATCTATAAAATAATAACGGTGGTAACCTTTTGATGGTTACCACCGTTTTTTTTTTGTTCATAAAGCGTTATTGCTTATGGTAGTAATGCTTTTAGTTGCTCTACATACCTCGTAATAGCTTGTTTTGTTTGCATATCTTTTTCTGCATTCATAGCAGTTTCCATATCGGGAAGATATTGTAGATAATCGGTTTCGGCAATGAATTTTGCTGCACGAATGCGTACTTTTGGGCTATTATCGAATAACAATCCTTGCACCCAACGTTTGGCATCCCACGAACGACGCACTTGTAACCAATCTAATGCAGCTATTTTTTCTTCAGATGAGCCATAAAGGAAAGTTTCGTAATAGCTGTGTTCTTGTTTGAGATCGGCTTTGGTCATCAAATATTCTTGGTTATACACATCAGGGCGAACAACATTTTTCTTATATTGCTTGATAGGTAAGCCTAGTGTCCAGCGCACCATGCGTGGTATCATCCATTCCATGCCGGGGGTAGCTTCTGGGTGAGCAATGCTACTGAATACCCTTCCTTTACCATAAGTGTTAGCGATGAAGAAAGGTTTGTTGTTTGTCATATTTATAGGTGCATTGCCTTCTTCATGCACATCGCTCTCCATTGTAGCAAAGGAAGTATATTTTATCTGACTGTTTTCGCTAGGAATAAAAACGGGACCCTCATAGTATAGTACGTATGAAAGTGGGCGAGTAGCTAGCTCTGGGAATAGCTTCTTTCCCTCATTGGTGAGCGAGAACTTAGCAATGCCATGTCCACGATTATCGTGTTCTATATCAATGGCTTTAGCACCGTTGATGCGGAAGCAAGCGTAGTTAGGAGTGTCAGAAAAGAGGTAAGCTCCAGCACAAATACCCACCGCACCTTTACCCGAAGCAATGAATTCCTTTACACGTTTCACATTTTCCTCACCCATATTGAGATATTGTGTCGATCCTCCACCGCCTGGTACGATGATCGCATCTAGGTTGTTGAGCACTCCTTTGGCAATATCGGCGGTAGTAAAAGTTCTTACCGTCATATCTCCATCTAATCGGACGGCTTGCACGGCTTCCCAAATGCAGGTTTCTGCACCACCGTGTCCTTGGAAAACACCCACTCTGATAGTTTTTTTATTTTGTGCAAACAAAGTTGTGGTAAAGCAAAATGCCACTACCAACATACAAATCCACTGAAATTGTTTTTTCATACATTTAAAGTTTATATTTTTTATTCTTCTAAGCGTCTGAAGGCTTTAGGTAGGTAATTGATAATATCGCTTGCTATAAGACTCTCTTTGCCCACTTCTCTTGCTGCAAGATCGCCAGCCAAACCATGCAAGTACATTCCTACTAGGCAGGCATTTGTTTGTGAATATCCACGTGCTAAGAGGGCAGTAATGATACCTGTTAGCACATCGCCACTACCTGCCGTAGCCATACCACTATTGCCAGTGCTATTAAAGGCAATGTTGCCGTCTGGTAAACATAGCGCACTGTTATGCCCTTTTAATAGCACATATCCTTGAATAGATTTTGCCAAGTCGGAAGCGCGTACTAATCGTTCATAGTCGTTGTTGGTAGGGGCACCTGTGAGCCGATCTAATTCCTTTGGGTGAGGTGTCATAATAATGCCTTTCGGTAGTTGTTGCATCCATGCACGATGGCTTGCCAATATATTTAGTGCATCGGCATCTGCCACGATGGGGCATTGCGCTCTTCTTATTTGAGCAATGAGAGCAATAGCAGTATTCTCTAGTTTGCCTAGTCCGGGACCAATCCCTAGTGCGTCGAAACCATCTGTGTCTATTGCTTCCGAGAAAGCCGTTTCCTCATGGTCAAGATGTACGATAGCTTCAGGTACTGCTGTTTGCATGATGGTGTTATTAGCTCTAGGTGTGTGTACAGTAGTTTTGCCCACACCCGCTCTTAGGCAGGCACGCGAAGCGAGTATCGCAGCTCCCGCCATACTATAACAGCCCGCAATAATAAGTGCATTGCCCATTGTTCCTTTGTGGTCAAAGTCGTTGCGTGGAAGTAAAAGTTTTCTTATGTCAGCTTCCTCTAGTATGGAATAGTTTGCTTCTTTCTTGTTGATAAATTCTTGACTTAGCCTGATGTCAAGTATCTTCACCTCTCCTAAGAATGCCTGATTATCGCTAAAGAGAAAGGCAAGTTTAGGTTGGTGGAAGCTAAGGGTTAGGTTGGCTCGGATGATGTTTGCACGTACATTATATGAATTGTCTTCCGAGAGTAATCCCGAAGGAATGTCAATACTCACAACCTTTGCTAAGCTCTGATTGATATACTTTATTAAAGCTGCAAACCCACCTGCAAGCGGCTTGTTAAGTCCAGTGCCAAATAAGCCATCCACTACCAAAGTGTCCTCGGTAAGTTCTGGTGGATCAAACTGAGTAGTTACCTCTACAAAACCTTTAGAAGCCTTACTTTCTAGCAAACGTTGCTTGTTAGTATTGCAATCATCAGACAGCTTATCGCTAATATTAAAAAGAAAGGTCTTAACCTTATAGCCTTCGTTTGCTAGCATGCGAGCCACTGCCAACGCATCGCCACCATTATTGCCATGACCAGCAAAAACCACAATGGGCGTAAGGCTACTCCAGCGTTCTGTAATGGCGTGCGTAACAGCTTTAGCCGCTCGTTCCATGAGGTCGATCGACTTAATATTTTCTTTTTCTATAGTGTATCTATCCAGCTCGTGTATCTGGGAACTTGTAAAAATTTTCATTGCTAAATCTCTATGTAATAACCTTTCTCAAGCTATGAAATTCCTGTTAATAGAGTATTTTACGAAACTCTTTCTATCTATTTTTCTTTCATTCGTCATAGCTCTTGCTCGTAACATATTTGTCAAACACAAAGATAAATAATAGATTTGGAGTTTCCAAAGGTTGCAAGCATAAATTGACGGAGAGGGCATTCTCCTTTTAATACGATCGTTGGAGTATTTGAACGCGAGTTTGAGTTTTGGCTTTTGAATATTCGAGAAATATTGCGCAATATGTAAATAAAATTACGCTATTTCCTTATGCTAAGTTGTCTATATTTGGGAAAAAGAAAGCTTTAGTAAGGGTTTAGATTTGCTAAAATAATGTATTCTAATGGGATAGTTTGCTATTATTTTCGTAATTTTGCGGAAAATAAAGAATTAAGAAAAATGAGTCGAGTAACCATTTTAGATAAAACATTTGAGACTTCTATTCCAGAAGCTGAAATACTAGAGAGAGTAAAGCGTGTTGCTGAGCAGATTAATAAAGATATGGCTGGTAAGAATCCGCTTTTTCTTGCAGTATTAAACGGCTCATTTATCTTTGCTGCCGATTTAATGCGTTTCATCAATATTCCTAGCGAAATATCATTTGTTAAGCTTGCTTCTTATGAGGGAACTACTTCTACTGGTGAGATTAAAGAAGTAATAGGCTTAAACGAAGATATTAGCGGTCGTGATGTTATCATAGTAGAAGATATTGTAGATACAGGCTCAACTATGAAGCGTATGCTAGAAACTTTAGGAACTCGTAATCCCCGCAGTTTGCATATTTGCACCTTGCTTTTGAAGCCGGGTAAGCTCGCTGTGCCATTGAATGTAGAGTATGTTGCAATGGAAATTCCTAACGACTTTATCGTGGGTTATGGGCTTGACTATGATCAGCAAGGAAGAAGTTTAAGAGATATATATACATTAGTACAAGAATAATGAAGAATATTGTAATTTTTGGTGCTCCGGGTGCAGGTAAAGGTACTCAGAGCGACAAGATGATTGAAAAGTATGGTTTCGGTCATATTTCTACAGGCGATGTGCTTCGCAGTGAGATTAAAAATGGAACAGAACTTGGTAAGACTGCTAAAGGTTATATTGATAACGGACAGTTGATCCCTGATGAGCTAATGGTGAATATCCTAGCAAGTGTTTACGATACTTTTGGTAAGGAGCATAAGGGGGTTATCTTTGACGGTTTCCCACGTACGATTCCACAAGCTGAGGCTTTGAAGAATATGCTATCAGAGCGCAGTCATAAGATTGCTGCTATGATAGAATTGTTTGTTCCAGAAGAAGAATTGATGAAGCGTTTGATCCTTCGTGGACAGCAGAGTGGTCGTTCTGACGATAATGAAGAAACAATTAAAAAGCGTTTGAACGTTTACAATACACAAACATCACCTCTTATCGATTGGTATGAGAAGGAAGGTATTCATCATCATGTAGAGGGCTTAGGCACTGTTGATGAGATTTTTGGTCGTATTGTAGAAGTTATTGACGCTCTATAAATAGTATAGTAGTTAGAGGAGTTAAAGGAGAGTTAGGGTAGTAAAACCAAATGTAATATTTGGTGAAACGCTCAAAAACTCTTTAACTCCTCTAATTCGTTTTAAGTATTTTCATTTTTGGTATCCCATATTTGGAATATAATTCCCCTTTTTAAAATCCCTAGCAAGCTTAGCTTGCAATAACTACTTTAACTCCCAATATATAATGGCTGATTCAAACTTTGTAGATTACGTAAAAATATATTGCCGCTCAGGTAAGGGTGGTAGAGGCTCTATGCACCTACGCCATGTAAAATATAACCCTAATGGTGGTCCTGATGGTGGCGATGGTGGTAAAGGTGGTAGTGTCTTTCTGCGTGGTAATCACAATTATTGGACTTTGCTTCACCTAAAGTTCCAGCGCCATGTCTATGCAGAGCATGGAGGTAATGGTGGACGTGATAAGTGTCATGGTACTGATGGTAAGGATGTATATATTGATGTGCCTTGTGGAACAGTGGTATATGATGCCGAGACGGGTAAGTTTGTTTGTGATGTGATGCACGATGGACAAGTGGTACCATTGTTGAAGGGTGGTCGTGGAGGATTAGGTAACTTCCAATTCCGCACTTCTACCAATCAGGCTCCACGTTATGCACAGCCAGGTGAGCCAATGCAAGAAATGACGGTTATTATGGAATTGAAGCTCTTGGCTGATGTGGGGTTAGTGGGTTTTCCTAATGCTGGTAAATCTACGTTGCTTTCTGCGCTCTCTTCTGCCAAGCCAAAGATAGCTAATTATCCATTTACCACAATGGAGCCATCACTCGGTATCGTAAGCTATCGTGATAATCAGAGCTTCGTAATGGCAGATATTCCAGGTATTATTGAGGGAGCTAGTGAGGGTAGAGGACTTGGTTTGCGTTTTCTTCGCCACATAGAGCGCAACTCTTTGTTGCTTTTTATGGTTCCAGGTGATACTGATGATATTAAGAAGGAGTACGAAATCTTACTCAACGAGCTAAAGCAGTTTAATCCTGAAATGATTGATAAACATCGTGTCTTGGCGATTACAAAATGCGATTTGTTGGATGAAGAATTGATAGAAATGCTCAAAGAAACTTTACCCGATGACTTACCTGTCGTATTTATTTCGTCGGTTACAGGCTTCGGTATTGATGATTTGAAAGATGTATTATGGCGTGAGCTTAACTCGGAAAGCAATAAGCTTCGTGAAATCACTTCAGAAGATACGCTTGTTCACCGTGATAAGGATATGTCTCGCTTTGTGCAGGAACTACGCGCAGAGGGTGCCGACTTTGAAGAAATAGAAGAGGTGGGTGATGACGAGCTTGATGAGGTAGACGACTTAGAGGATTATGAATATACCGATGAGTAAACCTATTTTACATTATTATAATATTGCTGACGGCATTACTGCCTTTACTACTACACGACATGGTGGCGAAAGTAAGGGAAGTTTAGGCGAACTCAATATTAATACACATCGTGGAGATGATCCTGCTGCGGTTGAGACTAATCTTAATGCACTAGCCAACGAGCTAAATATCCCTGCCAATCGTATTGTTCGTCAGCATCAAGTACACGAAACGGAGAATAGGCAGATAACAGAAGCGTTCTTCTCTTTGCCTATTGATAAGCAAAAAGAGATGCTTGAGGGTTCGGACGCATTGATTACCAACCTCAAGAATGCTTGCATAGGCGTGTTTACTGCCGATTGTGTTCCTGTGTTACTCTACGATCCGATACATCAATGCACTGCTGCTATTCATGCGGGATGGAAAGGAACCGTGAAACGTATCGTAAGAGCGACGGTGCAAAAGCTTACGCATGTGTATGGAACAAAACCTGAAGATTTGAAGGCTGTTATTGGTCCTTGTATATCTTTGAGAAACTTTGAGGTAGGACAAGAGGTGTACGATAGCTTTATGGAAGCTCAATTTGAAATGGAAAAGATAGCTCAACGCTATGAAAAGTGGCATATCAATCTACCCCTTGCTAACGAACTAGAATTATTAGCTCTTGGTGTGAAGAAAGAAAATATACACCAGTCAGGCATCTGTACCTTTGATCAGCACAAAGATTACTTCTCTGCTCGCCGACTAAAGGATACTTTTGGCACTATTTACACGGGGATTATTATTCGATGAAAGGGGCGATAAGGCTCCTTTTTTTTTATTATCTTTTCTTTCTCCAATCTATTATTCCAGATATAAGTAATGAGAGCATAGTGAAGATGCTACCCATAAGGCAAATCCCAGTCCATTCTGCGTGTTTCCAACCTAATCCTGCAAAGAATGTTCCTAATGATCCGCCAATGAAATAGATGGTCATAAAGATAGTATTCACACGGTTAGCTGCATTGGGTATATCCTGAATACAAGCCCCTTGGTTACTCAATTGAATACATTGTGTTCCGAGGTCGCATATAATAATGGCAACGATGAGTCCTATATAAGTATCACCAAAATAGTAAGCTACTGCCCATGCACAGAGTTGTAATATCGCTCCTAGAACAGAAAACTTCTGCACACCAACGCGAGGAATAAGTTTTCCCACGCCACTAGCAGCTACTGCACCTGTTACACCACACAGTCCGAGTATTCCCACCATATTACTACTCGCATAGAAGGGCGCATTAGCTAGGTGAAAGGCTAGGCACGACCATAGGGTAAGCATTGCCCCAAAGGCTAATGCTGCACGGACAGAATTGTAACGGATTTGTGGGCTTTTCCTAAAGATACTTACAACCGACAACATGAGATTTTTGTAATTCCTCTCAAAGTTGCACTGCGTAAAAGGAAGAAAGTGGAGCGTTGCCCATAAGCATACCACCATCAATCCTGCTGCTATTAGAAACATAGCACGCCATGAAAGCCATTGACCCACAAATCCGCTTATTACGCGCGAGGCAAGGATACCTGTTAGAAGTCCTGAAAGGACAACTCCCATATTTCTACTCTTATGTGCAGGGCGTGAATACTGTCCTGCAAGGGGGATAAATAGTTGCGGTACTATAGACACTATACCTAAAACAATAGATGCTCCCCACATTATATAAATATGTGTGGCAAAACTAATAGTTAGGCACATAATAGTAGCTGTGATAAGACAAACGGTGATAATCGTCCTTCGACTAAACATATCTCCCATAGGAACAATAAAGCACAATCCTAGCGCGTAGCCTATCTGCGTAATAACAGTGATAAGATTAGTTAGGATTTCGCTTGTATGTAGGTCGTTCTTTATAATTTCTAATAAGGGTTGGTTGTAATAAAGATTACCTACTGTGATACCTGCCACTATTGCCATCATAATGAGTAGCGAACGTGGGATACCTTCGTTTTCTTTTAAGATGAGTCTTGTCTTGTTAGTCATACTTTGTATATACAATAAAGAAGAGGGCAAGCAGGCTTTCGCGCTGTGCAGTCCTCTTCTTTATCTTTGTGATTATAAAGAAAGTTTATCTGTGTCGATTAGCCCTCGCTTGTCGATACTTAGCCTTTTGCTTAGCACTATCAGAGCCATGCGCACCTGTGATATACTTCTTTTTCTTTGCTTTTGTTCTTATTTTGCCATCGTCATCCTTTGGTTTTGAAGCTTTGCGGAATACCATTCCGCCTTCAATTATTTCGTCTATTTCGCTCATATTATTTTTAATGATGGAATAATCTCACACCCGTAAATGCCATAGTGATACCATACTTATTGCAAGTATCGATAACATTGTCATCACGAACACTGCCACCAGCTTGTGCGATAAACTCTACGCCACTCTTGCGTGCGCGTTCGATGTTGTCGCCAAATGGGAAGAAAGCATCCGATCCGAGAGCTACTCCTGTGTTTTTTGCAATCCATTCCTTACGCTCTTCACGTGTTAATGGGGCTGGTTTCTCTGTAAAAAGGTTCTGCCAAACACCATCAGCCAATACATCCTCGTACTCATCTGAGATATAAACATTGATAGTGTTATCACGATCGGCACGGCGGATACCTTCTTTGAAAGGTAAGTTTATTACCTTTGGACATTGGCGTAACCACCATTCATCAGCCTTATTTCCTGCGAGACGTGTACAGTGTATACGACTTTGCTGACCAGCACCAATGCCGATAGCCTGACCGTCCTTCACATAGCACACAGAATTACTTTGGGTATATTTCAGTGTGATTAGCGCGATAATAAGGTTGCGGATGGCTTCTGGAGTGAGATTCTTTGCCTTGGTAGGAATGTTCTCGAAGAGGGTGGGGTCGTCTAGCTTCACCTCATTTCTACCTTGTTCAAAGGTTACACCAAATACTTGTTTGCACTCAATAGGTGCAGGTATGAAGTTAGGATCTATCTTGAGGACATTATAAGTTCCCTTACGCTTGTCCTGAAGAATTTTCAACGCTTCTGGGGTATAGTCGGGTGCAATAACACCATCACTAACCTCACGTTTAATCAATAATGCTGTAGCCTCATCGCAGGTATCACTTAATGCACAGAAGTCGCCGTATGAACACATACGATCGGCTCCACGAGCACGTGCATAGGCATTAGCCAATGGTGTTAGCTCAAAGTTGACATCATCAACAAAGTAAATCTTCTTTAATGTGTCGGACAATGGTAGTCCAACAGCAGCTCCTGCAGGGCTAACATGTTTAAATGAAGCTGCTGCAGGTAAGCCTGTAGCTGCCTTCAACTCTTTAACGAGTTGCCAACTATTAAGGGCGTCGAGCAAATTAATGTAGCCAGGGCGACCGTTAAGTACTTCGATAGGTAGTTCGCCTTCTTCCATATAGATGCGGGAAGGCTTCTGATTTGGGTTGCATCCGTATTTGAGTGCTAGTTCTTTCATATTGCTTATGTGGAATATGTTTTGTTAAAGTGCAAAGTTACAGTTTTTCTAAGAATTTTCCTTGCTTCCTGATAAAAGAATTGGAAGATAGTGGGTATTAAAAAATGTTTTGTAACTTTGCTCTATCATTAACAATTAAAATTTAAATATGAAAGTATTACACACAGACAAGGCTCCTGCAGCAGTAGGACCTTACAGTCAAGCTATTGAAGTGAATGGTTTTGTTTTTTGTAGTGGTCAGTTGCCTATTGATCCCGCTACTGGTGTTTTTGCTGAAGGTGGCGTAAAGGAACAGACTCGCCAATCAATTCTCAATGCTCAAGAAGTACTTCGTTCGGCAGGATTAGAGTTATCTAATGTAGCAAAGACAACGGTTTATTTATCAGATATGGATAACTTTGCTGCAATGAATGAAGTTTATGCTCAGTTTTTTAGTGAGCCTTTCCCAGCTCGTTCAGCAGTAGCAGTAAAGACCTTACCAAAGAATGCTTTGGTAGAGGTAGAATGTATAGCTACTCGTTAATTTGAAAAGCTTTTTGCGATGAAGAAAAAAGGAGGTTGAATACTTGTTCAATCTCCTTGTTTTTATCTACCTTTGTATGCGTAAAATTATACGTTTCGTTTAAGTTATATGAAAGCTAATATTCATACGCTAACAGATCAAATTGGTAAGTTTGCATCTCACAACTTGCATGTTAGACGTGAGTTGAATGAGTTGTCGTCTAAGTTTGATAAACTGAATATCAATCTTAGTATGAAGTCTCTTCGCAGAATTTGGGATAAGAGCTTTACAATGGAGCGCCCCTCGCAGAAAACACTTGACCGGCTTGCTTTATTAGCAGGTTTCCAAAGTTGGACTGACCTCGTAAAAGCCTTACACGGTGATAATGATGGCGATCTTAACTACAAAGATTAAAAAAGTCCGAAGCTCGTAGGAGTTTCGGACTTTTTATTTCTTTGGCGTCTTGGAGAATTAACCTGCAATAATAGTTCTCTTCTCCTTGATACGTGCAGCCTTACCTGTAAGATTACGTAGATAATAAAGCTTAGCGCGACGCACCTTACCACGCTTGTTCACTTCGATAGAATCGATGTTAGGAGACTCGATAGGGAAGATACGCTCTACACCTATAGTACCAGACATCTTGCGAACAGTGAAACGCTTCTTTTCACCGTGACCTGAAATCTTGATAACAACACCACGGTAAAGCTGAATACGCTGCTTGTTACCCTCGATAATTTTGTAAGCTACAGTGATAGTATCACCTGCTCTGAACTCAGGAAACTGCTTGCCAGTAGCAAATGCTTCTTCAGCAACTTTAATTAAATCCATTTTTATTGAATGTTTAATTGTTTGTTGTATAACGCAACATAATCCATGACACTTCCATAATCAGCGGTTACGCTAAATCGGTGCAAAGTTAGAGTTTTTTTCTGAACCTTACAAGTCTTATCTCTTTTTTATGCTTTATACCATTATTTATTAGGTAATTAGATTGTAATTTTTACTTAAATTCCTTATCTTTGCATATAACAGAAAAATAAATAATATAATGAAGACTAAACATATTTATTTGTTAGGATTGTCGGTACTCTTTATGGGCACTGGTTGTATTAATACGCATTACGAATTGTCTACTATTACTAGAACAAGACTCGTTGTAGATCATCGATATGATGCAAGTCCTGATGTAGATGCTCAGTTGTTTATGGCAAATTATAAGCATCATGTGGATAGTGTTATGGGTCCCGTTGTGGGTGAGGTTGCGCATGATATGGCAGTACATCGTCCTGAAAGTGATCTGTCAAACTTGCTTGCCGATATTATGGTATGGGGAGCAAAGCGTTATGATGAGAAAGTAGATTTTGGTGTTTACAATATGGGCGGTATTCGTGCGGCACTTACACGTGGTAAGGTTACCTATGGCGATGTGCTTGATGTTGCTCCATTTGAAAACAAAATATGCTTTTTAACCTTGTCGGGTGAGAAGGTGCTACAATTATTTCATGAAATGGCACATACAGGTGGCGAGGGCGTTAGTCATGGTGTAGAGTTAGTCTTTACGGGAGACCATTCGCTAAAGAGTGCTATGCTGAATGGTAAGCAGATAAATCCTAAGGCATCTTATCGTATTGCTACGCTCGACTATCTTGCTCAAGGAAATGATAAGCTAGAAGCCTTTAAGGCAAAAACAAATGTGAATGCACCTACTGCTAGCAGTAACAATACTCGCTTTATCATTATGGACTACTTTAAGGAACAGACTGCTCAGCATAAGGTGGTAGACGCTAAAGTAGAAGGGAGAATTCGCATAGATAAATAATGTAGAAATTTTAGTTATAACTATATAGGGCTTAATATTGTTGAGCCTAAGAAATAGTATTTAGATGAATTTGCCACCTCGTAAGTGGCTCAATTATAATTCAGTATGAAAAAAAGTATTTTACTGTTTAGCTCGCTTTTAATAGCGATGATAGCTTTCGGACAAAACAAGAAATTGATAATCTTACATACTAATGATACGCATAGTCAGATTTATGAATTAAATCCTAATATGGCAGATACAATACGTGCTGGTCGTGGAGGCTTTCTTCGTCGTATTAACTTGTTAAAGGAAGAACGCGCTAAAAATCCAGATTTATTATTGTTTGATAGTGGCGATTTTTCACAAGGTTCACCTTATTATACTATGTTCAAAGGGGATGTGGAAATAGGATTGATGAACAGAATGCACTATGATGCCGTAACGATTGGTAATCATGAGTTTGACTTTGGATTGGATAATATGACACGTTTGTTTAAAATGGCAAACTTCCCTGTCGTTTGTGCTAATTACGACTTTACTGGCACTGAATTGGCAAAAATAGTGAAACCTTACATTATTATAAAGCGCAATGGTGTTAAGATAGGTGTCTTTGGATTAAGCCCGAAGCTTGAAGGGCTTGTAGCAAAAGAAAACTATGGAAGTTTGAAGTACTTAGATCCAGTGCAGACTGCTCAACAAATGGTATATGCTTTAAAGGCAAAAAAATGTGATTTAATCATTTGTTTGTCCCATCTCGGTTGGAATATTGAGGGTGATGATGACCAAAAAGTTATGCGTGGAACAAAGGGCTTAGACCTTGTGCTTGGCGGACATTCACATTCTTTTTTCACACAAATAGAATATGTGAAGGATCTCAGTGGGCGACTTATTGGTAACGATCAAAACGGAAAATCGGGTATTTATCTAGGTAAACTAGAAGTAAATTTGAAGAAAAAATAATTTTTCTATCATTAAGAGAACACCAGCCGTAAGTAGAAATACTTGCGGCTGTTTGTTATTATTGTTGTTTGTAATGGGATATACAAATGCGCAATATACTCTTGTGTAAACAAGATATATCTAATACTTTAAATTTGGAATTATTTTTATTAAGTCTAAATTTTACCATTTATACTCATCAAATTTAGGTATTACGCTTTTTATTTATATCTTTGCATCATCAAAAATAGGTATTAAATATCTATTGAGATAGGAAATAAAACAACTTTAAAATAAAATTATTATGGCTTACGTTATTGGTAACGATTGTATCGCTTGTGGTACATGTATTGATGAATGTCCAGTAGAGGCTATCTCTGAGGGCGATATCTATTCAATTGACGCTGATGCTTGCACAGAGTGCGGTACATGCGCTAGTGTTTGTCCTAATGAAGCAATCAGCCTTCCATAAGGTACACACTGTTACTGTTTAAAATTCATTTAGAGCGAGTTCGAAAGAACTTGCTCTTTTTTTATGTGGTTTTGCCCAAAATAACACCTTTCTATTCATAATTCTTTCTAAAATAGATGATCTAAATACTTCATATAGCAAAGGTTAATAGTAGAATTTTGCCTTTTCACTCTTTTGCGCTATCTTTGTAGAAAAGAAAATACAAATCATGAATAATCTCCTATTGAAAGGCAATTTTCGCCAAATCTTGTTGCTGATAGTTAGTTTCATAGCTTTGGGACTAGCAGCTCAGCCTACATTCAGGCGTGGCAGTCTCTATATGGTTTCGCCACAGGGACAGCCCACTAAGAATATTACTCTTGCTCCTAAAGCATGGAGTATTAGTTTACAACCGAATTTCTCAGACGACTCTAATCTATGGACGATAACGAGTTTGTCGGGCAGTTTTCGTATTATAAATCCTTTTACTAACCGTGCCTTGAACGCTACCAGTGATAATCAGATAGCTTCGGCAGAAAATAACGGTAGCGACGAGTCGCAACTGTGGAAGATCGAACCTAACGGTAAGTCTTTCTTATTTATTCCTAGTAATCGTCCAGAACTAGTGGCTGTCTGTCAAAGCGATGGGTCTATTGTGTTGAAAGATAAAAAAACATGGAGCCATAAGCTAGAAGCCCAATTTGCTATTAAAGAAAGCGAAGTGAAAGGATTTGACGAGAATATTACTTACCAAATTGTAACGGCAGGTAAGCAGAAAGGTCTTGTATTAGGTAGTGGAAACAATGCAGGAAACAATGCGGTCATTGTGCCAGAGAAAGCTGACAAGGAAAACTTGGGGCAATATTGGAATATCAAGATGATCGATGTAAACCAGCGTGCTGTAATAGGAGCTTTCAATTCACTAAACTTTTACGATGGTGGGAATAATAAGTCGATCAACTATCTTGTCCAGTGGGCAGCGCAGCCTGGTAAGTGGGATAACACTCGCTTTGTTTTTAAACCCGTCAAAGGTAAAAAAGGTATTTTCCAGATAGCTTCAGCATCGCCCACTAAGCATAATCAGGTGTATGCCCTTGTGAATGGGAAGCTTGAACGTGTTTCTCTGTCTAAGGCAGGAGACAACTCATGGTTTACTTTCCGTGAAGTGATGAAGCCTAAGGTTTCGTCTAACTATTGGGAAGATGAAAGTCGTTTTGCTGAAAATAAGGAAAAAGCGATAGCCACTTATCAGCCTTACCGCACAGAAGCAGAAATGTTGGCAGATACGGCATACTATCGTCAGCCTTGGAAGGTAACTAAGAGTACAGTCTTTATGACCTTGAATGGTGATTGGAACTTCAATCTTGTAAGCCAACCTTCAGAACGCCCACTCAATTTTTATAAAGACGATTTTGATTACTCCTCATGGAATACCATTCCTGTACCGTCTAATTGGGAAATGCAGGGGTATGATCACCCTATCTATGCAAATGTCGAGTTTCCGCATGCAGATATGCCACCGTTTATCCGTGCGCGTGCAGGTTTTAATGATGGTGGAAAGAATTATGGTATTAACCCTGTAGGATCGTATATTCGTACATTCTCTCTTCCAAACAACTGGCACACTGGAAGAACAATACTCCATTTCGGAGGTATCTACAGTGCTGCTTTCGTATATTTGAACGGTAAGTATGTGGGTTATACCCAAGGTGCTAATAATGTTTCAGAGTTTGATATTACTCCTTACTTAAATACTTCTGGCAAGAACCGTATAGCTGTGCAGGTGTTCCGCTGGAGCGATGGGAGCTATTTGGAATGCCAAGATATGTTCCGTATGAGCGGTATCTTCCGCGATGTTACCTTATATAATATACCACGCATTGCTATTCGCGACCATTATATCACCTCAACGCTTGATCCTGCTTCTAACTATCGTAATGGTAAAATGAATGTACAGCTCGAGATTGATAATCGTGATCAACTTTCTGCTACTAAGGCTTATAAAGTTGATTTGCGCACTATTGAAGGTAGAATATTAGGTAGAGCCGAGCAAACTGTGGTTATTAATCCAACTGATACGTTGGTAACACTTAATTTTGCAATTGATGTAAATGATATAGATCCATGGACAGCAGAAACTCCAAATCTTTATAAAGTGCATATTGTTCAGCGTGATGTAACCGTAGGGGAGGATATGGCTTTCAGCACCTATTATGGTTTCCGCGATTTGCAAATCCGTGGTAATATGATGTATATAAATGGTAAGCGTCTTTTCTTAAAAGGCACTAACCGCCATGATACAAATCCACTCCGTGGTCGTGCCGTAACAACGGAAGATATGTTGAGAGATGTATTGTTGATGAAGCAGAATAATATTAACAATATTAGAACTTCACATTATCCTAATGCTGCACGCATGTATGCTATGTTCGACTATTATGGCTTATATACCGTTGATGAAGCCGATCTTGAAGATCATGCTAATCAAAGCATCAGTGATATGGAGTCATGGATACCTGCTTTTGTGGATCGTGTAGATCGTTTGGTAAAGCGCGATCGTAACCACCCTTCTGTTGTTATTTGGAGTCTTGGCAATGAGTCGGGTAATGGTAAAAATTTTGCTTTTTGTTATGATCATGTAAATGCTATAGATAGTCGTCCTATCCACTATGAAGGAACACGTGGAGGGAAAGATTATGGAGGAGGCGCTTTTAGCGATTTCTATTCAAAGATGTATCCGGGTATGTCTTGGATGTATGAATATGCTGTTGGTTTTGACAAACCGCTCTATGTTTGTGAATTTGCCCATGCTATGGGTAATGCTATAGGCAACTTACCCGAGTATATGGAAGCTATGGAGAAGAACCCCTCTTGCATAGGTGGAGCTATTTGGGACTGGGTGGATCAAGCCATTTATGACCCAAAAGAAATTATGAATGGAACATGGCAAGGACGCATTCGCACAGGATACGATTTCCCTGGACCTCATCAGGGCAACTTCTGTAGTAACGGTATTCTTCCTCCTTCACGTAATGAATCTTCTAAATTGGCAGAAGTAAAAGGGGCTTACCGTTACATCAAGGCTAAATTGTTGAATGTTGATACAAAGAAGAATGCTATCACCGTGCGTATCCGTAATGGATATACTTTCCTTCCGCTCAACAAGTTCAATCTCTCTGTAGAGACTTTAGAGGCTGGCAACGTAGTTGGTACGGCGAAGCAGTTATTACCTAATGTGATGAGTGGGGATAGTATAGATATTACCATAGCTTTGCCAAAGATAAAGCTGCTGAAGGATATAAAAAAGAATATAGAAGCTATAGTCAATTTGAAGTTTACTTTGGCGGACAATACAACTTGGGCAAAGGCTGGACACCTTGTTTCTCAAGCGCAATTTGTTTTAACCAACCGCACTTCTTTGCCCACTCTAGCAGCACCTAATACAGCTTTTGAGAGCGTAGAGGATGAGGCTAGATTACATATCTCGGGCAATGGAGTTGAAGCAAAATTTGATAAGACGAATGGGGCTTTGGTGATGTTATCACTCAGCGGCGTAGAAGTGATCAAGGGTGATAGTGCAGGTTTCGTATTCGATAATCATCGATGGATAGAGAACGATCGTTTTGAAAATACTAGCAACGGTCTTAATGACGAGGCTTCTGTCGTTACATGGAATGTTGATAGTAAGGGATTATTAACGGTAACCACTAGTCGTGAGGGGTCGCTTGCCGATCAGACCATCGTTTATACCTTTGGTAAGGAAGGGGCTATGGATGTTCAAGTGAAGCTCACACCACACACTGCCGATTTGCGCCGAGCAGGGGTGTCGGCACGACTTTCTAACGACTTTGTTACGGCAGAATACTATGGCTTAGGTCCTTGGGAAAATCATAATGATCGTAAAGCTGGAGTTTATCTCGGTCGCTATACAACGACAATTGATGGCTTCAATGAAGAGTATGTGAAGCCACAGAGTATGGGGCGTCGTGGAGGTATGCGAGAAGTTGTGTTCAGGCGTGCCGATGGTCGTATGTTGAGCATTCAGACAAGCGATCCTATGGCGTTCTCGGCATTACATTATACGGATACCGACTTAATGAAAGCGAGGCATTTGTGGCAGATTGAGCCACGTCCATTTGTCTTTCTTCATCTTGATGCAGAGGATCGAGGTGTTGGTAATGGTAGTTGTGGCTATGATGTAGGTACGTTAAAGCAATATTGTATTCCAGAAAAACCTATCGTTTATACTTTCCGATTAGCAGCAGAGTAAAATAAATATAGACAGTCAGTTTTAACAATAAGGGGGTGTGTCAAAATAGGCACATCCTCTTTTTTTCTGCACAAAGCCCCCACTTTCTCAAACTAGGGAGTTGGGAGATGAGAAATGAGAGTTGAGAGATGAGAGTTGAGAGTTGAGAGTTGAGAGAGATGAGAGTTGAGTATGCCCCGCCCCCTTGTTTTGCGATTGTGCAATCTTTGCACGTTCCACCTTTTCCCCTTTCAACAATTCCTCTATTATTTTCATATTTCCATTCCCGCTTTAGTTATTTTTTTATATTCCAGCATATTTGCTTGCCATATTATTATGTATGCTGATAGTAGCTGCAAATTTACATAAAAGCTGCCACATTTCCCCCTATAGCTAAAAAAAGGCAAGTATGGTTATAAGAAGCAAAGGGTTAATGGAAAAGAGTAAACCGTAAACTATTTTTACTTACACCAATAGGGCGAAATCATAATAAGCAGGCAGCGTATGCAGTTGATTAACAGTTACTTAAAAGTGCGAAATAAAAAGGTGATCTTTTAACACGCAAAACATCACCTTTTACCGAGTAAAAGATCACCTTTTACACAGCAAAACATCACCTTTTGAGGTGGAAAAGATGATGTATTGGTAGGGTGTTAAATATTTTCTAAAGGCATTTGCCCCAATCACCTTTCCCAAAGAAAGCTATCCTAGCGGCAGATTGCCAGCATCAAACATACATAAACAATAAAGCTACAGAGAAAACAACTATAAAACTTGCACCTTTTATACAAAAAAAAGATAATAGAAAGTTTCTATATCTAAGCAATAATCTTTATTTTTGCAATAGCTATTATTTTAAATGTAGAATATATGATATGATACAATAATCGGAACGCTTAAATCGCTAGCCCCATCTGCAACATTGGTAATATCGCAAAAAAAAGTAGTGAAATAAAAGCTGCTGCCATTGATGTTATTAATATACTAAATGTAGGTGCCCCTGCTTCATATTGCCAAAGCATATCAAGAAAGCAGGCAAAGGAGCTATTTCAAAATTAAAATAAAAAATATCACAAAATGGCATAAAGCGGCTCGAAACATTAACAAAATATCATTGTTAAAAGTTACTAATTGCCGCCGTAGTTTAGTATTAATTGTTATCTTTGCGCTGTTAAACATCACAAAAGTGTCAATAAAAGCCATGATGCGATAATAACACATCTAATAATCAAATAGATAATAACAAATAAATTCATTAATAACTAAAGATTAAAAAGTTCATTTAATTATGGCAACTACACAACAAAAATCAGCCCCAGCTAAGAAGTCTGAGGGCTTCACAGGAGTTAGAGGTGCATTCTGGATCATCGTCGTTTGCGCTATCGTAGCATTTGCATTGTTCTTCACATGGTTTGCTAACCCTATGCACTTCCAAGATGGTGTAACTAGAGAAACTCCTGCTGACGTTTGGGGTACTATCTACAAGGGTGGTGTTGTGGTACCAGTGATCCACACATTGTTGCTTACCGTACTTGCAATGTCTATTGAGCGTTGGTTAGCGCTAAAGACCGCTTTCGGTAAGGGTGCGCTTCCAAAGTTTGTTGAAAACATCAAGGCTGCACTTAACAAGAACGACCTTGCAAAGGCTACACAGCTTTGCGATCAGCAGAAGGGTTCTGTTGCTAACGTTGTAAAGGCATCTTTGAATGCTTACAAGGATATGGAAACAGGTGCTAATGCTAACCTAAAGAAATCTGTAAAGGTGGCTAAGATCCAGCAGGCTCACGAAGAGGCAACACAGCTTGAAATGCCTACTTTGACAATGAACCTACCTATCATTGCAACACTTGTAACGCTTGGTACTCTTACCGGTCTTCTTGGTACAGTAACAGGTATGATCAAGTCGTTCTCTGCTTTGGCTTCAGGTGGTGGTGCTGACTCTGCTGCGCTTTCTGCTGGTATTTCTGAGGCTTTGATCAACACCGCATTCGGTATTGCTACATCTTGGTGTGCTGTAGTTTCTTACAACTACTTCTCAAACAAGGTAGACAAGTTGACATACGCTCTTGACGAGGTTGGTTACTCTATTGCTCAGACATACGAAGTAAACCACACAGAAGAGGCTTAATTTTTGCTAACCCTTTAAATATTTATCGCTATGGGTAAAGTAAAAATTAAGAAGTCAGACACGTTTATAGACATGACCCCTATGTCTGACGTTATGACCCTTCTACTTACCTTCTTCATGCTTACCTCTACATTCGTAAAGAGTGAGCCTGTTAAGGTAAACACTCCAGGGTCTGTGTCAGAAACAAAGGTGCCAGAAAACGGTGTCTTAACAATTATCGTTAGTCCTGAAAAGACAGCTAACGGCACACCTACAGGAAATGGTCAGGTGTTCATGAGCTATGACAACTCAAACGAATTGGGTCAGATCGTAGATAACATGTTAACATTGACACCTGCACAGAAGAAAACATTTGTTGCAGAGTCTACATTCGGTACTCCTTTAGATAAGCTACCAGAATATTTGACATTGCCTGCAGCAAAACGTACTACAGAACTTCCAAAGATGGGTATTCCTCTTGACAGTATCAAAGGACAAGACTTTACAGAGTTCCAGCAATGGGTAAACGCTGCACGTCAGGTTAATCCTAAGGTAAGATTGGCTATCAAGTCTGATGCCGATTCTCCTTATAGCACTGTTAAGAAAGTAATGAACGAGCTCCAAGATATGGACGAAAGCCACTACTATATGATCACTCAGTTGGATGCTAAGAAAGCCGTACAGGCTAGAGAGGAGGTAAAGTAACATGGCAGAAATGGTTTCTAACAATAATGGAGGCGGCGGAAAGCAGAAGAAGATGACTGTCCGTGTCGACTTCACCCCGATGGTAGATATGTTGATGTTGCTTATCACTTTCTTTATGCTCTGTACATCTCTAAGCAAGCCTTCTACAATGGAGCTAACAATGCCAAGTAATGACAAGAATACTCCAGATGTTAAGAAGAACGAAGCTAAGGATTCGCACTCTATCACTATTTACATTGCCGATGGCGACAAAATGTTCTACGGCGAAGGTAAACCAGAGTATGATAATCCTTCATGGCTAAAGCCTGCTGATTGGACTAGAACAAAGACTGGTATTCGCTACGTATTACAGCACAAACAAGTCGGTGGTGGTGATACAGGTGAAATAGCATCAATTCCTTATCAAGATCTTAATATTGCAATGCAAGAACTTGAGAGGAAAAAGCAAGCTAATCCAAAAGCTTATCCTGACAGTATCTATCAAGCTGAAATAATGAACATCAAGACAGGTGTTATTAATGGTAAGAAGATAGGTACGCTAACAGTAGTGATTAAGCTTACTGATAAGGCAGCATATCGCCATCTAGTAGATATCCTCGATGAAATGCAGATTTCATACATTGGAACATTCGTTATTGATAAGTTGAACGATCAAGACAAGTCGCTTCTTGAAAAGAAGGGCATTCAGCTATAATCAATATATTGTAACAATTAAAGAAAATTATAACAATGGCAAAAATAGATCTATACGATCCTAAATGGGTCGACATGGTATTCGCCAATAAAAACAAAGAGTATGGAGCTTACCAATTGCGTAAGGGTACATCTCAGCGTAATATTAAGGCGTTAGCTATCTTGCTTATTGCTGCATTTCTCGGTGGTGGTTATTTGGCTTACCAAATTAAGAAACACAATGATGATTTAGCAGCACAAGCAGCATACCAAGCAAAAATGGAAGCTGCAGCACTTGAGCAAGCAAAGAAGGAACAAGCTGAACGTAAGAAGCAACAACCTAAAGCTCAGCCAAAGAAAATTGAGCCTGAGAAGGTTGTTCCTGAAACACGTGCTACTGTTAAGTTTACAGCCCCTGTTATCAAAGATGATAAGGATGTAAAGGAAGAAATGCCACCTATGGTCAAGATGAACAAGGAGACTAAGGCTGTTGGTAGCGAAACTAAGGAAGGTACTAACGACCGTACTGAAGTAGCTGCTAGGAGTACTGTTGCAACTCCTGAACAGATTGCACCAAAGATTGAGGCACCTAAGGTAGAAGCTAAGCAAGTAGTAGAAGAAGACATTGCAACTAAGGTCTTCACTGTTGCAGAGCAGATGCCTACTTTCAAGGGCGATGTAAATAGCTGGTTAGCTTCACACATTAATTACCCTCCAGTAGCAGCAGAAAATGGTATCCAAGGTAAGGTAATTGTTAAGTTCGTAGTAGGACGTGATGGTAGTGTTAGTCAGGCACAAGTTTTACGTAGTGTAGACCCAGCACTTGACCGTGAAGCACTCCGCGCAGTTAACAGTATGCCTAAGTGGAACCCAGGTATGAACAATGGTCAGGCAGCCAATGTATGGTTCACCTTACCAGTTACTTTCAGATTGCAATAATTTGAACAAAAACATCTAAAACTTTAGAAGTTTTTACCATAACATTAAAAGGATATATCAGCACGTTTGATATATCCTTTTTTTTTGTCTTACTTTAAAGGTATAAGTCTACAAAATAATTTCAAAAGAAAAGAATTTTAAGTAATTAAGTAAATTACACTATCCAAAAGTCATATTTACATGCTTCTTTGCGCTGTAACTATGACTTTTTTTATATCTTTGCATATCTAAAATAAAGGATCAAGTACTATTTAAGGTAAATCGATACTTTAGAAGAAAGACATATTGGAAAGAGTTTAGAATATCTATAAAAGTATGAATTAATTCTAATAAATTTCGAGATATTGAGAATAGATGATAACTTTACAGCAAATTAATAACCAATTTTACAACAAAGCCAATGAGAAGAGCATCATATTATATAGTGTTTAGCACTATTGCTATTGCCGCATTAGTATTGAGCGCATGCGGCAAAAAAAAGGCTGCTGATGGCAGAACAGATACTCCTATTTCAGGTACGATCAAGTTTGCTGCCGATGAAAGTTTTGCTCCTATCATAGAAGAAGAACTTCAAACTTATCAGTATCGCTTCCCTCAAACCCATTTGTTACCTATTTATACCGATGACAATGAAGGAATGAAGCTATTGATAGATCAGAAAGTCAATCTTTTCTTCACTTCACATAAGCTACTACCTAGCGAGGAGGCACTCATTCAAACAAAGGGTCCTATCCCTTCTGTATTCCCTATTGGCTATGATGGTATTGCCTTTATTGTGAATAAAGAAAACCGCGACTCATTGCTAACAGTTACACAGCTAAAACAAATCCTTAGCGGAAAGGTAAGTAAATGGAATGAGGTGAGCAAAGAGAATAGCGCTAAAGACATAGCGGTAGTGTTCGACTCTAAGGCATCGGCTACACTCCACTTTGTGGCAGACTCTATCCTTGGTGGACAAAAGAATATGAGTAAGAAAATTGTTGCAGCAAAAAATACCTCTGCTGTTATTGAATACGTTCACAACACCCCTAACGCCATTGGCGTATTAGGTTCAAATTGGCTCTATGATAAGCGAGATACAACTAACACGACTTTTAAAAAAGGCATACGTGTAGTAGCTGTTTCGCAAACTACTGAAGCAGTTCCTTCAAACAGCTGGCAACCTTATCAGGCATACTTACTCAATGGACGCTATCCATTCGTAAGAACAATCTATGCCATTGTAGCCGATCCTCATAAGGCGCTCCCATGGGCTTTTGCCAATTTTATTACAGGACCTGTAGGACAAATGATTGTTTTGAAGGCAGGGCTATTACCTTACCGAGGTAACATTAATATCCGTGAAGTAAAGGTGGATAGTGGAAAATAATAGAGATGATTATTAAACTAACAGAATAGTACAACATCCAAATTAACAACTGAGCGTTATAAACATAAAAGTTTGAAGTTATGAAGAAAATTAAATATGTATTAGTAGGAGCTTTGATGTTGGGAATGTCAACTCCTTCAATGGCACAAGAGGTCGATTACAATTCTGCCTTAAAGTCAATTGTAGCAGCATTTGAAGCTGCGCCTAACGATCCTAAGGCAGGTAAGGATCTAGTAAAAAAATACCAAAAGACGTTCAAAAAGGACGAGAAAGCCCTTGTAGCACTAGGTAATCTTTACCTATCACAGCGTAATTACGATGCTGCCACAACGATAGCTCAAGACATCGTAACGAATAAAAGGTTTAATGGTAGCCAAGCATACGTGTTGCTAGGTGATATCGCTGCGCTAAAGGACTCTATCGGTAATGCTGGTGATGCTGCCGCACAGTATCAAGCAGCTATCAGCCTCGACGCTCACAATATTTCGGCTTACGAACGCTTTGCAAAGGTATATCGACATGTAAACTCTAAGGTTGCTGTTGAAAAGCTTGAAGAACTTCGCAAGGTAGAACCTAATTATCCTGTAGAGGCAACTGCAGCCGATATTTTAATGGGCGATGGTAAGTATGGCGAGGCTCTCTCATGGTATGACAAGGCTAACCGTGCCAACCTAACAGAAGGCAATTTCTACAACTATGGCTTTGCTGCTTATGTACTGCAAGAATATGCAAAAGCACTTGATATTGTTCAGAGTGGTATTCAGAAGTTTCCCGGTAGCGAGTATATCAGTCGTGTGGGTATGATGGCAGCTACTAGCAAAGAGCTATATACCGATGCTCTAAACTATGCAAATACCCTATTTGCTGGCAAGAGTAAGAAAGTGGCTAACGACTACCTCGTATATGCTAAGGCTTTAGCAGGTAACAAGCAGTTTGATCAAGCTTATCAAGCTATCGACAAGGCTAAGGAATTAGATCCAAATAACATTTCTGCAATAAAGGCACTTGCTGATGTATATGTACTACACGGCAATGAAGATAAAGCACTAGAAGCGCAGCAGGAATATCTACAGAAAAATCCGAATGCCAACTCAGCCGATTTCGCTTCACTTGCTAGTACTTACGTTCAAAAGGCTGAAAAGCTAACAGGAGAAGAGAAAAAGGCTATTCTTACAAAGGCTATGAATGTTTACGAGAGCATGATAGAGAAGTTCCCATCTATCTCTGACTGGATTTGGCTAAATCAAGCTAATGTGGCTAATATGCTAAACGATCCTGACAAGGTTGCAGAGATCTATCAAAAGGTTGTTGAGTTTGAAGAGGCTAAACCAAGTCTTAATGCAGACCAAAAGAGCTATCTTGAGAATGTTTACTACGGCTTAGGTTACTACAACTCTAAGAAGGGTAACGAAGAAGTTGCTAAGGAATACTATAATAAGGTATTGAAGGTAAACCCTGACAACGAATATGCAAAGAAAGCTTTAGGCATGTAATATTAATAATAAGTTAAATGATAAAAAGCGAGGGTGTGGCAAAATTGGCACATCCTCGCTTTTATATTCTTACTCATCTTCTGTTCTACGCTCCTCAGCTTATATTAGTAGAACCTGATAAGGTTCAATGTGCCTAGCCGTAGGTTAAACGGAACGCAGTGGAGTGCAACCAACGGTAATGTTCGCACCCCTAAGGCAATCTGCAAAGATTGCACAATCGCCAAATAAGGGGGGCACTACATTCGTTCCACAGCTATAGAATACACACGCTATAGCTTTCTTTCCCTTGAAAACAAATAGTACAGAGTTTCTTCTTCAACAAGAAAAGTCTTAATTTTGCAAAGACAAAATAAATCATTATCACCATAACTGCTCCAATATCCAACATACGCCTTGCCTCACTTGACATATTACGTGGCTTTGACCTCTTCTTGTTGGTTCTTTTTCAACGGCACAATATGCCTAGTTGTGAATAATACCATTAGCAATTATAATAGAGCATTCTGCCTTTATTTTTTTATTTTATTCAGTAACTTATCAAATATTTATCAACACAATAAAGCTAAATAAAACCTAAATACGTCTACCGTATAGTTAAACAATGTTACCCCCCCCTGTTTTTATTAAAAAAAACAAATATATTTGCATATTATTTTCTTTCTTAGAGGAGGAAAGATTATATAAATAGGTAAAAAAACTAATCGACAGAACAATAATCGTACTTTAAAAGTACAACTACTACAACAAAAATTGTACACGGTTGTGGAGAAAAAATATTTTGAGTAAGAACAAATAAATATTAGTTATGATGGTAAAAAAAGAGTATGTAGCCCCAAAGGTTACAATGGTGCTAGTAAATCATGAAATCGACTTACTGGCAGGAAGTGTGAACGGAGATGTAGAAGGTTTTACAAATGGTGGAGTTGCTGGCCCTGAAGATGACTTCCCTGAGGGTGAATAAAACTTAATAGAAGCATAAGATAGATAACGATATAATACATAAAGAAAAGATGAAAGCAATTAAGAAAACATTAGTTATAAGCATTACAGGTGTACTCGCTGCTTTAACTTTTGGTAGCTGTAGCAGCGATGAGTTGGCTACTACTGTTACCCCAAAACAAGAACAGCAGCAAGGCAAAACCATAACAATGAATGTGCATTTAGAGGCTAGTGCTGGGCAAGAGATGCCTAGTGGCGACCCTTCTACACGAGGATTGCAACTGAAATATACACAAAAAATTCCATTCTTTACGGCAAACGTAGATAACGTTACTGGCAAAAAAACGGTTCAGGCTACATGTGTTTTCAAGCGTTATAATAAAGAAACTGGTAAGCTTGAAGACGGCACAGAAATGTATGGTAAAGTTATATTTGAGCAAGATCCAAAACAAACAGCTCAAGCAATAACAGATAATTTAAAGATCATTAGTGATGGTAAGATAACACTCACTCCTGTAGATCCAAATCTTCAGGTTAAAGCTGGCGACCAATGGTATATGATGGGTATGATAGGCGGTGTTTTTGATAAAGACAAAAAGACTATGAAATGTTTTGGATTTGGAGCCAACTTTACATCGAATGGAGCCGACACTAGTAGCAACCTTGACACATCGGAGGGCTATGATATTCCTTTCCTTTCTAAATGGACTAAGTTGGCACCAATAACCGATCCTACTACTTTTAGCAGCCAAGAATATGTTCATTTTAAGGCTCAAGGTATGCTAATGAAAATATTAGTAAAGAATGATACGCAGTATAAACTAAACCTACATCTCGCTGCTTTACAGTCTACAAAACTAGCTACCTCGGCAGATTACGACTTAAGTCCTGCTAGCTTGCCTAACCTAGATAGTAATGAGTATAGCTCATTCAAGTGGACATATAACGGCACGAAAGATAAAACAGGTAAGTGGATGAGACGCAACTATATATTCGGTCGTTTAGTTAACAATCAGATAGATTATTATATTAAAGTAGATCCAGGAAAGACCATGCAGGACAAAGCTGATAATTCTTTTCAAACGGTCTTGGTGTGGGGCAATGTTGTAAACAATAATCTTCCCGAACGTACAGGCTTCTACCTAGAGATGGAGAATACAGAGGCAAAACCGCTAGGAGCAACATCTGGTTCTGGCTATAAATATGTTTATACCTCTGATAAGGACTTTGATGCTTTGGTACAACAAGGCTTAACCCCTGCTCCTAATATGAACTGGGTGTTGTCTAAGGTATTGCAGGAGACTGATGTAAACGGAGGTAAAGGTCTTGCTAGTGCTGTGGGGACATATATTACCTGCCCTATCAAAATTAAAAACCGTGAAGTGTTACCAGCAGAGCAAATGGCACAATATAATCTCTATGATTATAAAACATTAAAATGGAGTACACCAAAGAACTATTATGATTATGCACGAACTGGTGCCTACGCAAAAGAATTTGCACAGAAAAGCGTGGCTAGCGGTAGCATTTGGACACTTCCTAATAAAGAACAATGGACGGGTATGTTCTTAGCAAACGATCAGAATCCAGACCATGCAAAGAACTTTAATAGTAATGGGGCACAATTTTATGGTTGGACGGAAGGTGGCTCTAACGATGCTGCTGTTAAAGCAAAGGCAAAGGAAAGCATACAAATGGGTGATGGAATACCTTATACCTACTATAGTGTATACCAACGTTTCCCTGGTGGTACCCAAGAGTCAAACGAACAATATCCTAACAATAAGTATATATATGCTTTACGTTTCTTCCAAGATGTGGATCAAAAAATAGGCTCAAAGCATTTCTGTTTGATGAAATACGAGTATAGTAAGACTAAGACAGATGAGGATGCAATGACGATTAACACTATTTATTTAGGTCCTTTGTTTATGAAGCTTTATGCTGGTATGTATAATTCTACCCAAGAACTTTTAAAAGAGATAGGACTAAATGATAATGGTACACACGAAAGCATGTTTTATAATTATGCAAACACGATGGTTTCTCGCACTATGACTTTGAGAAATGCGAATTTTAATAGCTATAAATACGCTGCAACGGCTGTAAATACTAATCCATCAACTTCATTTACTGCGGGATATTTTATAGGGCCTGCAGATAAATTTCCTACAAATAACACAGCTTATGAATATTCATTTAGAGGTGGTGTTGTTTATGATGGTTACTCGAAGTCTCATAATGCTAATTACTCAAACTATACAACTCTATCACTGAATACTGTTGGCTACATACGTCCTATCAATACGAAGTTTACGGCTTTCCAATACAAGCCATAAGCTGACATAGAACATTAAGAAAAATGCACCTTAGAATAGGGTGCATTTTTTTTGTGTATAGATCATTTTGCAAGATGACTAAAATGTGCATTTAGCAGTACTTGTAAAATAACAAAATATAAAAGTATTAGTGCAGGACAGCGTAAAAGAAGCCCACTGTGAGTTATTGATCAGGATTTTCCACAAAACCTTGATACTCTTTTGTGAGTCCACTCATAATTACCTCGTAAGCTTCATTCATAGTTTGCTTTTCAAACTCAATGCCTTTGCCTTTAGGCAGTATAGGCTTATGAATGGTGAGACGGAGACGGTGCCAACGAGGGAAATGCCAATCCTTTGTGCGAGGCATAACATCAAAAGATCCGTTAATGGTGAGTGGACAAACAGGAAGCTGCAATTCGTCGGCTAGCATAAAGGCACCACGACGGAAAATGCCCATGTGCCCCGTAAAAGAGCGTGCACCCTCAGGGAAAACCACAAGCGACATTTCTTCTTGAAGCACTTCGCGCGCATGATCGTAGGTTTCTTTTATCTTGCTTGCACCGCTCTTATCCACAAAGATATGGTGCGCACTAGCACAGGCTTCGCCCACAAAGGCAATCTTACGAATACCCTTTTTCATCATCCACTTAAAGTTTCTACCTAGAAATCCGTAGATTAAAAAGATGTCGAACGAACCTTGGTGATTGCTCACAAAAACATAACTCTGACCTGAAACAAGGTTTTCTCTACCCTCTACTTTCACAGGAAGAAAGAGTATACGGAGCGTAAAGCACGACCAAAGTTTTCCGGGGTAATACCCCCAAAAGTGTCCATTGCCTAACTTACACCCCACAATGGTTACAATAGCAGTAATGAGGGAGACTATCAAAAACAAAGGGAGAAAAACAAAAAGCGCATAAACTCGATATAACAAACGTGGTATCATGGTGAAAATCGTTTTATTATTTACTAGAATTTACGGTATGAAGCGTAATAACTGTTATCTCACTTGGCATATTAATACGCATAGGAACTACACCGCCCAAACCTGCTGTAACATAAAGATAACGCCCCTCTTGATCGTACAACCCCTTATCTTCTCTACCCAATAGGTTAGTAGGGCGAATACCCAAGAACTGTATTTGTCCCCCATGTGTATGTCCGCTCAATGTTAAGGCAGTCGTTGTCTTTGGTAAAACAGAACGCTTCCAAGCAGAAGGGTCGTGCTGAAGCATAATGGAGAAAGCACCGTGCGGTATTCCTTTAGTAGCCTTATTATAATCGGAAATATTCAAAATACTTTCATTCTTAGGATCGTTTTCAGTACCAACAAGATAAATAGAGTCGGTCGTAGTGATACCTTCTCGCATATATTTTTTGCGCAAAACGATATGTTCATTCTTGAGTAACCGCCAGTGAAGACTATCCTCTATAAGGGTTTGTAATTTTGCTATTTGCACTTGTTTTTCGGCTTTCGAAGCATGAAGCAGGTAGTCGCCATAATCATGGTTGCCTCGTACTGCTACCACGTGGGGTAAACGCTTGTTTAAAAGCGATATAAAAGGTTTTAACTCTTCGGCTCGAACATTCTCTAAATCGCCTACAAAACAAATAAGATCGGGTTTAGCAGCTTCTATAGAATCGAGTTCTTTAAGGAGTATTTTCTTTCTCCAGCCATCAAAGGTACCGATATGCATATCGGATATTTGCACTATTTTATAACCATCGAAAGCTGGTGGCAGGTGCTGAAAGGTAAGGTCAATATGGCGTGTTACAACCTTTTTGATGCCAAAGACAAATCCATACAAGTATGTTCCTGTCATAACAATGGCAAGCAAAACTCCTAGATAATGTCCCCAATTGCGCTTAGTATGTATTACATAACGCAATACAAAATTTCCCACGAGCGAAAGAATGGCAAAGATGACCTTTGGAAAAACAAACAAACCTAGAAGAATGAGATAGGTGTTTTGCCATGTAAGGTTCTCTGGAGTAAAACTTGGTAGTGAGGCCATGCCTATGGTATAGATAATCATAAGCGTTGTAGGCACCCACCACAACATACGTTGCCACTGTTTAATATGGTAACGATTTCGGAAGAAGTGCCAATCGATATAGAAGTCGGATAGCACGATGAGTATTAATAAAGGTATTACTATTCTAGCGATCATATACTTTTTCTTTTAAGAAGCTAAAGCAAAATGAAAGTATCCTTTGCTATTGCATACCTAGGGATAACACTTACAGCTTTAACAACTTACTTATCTTTTAATGCCTAAACAAGAGCTTTTCTCCTTGGCTTCCTACATCAAATACGCCATTATTATAAATATGCTGTCCATTGCAAATGGTGTGAACCACTTTCCAAGAAAAGATAGTTTCCTCTAGTGGCGACCAACCACATTTGCTCTGAACAATATCATTTGTAAGTGTCCAAGGAACTGAACGACGAACAATCGCAACATCTGCCTTATAGCCTTCACGCAAAAAGCCTCGTTTCGTTATATGGAAAAGCTGGGCAGGATGATGAGCCATTAGCTCTACTAGGTGTTCTATCGTTAAGTAACCCTCATCTACTAGTGTCAACATTGATATTAAAGAGAATTGGAGCATCGGCATTCCCGATGCTGCTTTTGAGCAACCACATTGCTTTTGTGATAACAAATGAGGAGCATGATCAGTACCTACTATATAAATCTTGCCATTGCGCAAAGCTTCTCTTAAAGCCTTTCTATCTGTAGATGCTTTCACTGAAGGATTACATTTTATAAGTGCGTGCTTGGTAGTGTAATCCTCGTTGGTAAACATTAAGTGCGCAATACATGCTTCAAACGTGATAAGATTATCCGCTGGAGAAACAAGATTAAGTTCTTCAGCTGTAGAGACATGAGCTATATGTAGATGAGTTTGATAACGTTTAGCCAATGCTATAGCCAATTGTGAAGAAGCAATACATGCCTCCCGACTACGAATTTTATCATGGAATTCGATAGCAGGATCGTCGCCATACTTAGCTTTATAGGCTGCCATATTCTGTGAAATGACCTTAGAATCCTCACAATGTGTCATCACAGGGAGGTCGAGTTGATGAGCTTTTTGGAAAATATTATTAAGCTGTTCTTCTTTATCCACGAGCATATTACCCGTTGAAGCGCCCATAAAAAGCTTAATTCCCGGTATAGTATGTCTGTCTAACTGGTCGAAAACAAGATAGTTATCATTGCTTGCACCAAAGAAGAAGCTATAGTTAATATGGCTCGACAGAGCGGCTCTTTGCCACTTATCTTCTAGGGCGGCAATAGAGGTTGTGGGAGGATTGGTATTAGGCATCTCCATAAAAGAGGTAACGCCTCCGAAAGCAGCCGCCCGTGTTTCGCTTTCGATATCTGCTTTTTCGGTAAGTCCCGGCTCACGGAAATGGACGTGGTCATCAATCACACCGGGTAACACGAAACACCCCGTGGCATCTATGACTTCATCATATTTACCACGGGTTGCCTGAATTTCTTCTTTTTGTATTGCTACTATCTGATCGTTTTCTATCACTAGATTACCCACAAAGGAGAAACCTTCATTCACGATAGTACCACCTTGTATTAATGTTCTAGCCACGAGTAACGCCTTTTAAATGTCCTGATAGAGATGCTTATTTACTAGTATTCGTAGAGTCGCCAGCCATTTCCATCGGGGTTGGCGCTGCAACATTAGGCGCAGTACCCATATTAGAATCAGCAGCAACAGGAGGTTCGGCAGTGCCATTCATTTCCTTTTGTGCTTGTTGGAAACGACTATAAAACTCTTTTACTTGCTTATTATTCTTAAAATGCTCTGTAGCTTTCGACATGATATATTCCACCCAAGCAGGAAGCTGATTGATAGCATTGGTATACATTATCTCATCCATCCATACAGGATAAGCATTAGGCATACTGTCATAGCTAATGCGTGTTAGAAAAATCCATGGACCTAGAATGTTATCAAAGTTGTCTACAACATACTTTGTGAATAGCTTATCACTCTTTGCATATACTCCTAAAGCCTTTCTAATCAGGCGTGCATTTACTGCATCTTCGTCTTGCCCATTTAATATCGCAGCACTTTCCTCATGGTCGATTTCTGCATATTGATTACGAATTTGATTGAACTTCGTCCAAAATGCGTTCAGTTGCTCATTTAAGGGAGTACCACTAACACGCTGCTGAATATTGTCTAAGCAAATAGTAATATCGCCTTGCTCAAGTACGATAGGGAACTGAAGATTGATGTCATCCATATAAATTTGGGCAATTCGTACAGTATCCATAGCTCCTGTAAAAGCAAACTGACCATGAATGACATCGCAAGAGTCTATACTTAATAAAGTATCTGCTTTATCAATCTTTAGATAAAGTTTTCTACCATCAATACTTGAAATATTTGATGTTCCTTTAATATCGTATGAAGTTGCACATGATGCAAAACAAGCGACAGTTAATATAGCAAAGAGTATTTTATACATAGTCTATTTTTTTATTTGACAAATATACAATCTTTATCCCACGCATCGAAAAAAAAGAACGGATTTAATCTATTCCATTGTATTTTAGGCTTTTTAAGGATTAATTTACTTTAATTCACTATTTAGTCTTTGTGTGGAATATATTTCTAAGATTGCTCCTATCAATAGTAACACTACCCAGTTATGGTGAAATACTTTCAGATAAAGCTGATTGTTGTTGAGATTTGAAGTTACAATAGGCTTCAAGAAATGGTAGGCATCTTCCACCATAAACAATCCTGCTGCTACCAAACAAACTGCCGAAACCATCATAATGCGACGCAGACGGCGCACTACAATATCCGAGCCTAAGTACTTTTGTTCGTATTGCATTGCAGCAAAAAGAATGGCACCAACAAGCATTATCCAGCAACTTATTCGTTGAAAGAGGAACATTGCAAATAGCACTGCTCCTATAACCATTAGTACACCACCTAAAATAAATATGATACGTTGTGATTGATTGAGTTCTTTCATTATATTTACTTTTGTGTATCTTCAATAGGAGCCTCATCATCACTCAATACAAAGATGTCTTCATTGTCTGCTTTCATAAAGTAACGTTCTCTAGCGATACGAGCAATGGCTTTAGGATCGCACTTCATTGCACGTAGCTTATTAGTATCATCCTTATACTGAGCGTCATATTGCTTAATATTAGTCTTTAAGTCTTCTATTTGGTAATGATAGCTGATGAGCTTGATGAAACTATTCTCATCAACGACACCTACTAGCAATAACCCTAGGAAAATGGTAATTGCAAACTTAAACCTACTTAGGAAACCTAATATGTTTCGTGTAACCTTGCTCACTATTTAGTTATTTCTTTTCTGCAAAAGTAAGCAAAACTTTTCACACTATTCTATACATTATTCCGTTTTTGGGCTAATTAACAAATAAAAAGCAATGTCCTACAAAGATATATTCTTCTAACTTTTTATTACCTTTGCAAAAGTCAAGTATAACAATAGTAGATATGCTTTTCTGTGCAAGTCATTTTATATTGCACTCGTAGTAAAGAATTTTTCAAGAAAGACAAATAAATATGAGCGAATACATTGTATCGGCACGCAAGTACAGACCTGCGACATTCGACTCGGTTGTAGGACAGACTGCTTTAACAACAACACTGAAGAATGCTGTTAAGAGTGGAAAACTTGCACATGCTTACCTCTTTTGTGGGCCACGAGGAGTAGGAAAAACCACTACCGCACGCATCTTTGCGAAAGCTATCAACTGCGAACATCCCACTTCAGAAGGCGAAGCTTGTAACGAATGTGAGAGCTGTAAAGCCTTTAATGAAGGCAGAAGCTATAATATATTCGAGCTAGATGCGGCTAGTAATAACTCGGTAGAAAACATCAAGGACTTGATGGAACAGACGCGCATACCACCTCAGATTGGCAAGTATAAGGTATTCATCATTGATGAGGTACACATGCTTTCATCGCAGGCTTTTAATGCTTTCCTCAAAACTTTGGAAGAACCACCAGCTCAGGTTATTTTTATTCTAGCAACCACCGAGAAACATAAAATATTGCCTACAATCCTTTCTCGATGCCAGATTTATGACTTTGAACGTATGTCGGTACCCGATATCATCGAACATCTTAAACGAGTAGCAGCAAAGGAGAATATCACGTATGAAGAAAAGGCACTCAATATTATTGCAGAGAAAGCAGATGGCGGTATGCGCGATGCCCTTTCTGTCTTCGATCAAGTGGCAAGCTTCTCGCAAGGAAACATTACTTACCAAAAGGTGATAGAGGACTTAAATGTTCTCGATGAGGATAATTACTTTAACATTATTGACCTCGCTCTTCAGAACAAAGTAAGCGACATTATGGTTGTAATGAATAACGCTATAAATAAGGGGTTTGATGCTGGTAGACTTATCAATGGCTTGGCTTCGCATGTGCGTAATGTTTTAATGGCTAAAGATGTCGCTACGCTTCCATTGCTTGAAGCAAGCGAACAACAAAAAACTCGGTATCAAGAGCAGGCTGCCAAATGTCCTACCTCATTCCTCTATAAAGCATTACAGAAGATGAACCAATGTGATGTGAACTATCGCCAAAGCTCAAACAAACGTTTGCTAGCTGAGCTTACGCTTATAGAGGTTGCACAAATAACGCAACCAGAGGATACGGATATGCCAGCATCGGGGCGTAGCCCTAAGAGATTAAAAAGCCTGTTCAAAAACTTAGTGATTAGTACTCAACAGAAAACAGCTCAGCAGGTAGCTGGGAGTACTAAGCATATTGTATATAGAGAAGAGGCAGTAGCGACCTCGATCCCAAGTTCGAGAGCCAATGCTCCTGCTCAAACCTTTCAGAAGTCTATACCAGAACCTGCAAAGGTTAACTTGCAATTGAGTAGTATTGGTCTTTCATTCGATCACCTCCTCAAGAAAGATAGAGCTACCAATACAGTCGAAGAGGAAGTAGAGATAACTAACAAGGAAGAAAATGAGACTTTCTCGGCAGAAGACTTGCTCATTCAATGGCGTGCTATGTGTTCCCGAATGCCTAATAGTATGCAAGCATTAGCGTCAAGAATGAAGAATATAACACCAACAATTACCACTTTTCCTGAAATTCAGGTCTTAGCCGAGAACAAAATTCAACTCAACGAGCTATTAGCTATCAAAGCAAGAATACGTTCTACTATGGCTAAAGAGCTAAAGAATGGTAAGATTACGGTGGCAATAAGATTAGCAAAACAAGAGGAAATTGTTCCTGCCCTTTCGCCCTACGAAACACTTGAAAAACTTAAAAAAGAAAATAAAGCACTTACAAAACTCATCGAGGCTTTCAAGCTAGATCTAGCTTAACAAGGAAAGTCAGAGATAAAAACTCTAAAAACAAGTTTCCAAGAAAAATGTAAGTATATTTTTCTTGGAAAGTATATGTACTTTTATATAAAATGTACTTACGTTTTTATTGTATAAAAGCTAGTTCTTGAAAGAAGAAAGAAACTTATAACAAATAATATGGATATGTGCTTTTAATTATTTTTCCAAAAATCAGGAGTAAAGAGTACTAAAACACTAAACAATTCTAAGCGTCCTAAAAGCATAAGGATAGAACACATCCACTTAACAGCGTCAGGGAGTATTGCCCACGACTGTGTTGGTCCTATCTCTCTACCAAAAGTAGGTCCCACATTACCTATACAGCTTAGTGTAATGGTTATAGCATTGGTATTGTCCAAACCTATCAATATCATGATAAATGAACTTATAAGAACTATTCCTATATAAATTCCGATAAAAGAGAGTAAGGTTACACGTTGCTTCATAGAAATATTCACCCCATTAACCTTCAAAGGTAACACTGCATTAGGATGAAGAATTTGCCTAAATTCATTACGTATTACTTTAAATAACATCACTATACGGATGCTTTTTACGCCTCCACTTGTAGAACCCGAACAACCACCTATCACCATACAAGTAGCAAGGACTACCCACGTAATATGTGGCCAAAGCCCTGCATCATCATTAAAGCTTCCTGTCGTTGTAATAATAGAACATACTTGAAAGAGCGCACTACGAATGGCATGTTCCACATCATATTGATTGACATGTACAAGCTGATAAGCTATAAAGCAAGAGAAGCTCAATACGACAAAGGTATAAAACTTAATCTCACTATTTTTTATGAGAACCTTAATATCTAATCCTGTGATAGAAGCGTAAAGGATACTAAAGTTTATACCTGAAAGAAAGCAAAATAATGCAGCGGTATAGTCGAGTGCTGGCTTATTAAAGCCCATTATAGAAGTACTCGATGTTCCGAAACCTCCAGTAGCAGTGGTTGCCATCGAATAATTGCAGGCATCAAACCATCCCATACCACATATTTTATAAGATAGAACACAAGTTACGGTAAGTACTAGATATACTATCCAAATCCATTTTGAACTTGTTGTTAATCGAGGGTGGAGCTTACTCTTAATAGGGCCTGTAGCCTCTGCCGCAAAAACCTTTACTGATCCTCCTACTAATGACGGTAGAATAGCAACTGTAAAGAAAACAATGCCCAAGCCACCTATCCAATGGGTTAAAGAACGCCAAAATAACAATCCCTGTGGAAACTTCTCGGGGTAATCAATAATCGTTGCACCAGTAGTGGTGAAGCCCGACATCATCTCAAAAAAGGCATCCGTAAAACTATGTAAATAACCACTAATCAGAAAAGGGAGGGTTGCAAAAGTGGAGAAAAGCACCCAAATAATAGAAACAACAAAGTAAGCATCCTTTCTACTTAGGTTATTATCTGCATTGACGCCATACAAGCGAAAAACGATTCCCGCTACTGTCGTTATAAGAACACTCCAAACAAAAGAGTAAATATCTGCACTATGATAGCCTATAGCAACAACTAGACAAACCAACATTAACATGGCTTCTATGCCTAGCAAAGCACCAATGATCTTACTTATCAGTTTAATATTTAGCATTACTTATAAAAACAAGTTTTCTACCTTTTTCAAATCAACATTGTGGCAGAACATCACTACTGAGTCGCCTGCCTCTATCTGCGTATTACCAGAAACAAGGATACCTTCTTTATTGCGTACTAAGCCGCCAATAATAGTTCCTTGTGGAAGATGAAGGTCTTTTACTTTCTTCTGAGTAATCTTAGAGCCTTCTATTGGAATAAACTCGGCAACATCTGCATTAACAGACATTAAAAACTTTACATTTTTAACATTAGCATCCAACATCATTTGATAGATATGGCTAGCAGCTACAGCTTTTTTATTAACAAGCGTACCTATATCAAGACTTTCTGCCATATAATAGTAGTCTTCATTTTCAACCATAGCTACGGTCTTGCGTACGCCCTTTTCTTTGGCAGTAAGACATGCCAAGATATTTGTTTCTGCATTCGATGCTAAAGACACAAAAGCTTGTGTACTAAGAATGCCTTCCTCTGTTAATAAACTCAAGTCGCGACCATCACCATTAATTACCAGAGTATCTTCTTTTAAAATCTCATTAAGATACTCACAACGGTCGAAATCCTGCTCTATTACCTTAACATTCATATAGTCGGGCAACATTTCTACCGCTCTTACGGCGGTACTGCCACCGCCCATAATCATCACGTTTTTTACATCGACATAATGCTCCTTACCTACTACTTTACGAATATAAGGTATGTAGTTTTTAGTCGTCATAAAATAAGCTAGGTCATGCTTCTTCAATACGCTATTACCATCAGGAGTAATTGTTTCATCATGGCGTTTGATTGCCAATATATGGTAAGGCTCTTCTGGTCCTGCTATTTCTTTCAGTGGTTTATCAAGAATGGTACAAGTACTGCGAAGCTTGATGCCAAGCATGACCAAAGCTCCATCGTGTACATCCCATCTCTGACGCACCCAAGACATTTTTAGCCCATTAACAATATCCTTTGCTGCTAACAAGTCGGGAAGAACGATACTATCAATTCCCATAGCATTAAATTCTTCTAAATTGTTAGCTTCAACATATTCTGGATTATCTACCTTGGCAACTGTTTTCTTTGCTCCAAGTCGGTGAGCTATCAGGCATGAGGTAAGATTTACATGCTCATCTGGGGTTACTGCTACAAATAGGTCGGCTTCTTCCACTCCAGCTTCTTTCTGTATCTTTATGCTTGAAGGCGATGCGTCCATCGTTAATATATCATACTCTCTGCTTAGCTTCTCTAGGTTTTCAGAGTTACCACTTATCAACGTGATGTCGTGCTTATCGCGTGCCAATAATTTTGCAAGATAAGTTCCTATGGCGTATGCACCTGCTATAACAATTTTCATATAAGTCTTTATTTTACGGTAACATGCAATCCTTTTATGATTTCTTTCTCTATTCCTTCTACATCTATACCACAGAGATGTTTTAGCTCGCTAACAGTGCCTTGCTCAACGAAAGTATCGGGCAATCCTAAACGCACAATATGAGGAGTAAAGTTGTGATCGTTCATCCATTCAGACACTGCCGAACCTAAGCCACCATTCTTCACACCATCTTCAACTGTAATAATATAGCTAAACTTCTGTGCCACTTCTTGCAGAATAGTTTCATCTAAGGGTTTCAAAAAGCGCATATCATAGTGCGCAACAGCGGGAACTTGTGTGTTACTTATATTATTAGCTTTACCTTTATTCATAAGGTTATTTATAGCACTTTCCACCTCATTCCCAATTGTGCCAATACTTAAAACGGCAATACTTTCGCCTTCACGAAGCTTACGACCAGTGCCTACGAGGATTTCCTCGAAAGGACATTCCCAATCGGTTAACACACCATTACCACGTGGGTAGCGAATAACAAAGCAACCTTTATTGGGTAATTGAGCTGTATACATTAGTTTACGCATCTCATGCTCATTCATTGGAGCAGAAATAGTAAGATTTGGAATTGGACGGAGAAAAGCCAAATCGAAAGCTCCATGATGGGTAGCTCCATCTTCGCCCACTAACCCTGCACGGTCGAGACAAAGCACTACAGGAAGATTTAATAAAGCTGCATCATGAATAATATTATCGTATGCACGCTGTATGAAAGAACTATAGATATTGCAAAAAGGAAGAAGTCCATCTTTAGCCATTCCTGCAGAGAATGTTACAGCATGCCCCTCGGCAATGCCCACATCAAAACAGCGTTCAGGGATCGCCTCCATAACAATATTCATAGAACATCCCGAAGGCATAGCTGGCGTAACACCCACTATTGCCTCGTTTTGGCGTGCAAGTTCTAATAAGGTTTTTCCAAAAACATCTTGATATTTAGGTGGTTGAATGCCAAAAGATGTTGGCACAAGGCGTTCTCCTGTAGCAGGATCAAACTTACCGGGTGCATGCCAAACAGTGGCACTTTTCTCAGCAGGCTCATACCCCTTACCCTTTATGGTACGAAGATGCAAAAGCTTTGGTCCTTTCATATTTTTTAATTGCTCAAGAATACGCACAAGTTCGGTTACATTGTTTCCATCAAAAGGGCCAAAGTAACGAATATTCATACCCTCAAAGATATTCTGTTGGCGTGCAAGAACCGATTTTAAGGAGTTGGTTAAGCGAATAATACCCTTCTTGCGTTCCTCTGTTAACAAGCCTTTCTTTTCAAACCATGTAGAAGCTCGATAACGAATTTTGTTATAAGTTTCGTTGGTATTAAGTCCTATGAGGTATTGCTCCATACCACCTACAGCACGATCGATCGACATTTCGTTATCATTGAGGATAATTAGCAAATCGTTAGGCTGGCTAGAAACATTGTTCAAGCCCTCATAAGCCAAGCCTCCGCTCATAGCTCCGTCGCCTATAATAGCCACAACATGGCGCTCTTTCTTCTGCAATTTAGCAGCAACAGCCATTCCCAATGCAGCCGAAATAGAATTGGAGGCATGCCCACACGCAAAAGTATCATATTCGCTTTCCTTAGGAGAGGGGAAAGGCATAAGTCCGTTCAATTTGCGGTTATTACAGAAAACATCACGACGCCCTGTAATAATCTTATGTCCGTATGCTTGATGACCAACATCCCAAACAATACGATCATCAGGAGTATTAAAGACATAGTGGCACGCTATAGTAATTTCTGTAGCACCCAAGCTAGAGGCAAGATGCCCGGGGTTTACAGCAACTTCTTCTATAATCTTATCTCGTAGTTCCTTACAAACTTCAGGAAGTTGCTCTACTGACATTTTCCTTAAATCAGAAGGATATTTTATTTGTTCTAAATGCTTATACTTATTTTCGCTTAACATTATCATAATGTAAAATGACTATGAATGCAAAGATACGCTAATTAGCTTAAAAAGCAAAGCGTTTTAAGGAGTAATTCATTAATAGCACAAGTGAGGGCATACTTATTAAGACACCTCCTCCCACCTTAAATATTTACCTTATATCTTGTTGCTATACGGTGATTACTCACCACTATGGTATTGAGCAAAATCTTGTATTAACCTATGGCACACATCATAAATCTTTCCTGCCACGCTATTAATATCAAATTTATAAAGATATGGGGCTGCATCCGTATCCCCAAGCTACCATAATAATAAGTAACCAATCAACACCTAGAAGAAAGAAAACGAGGGCAATGATAGTTCTGTTTGTTCTCTTTTATGGTGTGAAATATTTTAACATCCTAAAGAAGCGTTTTTGTTTGTTTTGTATATTGTAATAGTCTGATATTAAGGTGGTTATAAAAAGGTTATCTTTTGGGTGCTAAAAGATGATCTTTTGCTTGGTAAACGATGACCTATTGCCCTTTAAAAGGTTATGTTTTACGACGTAATAGGTCATAGATGGCGATGAGGTTATGAATAAAACTTACATTCTTGCTTATGGAAAGAGGCAAAAAAAAGTACTCTCCTTTGTGTTGGAGAGTACCTATACTATCAAGGTAAACGTTTACAGTTATAATATTTGCCTTACTTCTTGCATATTATTGATCATCTGGAGCTTCTCTATGATCATTATAACCTGCTTTCGGTTATGTACCTTTAGCTCTATTTTTCCATCAAAGATACCGTCATCGCTGGTGATAGTGAGTTTGTGGATATTGATATTGAGCTGGTCGGAAATAACATCTGAAACATCATGTAGCATACGCGGACGGTCGATACCACTAATCTCGATAGTAGCATCGAAGAAGAGCTGATCATGCATATCCCATTTCACATCTAATATGCGTGATCCATATCCCGCCTTTAATTTTGCTGCTACTGGGCATGCACGTTTGTGTATCTCAATATGGTTGTTATTGTCAATATATCCAAGGGCATCATCGCCCGGAATAGTGCGGCAGCAAGTAGGGAAGATGTATTGGTGGATGTTTGTTTCATTGATGTAGATAGGTTTCTTTTTATTGAAATCTTTCTGCACAACAATAAGCCCTTTGGAATTGCTATCCAAGCTTTCTGCGGTGTCTTGTTCTCTTTTTGCATCTGGATGCCAGAAAGGAACATACTTGCGCCAATTGCTCTTGAGCTTCTTTCCTTCTGATTTGTTTTTTCCTTCGAGTTCGTTAATATCGGCATCGCCTAGCACAAGCTTCTTCCTACCAATAGCTTCAAATAATTGGTTGTGCTTTTTATAGCTATGAAATTCGGTAAGTTTGTCAAGCACCGAAGTGGTAAGTTCAAAGCCATTTGCTTGCAACCATTCTTCTAGTATCGTTTCTCCTTGTTTTTGAATTTCACGTCCCTCGCGGCGCAGTAAGGCTTGTATCTTTCCCTTTGCCTTTGCTGTCGACACAATATTAGTCCATGACGGATCAATGCGTTGCGACATAGAAGTGAGGATTTCCACTTGATCGCCACTTTGTAGCTTGTGGCTTAGTGGTACGAGCTTGTGATTCACCTTAGCTCCTATACAATGGCTTCCAAGGAAGGTATGTATTTGGAAAGCAAAGTCGAGCGCAGTGCAGCCTGCTGGCATCGTCTTAATCTCTCCTTTTGGGGTGAAAACAAAGATTTCAGAGGCAAAAAGATTGAGTTTCACCACATCGAGGAAGTCCATAGCATCGGGTTGTGGGTCATCAAGAATTTCCTTAATCGTGCGGAGCCAATCGTTTAACTCTCCATCTTCTTCGGTAATTTCAGTGCCGTCTTTATAGGTCCAATGTGCTGCAAAACCTTGTTCGGCTATATCGTTCATACGCTCCGATCGGATTTGCACCTCTATCCATCTGCCTTGGTTCGACATCAGTGTAACGTGCAAAGCTTGGTACCCATTCGCCTTTGGATGGTTTACCCAGTCGCGTAAACGGTCGGGATGGCTCTTGTAAAGTTGGCTAATTGCTACGTATATTTGGAAGCAATTGTTAATTTCTTCTGCTTTGTTCTTTGGTGTATAGATGATGCGTACAGCTAGAATATCGTAGATTTCATCGAACGAAACATGCTTGCTCTGCATCTTGTTCCAAATGGAGTATGGGCTTTTTACACGTGCTTTTATTTCATATTCGAAGCCCATCTTATCAAGCTCAGCCTTAATAGGGGTAGTAAATTGTGAAAACAATTCATCGCGTTGCTCCTGTGTTGAGGCTATCTTCTCTTGTATAGAAGCGTACTCTTCGGGATGTTCGTAACGGAAGCTAAGATCCTCTAGCTCTGTTTTTATCTTGTTTAAGCCTAGTCGGTTAGCAAGTGGAGCATAAATATAGAGCGTCTCGCCAGCTATTTTATATTGTTTGTTAGCAGGTTGCGAGGCAAGTGTTCGCATATTGTGAAGACGGTCGCATATCTTAATAAGGATAACGCGAATGTCATCGCTCATAGTGATAAGAAGCTTTTTAAAGTTTTCGGTTTGAGCTGAAGCATGCTCACCGAAGATGCCGCCAGAGAGTTTTGTAAGTCCATCTACTATTTGGGCTATCTTCTTTCCAAACATGTTTTCGATGTCCTCAACGGTGTAATCGGTATCTTCTACCACATCATGGAGGAGGGCAGCACAGATACTTGTGGAGCCTAGCCCTATCTCTTCTGCAGCAATGCGAGCTACGGCAATGGGGTGGAGGATATACGGTTCACCTGAAAGACGGCGTACTCCCTTGTGTGCTTGGCGTGCAAAGTTGTAGGCTTTTGTGATAATATCTACCTTCTTACGGTGGCGTGAAGCGAGGTAAATATCTAGTAGTTCTTTGAAAGCATCGTCTACAAGTTTTGCTTCCAACTTATCTTTAGTGTCAATATTGGTATTCTCTGTATCCATAGTCTATAATGAGTGATAGAGGTTTAGGTAGTAAGTTTTATTTGTTTCTAGAATTTTAATGCACAGCTAACACCTATTGCCGACGATTTCATAGGATTGTTTGGGGTAACCCATGAGTTGTCATTGATTACGGCAGGAGCTATATGCAGGGATAAGTCGTCTGAAATATCAAAGTCGGATAGTGATGCATCTACATAAGCATCAATAACCGAAAGCGCATAAACACCTATGGTAACAAAAATACTTAGATCGCGCCAACGACGATATTTATCCTTTCTTTTCTTGAAAACTGTTTGATATTGTTTGATGTTGCTAGCATCTATCTTTGCCCCGAGATGTAAAAACTGGTCGTAGCTATGTGTGTTAGGATCGTCGTCCATGATGTCTTTATATGCTTGGGCATAGTCGTGATACATCTGGTTATTCCACGTTAAAGCATAGATACAGCCCACGAATCCTCCGTAGAAAATAGGCAGTTTCCAATATTTTCGGTTGTATATTTGTCCTGCACCAGGTAATACGAGTGCTAGCCATAATGCTCGTTTAGGATTGGGTTTCCACTTTGTCCAATCTCTGCCTTGCTTTGTAGTTTTGTCGTTAGTAGCAACTTGCTTTTGTAAGGCTTTGCTATCTTTTTCCAAAGCTTTACGACTTTGAAGATCATCGGGGGTAAATAAAGTGGAATCGATGGTCTCATATTGATTTGGCTCTATAATCTTTTCCACGTGTGTGGTTTCATCAGGATACAACACCTTTATGGTGTCTTTCTGCACTTGCGCATACATACTCGCCGAAAAGGTAAGAATGCTCATGAGTGTGAGAACTTTCTTCACCATTATTTGCTTTATTTTCTTGTTGATAGAAACCATCTTTTTAAATTTTCTCTCTATAATATCCTTTGTGGATAGTTGTTGCGCATCGGTAGCGATTAGTCCTTCTTTATCTTGTCCATTACAGCCATAAGATGCTCAAGTTCTTCCTCAGAAGCGAAAGGAATACTAATCTTTCCTTTGCCATTAGCATTGTAACTCATCTGCACTTTCGCATCGAAGAATGATGAAAGTCGTTGTTTTAAGATATTAAACTCTTCTGGAAGGCGCGACTTTTTAGCAATTTGCTTCTTTGCAGTTTGTAAGTCTTCCCCATTCTTTAGTTGTTGGCAAAGCTCTTCTACCTTGCGAACACTATATCCATTCTTCTGTATCTCACGGAAAAGCTTTAGTTGAAGCGAAGGCGAGTCGATAGAAAGTAAGGCGCGAGCATGCCCCATGTCGATCTCTTTTTTCTGTAAAGACATCTGCACTTGTGCTGGAAGCTTGAGCAAACGGAGATAGTTTGCAATAGCAGCACGACTTTTTCCTACACGCTCTGAGACACGTTCCTGTGTCATACCGCTCTTTTCAAGCAAATGTTCGTAGGCTAATGCTATTTCGATGGCGTTTAAGTCCTCGCGTTGAATGTTTTCAACGAGGGCTAGTTCCATTACGTTTTCGTCCTTGATGGTGCGAATATAAGCAGGGATTGTGGTAAGTCCTGCTATTTGAGAAGCTCGCCAACGACGCTCGCCAGCAATGATTTGGAACTTCTCCTCGGCTATTTGACGAAGGGTAATAGGCTGAACGAGTCCCAATTCCTTAATACTGTTTGCTAATTCTTGTAATGCAGTGGGATCAAATTCACGACGAGGCTGATTGGGATTAGCCTCTATTTGATCAATTGCTACTTCATTGATTGTTGAACTTCCTTGTGTGCTTACCGACTCGGTAGAGATGAGTGCGTCTAATCCTCTTCCCAAAGCATTGGTCTTGCCATTTCTGTTATATTTCTTATGAACCGCCATTTTTCTTTTATGTCGCTTTTCTTCGTTTACTTATTTTTCTCAATTATCTCTTTAGCCAAGGCTAGATGGTTCTTCGCTCCAGTAGAGTCGGCATCGTAAAGGATGACAGGTAAGCCATGGCTAGGACTCTCTGATAGTTTTACGTTACGCTGAATAACAGCTTTGAAAACCAACTCTTGGAAGTGTCGCTTTACTTCATCGTAAATCTGTCTAGCTAAGCGTAAGCGGCTATCATACATTGTTAGTAAGAAGCCTTCTATCTCTAGTTTCGGGTTGAGTTTGCTTTTGATAATCTTAATGGTATTCAGCAATTTGCTGATACCTTCCAAAGCGAAGTATTCGCATTGCACAGGAATGACGACAGCGTCGGCTGCTGTAAGTGCGTTTACGGTGATCAATCCGAGCGAAGGACTACAATCTATCAATATAAAATCGTATTCATTGCGAATGGGAGCTAATAGTTGGCTCACTACACGCTCTCTGCCTTCAAGTTTTAGCATTTCTATTTCTGCTCCCACAAGGTCGATATGGCTAGGCACGATATCCAAACCTTCAATGTCGGTAGTGTAGATAGCATCGCGAATATCGGCATGATTGATAATACATTCGTATAGGGAACAGTCCACTTCCTTTATATCCACGCCCAAGCCGCTTGAGGCATTGGCTTGTGGATCGGCATCAATGACCAACACTGTCTTTTCTAGTGTGGCTAAAGATGCAGCCAAATTAATAGTTGTCGTAGTCTTTCCTACGCCACCTTTTTGGTTTGCTAGTGCTATAATTTTTCCCATTTTTATCCTTTTCGTATAAGTGTATTTAGGCTACAAAGATACATAAAAAGGGTGAATGAAAACGTATTATAAAGCTTTTTTCGTACATTTGCAGGCAAATCAAAGCGAAAATTATGAAAATTAAGAAACCATTAATTCTTATATCTAACGACGATGGTTACCGCTCTAATGGTATTTGCACATTAGCTTCTTTTTTAACCGATTTTGCAGAGGTGGTGATTTGTGCGCCAGAAGATGGTCGATCAGGCTTTTCATGTGCCTTTACTGCTTCTGCTCCAGTGCGTTTAAAGCAGCATCATAATATCCCCGATTGTGAGGTATGGGCATGCTCTGGTACCCCTGTCGACTGTGTGAAGATAGCTCTTTCTGTTGTGCTAAAAGGTAGAAAGCCTGATCTTATTCTTGGTGGAATTAATCATGGTGATAACTCTTCTGTGAATAATCATTACAGTGGCACGATGGGTATTGCCCGCGAAGGTTGTATGAAGTATATACCTTCTATTGCTTTCTCTAGTTGCGATTATAATGTAAATGCTGATCTTACTCCATTACGCGATAACGTTCGCTTCATCGTTAAGCATGTGTTAGCAAATGGACTGCCAAAGGGTATTTGCCTAAATGTTAACTTCCCAAAAGCCCATATCTTCAAAGGAATTAAACTTTGTCGCATGGGGCAGGGGAGTTGGGTAAACGAGATAGACGAACGTCAGCACCCTCATGGCTATAACTATTATTGGGTGGCGGGTGAATATCGCAACGATGAACCACTAGCAACCGATAATGATCAATGGGCTTTGCACCATAATTATGTTGCTGTAACACCTGTCAATCTTGATGTTACAGGGTATGAGGCGATGGAGCAACTCTCTATGCTTAATGGGTGATACACTCCTAGTAAATGTCAACTTTCAATTCTTATCTCTCTCAACTCTCAACTCTCAACTCAAATGAAGTATTATCTCATTGTAGGCGAAGCTTCTGGTGATCTACATGCTTCGCGCCTTATGCGCTCTTTGCAAGAGAAAGACCCTATGGCTGAGTTTCGTTTCATAGGTGGCGATATGATGAAGCAAGTGGGTGGATCGTGCTTAAAACATTATAAGCACTTGGCTTACATGGGGTTTGTGCCTGTTTTACTACATCTTCCTACGATCTTTAGAATGATGAGAGTATGCAAGGAAGATATTGTGCAGTGGAAGCCCGACTGCTTGATCCTCGTCGATTATCCAGGCTTCAATCTTAATATTGCAAAGTATATCCACAAGCATACGAAGATACCTGTTTATTATTATATTTCACCAAAGATATGGGCTTGGAAGGAATGGCGCATCAAAGCCATTAAGCGCGATGTCAATGAGATGTTTTCTATCTTGCCCTTCGAGGTGCCTTTTTATGAGAAGAAGCATCAGTATCCCATTCATTACGTGGGCAATCCTACTGTAGAAGAAGTGGAAAACTTTAGGCGATTTTATAGTGCCAGTAAAGAAGAGTTTTGCGAGCAGAATGGTCTTTCTACGAAACCTATCTTGGCTTTATTAGCAGGGAGCAGAAAACAAGAGATTAAAGACAATTTACCTGCTATGATAGAGGCGGCTCGCCATTTTGAGGACTACCAAATGGTGGTGGCTGGCGCACCGTCTATTGATGAGGCTTTTTATGCTGAATATATCAAAAATGAGAATGTGAAAGTGGTGAGGAAGCAAACTTACGAACTGCTTACGCATGCCACAGTGGCACTCGTTACAAGTGGAACGGCAACGCTAGAAACGGCACTTTTCAATGTTCCACAGGTAGTTTGTTATAAAACACCATTGCCCAAGCTCATTCGTTTTGCCTTTAATCATATCCTAAAGGTGAAGTATATATCTTTGGTAAATCTTATTGCCAATAAAGAAGTAGTGCAAGAACTCTTTGCTGAGCGTTTTCGGGTGTATAATATTGCCAACGAACTTTATCGCCTTTTACCTTCTCAGTCTGGGCGTGAACGCATGTTGGCAGAGTATGAGGTGATGCGCCAACAGCTAGGTAATGAGGTGGCACCCGAGAATGCTGCTGGCATTATCGTGCAAATATTGAAAAGGCATCCGTCTGTTTAGTGTAATAAGCAAACTCGCTTTTTTTACAGAAATAATGCAAGTTTACATACGAAAAGTTTTATGATTTAATCTCTGAACGGATAATTTTGCGATATGCAGCCTTTTCCCTATATTTGCATAACCAAAATAAAAACATAGATACGAAGGACGATCATGATAGATAAACAGACGGTAGACAAGATCATTGATGCAACGAATATCGTTGATGTGGTGAGCGATTTTATCTCTCTGCGTAAGGCAGGCACGAGCTATAAAGGCTTATGCCCTTTTCATGATGACTCCACTCCTTCGTTCTCTGTAAGCCCTATAAAAGGTGTCTATAAATGTTTCTCATGTGGTGCGGCTGGTAATGCCGTAAAATTTGTGATGCAATATGAGCAAATGACCTATTGGGAAGCCTTGAAATGGCTGGGTAAGAAGTATAATATAGAAGTTAAAGAACGCGAAATGACGAGCGAAGAGAAGTTGCAAGCCAGCGAACGCGAGTCGATGCTCATTGTGAACGAATGGGCTAGCAATTACTTTCAGAATATTCTTGCCACCAATCCCGACGGTAGAGCTATTGGTCTGCAATACTTTCGTAGTCGTGGTTTTCGCGATGACATCATTAAGAAGTTTCAGCTAGGCTTTTGTCTTTCGCCTCGCGATAGCTTTGCAAAAGCAGCACTAGAAGCGGGCTATAAGAAGGAATTTTTATTGAAAACGGGCTTGTGTTTTGAGCGACAAACAGGCGAATTGGTAGATAGATTTAATGGGCGTGTGATGTTTCCGTGGATTAGCGTAAGTGGTAAAGTAACGGCTTTTGGTGGTAGATTGCTCGACTCACGCACTAAGGGTGTTATGCAGAAGTATGTCAACTCCCCCGACAGCGAGATCTATCATAAGGAACGCGAACTATACGGTATCTTCCAAGCTAAGAAAGCCATTGCAAAGCATGATCTTGTTTACATGGTGGAAGGCTATACTGATGTTATTTCTATGCACCAATGTGGCATTGAAAACGTGGTGGCAAACAGCGGAACAGCACTCTCGGTTTATCAAATTCGTTTGCTTCATCGCTTCACCTCCAACATCGTTTTGCTTTATGATGGTGATGCCGCTGGTCAGCATGCCGCCCTTCGAGGTACAGATATGTTATTATCGGAAGGTATGAATGTAAAGGTCTTGCTCCTTCCTGATGGTAAAGATCCTGACGAATTTGCTAAAATGTATAGTGCGGAGGATCTTGTGAAGTATATCGAAGATAACCAAACCGACTTTATCGTATTCAAGATTAACCTTTTACTCAAAGGTGTTACCGACCCTATCAAGCGCTCGGAAGCCATCAATTCAATAGTAGAAAGTATCTCTGTGATTAAAGATCCCATTCTCCGTGATACTTATTTACATGAATGTATGGCACGCACAGGGATGGCAGAACAAACGCTTATAGCCCAAATGAACCGCTTTATATATAATGGTAGAGAGCGTGAGAAAAGAGAAGCGGAGAACCAGCGAACACGAGAAAACCACCTCCATAATGCTGATACAAATCTTGCAAGTGTTGAAAATCCAAATAATAGTAATGAAAGCGCAACGAAAAATCCTACAATTAACAGCAATTCTCAATTCTCAATTCTCAATTCTCAATTCTCCAATGTTGAAACTTGGCTCATTCAAGCTATTATTCGTTATGGCGAACGTGTGATATTGAAGAATGTAAAAGATGAAGTTTCGGGAAAGCTCCTCAATCTGAACGTGGCACAGTATATAGCCTACGACTTGGGATTGGATAACCTTTCATTCACTCACCCACTTTATAATCAGATCCTTTCTGAAGCTGTAGAACACTCAACTGATGAGGATTTTGTGGCTGAAAACTATTTCATACACCACCGAGACCTTCATATTTCGGAGGTTGCTACAGCGCTAAGTATTGATAAATTCCAACTCTCCGAGAGCTTACAACTAAGACAAGATGAGGCTTATCTCTTTGAGAATGTGAAGCATCTCATACTCGACTTCCGTCTTAATTATGTAGAAAAACGTCTCAAGGAATTGAAAGAACAGATAAAACAGGCTGTCAGCAACGAAGGGAAGATAAAAGCATTGGTAGAACTTCAAAAGATGCAGCAACTTAGAAATATTTTAGCCCAGAAGTTAGGTAATGACATTATAATTTAGGAAAAGAAACAAGATGGAATATGCTCACTGGATATTCATAGTCATTTACTCAGTGATAGCCCTTGCAGCTATCATTCGCGTACTGATGGAGCATCGCCAACCAGCTATTACAATGGCATGGGTGATGGTGTTAGGATTTCTTCCTGTAGTGGGTATTATTCTTTTCTTCTTCTTTGGGCAAAAGACACGTAAAGAGCGAAAGATATGGCAACACACCCTTAACCAACTCACGAAGCGATCAATGTTGGAGTTTGTGGAGCAGAAAAATCTTTTTATCGACGAGAAATATCATACGCTCATTCATCTTTTTATGAACCAAAGTCTTTCGCTTCCGTTCAAGAATAACGAAGTGGAAATTTACACTCACGGTTCCGACTTTTTCCTTGCTATGCTTCGGGAAATAGGTAAAGCGAAAGAACACATTCATATAGATTCGTTTATTTTTAGAGATGATGCATTGGGGTACCTTATTGCTGATGCACTGATAGATAAGGCTCAAGAGGGGGTTGAAGTGCGTATAGTGTATGATGATGTAGGGTCTTGGCGAACGAAAAATAAGTTTTTTACGCGTATGAAGAGAGCTGGTATTGAGGTTTATCCCTTTATGCCAGTGCGTTACCCTTTACTTACTAGTCGTGTTAACTATCGTAACCATCGCAAGATATATGTTTTTGATGGTAAGGTGGGCTTCATTGGAGGTATGAACATAGCCCATCGCTATATAAAAGGTACTAAAAAACAAGCATGGCGCGATACCCAAGTGCGTATTGAGGGTACAGCAGTATATGGTTTACAAAGGGCATTCTTTGTCGATTGGTTCTTTGTTTGCCACACATTGATGACCGATCACAAATATTATCCACCCATACAAATCAATGAAAACGATACCCTTGTACAGATTGTTACAAGCAATCCTACCAGCCAATGGCCAGAAATGGAGCAAGGATATGTGCGCATTTTGCTTGATGCAAAGAAGTATGTTTATATGGAAACCCCTTATTTTCTCCCCACAGAACCTATTCTTTTTGCTATGCGGACAGCTGCTGTGTCAGGCGTTGATGTGCGTTTGATGATACCATTCGATACCGATACGAAAGTGGTGGAATGGGCTTCACGCTCGTATGTACTAGACACGGTGAAAGCTGGAGTCAAAGTATTCTTTTACAAAGCAGGCTTCAACCACTCCAAACTCCTTGTTACCGATGACTGTTTAGCCACTATTGGTTCTACGAATATTGATTTCCGAAGCTTTGAAAATAATTTCGAGTCGAACGCATTCTTCTATAACGAAGCCATTGCTAAGCAAGTAAAAGATATATTTTTACACGATCAAGATCAAAGTTCAAGCATTGACGATCTTCTCAATCACTTTCGATTACCATTTTTTCAAAGGTTATGGGAGTCGGTAGTGAGGCTATTAAGCCCACTAATGTAATTGATAATTTCTTGCTTTTCTAAATTATATTCCCTACTTTTGCATAAAAAATAAGCCTATGACAAGCGATAGTATAGTTATCATTCCTACTTATAACGAGAAAGAAAATATTGAGAAGATCATCAGAGCCGTACTTGGATTGGAGAAATCCTTCAATGTGTTGGTTATTGATGATGGTAGTCCTGATGGTACGGCACAGATTGTTCATCGCTTGATGACTGATGAGTTTGCTTCACGTCTCTTTATCATTGAGCGTTCAGGAAAGCTTGGCTTAGGCACTGCCTATATCACTGGCTTTAAGTGGGCGATAGAGAAAGGTTATGAATATATCTTCGAAATGGATGCCGACTTTAGTCATGACCCTAATGACTTGCCACGTCTCTATGAGGCAACGAGCAAGGAAGGCTATGATGTAGCAGTAGGATCGCGCTATGTTAGTGGTGTAAACGTGGTAAATTGGCCCATCGGGCGTGTACTGATGAGCTATTTTGCGAGCAAATATGTACAGATTGTTACAGGCTTTCATGTCCACGATACTACTGCTGGCTTCGTTTGCTATCGTCGTAAGGTGTTAGAAACTATTCCTTTAGATAAAATCCGTTTCAAGGGATATGCTTTTCAAATAGAGATGAAATACACAGCTCATCGCATCGGATTTAAGATAAAAGAAGTACCCGTTATCTTCGTTAATCGTCGTGAAGGCACAAGTAAGATGAGTGGAGGAATATTCTCTGAAGCCTTCTTCGGTGTGATGCGCTTGCGTTTCGATGGTTGGTTTAGAAAATATCCAAAGATCTTTTAGAGATAAAGGAGCTAAGCACTTATTGCTTTACATTGCCTAGCTAGAAGTTAAAATCAGATATTTTTAACGCTTAACATAGAAAGTAGGGTAATGGCTTTATACGCTAACGAACGAAAGTGAGTGATTACTCTTGTAAGAACAATGACAATAAACGAGACAACCCATATTTTTTCCACACTTCCACAAGTAAAGGCTTTACTAAAATTATTAGAAGATGGAAAATCAAAAAATATCTTTCTACAAGGCTTAACAGCATCGGCTACACCGATGCTCTTTGCCGCATTGGCATATAAACAAGCACATTCTTTCCTCTTTGTTATGAACGATAACGACGAGGCAGGTTATTTCTATAACGACCTAAAGACAATGCTTGCCCCCGAAGACGATGCCGAACCACTTGCCGATGTGCTTTTCTTTCCCTCATCTTACCGCCGTGCTATCAAGTATGGACAATGCGATGCGGGCAATGAAATATTACGAACAGAGGTGCTTACAAAGCTAGCAGCTATCCGCACTAATCTTGAGAAAGGAAAACCACTCACACCTCTTTTCATAGTTTCCGAACCCTCTGCTATTGCCGAACTCGTGGTATCTCAACGTCAATTAGACGAGCGACGCCTTACGCTGACCGTCGATCAGCATATCAATATTGTAGAAGTGGGCAAAAAACTCCGTGAATTTGGTTTTTCAGAAACCGATTATGTCTATGAACCGGGGCAATTTGCTATTCGTGGAAGTATCATTGATGTGTATTCCTTCTCTAGTGAGATGCCCTATCGTATCGACTTTTTTGGTGATGACATAGATACCATTCGCACCTTTGAGGTGGAGACACAGCTATCGGTAGATAAAAAAAAATTGGTGGATATTGTACCAGAACTTGCCACATTAACTGAAGAAAAGGTATCGTTTCTTCAGTTTTTACCCCAAGATACCACGCTTGTTTTTAAAGATTTCCTCTTCGTTCGTGATGCCATCGATCAAATTTACAAAGAAGGTTTCACACAACAAGTACTTACAGAGCAGCTCGAAGGTAAAACCGAAGTAGAACAATACGAGATACAACAACGCTATATGCGAGAGTCGCAACTCATTGCTACAGGTGCTTTTATGACAGATGCACTCAATTTCCCGCGCATAGAATTTGGAGCATCTCGCACCACAGAAGCTATGATCAGTGCTGATAAGCGACAACGCTCTACGATAGTTTTTCACACTACCCCTCAACCGCTTTTTCACAAGAATTTCGACTTACTTATTACTTCCTTAAAGGATTATCTCCTAAAGGGGTACAAACTCTATATATTTGCCGATAGTGAAAAGCAAACAGTTCGTCTAAAAGATATATTCGATAGCAAAGCAGAGGAAGAAGCAGAACTTACCGTTTCGGCTAACAACGAAAATCTTTCGGTGGCTAGCCATATCATATTTACGCCTGTTAACCACACGCTTCATGAAGGTTTTGTGGACGAAAATAAGAAAGTTTGTTTCTTTACTGATCACCAAATATTCGATCGTTTCCACAAATACAACCTAAAATCGGACAAGGCGCGAAAGGGGAAAATGGCGCTAACTATGAAAGAATTACAGGAAATGGAGCCTGGCGACTTCCTCGTTCACGTAGATTTTGGTATCGGAAAGTTTGCAGGTCTCGTGCGTGTTCCTATGCAGAATTCATACCAAGAAATGATCCGCCTTATATATCAAAATAATGTGATCGTTGATGTTTCTATCCATTCTCTTTACAAGATAAGCAAATATCGACGTGCCGACACAGGCGAGCCGCCTCGCCTTTCCGTGCTTGGCTCTGGTGCATGGGATCGACTTAAAGAGAAAGCTAAAAAACGCATTAAGGATATTGCCCGCGACTTAATAAAGCTCTATGCTAAGCGTCGTCATGAGAAAGGATTTGCTTTCTCGCCCGACTCGTTTATGCAGCACGAGCTAGAGGCTTCGTTCCTTTATGAGGACACACCCGACCAGCTCAAGGCAACACAGGACTTAAAGCAAGACATGGAGAGCGCACGACCTATGGATCGCCTTGTATGTGGCGATGTGGGCTTTGGTAAAACGGAAGTTGCTATACGTGCAGCCTTCAAAGCGGCTGTCGATAATAAACAGGTGGCAGTACTCGTTCCTACCACCGTTTTGGCTTTCCAGCACTACAAGTCTTTCCAAAGTCGATTGAAAGACATGCCAGTGAGGGTGGACTATCTTTCGCGTGCCCGATCTACGAAACAAACAAAACAGATATTGGAGGATCTTGCCGAGGGTAAAATAAATATCCTAGTGGGTACGCACAAGTTGCTTGGAAAGTCGGTGAAATGGCAAGATTTGGGCTTATTAATCATTGACGAGGAGCAGAAATTTGGCGTGTCAACGAAAGAGAAATTAAGACAAATAAAAACCAATGTAGACACGCTAACCATGTCGGCAACCCCTATTCCGCGCACTTTGCAATTCTCTTTAATGGGAGCGCGCGACATGAGTATTATGCGAACACCTCCTCCTAACCGCTATCCTATACAGACCGAAATAGTAGATTTTAGTCATGAAATTATCGCAGATGCCATTAATTTTGAGATGAGTCGCAACGGTCAGGTGTTCTTTGTAAACGATCGTATAGGCAATTTGCAAGACCTAGCCGCAATGATCCGCAAGTATGTACCCGATTGTCGGGTAGCAATAGGGCATGGACAAATGAAGCCCGAAGAACTAGAAGAAATCCTCCTAGGTTTTATGAATTATGATTACGATGTACTTCTCTCTACCACCATCGTAGAAAATGGTATTGACATCTCAAATGCTAACACCATTATCATCAATGATGCCCATCGTTTTGGCTTGAGCGACTTGCATCAAATGCGTGGTCGTGTGGGCAGATCGAATAAGAAAGCTTTTTGCTATCTAGTAGCACCACCGCTTGCTTCGCTCACCACCGAAGCACGCCGCCGACTAGAAGCCTTGGAAACCTTCTCCGATCTAGGGAGTGGTTTCAGCCTTGCTATGCAAGATCTTGATATTCGTGGAGCAGGCAACTTGTTAGGATCAGAGCAGAGTGGGTTTATGGAAGATCTAGGTTATGAGACTTATCAGAAGATCCTTTCGCAAGCTGTTTCTGAACTAAAAAACGACGAGTTTCAAGATCTTTATGCCGAACAAGCCGAAGAAGGAGTGGTACTTTCAGGCGATGACTTTGTAGATGATTGTGCTATTGATAGCGATCTTGAGATGTATTTCCCCGATGATTATGTGCCGGGCTCATCAGAGCGTATGTTACTTTATCGAGAGCTAGATAGTATTGAAGAAGTGGACGATCTTGATAAGTACCGCAAACGCTTAGAGGATCGCTTCGGACCAGTGCCACAACAAGGCGAAGAACTCATGCACGTAGTGGCACTCCGCCGCATTGGTAAACGTTTAGGATGTGAGAAAATTATGCTTAAACAGGGTAATATGTACCTACAATTTGTGTCAAATCCTAAGAGTTATTATTACCAAAGCGAGACGTTCAACAAAATGCTCAATTACATTGGAAATAATCCTCGGCGTTGCAATCTTAAAGAGAAAAAAGGTAAACGACAGATGATTATTAGCCATGTAAAATCGAGTATTGATGCCATAGCCATCCTTCGAGAGATAGAAGGTTAATCATAAGTGTTCACTATAAGAAGCTTTTTATTTGTATAAATATTTCACAACACTATAAGCTTGTTTTTCTGAAATATGATATTTGTAACAGTAAGAAAATCAGTAGCTTATAATGTTATAAATAAAAGGTCATCTTTTCCATAGCAAAAGATGACCTTTTGTCGTGTAAAAGGTAACCTTTTGCAAGGTAAAACATAACCTATTACGTTGTAAAAGGTTATGTTTTAGCTTTATGTTAATTATTTTTACTTTGAAAAATGATAGGAAACCTATTTTTGGATAAGCGAAAAATTAGAATGAATGAAGTATATCAGTAATAGTATTCTATCTATCTTTTGATATTATTCTTCTTCTGTTACTTGCTCTTGAGGCCAATTTACCAAATATAAATGTTTGGTGGCACGAGTGAAAGCAGTGTAGAGCCAATGGTAATAGTCGGGCGTGAGCATATCTTTTGTCATATATCCTTGATCAATAAATACATTTTCCCATTGTCCACCTTGTGCCTTATGACAGGTGATGGCATAACCAAACTTTACTTGAAGGGCATTGAAGTAAGCATCTTCACGCAGATGTTTCATGCGATCGGCTTTGAGCGGAATGTCGGCATAGTCTGCCATTACATTATTAAATAATAGTTCGCTCTGCTCTCGTGTGAGGTTGGGTGTTTCGCTCGTAAGTACATCTAAGATAATGGTGGTTTCTAGTTCATAGTTATCGAAGTCGGGGAAGCGCAAAATAACATCGGCAAAACGGAAACCAAACAATTCTCGAGTGTTACGCACGCGGCGTACCTCTGCACGATCGCCATTGGCAATAAAGTTTAATTTTCTAGTCTTGCCACTTTCTTCTTGCGCTCTTTTATTACTTTGGTTGAGATATTTATTGCGCACGATCATGAGTTGATCGCCTGTGGTAAGTTCTTCCTCACGATCAAGAATCATGTTGCGCACACCTTGATTAAAGATGTTGGCACGTTTATTCGATCGGGTGATGATAATGGTTTCGTCTAGTCCTTGTTGGGAATAAGACGATCCTAGCGTATCAATGAGTTCATCGCCCGGCACTATGGTAATATCGGCAAAGTGGGCAAGGCTAATCTTTGGCAATTCGCTTCCCATATTATTGTAAAGCATTTCTCGAATAGTGTTAGCATTATAGAGGATGCCAGACTCGAGGCTTTGTCGGAGAACTTCCAAAATATCCACATCAAAAACCTTCAGCCCCATACTTTCTAGTACATCATTGCGCAAAGCAGCACTCTCTTGCTCACCTACAGGAGGAAGCTGCGCATTATCCCCGATAAGGATCAAGCGGCAATTATTACCATTGTAAACATAGCGGATAAGGTCTTGTAGTAGGCTTCCACTACCGAAAGAACTATTACCCACAGCATAATTGATCATAGAGGCTTCGTCCACGAGGAAGAAACGATCTCGGTAGAGGTTGTTATTAAGATTAAACTCGCCATCGGTTCCCACAAAGGCACGTTCACGATAAATGAAGCGGTGGATCGTAGAGGCAGGACTCTCTGCGTAAGCCGATAGCACTTTGGCAGCTCTACCTGTGGGTGCAAGGAGTGTGATGTTGTACCTCATTTGGCGCAACGTTTTCACAATGACCGATGCTAAGAAGGTTTTACCTGTACCAGCGCTACCACGTATTACCATAACCGATTGCTCTTCTTGGGAGAAAGCAAAATGGGAAAAAGTATTCAGGGCGTGATCTTGATCGGTGGTGGGAGGAAAGGGAAAATTGCTCTTTAGGTGGTAAAGAAATTCGTCTTTCAGCATAGCTCTTGGGGCTTTAAAATTGCGAGAAGTTGGCTTCTTCCTCTACTTTATTTTCTATATTGTCAGGCAATTCAGGAAAGAAATCAATGCCCGTGATACGTTCCACTTGGTCGATCGTATTCACAAACTCTGTTTTTTTATGTCCTTTTTCAACAGTATTCTTTACCACCCACCCAATGGCACGTGGTGTATCCTCCATACAAAGCACCACTTTGAAGAAAGCTATGGGTACTATTACTTTGTGTTTACCTATGGTACGATGTTGCCCACGTGTAAAGATAGGACCTGAAACAATGTATATTTTGCCATACTCGCGTGCCCAATTGCGGCATTGATTTTCAAGACTATTCCACAAACCACTATTGAGCGTGTGGAGCTGTGGACAGATATTTGTCATTAAGAAACATTGTTCCATAGCAGTTTCACTCCATTTGTTATCAGCGGCTGGACACATGTGTCCTCGGTCGAAGCCCGATTGCATATAGTCGTAGGTATCTACAGGGTTATCTACCTCATTGTCGGGTTGGAACTTTACCCCATTACGTTTTACAGGACCAGTGGTATGCTCTCGTGATAGTTGCCATGCCACCCAATTGGGTTGTTTTGTAGTAGGGTTGTAAGAAGCTGTATACCCTTCTCGCTTTAGAATAATAGCAGGCGTGCCTTGAGCATCTTTGGGAAGATAATTGAAGTCGTCAGAATGTTGCTGCTCATAGTCATTATAGGCAATAGGCGCATCAGTTTCTTCCTTATTATCTGTATATTCGCTCTGTAAAATAGGCTTTGTAAGACTTCGTCTATCCTTGCCCGCATTGCAAGCACAGAACGATAGGAAGAGAATAGAGAGGACGAGTAGTTTAGGAAGCTTCATCTTCTTATAATGTTTTAGATGAGTGCCTCTATTAAGTGTATAATGGTCGGGGTGAGAAGAGCAGTAAAAATGCCATTCAATGTGATACCAAGGCTAGCAAAAGCACCATATTTTGTGCCATATCCCATAGCGGTGGAAGCACCAACGGCATGGGAAGCCGTTCCCATAGATAAGCCTTGTGCTATCGGACTGCTAATTCTGCCCACTGCAAGAGTTTTAAATCCAATCAATGCACCAAGTATTCCTGTTACCACAACGACTGCTGCAGTTAGCGATGGGATACCACCTACGCTCTGAGTAACCTCCATAGCTATAGGGGTAGTAACCGACTTACTAGCTAAAGAAAGAATAATAGCTTCGGGAGCACCTAGCACTTTTGCCACCACAACGGCACTAACTATACCAACAAGGCAGCCAACGAGTTGGGACATTACGATAGGAAACCATAGCTTCTTAATAGCATCGAGTTGAAGGTATAGTGGAACACCGAGGGCTACAACGGCTGGTTTCAACCAAAAGTCGATAAGTTCGGAGTTGTGTTTATATACGGCAAAGGGAACTTGGGTAACCTTTAAATAAATGATAAGCGAAATAATAGAGATCAAAATGGGGTTGAGCAATAGCCAGCCCATACGTGCTTGTATGTATCTGCATAAGAAATAAATGCCGAAGGTAAGGGCAAGTATGACATATTGATTAGCAAAAATTTCTATCATAGTTCTTTTCTATAACTGGTTTTAATAATCAATTTCTTCGTTAGACATCTCCTCTGTTTGTGTTGTAGAAGCTTGTTCTTTAAGATGTTGAGGCTTGTCGGGGTGATGCCGATTAGCATAAAACGCCTCGTCATCTAAATGGCGACGGAGCAAATCCATTCCACCAATCTTACGTTCACACTTGATAACAAACTGGTGCATGTGTCCTGTAACGATCAAAACCAAAATGGTACTCACGAGTGTAGCAACGGTGATGGGAAGCCATTGTGCTTTGATAATATCAAGATAGAGCATAATAGCTACACCAGGCGGCACGAAAAAGAATCCAAGATTTGCAATTAAAAACTTCGACATGCGTTCAATCCAATTGAGCTTAACCCATCCTAGCTTTAGAAAAAGGGTAAGCAATAGCATACCGATAATACTAGAAGGCAACTTCACGCCTGTTGCCCAAACAATAAATTCTCCAAGTCCTAAGCACCCGAAGATAATAAAAAAAGCTCTTGCCATGCAATTATTTTTGTATTCTTACAGACAAAGTTACGGCTAATAATTGAATTATATTAATTGGCAAACTAGAAATTGGTGAGAAAGAGCGGTTTAATGATATTTGTCAATCGTAATAAATTGTAATCAAAAAAAATATTGTAAGTTTGCAAATTGCTAAATGTAATAACTTTAAGATGGGAGCAGATAATAATGTGGTAGATATGCGTCTTCGACTGACAATTCGTGTTAGTCAGAACGATTTAAGCTTCTCTGTGGGTTCGGCAACGGAGAATGCCCAAATCGTTTATGAACCTTATAATACGAATAAGGGCATTTCGATAGCTGCCAATCTGAGAAAAGCCTTTGCGGTATCGGAGTTGTTACAGAGCGGATACAAACGAACACTGATATTGGTGGATACCCCTGTTATGCTTATTCCTACCGAGGAGTTTCAAGAAAATGAAGCTAAGGTGCTTTACAAATCGTCATTTACACTAAAAGGTAATGAAGAAGTGGTTACAACTGTGTTGCCCGATTTGAATGCGGTGGCAGTGATGACGATTAGTAAAGACTTGAAGTTAGTAATAGATGATCATTTTAAAGAGGTGCGCATAGAACCATTGATGCAACCAGTTTGGGTGCATTTGCATCAACGTTCGTATCAAAACCCAAGACGAAAACTCTTTGCTTATTTCCATGAACATACTATGGAAGTGGTAAGTTTTCAGCAAAACCGATTTAAATATAATAATGCCTTCGATGCCACCTATGCTCAAGATGCGCTATATTATCTTCTCTTTGTGTGGAGAGAGCTAGGTATGAATGTTGAGAAAGATGAGTTACATCTTGTGGGAAAAGCTGTAGAGCAAGAATGGTTAGAGGGGGAATTAAAGAAATTTCTACACAGAATATATGTAGAAATACCAGAGAAGGAATTTAGAAATGGGGAGGTAGCACTTCATAAAAATATTCCTTACGACTTGAAAGCTTTATATTTAAGCAAAGTGTAACACTTTAATAGAAATTAGATGCGAGTTATTACAGGATTGTATAAGGGCAGACACTTCGATGTTCCACGCTCTTTCAAAGCACGTCCAACGACCGATTTTGCGAAAGAAAATATCTTTAACGTGGTGAATGGGTATATAGATCTGGAAGATACTATGGCTCTTGACCTTTTTGCAGGTACTGGAAGTATTTCTTTGGAGTTACTTTCACGTGGTTGCGCAGAGGTTGTTTCGGTGGAAATGGATCGTGATCATGCGCGCTTTATAGCACAATGTATCGAGAAAATAAAGGCTGAGAATGATATTTTGATACGTGGAGATGTGTTTCGCTTTATTAAAAAATGTAAGCGAAAGTTCGACTTTATTTTTGCCGATCCTCCTTATGCGTTGAAAGAACTTGGTACTATTCCTGATCTTATTCTATCAAATGATCTGCTGAAAGAAGGTGGTTTGCTAGTGTTTGAGCATGGTAAACAAAACGATTTCTCACAGCATCCACGCTTTGTAGAGCATAGAAGCTATGGAAGTGTAAACTTTTCGTTGTTTAGATAATAAAAAAATATGAGGTGAAAATGGGAAATTTATAGTGCTATATTTTTTTTCTTTTGTACATTATAAGTTTCCTATTTTCACCCCATAATATTCGATTAAACAAGTCCCTCTAGTTTTCTTTTCAGCTCTTTCAGTTGGTCTCGAACAGAAGTAAGTGTTTCCATAATCTGCTGACTCTTTTCCGCTCCTGTCCTATTCTCATTCAAGAACTTGCGAGCGGCTGCTATTTTGAAACCACGCACTTTCACGAGGTTGTAGATAACCTTTATTTGATCAATATCTTTTTCTGTGTATTGGCGAACTCGATTACCTGTTGTTTTAGGGCGAAGATGTGGAAATTCTGTTTCCCAATAGCGCAATAGGCTTTCGGAAACATTAAGTTGTTGAGCCACTTCTTTGATGGAATAATATAGTTTGCGTGAGTTCTCTGCCATGTCAGAATGTTATTTTGTCAAGAATATTCTAAGTTAGGTTATCGAATATAATAAAAACTAGCCTGTAGAAAGGGGGATAAGTTTTTGTGTATTCGACTTCTTATTTGTTTGCAAAAATACTGAAAAGTCAGTATCTTTGCAATACTTTTGATTGAAAATATAGATTTAAAACATAAAATAAGATGATGACAGCTAATGAAATCCGCGACTCGTATAAAAAGTTCTTTGAGTCGAAAGGACATGTTATCGTACCATCTGCGCCGATGGTAATTAAGGACGACCCTACACTGATGTTTACCAATGCGGGTATGAATCAGTGGAAAGACATTATTCTTGGTACAAAAGATCCAGAGCCTCGTCGCCGTACTGACTCGCAGAAGTGTCTTCGTGTTAGTGGTAAGCATAACGACTTAGAGGAAGTTGGGCATGATACATACCACCATACTATGTTTGAAATGCTCGGCAATTGGAGCTTTGGCGACTATTTTAAAGAAGGGGCAATTGATTATGCGTGGGAGTATTTGGTAGATGTTCTCCACCTTGATCCTAAAGACCTTTATGTTACAGTGTTTGAAGGAAGTCCTGAAGAGAACATTCCTCGTGATGATGAAGCTGCTCAATATTGGCTAAAGCACTTGCCAGCCGATCATATTATCGATGGTAACAAGCACGATAATTTTTGGGAAATGGGTGATATTGGACCTTGCGGACCATGTACAGAAATCCATATCGACTCTCGTCCTGAGAGCGAGCGTAACGGTATTCCCGGGCGTGAGTTGGTGAATAAAGACGATCCACAGGTAATTGAGATATGGAATAACGTATTTATGCAGTTCAATCGTAAAGCTGATGGTTCATTGGAACCACTTGCTATGAACGTAATTGATACGGGTATGGGCTTCGAACGTTTGGTGCGTATGTTGCAAGGCAAACACTCTAACTATGATACCGATATTTTCCAGCCTATCATTAAAGAAATAGAAGCAATAAGCAACTTTAAGTATGGCTTTACAACTCCTTCAGGAAAGGATGGCGAATGTGCTAATAATCAGGAGAAAGTGGATGTGGCTATGCGTGTTATTGCCGACCATTTGCGTGCCGTTGCTTTCTCTATTGCCGATGGACAGTTACCAAGCAATGCCAAGGCTGGTTATGTTATCCGCCGCATTTTGCGTCGTGCAGTACGCTATGCTTATACTTTTTTAAACCAGCGTGAGGCTTTTATGTTTAAGCTTTTGCCAACATTGGTACGCGAAATGGGTGGTGCTTACCCAGAATTACCTGCTCAGCAGGAGTTAATCGGGCGTGTTATTAAGGAAGAAGAAGACTCATTCCTCCGCACTTTAGAGAAGGGTATTTCTCTTCTTAGTGGTGCTATGGACGAGTTAAAGGCACATAACCAGACTGAACTTGACGGCAAAGAGGCTTTTCGTTTATTTGATACATACGGTTTCCCACTTGACTTGACAGAGCTTATCTGTCGTGAAAATGGTTACACCGTTGATGAAAAGCAGTTTGATGAAGAAATGGCGCAACAAAAAGCACGTGCTCGTAATGCTGCTGTTGTTGAGAATGGCGATTGGATGATCGTAAAGGATGGCGAGCAGGAGTTCGTTGGTTACGATTATACGGAATACGAATGCCACATTCTTCGCTATCGTAAGGTAACACAAAAGAAAAATAGTTTCTATGAGATAGTGCTTGATTATACACCTTTCTATGGAGAGATGGGAGGTCAGGTAGGCGACCAAGGTGTTTTGGTTAGTGAGGATGAGACTATAGAAGTGATTGATACAAAACGCGAAAACAATCAAAGTGTACACATCGTTAAGGAGATGCCAAAGGATATTGAGGCAGATTTTATGGCATGTGTTGATACCGATAAGCGTAATGCTAGTGCTGCAAATCACACTGCAACTCACTTACTTGACTATGCTTTAAAGCAGGTTCTTGGTGAGCATGCAGAGCAAAAGGGTTCGTATGTAAGTCCTACAACGCTTCGTTTTGATGTGTCTCACTTTCAAAAGATTACCGATGAAGAACTTCGTCAGGTAGAGCGTCTTGTGAATGAGCTTATTCGTGAAGATTATATTCTTGATGAGCATCGCGATACTCCAATAGATGAAGCAAAGAAGATGGGAGCAGTTGCCCTCTTTGGTGAGAAGTATGGTGATAAGGTTCGAGTAGTGAAATTTGGTCCAAGTTGTGAGTTCTGTGGTGGTATTCATGCTACATCAACAGGTCGTATCGGTTTCTTCAAGATCGTATCAGAGAGCAGTGTTGCTGCTGGCATTCGTCGTATTGAAGCACTTACAGGTGCTAATAGCGAAGAGGCTATCTATGACCAAGAAGATACTTTGACCGCATTGAAGGCAATGTTCAATAATCCAAAGGACTTAAAGGCTGTTGTTCAGAAGTATATTGATGAGCATGAGGCTATGAAAAAGGAAATGGAAAGCTCCCGTCAGCAGGGTGTTGCGCGTCATGCTAAGGCTTTAATAGAGGGTGTAGAACAAGTGGATGGCTTGAATATAGTAAAAGCTGTGCTCAATGTTGATGCTGCTTCGGCTAAGGATATTGTCTTTAAAGTACGTGAAGCAATCACCGAAAAGCTCGTTTGTGTACTCGGTTCTGTAAATGATAATCGTCCTCAGCTTTCTATCATGCTTAGTGATGATATGGTGAAAGAAGGCGGAAAGAATGCAGGAAAGATAATTCGCGAGGCTGCACAGCTCATCAAGGGTGGTGGTGGAGGTCAGCCCCACTATGCGCAAGCAGGTGGTAAAGATGCTTCAAACCTTAGTGCTGCTGTTGATAAAGCCCTCGAACTTTTAAAATAACAACAATGCTTTAACTTCTCCAATGAGGAGAATGTGATACAAGTTTTTGTAGATAATAATAAGCCCGTTACTCGTTAAAAGTAACGGGCTTACTCGTTTAACAACATTTCTGTAATAGATAGTTTTGCAAAGTGTATACAGTAAAAACTTAGAGTTATACGTTTACAATGCAATGCTATAAGCATTCAGTAAGAGGCTCTAGCTTACTCGTTATCTCTTGATATTCTTCTTTTTCAACAAGCCTGCCTCGTAAGGTACGAACACGAGGCATATTAGCGAAGAAATTATCATTAGTGATAAACCATTGCTTTTGTTTTATTCCTTTCACCTTTGCAAGTTGACTAGCTATTTTATGTGCCGATCCTGGGGTTACTGATGAAAGAAAATGTTTCCCATCCTCCATGATGAGGGCAAGGACTAGATAGGGTGAAGTATCGTGTGAAGGTTGTTGTAAGCCTTTTCGCTTAGCCGTTATAGTGATATTCCTGCTATGTCGTCGGTTGATAGTCTCCATCATACTACGAAAAATATTGCCGTGCGCAGAGCTATCTTTTAATCCTGTATAAGCAATATAGTAGTGTATCATTTCATGAATAATTACATCGTCCAACTCTTTTTGTGATAGATCAAAAGCTGTTGAGATACCTATCGTGAAGTCGTAGTATTTTGTTTGTCCCCAACTCGTTTTTCTTTTGTAAGCCATTTGCCCAAGCCTTGTTCTAGCTCTCGACAATTTTAATGTGGGAGTAGGCAACTTATCTTCAAAAATTTGATGATTATATTGCTTAAAAGCTGCTTGTAAATAGGGTAGCGTAACGATCATATAAAGAAAATAGCCATGCAAGTATTCTCCTGTATGGCTATTTTAAAAATTTTATTTTAGAACTGACTTAATGTGTAAATATATACTACTGCGGCTGGAATAGCTAGTAGAGAAGAGTCGAAACGATCAAGCATTCCACCATGTCCCGGCAATATCTTACCACTGTCTTTTACACCTATGGTACGTTTAAAAAGACTTTCCACTAGGTCGCCCCATGTACCAAACACTACCACAACCAAACCTAAACCTATCCATACAGGAATATTAAGACTTTGCACCTCTCCATTGTTATTAGCCCAATAGCCTATTAAGCCAGCAACGATAAGACTTAAAACGCCTCCACCTATACTGCCTTCCCAGCTCTTCCCAGGGCTGATACGTGGAAAAAGTTTATGTTTTCCAAACAATGATCCTGTGCAGTATGCTCCAGTATCATTTGTCCAAAGCAAGATGAAAATACTCAAGGGCAAAAGCATATTAGGTTCAGCCATTGCTTCTGAGTCTCCACTTCCGAAAGCAAGGATATTGATCAATGACAAAGGAAGCGTGATATACATCTGACCTAACATCGTGTAAGCCCATGAATGAATTGGATTTTCATTTTTGAGATATAGCTCTGCCACTAAAAGATAGACCACACAAAGTATATAAGGCACAAAGATTACAAACCCACGAACCATACCTAACTCTATACCCGCTACTGCCAAAAAGAAGTAGATGCCTGCTATGGTAGAAATAAGGCGGTTCACGCTCACCCCTTTAATGCCATTTACTAGTCCTGTATATTCCCATATTGTAAGCCCCGTAATGATAGCAAAGAGTCCTACCATAAAGTCGGGACGGGTGAAACTACCCACCATTACCACCACGAACAATATACCAAAGATGGCACGTGTGATAAAGTTGCTTTGTTTCTCAGTCATCATCTTTATTCCGTTTTATTGTTGTTTTCGGTAGCTTGAGTATCCGAAGTTGGTGTTTGTGAAGCTGCTTCGTTAGTAGCAGTGTTATTAATATTTTCCACTTTGTTTTCTAGCTCTGCTCTCTTTGCAGCCTCGTGTTCTGCCTGTGCTAGCTTAACTGCCTCTGGCATATCCTCTAACTTAGGTTGGCGCATATCTTCGGCATCCATAATTTCTTGCGAACGGCTTATCCAAGGACGCTTTCCAAAGATCTCTTCCACATCCTCTACCATAATAACCTCACGCTCAATTAGTACCTGTGCTAGACGGTTATGACCTTCTTTGTGTTCAGTCAATATCTGCTTTGCACGCTCGTACTGACTATTTACCATCTTCAAAACCTCTTCATCAATCACCTTTGCTGTGGTTTCTGAGTAAGGTTTTTGGAAACCATATTCGTCATTGTTATAATAGCAAACGTTTGGTAAACGATCGCTCATACCTGCGTATGCTATCATACCAAAAGCACTCTTAGTGGCACGTTCAAGGTCGTTTATAGCACCTGTAGAGATATGTCCCGTGAACAATTCCTCGGCTGCACGACCACCAAGCAACGAACACATTTCGTCTAACATCTGCTCTTTGGTGGTGATAGGACGCTCTTCTGGTAAATACCATGCAGCTCCCAATGCTTGACCACGAGGGACAATGCTCACCTTAATCAATGGATGCGCATGCTCGCAGAACCAGCTGATGGTGGCATGACCAGCTTCGTGTAACGCAATTGTACGCTTTTCGGCAGCGGTCATTACCTTAGTTTTCTTCTCTAATCCACCAATGATACGGTCAATAGCATCAAGGAAATCTTGCTTGCCTATTTGCTTGCTACTATGGCGTGCTGCTATCAGCGCAGCTTCGTTACATACGTTGGCAATATCAGCACCAGAGAAGCCCGGTGTTTGGCGAGAAAGCAAGTCGATATCCACTGTTGTATCTAGCTTCAGCTTAGCCATGTGTACCTTAAAGATAGCCTTACGTTCTGGCAAGTCGGGTAAATCGACATGGATCTGACGATCGAAACGACCCGCACGCAACAAGGCTTTATCCAGCATATCTACACGGTTGGTAGCTGCCATAACGATGACACCAGAGTTAGTCCCAAAGCCGTCCATTTCTGTTAGCAATGCGTTCAAGGTGTTCTCACGCTCGTCATTACCACCCATAGAAGGGTTTTTCGAGCGAGCGCGCCCCACAGCGTCAATCTCATCTATAAAAATGATACACGGAGCCTTTTCCTTAGCTTGGTGGAATACATCGCGCACACGGCTCGCTCCCACACCTACAAACATCTCCACAAAGTCGGATCCGCTCATCGAGAAGAATGGTACGCCAGCTTCGCCTGCTACTGCCTTTGCAAGCAGTGTTTTGCCAGTACCCGGAGGTCCTATAAGCAAAGCACCAGCAGGGATTTTACCTCCTAACTCGGTATATTTTCCAGGGTTCCTTAAGAACTCCACTATTTCTTCTACTTCTTGCTTAGCACCTTCTTGACCCGCTACGTCCTTAAAGGTGATGCCCATTTCGTTACCTTTCTCGTATAGCTTAGCTTTCGACTTGCCTACACTGAACACGCCACCACCACCAGCAGCGCCACCACCCATCTTGCGCATCAAGAGCCACCAAACACCAAAGATTAAAAGCCATGGGATTAAGCCACTAAAGATACTGAAGATACCATTGTCAGACTGATTGTCATAACTAAAACTACCAATCTTGTGTTGCTTAACAGCCTGAGCTAGGAAAGTTTCAAGATTGTCGACAGAACCAAACTGCACGGTAACATAAGGTGTGTTGCCAGTTTGTTGAGGTCCTTGTTGGAAAATATCGCGTATATGGTTGGGTGCCACATACATCTTTAGCTCGTTCTGTGTCTTATTTACCACTACACGGGTAGCATAGCCCTTTTGCACATACTGTTGAAAGGTGGTATAATCTTTCTCAATGCTTATGCTTGAAGAGAAGAGTCCATTTCCTCCTCCAGTCAGTGCCACTAAAGATAAAACGAGAATTGCAAGCACGTAGATCCAAGTCATATTAAACTTTGGCATCTTGGGCTTGTTTTGCTTGTTGTTGGGGTTTTGATTGCTCATTTCTTTATTTCTTTTCAAGATAGAGGTAAACACCTCCTAGCAAAGTTTTTTTTAATCGATGTCTTCTAAGTGAGTTAGCTTGGCATCAGCCCAAAGGTGTTCTAGGTCGTAGAAAGTGCGTGTCTCAGGAAGGAAAATGTGTACTAGCACATCTACAAAATCGAGTGCTACCCACTGATTATTTCCTAAGCCCACACAGCTTACTGGCTTTTCACCAATAGTTTCTCTAACATAGTCGCCTATCGACTCTGCAATAGCTTCTACTTGTGTAGGAGAGTTACCTTGACAGATAACAAAATTGCGGCATATAGCACCGTCTATTTCAGACAAGTCTGCAATAACTATGCCATGACCTTTTTTATCTTGAATACCCTTTGTAATTAACTCGACTAGTTTTTTCGTTTCTTCCATTTATTATATATATAATGTATATTGAGTCGCAAAGTTACAGCAATTAACATGAAGCACAAAATAAATTTATTTTATTTTGCTATATTCTTCTTTCAATGGGCGATTATACTGACTGTTAAGCATAATTTTTATATATTTTTTTCCCTAAAGTTTTGTGATTTACGAAAAAAGCTATAACTTTGCAAGCGCAAATCAAAACCGAGTTGTTTGATTATTGGGATATGGTGTAATGGTAACACTACAGATTCTGGTCCTGTCATTCCTGGTTCGAATCCGGGTATCCCAACATCTAAAAAGAGCCGAATGTATCATTCGGCTCTTTTTGGTTTTTAGGAAGTAATATTAACGATTTAAAATACAACTGATATGAAAAAAATATTCGCTATTTTATTGGGTATGATAGGGTTAGGGACAAGTGCTTCGGCACAAACTAGCTATAAAAACGTAAATGTAGCAGCTTTCGAGCAACTGATCCATGCCGATTCTGTGCAGATTGTGGACGTTCGCACACCCGCAGAATATGCTGCTGGACATGTGGAAAATGCTATTCTTGTCAATGTACAAGATCCACAGTTTGCCCATAACGCCGACTCCTTGCTCGATAAACATAAGATGCTAGCCGTATATTGTCGTTCTGGACATCGTTCTGCCATAGCTTCTGCCGCTTTGGTAGCTAAGGGGTATAAGGTTACTAATCTTCAAGGTGGTATCCTTGCGTGGATAGAAGAAAAGAAACCTGTGGTGAAGTAAAGGCGATAAAAGTAGTTTTAAAACTGTAGAAAGGTAAGCTATCATAAAGCTATAGCTTACCTTTTTTGTTGTAAAAGCTTATCTTTTGCGGACGTTTTTAATTTATTTTTGACGTAAAAACAAATTAAAAAGGAAGTAAAAATAATTTATTTTTCGTTTTAAAAGGTCATAGTTTGCTGTATAAAAGCTTATCTATTACTATTAAATTGCTGATATTTAGATATTTAGAAGCTCATTTCTTGTAGCGTTGCTTCTACCATACTCGTGGTATTTTGCCCTTTGTTTGCTAGGTAGCTAAGTAATAATTGCTAAAAATTGCATCGTATCCGAATTATTTGTTTGTCTTTGTCTTATTATTCACAATTTAAGGTAAAAGATTATGATTTTAGGACTTTTATTTCCCAATGCGAATGAACAAGCAAAGTTGTCAACATTAATGTTGCTTACACGTGTTATATTTGGTTTGCTATTAGCACATTATGGTTTTGAAAAGTTGATCAATTTTAATGGTATGGCAGCAACCTTCCCCGATCCTTTTGGCATTGGCAGTGAGGCTTCTTTGGCTATGGCTATCTTTGGCGAGTTGGTATGTAGTCTTGGGTTTATAGTAGGATTTCTGACTCGTTTGGTACTTATCCCCATGTCTATCACGATGATAGTAGCTATTCTTGCAGCTCATGGAGGTGATGTTTTTGGCGAAGGCGAACATGCTTTCCTCTATCTCGTTGTATTCATCTTGTCATGGATCGCTGGTGCTGGTCGTTATTCTGTCGATAGGTTCATAGGTAATAAGGTGAAAAATATAGGATAATTTTAACCATATATTTTTATATTATAAATAGAGGTAAGTAAAAATATAAACCGCATAGTTGTAAAAAAAAACATCGAAATGTTTGAGTATTTTGTTTTTTATGTGTATTTTTGTCCAAAATAGTCAGAAAGTCTATTTTTTGCTTTTAAACAATCTTTATTATTAACTCTTTAAAAAGGAGGTTTTTATGAAGTCTTTTAAGTCTATTCGTTTTTTTCTAAAAAGGCGGTATGTTTGTTAATCATCTCTTGTTTTATCTTTTCTTGCCTTATAGACTATTTAATAAGTACTGGAGTTTCTTGTTTGGGTGGTCCCTACTCCAGTTACAGCAATAGGTGTAGCTGTATCTATTTACCAATATGTAAATTGTGAATATAGTGCAACAGATAATTATAAAAAATGTATGGGAAAATGATTATATCTAAAATAATAAAATCAATAGTATTGACGCGAAGATCTTGGTTAAACACCAAAGGCACAGCTACTTTGTTTGAGTGTGTTTGTTTTGCTAGTTTCTTTCTAATTTTGACAGTGCTATTTGGAGTGTTGATATATGATGCAAGACAATTCTCTTTCTTAAATATTTTATTCTTAGGATTTCTTTTTCTTTTTATTTATATTCCAAATTTTATAGCTTTGGTTAGTTTAATAAGGCGGCGAAGTAATTCTTGAGAAGTATTTGTAATTTAATTTAAAATAATAATAACTAAAAGAAATAAAACCCCTTTTGTAAGCATTCTAGAAAAGAGATTTTATTTCTAAGTATACAGTGATTAATATCAGTAGAATAAAGATAAGGAATATAAAGTAAATGATAAACTTAAAGTCCAAAAGAATGTATCTTTCTATAAATAAATGCCTAACTTTGTGCTATAGAAATAGTAATATAGTTTTAGTATTGAATAATTGTTTTTAAGATAGAAAGAAATGGCTAAAAAGAAAAATGGAATCATTGGAGAATTGGCTGATTATGTAATGATAGCAATAGCTATGCTTTTGGGTAGCTTTGGTTGGTGTGCGTTTTTGCTTCCACATAAAATTCCTATTGGTGGTATTGCTGGTATATCGGCTTTGATGTTTTGGGGATTTAATATTCCTGTGCAGTATGTTTATTTTGGAATGAATGCCTGCCTTTTGCTTGCATCACTTTATATTTTAGGTTGGCGATTTAGTGTGCGAACGATCTTTGCCGTTATCGTTTTTACTATTTTTACTTCCTTCGTCCAAGCTGTATTAGGCAATACACAACTTTTTTTAGATCAACCTTTTTTAGCTTGCATTATCGGAGGTGTTTTCCTAGGTGTGGGAGTAGGTGTCGCTTTGCTTTATAATGCTAGTTCTGGAGGGTCGGATGTGATAGCTGCTATGGTGCGAAAATATCGTGATATATCATTGGGGCGTGTTATCTTAAGTTGCGACTTGATAATTATCACTGGAAGCTACCTTATTTTACATAATTGGGAAAATGTTATTTATGGCTATATAGTGCTATTTGTGATGAGTTATACAGTAGACTATGTTATCAATGGTCGTCGTGGTTCGGTACAATTTTTTATCGTTTCCTCACATTGGCAAGAGATAGGCGAAGCAATTGGTAATGAGGTAGTGCGTGGGTGTACAGTCATTGAGGCAAAAGGTTTTTACAGTGGTGAGAATGTTGGAATGTTGTTTGTTGTGGCTAGTCGTTCGCAAGCGCGCTCGGTTTATCAGGTTATTGACGAAATAGATGATAAAGCCTTTGTTTCGCAAGGTGCTGTTAATGCTGTTTATGGTATGGGCTTTGACACAATGAAGATCAAGAAGCGTAAGAAACAACAGCCTATTTCTGATTTTGAAATCGTGAAGGATATAGACGAATGAAGATAGAAGAAATAAAGGATAAAAAGATAGCAGTATTGCTGTCGGGTGGTGTAGATAGCTCGGTAGTGGTATGGGAATTTGCCCGTTTGGGACTTCATCCCGATTGCTATTATATAAAGATAGGTCCAGAGGAAGCCGAAGCATGGGATTGTAGTTCGGAAGAAGACTTGGAGATGGCTACTGCTGTATGTCGTCGATTTGAGTGTAAGCTAGAAGTTATCGACTGCCATAAGGAGTATTGGGGACAAGTAACCAAATATACTATGGATAAGGTGAAGGCTGGTTTTACGCCAAATCCCGATGTGATGTGTAACCGATTGATTAAGTTTGGTGCTTTTTATGAGAAAAAGGGGTATGAGTATGACTTAATAGCAACGGGGCATTATGCACAAACAAAGTGGATAGACGGTAAGAAATGGTTGTGTACTAGTCCTGATCCCGTAAAGGATCAAACCGATTTTTTAGCACAAATCTACGATTGGCAGTTACAGAAAGCCATATTCCCCATTGGTCATTATGAAAAGAATGAGGTGCGGGAGATAGCAGAGCGTGAGCATCTGATAAATGCAAAGCGTAAGGACTCGCAAGGTATCTGCTTTCTTGGAAACATTGATTATAACGAGTATGTGCGCCGATATTTAGGTGAAAATGTAGGTGAAATTATTGAGTTAGAAACAGGAAAGAAAATAGGCGAGCATAAAGGGTTGTGGTTTCATACCATTGGGCAGCGTAAGGGCTTGGGCTTAGGCGGTGGTCCGTGGTTTGTGATAAAAAAGGATGTGGAGAAAAATATTCTCTATGTAAGTCATGGTTATGACCCAGAAACAGCCTATAAGCGCAAGTTTAAGGTATGTGATCTCCATTGGTTAACAGTGTCGCCAAGTGAGCTTGAAGATAGCAACGGCATTATTTTACAAAATGGTTGTTGCTCTAGTTTTAAGCATACATTGATCCCTATAACCTTTAAGATACGCCATACCCCTGAATATCATCAAGGTTATTTAGAGGTTTTATCAGAAGAAGGCCACTTGGTGGAAGGTAGTGAAGCTCTTATACATGCCCAAAAGAAGATACATGGAGTAGCGCCGGGTCAGTTCTGCGTTATTTATGACGAGGAGCATGAGCGATGTTTTGGAAGTGGGGAAATAACTGTTTAATTCAATTGAGAATTTTATCAAGTTGATAATTGAGAGCTTTTCTAGGAGTACTAGTAATGCGCTAGGAGACCTAGAAAACCTAGGAATACTAGGACGGGTAACTCTCAACTCTCAACTCTCAATTCTCAACTCTCAACTTGATAAAGCGTGTCTTTTGAGAAACTCCTCATATTGATTTCTATATCCATTAAAAACGTTTATATCCACATCGCCATGCACACCATTTACCTTTCCGTCTGGACTTAATTGCCAATACACCAATTTGATATTAGGTTTGTATTGCCCATAACGTGCTATCCATACGAGGTAATTGTCGCCTAAGTCTTCAGCTAAAGGCATATAAATATTGGCAAACATTTGACTGATATAAAGAATAGGTCGGCGATGGGTCTTTTCATAAACTCTATTTAAGAACCCCCTTATTTGCTTAAACATTGCTTCTGCACCACCCATTTTTGCTATTTGTGTATCGCTAGGTTCCACATCTAAAACTAAAGGCATATCTCCTTTTAGGTAGGCACTCTTTTGGAGAAAATAATTGGCTTGAGCAATGCCACTAGAAGTAGTGGAGAAGAAATGGTAAGTTCCTACACGGAAGCCATGAAGGCGTGCTGCCTTATAATCATTGTTATAGTAGGGATTGAATACTGTTGTACCTTCGGTTGATTTAATATAAATAAATGAGATAGGGTAGTCTACTTTCCCTTTGATCGTTTTATCGCTCAGTGTTCCTAAATGAGTGATACGCAACCGATCCCAATGGATAGGGTATATTTGTTGGTTATGCTCATGCTGGTGTCGTGATAAGTCAATGCCATAGATGCGTTCGTCAGTGTAGGTTAACCGCTCTCCTTTGCAAATGTCATTTTCCCAGTAGCCTGCAAAGAGATATTTATAGGGTGCTATTGAAAAACCGAAACCATTGCGTTTGCCATTTTCCCAATGTCCATCATAGAAAGTTCCGTTGTTACCATAGTATTTTCCGTACCCATGTGGGAAACCTTTCTTTTGTTCACCAATGTAATATCCATCAGCAATGGGAATAGCACCAAGAGGTATAGCAGTATGGAGTGGTCGCCGATACTCACCAAAGGCGTGCAATAAGGTGTAAGCCCCTGATGTGCTAACACGTGTAAACAGTTTTGCAGGGGTGCTACCACTTGTGGTTCTAAGGCGGATAGCATCTTCTTTATTGACAATTTCTTTGCGGTATAGATAAATAGGTTCTTTATTGTCTTTGGAGGCAATCTGGTAGCTGTTCATCTGCTTTAATGATAGATGAGCATTCTTGGGAATATCACTCAAGGCTTCTTGAATAGCCTTAATACTATCCATCTTATGCAAAATAATATCGTGATATTCGGCTATGCGGTTGTATCCATAGTCTTGTACATTATGTATTCTTAAATAATAAGTAAGTTCGTTATTTTGAGTTTGTAACGCTGCAATATCATTGTCTGTCTGAATATAAAGAAGGAAAAGTAATTTTCTAAGTTTTTCTCCTCGTAAAGCGACAATGGGTGAAGGGCGATGCCGCCAAGAAGCAACTATGTTTCCAAAGCTAGAAGGCAGAATAGGAATTTGATTTGTCCAATAGCCTTTTAGCTCTGTTTCCCAATAATGAATAGCGTCTTTGTTAGTTGTTCCATATAAAAACGTATTATGTTGATAATCAGAGAAGTAAAGGTAAGGCTTTCCGTTCACATCAATTTGATAATAGGAACGTTGCAGGATTTTAACTTCATAGTTTTTTAATTGCTCTTGGTTAAAAGGAATACAGCAATAAAATATGACCCCAATGGTAGGTACTGCTAGTAAGCAGCCCAATAGGATTATTCCTATCCATTTATGTTTTTTTTGTAGCATTGTACGATATTTGCTTTATCTTTTACAAAGGTACATAATCTCTTTTATTATTTATTGTCGATAGTCCTTAAAACATGTTTACAGTAAAAACTTATTCGTTTGTTTGCCTTAACCATTTTTTATTGCTACTTTTGCAGCAGTAAACCAATTGTATAATTATATGGACGATTATTACGCGGAAAACTTTAATAGTGTTATTTAGCGTGAGGATTGTAGTTTAATAAGCTAATCCTCAGCAGAGTTTTAATGTTTGAGGATTAGAATAAATGAAAACATATTGGAATATTAATGGCAATTTGAACGCCATTAAAGAATGGCAGCCAAATTGTTGGATACAGGTAACATGTCCAACAGAAGAAGATCAACAAGACTTAATAGATAGATTTAATATCCCTGATTACTTCCTTTCAGATATCAGTGATACCGATGAGCGTGCACGTTATGAGTATGATGACGGTTGGATGCTCATTATTCTCCGTATCCCTTATGTAAAGGAAGTACGTTCTCGTACCCCATACACAACAGTTCCATTGGGTATTATTCATAAGAAAGATGTTACAATCACGGTTTGTAACTTTGAGACAAATATGATGATTGATTTTGTTTCTTATCAGCAGAAGCGTGGTGAGGGTTTTACCGACTATGTAGATCTTATCTTCCGTCTTTTCCTATCATCAGCAGTTTGGTATCTAAAGCGATTGAAGCAGATAAATGCCTTGATAGAAAAGGCAAAACGCAACCTTGATAAGGGGGTAAACAATGAAAGTTTGATAGGATTAAGCCGTTTGCAAGACTCCCTAACTTATTTTGTAACCTCTATTCGTGGTAATGAAAACTTGCTAGCAAAGCTAAAGTTTAAGTTGCAGGTAGACGAATTAGATGCCGACTTGATAGAAGACGTAAACATTGAGATGAGCCAAGCGCGAGAAACAACGAGTATATATTCTGATATTTTAGAGTCGACGATGGAAACATATTCTAGCATTATTAATAATAATATGAATACCGTGATGCGTACTTTAACATCAGTTTCTATTATTATGATGTTGCCAACCTTAATCTCATCGCTGTTTGGAATGAATCTTGTAAATGGTATGGAAAAAAGTGTTTGGGGCTTTCCTATAGCATTGTTGTTATCATTTGTAGTATCGGGTGCTTCATGGTGGATATTGCGACATAAACGCTTATTATAGGCAAAGTTGTAATAAAAGCAATCATAAAATTAGGTGTATTCAAACTTTTTAAGTAAGTTTGCATATTGTAATGAAAGGGGTAAATCGTTAGTCTTTAATGTTTAAGGTCAACTTACCCCTATATTTTTTGGAAAACCGAATCATAAACTAAAAAAGTTAAGTGATGGACTCTCAAGAGAAAACCCTAGAACTAGGTGTAGAAGAAGTAAGTAATGCGACAAAAGTGTACGACTCTAAGAAGGAAGTACTAGAGCGTTTGAAAGAAATTGTTGCTAGTGATGAAGCGCCAAAGAAGACAGAGGTGGATCATCTAAAGGCTGCATTTTATAAAATTCTTTTTGCTGAGCGTGAAGAACAACAAAAGGCTTTCTTAGACGGAGGGGGTGATCCAGAGAAATATTCTTATCTTCCTGATGAGGATGAGGAGGCTTTTAAAGCTGAAATGATACTTGTTAAGGAAAAGCGTCAGCAGGCTTTTCTTAAACAAGAGGAAGAAAAACAAGCTAACCTCAAGGCAAAGGAAACTATCATTGAACGCATTAAAGCAATGATAACTACTCCTGATGAGGTAAATAATAATTTCCCTGAATTTAAGAAATTGCAGCAAGAATGGAAGGAGATAAAACTTGTTCCTGCAGAAAAAGTAACAGAGTTATGGCGTAGTTATCAACTTTATGTGGAACAGTTCTATGACTTGTTAAATCTTAATCGTGAAGCACGTGAATATGATTTCAAGAAGAACTTGGAAAAGAAAACGCAACTTTGCGAGGCTGCAGAAAAACTTGCAGAGGAAGATGATGTAGTAAGTGCTTTTCATCAGTTGCAAGAATTACACCAAGAATATCGTGAAACGGGTCCTGTAGAGAAGGAACTCCGTGAGCAAATTTGGGCACGTTTCAAGGCGGCTAGTACTACAATAAATAAACGTCATCAGCAGCATTTTGAAGATATTCGTGCTAAAGAAGAGGATAATCTAGCAAAGAAAACAGCTTTATGCGAAAAGTTAGAAGAAATTATTAAACAAGAAAATAAGAAATCTTCTGATTGGGAAGGGCATACTAAGCAAATTGTTGAACTTCAAGCAGAGTGGAAAACGATAGGCTTTGCACCGCAAAAGATGAATGTAAAGATCTTTGAACGTTTCCGTTCTGGTTGTGATGACTTCTTTACACGTAAGGCAGAGTACTTTAAAGAACTAAAGGCACAGTATGCTGAAAATCTTGAGAAAAAGCAATCACTTGTTGAGCAGGCTAAGGCATTAGCGGCATCTACTGATTGGAAGGCTACTACTGACAAGTTGGTAGCATTGCAAAAAGAGTGGAAAACCATAGGTATGGTTCCTCGAAAAGTTGGTGATGAGCTTTGGGCAGCTTTCCTTGGTGCTTGTAATCAGTTCTTCGATGCTCGTAATGCTGCACACCAAGGTGTGCATTCTGCAGAGCAAGACAACTTGAAACAGAAGCGTAGTATCATTGAAGAGTTAAAAAAACTTTGTGAAAACATTGCTGAAGCCACACAAGAGCAAGTAAAGAAGCTTACTGAACAATATAACAATGTGGGGCATGTGCCTTATCGTGAAAAGGATAAGGTATATACAGAATATCACGAAATATTAGATAAACTTTATAGCGCATTACACATTAGTGAGGCGCACAAGCGTGTTGATAACTTCAAGAACAATATCAAAAAGGTAGCCGAACGTGGTGCTAATGCCTTAGGTAATGAGCGTAGTAAGCTAATGCGTCGTTATGAGCAGTTGAAGCAAGAAATCAATACTTATGAAAATAATCTCGGCTTTTTAAATATCAGCTCAAAGAAAGGCAATAGCTTGATTGACGAAATGAATCGTCGTGTAGAGCGCCTTAAAGCTGATGTAGAAGAAATAAAGCAGAAGATTAAAGCGATTGATGCTGAAAAATAAATTCTTTTTTCCTATACAGAGGGTGGAAGTATATACCTCCTGTATAGGAAGAGTATAAGCATTAAGGGTGTTAAGGGTCTTAGGTAATTTAAGAAACTTAACGCTCTTAATAGTTTCTAGGGAAGATTTTGTTCCTTCTCTCTACTAGGAAAGAAGTTAGGAGCGAGCTGTAAGAGAATTTTTAAAATGCTGCTCTATACTTCTCCTCGTCCTTATCTTCTAACATCGAAAGATAACTGTTATAACGACTTTCTGCTATATAATGATCTTCTAATGCTTTTCGAACAGCGCAACCTGGTTCGTGGGTATGCGTACAGTTGGAAAATCGACACTCCTTAGAGAATTTAAAAATCTCACGGAAGTAGCTAGTTAGCTCTTCTTTCTCAATATCAAAAGTGCCAAAACCTTTGATGCCCGGGGTATCTATAATATATCCTCCACTAGGCAACTCTAACATTTCGCTAAAAGTAGTGGTGTGCATACCTGTGTTATGAGCATCTGAAATATCGGCAGTGCGTAGATTAACGTGTGGCAATAGTGAATTAATAAGTGTAGATTTTCCTACGCCACTATTCCCACTCAATAATGTTATTTTATCTTTTAATAATGGCTTTAAAGTATCAGTGCTAGAAGTATTGCCTTTTTTAGCATTTGCCTGCACCTCTACACATTGATAGCCAATGCTTTCATAGAGATTGATAACAGCTTTTTGATAGTGCAGCTCATCTTCGTTTAATAAGTCAATCTTGTTGAATACGAGTGTTACGGGAACTCGATAAGCTTCGGCTCCCGCTAAAAAGCGATCAATAAAAGTTGTAGATGTTTCAGGATAATTTGTAGTAACAACAAGAAATGCTTGGTCAATATTGGCAGCGAGGATATGGCTTTGCTTAGAGAGATTAGACGATTTTCTAATGATATAATTTCGTCTATCTTCTATTTCTGAAATAAACGCTGTACCTTCTTGGTTGGTAATGATTTGTACGTGATCGCCTACGGCAACAGGATTAGTAGAGCGAATACCCTTTAATCGGAAATTGCCCTTTATTTTGCTCTCTACGATCTTACCGTCTTCTGTTTTTACACTATACCAACTCCCTGTGTTTTTAATTACTAATCCGCGCATTCACTTGATGTTATTATACAATAATCCCCTTTGAGTATTCTCTCTGAAAGATAATACTTAAAGGGGTTTTTATTCTCATTTTTATACCGTCATTACTTCTTTTTCCTTAGCTGCAAGCAATTCTTCTACACGCTTAATATACTTATCATGTATTTTCTGCAACTCGGTTTCAGCATCTTTTTCAAGGTCTTCAGATAAACCATCCTTAATAGCTTTCTTTAAGATTTCCTTAATGTCTGCACGAATATTACGAATTTGGATCTTTGTCTTTTCACCAATTTTATTACATTGCTTCACTAACTCCTTACGGCGTTCTTCTGTAGGTTGAGGTAAGTTTAAACGGATCATCTCACCGTTGTTCTCTGGGGTGATACCAACATCCGAATCCATAATGGCTTTCTCAATGTCTTTTATTGCTTTTTTGTCCCATGGCTTAATAGCAATGGTGCGAGCATCTGGTACCATTACAGTGGCAACTTGGTTTAAAGCTACCATTTGTCCGTATGAACTTACGCGCACACCGTCAAGGATGGCAACGTTAGCACGACCTGCACGAATGCGTTGCAATTCCTCATCAAGGTACATTGCTGCCATCTCCATGCGATCTTTCGCTTCACTTAAAGTCTCTTTTACGTCTATCATATTGTGTTCGTAATAATATTTTTTCTTTTCTACAAAAATAGATATTAATTCAGAATATTACAAGAAAACTGCTTATTTTTTCATAACAAGTATTCTATTTCTATCATCAAAATCTCCATCATTTGTTCTAAATACTTCTTATCGACCTCATTGAATGTGCCAACTTCCGTACTGTCAATATCAAGTACACCATAGAAATTGTGTTTAGAATCGTATAATGGAACTACAATTTCGCTTCTTGACAAGGAGCTGCAAGCAATATGTCCAGGAAACTTTTCTACATCGTCTACAATGAGGGTTTTGCCTTCTTTCCATGTCGTTCCACAAACTCCCTTTCCAAACGGTATGGAGTAGCATGCCACTGTACCTTGAAAAGGTCCAAGGGTAAGTGTTGTATCGTTTTGCTTTAGATAAAAACCTGTCCAAAAAAAACGATCTGCAAATGTACTTTGCAGCAAGGCTGATACATTGGCGAGTATACCTACTATATTTGTTTCGTCGCTTATTAAGCCTTTAAATTGTGGTAGTAAGGCTTCATATTTTTCTGTTAAGTCCATTTTTATGCTTGTTCTTTTGCTAGTTCTTCGGCCACAATGTTTGTAAGTTCTACAAACTGTTCAATACTCAATTGCTCTGGGCGTTTAGTCATCATCTCTTGTTCGAAGAAGCCTTCTGACACTTTTTCATTATTCATCATCTGCTTCAAACTCACACGCAACATCTTTCTTCTTTGATTGAAAACAGTCTTTATTAGGCGTTTAAATAAAATTTCATCGCAGCCTAAGTCGGTAACATCATTACGCACCATGCGGACTACTGCACTCTTTACTTTTGGAGGAGGATTGAAAACATGCTCGTCCACCGTAAAGAGATATTCCACATCATACCACGCTTGTATCAATACTGACAGAATACCGTATGCCTTGTTACCTGGTGTTGCTGCCATGCGGAGCGCAACTTCGCGTTGTATCATACCCGTGCAACAAGGAATAAGTTCCTTATAATCGAGCATCTTAAAGAAAATTTGTGAAGAAATATCGTATGGATAATTGCCCGTCAAGACAAACTGTTTCCCATCGAAGATTTCATTTAAGTCCATTTTTAGGAAGTCTTTTCCAATGATATTCTCGTGCAACTTTGGAAAACGCTCATAGAGAAAAGCCACACTCTCCGAGTCGATCTCAACAGCCTTTACCTCCCTAGGTTTCTCCACAAGGTATTGGGTGAGTACTCCCATACCCGGCCCAATCTCTAAGATAGGTATCTCTGGGTACGCATCCACCGTATCGGCAATGCGTTTGGCAATGCTGAGATCAGTCAAAAAGTGCTGACCGAGGTTCTTCTTTGGTTTTACTAATTTCATAAATTTTCTTTATTACGCTACAAAGATACTCATTTTCTTTTGTTTTTATGTGCTTTTTGTCTATCTTTGCTCTTACTATGGAACTAAGAAAAATTGCGAATAATACAGTGAAGATAGTGTTACCCCTCCTTTTGGGCGGGGCTATTCTTTATTGGATGTATCGTGATTTCGATTTTTCTAATATTCAGCACGTGTTACTTCATGAAATGAATTGGACATGGATGATTCTTTCTCTTCCTTTTGGAGTATTGGCACAAGCCTTTCGTGGCTGGAGATGGAAACAAGTTTTAGCACCAGTTAACGAACATCCTCGCACTTCTGTTTGTCTTAATTCCATTTTTCTTTCCTATGCTCTTAGTTTGATCGTTCCCCGTGTAGGCGAATTTGCTCGTTGTGGCGTGTTACGAAGATATGATAGGATAGATTTCCCCAAAGCTTTAGGAACAGTAGTAACCGAGCGAGCTGTTGATACATTAATAATACTAATCGTTACTGCGCTTGCTTTTATATTGCAAATTAGCGTCTTTGCTAACTTTTTCTCAAAGACGGGTACGCGTATTGATGATGTTTTCGGAATGTTTACTCCGATGGGCTGGATGGTTACAGTGATTTGTGGTGTAGCTGCTCTTATCTTGGTGTATTTTATCTTTAAAAAACTTGCTATTAATAAGCGAATAGGCAATACACTTTCAGGTGTTTGGCAAGGTGTCTTATCTTTGAAAGATGTTAAGAATATTCCTCTGTTTATCTTTTTTAGCTTTGCTATTTGGATAAGCTATTTCCTACATTATTATCTTACATTTTTTTGTTTTGATGAAACAGCTAGTCTTGGACTCACTTGCGCCCTTGTTAGCTTTGTAGTTGGCTCAATTGCTGTTATCGTTCCTACGCCCAATGGTGCAGGATCTTGGCATTTTGCCGTTAAAACAATGTTGATACTTTATGGAGTAAGCGATGCCCGTGCGCTCTATTTTGTATTAATTGTGCATACAATCCAAACATTCTTAGTAATTTTGCTAGGTATATATGCTTGGGTTGCACTTAGCTTTACAAAGAAGCGTAGTGTAAATTAGTCAGGAAACACTAACCTTTAAAATTTTTAGAATATGAGTGAAATTAGAAATTTAAAGCCAGAAGGGCTATGGAGAAACTTCGACGAGTTGACTAAAATTCCTCGTCCATCAGGTCATACAGAGAAAGTTCGCCAATACTTGGTCGACTTTGGTAAGCGTATCGGTATTGAGGCTTTTGTAGATTCTGCTAACAATGTTATCTTCCGTAAGCCAGCCACTCCTGGTTATGAGAATAGAAAAACTGTGGTTATGCAGTCTCACATTGATATGGTACCACAGAAAGCTCCTAGCAGCAACCATAATTTTGAAACCGATCCTATCCAAACTCGCATCATTGATGGTTGGGTTTATGGCACAGATACTACCCTTGGTGCTGACAATGGTCTTGGTGTAGCAGCTATTATGGCTGTAATGGAGTCTAACGATCTAAAGCATGGTCCATTAGAGGCTGTCCTTACCAACGATGAGGAAACAGGTATGTTCGGTGCTAACGATCTTCCTACAGACATTCTTCATGGCGATATCTTGATGAACCTTGACTCTGAAACATGGGGCAAGTTTGTTATTGGTTCAGCAGGTGGTATTGATATTGACACTTCTTTAGAATATAAGGAAGTAGAAAACGATCAAGAAACAGCTGTTAAGGTTACTTTAAAAGGCTTGAAAGGTGGACACTCTGGTTTGGAAATCAATGAGGGTCGCGCTAATGCTAACAAAGAAATGGTACGCTTAGTGCGTAAGGCAATTGCTGAATTGGGTGCTCGCTTGGCTTCTTGGAATGGTGGTAATATGCGTAATGCTATCCCTTTCAAGGCAGAAGTAGTATTTGCTTTGCCAAAGGCTAACGTTAAGGCACTCGAAGAAATGGTGGCTAAACAACGAGAATTGGTTGCCGATGAGTTCAAGTTGATCGAAAAGGGTGTTGAGTTCTTCTGTGAACCAGCTGAAGCTCCTACAGCCCTTGTTCCTGTTGAAATTCAGGATAACTTGATCAATGCTATCACTGCTTGCCACGATGGTGTTATCCGTTTCATTCCTGCTTATCCTAATGTTGTGGAAACATCTTCTAACCTTGCTATTATTGAGATTACCCCTGCAAGTGCTAATATTAAGGTATTGGCTCGTTCTAGCCGTGAGGATATGAAGGAAGTAGTTGTCAATCGTGTTGTTGCTGCTTTTGATATGGCTGGTATGAAGTCTGTCTTGAGTGGTAGTTACGGTGGTTGGGATCCAAATCCTAATAGTGAAATTCTCAATATGATGAAGCGTATTTACAAGGAGCAGAATGGCGAAGAGGCTATCGTTCAGGTAGATCATGCTGGCTTAGAATGCTCTATTATCTTAGGTAAGTATCCAGGTATGGACGTAGTAAGCTTCGGTCCTACAATCCGCAGTCCTCACACATCCACAGAGAGAGCAGAAATAGCTTCAACAGAACCTTTCTGGAAGTTGCTTGTTAAGGCTTTAGAGGAAGTTCCTGTTAAGTAAAGACAGGCAGTATATAAAAAAGGCGTAGCATCGGTACTCTTCGTATGATGTTACGCCTTTTTTCAAAAGCAGCTATGCTCGCCCTATGAGTTATTCTCTCCCTCTTATGAGAATATCCCAATTGTCTGCCAGCTCTTGAATAGTAGGGTAGAGCATATTGGCACCTTCTTGTAGTAGTATTTTATCTTCAAGCGGACCGCTATTAATCGCTATTGTAAAGCAACCAGCAGTAACACCTGCACGAACTCCGAGCGGTGCATTCTCTATCACAATACCTTCGTGGGGTGATAAGTTGCCTGCTTTCTGCAAACCCATTAAATAAGGATCTGGGTTGGGCTTTCCTCTTTTTACATCGTAGGCAGTAGTGATGTTATTATTGGTAATAAATTCACCAAAGTCGGCTTTCAAACGCTCTATCAATGGTAGTTGAGCACTACCTGTAACAATACCTATTTGTAATCCATTCTTACGAATTTTCCCCATCAACTCTTTTACACCTTCAAAGATCGGTGCTTCACCCATTTCGTGAAAGTAGTGTGCTTTCACATCATAAATTTTTTGTGCTTCAGCTTCGGTGAACTCTTTACCCAAAAGTTCTTTCGCATATTTACGAATGGTATCCACCCCACGTGCACCTTCTGTAGCATAGGCATCGGCTACAGTGAAAGGAATATTAAACGCTGCCATAGCCTCCTGCCATGCCGTTGCATGGTTCGGCATAGAGTTGTAAAGTACGCCATCCATATCAAACAATACAACACGCGGACAGAACTGACTAGGAATATTTATTTTCTGAGACATAATTTTATTTTTCTCTTGACATGATTAATATGATTTTTTGATATAATCTTCATAATTTTCTTTTACAATAGTGCAATGAACCTTGTCAAGACATTTATTTATTTTATAACAAACCTCTAGTCTATCTGTAGCTTTCTGCCTGAAACCTACAATTGTTGGTTTTCTTATAGACCCTAAATTTTTCGCTTAAACTCTAAACTGCCTGAGCCGAAGTTGAGAAGCAGACCATCATTGATACCATCTTGTCAATCAGAATGCTCTCCTCATATTCATCTGAAATATAACGATAAGACCTTGCCTGTCTTGTTGATTCTGTCTGAAAAACAAGGAGACATGTCAAAAGAACATGTCTCCTATCATAGTCTTACTTGTCGTTTGTCAGTCGCTCTTGTATAGCCTTGCTTTCAGCCTCATAACCAGGCTTGTTTAGCAATGCAAACATATTCTTTTTGTAAGCCTCTACACCAGGTTGATTGAAAGGATTTACCTCCATTATCAAACCACTGATACCGCAAGCTTTTTCAAAGAAATAAATGAGCTGACCGAGATAGTATTCGTTTAAAGTAGGAACACTAATATGGATATTAGGTACACCACCGTCGACATGAGCCAAACGAGTGCCTAGCTCTGCCATCTTGTTCACTTCGTCAACGCGCTTACCTTCAAGGAAGTTCAAACCATCAAGGTTTTCATCATCATGAGGGAAAAGTAGTGTAGCGTTAGACTGCTCTACAGAGACGACAGTCTCGAAGATCGAGCGCTCACCCTCTTGTATCCACTGACCCATTGAGTGCAAATCAGTTGTAAAGTCGCATGCTGCAGGGAAGATACCCTTATTGTCCTTACCCTCGCTCTCACCATAAAGTTGCTTCCACCATTCAGCAAAGTAGTGTAGCTTTGGTTGGAAGTTAGCAATAATCTCTATTTTCTTACCAGCCTGTGCATACAAAGCTTGGCGAACAGCAGCATAACGAGCAGCAATATTGTTAGCAAAAGGCACGTCGATACTTGTCTCTTCTTCCATAACCTTAGCACCTTCTACTAAGGACTTAATGTCGAAGCCTGCAACAGCAATTGGCAAAAGACCAACGGGTGTCAATACAGAAAAACGACCACCTATGTTGTCTGGAATGATAAACGATTTATAACCTTCTTGTGTAGCAGTAACACGTGCTGCACCCTTCTTCTCGTCAGTAACAGCAACGATAACATTCTTTGCAAAGTCTTTACCAAACTGGTCTTCGCATTGTTTCTTCAACAAACGGAAAGCAAGTGCAGTTTCGGTAGTAGTACCCGACTTAGAAATATTGATAACTCCAAACTTCTTATTCTTTAAATATGTGGTCAGCTCTGACAAGTAGTCCTCACCAATGTTATTACCAGCGAAAAGGATAGTTGGGTTCTTCTTATCTTCTATCAACCATGCAAAGCTGTTGCCTAACCCTTCTATTACGGCACGCGCACCAAGGTAAGAACCACCAATACCTGCTACTACCACTACTTCGCACTTCTCACGCAAGGTGTTAGCAACGCTTTCTATTTCTGCAAGAAAATCTGTTGTAATGCTTGATGGCAAGTGTAGCCATCCTAAAAAGTCGTTACCCGAACATGTACCATTTTCAAGAGCCACCTGAGCTGCTGCTACTTGTGGGGCGTATGCCTCCACTACGCCCGGATTAAGAAACTGGGTAGCCTTTGTAATGTCTAATTTAATACTTTCCATTTGTGTTTATCTAAATGAGTCTGTTAATAATTTTATTTCTTGTTTTGCATCAGCACCATTATATAATATATTGTACATGGCGTTCAGCATTGGCATCTCTGCTTGCACTTCTTTATTGATTTCGTACATACACTTTGTGCCATAATAACCTTCGGCTATCATTTGCATCTCCACCTGTGCCGACTTAATGCTATAGCCTTTCCCTATCATCGTACCGAAAGTGCGATTGCGCGAGAAGCTACTGTATCCTGTTACCAATTGATCGCCCATATACACGCTGTCGGATATGGTTCTGCTAAGCGGATTGATAGTGGTTAAGAAACGTTCCATTTCTTGCATTGCGTTAGAGATGAGTACGGCTTGGAAATTATCACCATACTTCAAACCTGCGCAAATACCTGCAACTATGGCATATACATTTTTCAGTACGGCTGCATATTCTATACCTAATACATCGCTAGATGTTTTAGCCTTGATATAGTCAGAGCGTAAAATCTTACATATCTCTTCGGCTTTTTGTTCGTTAGCACATCCCACAGTGAGGTAGGTTAAACGCTCCATAGCCACCTCTTCCGAATGAGAAGGACCACCTATCAATGCCAATTGTTCATACGAAAGCCCGAAATGCTGATGAAAGTACTCCGAGCAAGTGAGGTTTTCGCCTGGAACAAGTCCCTTGATAGCAGTAATGATCGTTTTCCCCTTTAGGTCTACTGTGATCTGATCAAGTAAATCCTTCAAATAGGGTGAGGGCGTAACAAAAATAAGGGTATCAAATGCTTTCGCTATTTTATTAATGTCAGCCGAGAAATCTATCTCGTCTACATCAAAGTGGGTACTTGTTAAGTAGCTTGGATTATGCCCATGCTGCTCAAAGGCTTTTATTTTCTCCTCACTGCGCAAGTACCAACCAATATAGTGGGTATGTTCCACCACCACTTTCGCTATAGCAGTAGCCCAACTACCGCTACCTATGATAGCAACAGAACCTAATCCTCTGCCCAGCCCTCCATTAGGGAGGAATGGCAGACGAAGCCATTTTCTCGATTTATGTACTAACTTCGAAAAGATATTCATATACTTTTTTGTTTATAAGCGTTTTCGCTATCAATTTCCCTTTATATGCTATCTTTCAGATAGCGATTATGTTGCCATTCTATCCGTAGGTTGCATTCACTTCGTTCATTTAACCTACGGCTACTGATATTGCATCTTTCAGATGCTCCGTCATGGGTAGCAGTTGCCTTTTCAAAGTTTCTTTCCACATTTTATCTGATCGGGAAGCCTCCCCTATTGGGGGAGGTGGGAGGGGGCTAGAGATGTTTGGGTTAAGCTTTATCTATCCAGCGCTGTATCTCTTCTTGGCTAGGCTTGTCATAGCCCAGCTTGTACTTCTTGTTGATTTCACCCAACTTCTGTTGCAAGCCCTGTGCTTTTTCGTCCTTGATGTCAGTGATGAGATTGAAACCAGCCTTGCGAAGCACATACACCCAGTTTTCTTCTACGCCTATTTCGGCCCATTCCTTTACACTGTTTTGTGGGATCTTTGGCTCTGGCTTCATCTGTGGGAAAAGTAACACTTCCTGAATATATTCCTTACCAGTCATTAACATCACTAGGCGGTCGATACCAATACCGATACCCGATGTTGGCGGCATACCATACTGCAATGCGCGTAGGAAGTCTTGGTCAATGATCATTGCCTCGTCATCGCCCTTGTCGGCCAATTTCATTTGCTCGATGAAACGCTCTTCCTGATCAATAGGGTCGTTCAATTCAGAGTAAGCATTTGCCAACTCCTTACCATTCACCATCAATTCAAAACGCTCGGTCAAGCCTGGTTTAGAACGGTGCATCTTGGTAAGTGGCGACATCTCTACAGGGTAGTCGGTGATAAAGGTAGGTTGAATATAAGTGCCTTCGCAGAACTCACCAAAGATTTCATCAATCAACTTGCCTTTACCAAAGCTCTCGTCTATCTCTTCCAGCTTCAATTCGTTTACAGCAATGTTGCGAATTTCGTCTTCGCTCTTACCATAAAGGTCGAAGCCTGTCTTTTCCTTGATAGCATCGAGAATAGGCAAACGGCGGAAAGGAGCCTTAAAGCTAATAACCTTATCGCCCATCTGCACCTCTGGCTTACCATTCACAGCCACACAGATCTTCTCTAATAGCTGTTCGGTGAAACTCATCATCCAATTATAGTCTTTGTATTGAACATAAAGCTCCATACAAGTAAACTCTGGGTTGTGGAAGCGATCCATACCCTCGTTGCGGAAGTTTTTACCTATTTCGTAAACACCCTCGAAGCCACCCACGATCAAACGCTTCAAATACAACTCTGTAGCGATACGCATATACATATCGTTGTTGAGCGCATTAAAGTGGGTAATGAAAGGGCGTGCGCTAGCACCGCCAGCGATGGTTTGCAGGGTAGGTGTCTCCACCTCGGTATAGCCTGCTTCATCGAAGAAGTTGCGCATAGTGCGCAACACTGTGGCACGCTTTAGGAAGGTATCTTTTACGCCATCGTTTACCACCAAGTCTACATAACGTTGGCGATAACGCTGCTCAGGATCGTCAAAGCTGTCGAAAGTCTCACCGTCCTTTTGCTTCACAACAGGCAATGGTTTCAAACTCTTTGATAATAGGGTTATTTCTTTTGCGTGAACAGAGATCTCGCCCATTTGTGTTCTGAACACAAAACCTTTGATACCGATGAAATCACCAATATCCAATAATTTCTTGAAGAATTTATTATAGAGATCCTTGTCTTCTCCTGGGCAAATATCATCACGAGTAATATATACCTGTATTCTGCCCTTGCTATCCTGTAGCTCTGCGAACGAAGCCTTACCCATAACGCGGCGACCCATCATTCGACCAGCTATTACAACCTCGCGTTGTTCGTCTTCTTTGAACTGCTCTTTAATGTCGGTAGAGTAAGCATTTGTTGGAAACTCTGCGGCAGGATAAGGATTGATACCCATTTCGCGCAATTCTTGCAAGCTTTGGCGACGACCAATTTCTTGCTCTGACAATTCTAAAACATTCATAGTTTTCTATCTTATCGAATATATTCGTTTAATCTATTTCTAATAGATGCAAAATTACAAAAAAAATACTAGATAACAGCCTAAATCAAATATAATAAGGTAAAAAGCAGCAGCTTTAAGTATAATGTCGTGTTCGGTCGTGCTTTTTTGTTACATCTACTCTGTCTTATATTGCATCTACTTTTCACGACATAAGTCTACCTGCATACGTTTCTTGTCGTGTAAAGTCGTGTTCTGTCGTTGCATAACACAGTTTTTTTGTTGCATCTACTTTTCACGGCTTTTCACGACATAAGTCTACCTGCATACGTTTCTTGTCGTGCAAAGTCGTGCTTTGTCGTTGCATAACACAGTTTTTTGTTGCATCTACTTTTCACGACTTTTCACGACATACGTTTGCCTGCATACATATCTTGTCGTGCAAAGTCGTGCTTAGTTGTTGCATAACACAGTTTTTGTTGCATCTACTTTTCACGACATACGTTTGCCTGCATACATATCTTGTCGTGTAAAGTCGTGTTCTGTCGTTGCATTGTTAATACATCATGTTAATCTTGTCCGTCTTGTCTAAAACTTTTTATGCCATTGTCTTATCTGAAATAACCAAACAAAACAACTGTTATTTTTCTCATATTTTCCAGCAAACCATATTTGTGTTCAAATGCGACAAAAACGAATGTCTTTGTAAGTGATTGATTATCAATTGTTTGTTATTTTGTAAATAAAATTATCTTCGTTTTAATAGCCCAAAACCTTTAAAAGGTAACCTTTCTCAGTGTAAAAGATAATGTTTTAGCCATTAAAAGCTTATCTATAACAGAGTAAAAGGTTATCGTTTTCATCGTAAATCTTTATCGAAAACCTAGAAAGTGTCTATTTTTGCTCTATTTTATCACCTTCTTTACTTCTATTTTGGTGTCCCCAAAAGTGTTAATTTAGGTAATTAATATTTACTATTTTGTTTATAAATAATTTCTCTTTCTTTGTTCTTTCGCTTCTACAAGTTAAATATTCTGCTTGTTAGTTATAACTATTCCTAATAAAACGCTGCGTTTACTTTGAAGATTAACTATTTTCTTTTACCTTTGTAAAATTATAATAGCGATGTGCAACTAGAAATATCTGCGAATATTGATTAATAGGAGTTTAGCTTGATTAACCATATAAGATACAGCTTAGGCGAGCTATGCCCTATAATCCCATATTCTAAAGCGGACACACAAGGTTGGCTTTCTTCTTACTTACAATGTCGTCGTGCATGGTAAGGAGGAGTTGATGTGTTCTTCCGCAATAGATTTATTTCTACTTATTTTGCCATAGTTGTTGACGAAAAACAAAGTAAATGTAATAAAAAATAATGGTAAAACGTATAGTATATATAGACGCTCTAAAGGCTTTTGCAATAATCCTTGTAGTAATCGGACACCTTTCAGCTATGTGTGGGGGGGGGATAATATGATTTATGAAGTCATAGCTTCTTTTCATATGCCCCTATTCTTGTTTTTGTCTGGATTTGTGCTAAAGAGAATTCCTACTAGTTTTAAATTGCTACATAAGTGTTTTGCCCTATTATTACCAATGATGACTATAGGAGTAATTCTTACTATATTTATACATCATCATAGTGTAAAAGATATGTGCTACGATAGTTTTAAGGGAGGTTATTGGTATTTGTATATGTTAGTAGTCTACTACCTACTTATTCAGCCAACTAAATTTTTTATTAATCGTACTTTTCTTTTAGGGTTATACATTGTTGGGGTTTTCTGTCTTTTAAAAGGGCTAGCTGTATTTTCTCCCTTAGATGTTAAAGGCTTATTCAGCTTAGATATGATGAATGGACTATGGCTGTATTTTGCATTTGGCTTTTTATTAGCTCATTCTGAAAAAGTAAAGCACTTTGTGTTTGGTAATGCAATTTTATCCCTTGCTTTGGTTAGTTTTATACCATTATTTGTATTGTATCATAATCAGACGTTGGTTCGTTTTGCTCAGATTTTACCATTTACGGCTATTTTAGCTTGTGTATTTATATTTAAAAAATTCTTTGCAGAAGAAAATAAATTTGTTAAGCAAGTATCTTTTATAGGACAGAATACGCTGGATATTTATATATATCATTACTTTTTATTACCTATAATTGATATAAATTCTCTTGGTCTTTGGGGACTTAGAACTGGTAATTATTTGTTAGAGCTTGTGATGCTGTTGTTGCTCGCACTTTTAGTTGCATACATAAGTATAGCTATTGGAAAAATAATAAGGTTGAGTCATATTTTAAATATAATAGTTTATGGCAATATACATAGTTGTAGATTAAAAGATATTTTTCATAAAAATGCATAGTGTATTACTTTTCACGACTTTCCACGACATGCGTTTGCCTGTATGCATATCTTGTCGTGTAAAGTCGTGCTTAGTCGTTGCATAACACAGTTTTTGTTGCATCTACCTTCCACGACCTTCCACGACCTTCCACGACATACGTTTGCCTGTATGCATATCTTGTCGTGTAAAGTCGTGCTTAGTCGTTGCATAACACAGTTTTTGTTGCATCTACTTTTCACGACCTTCCACGACTTTCCACGACATGCGTTTGCTTGTATGCATATCTTGTCGTGTAAAGTCGTGTTCTGCACACAAGGTAGGCTTTCTTCTTACTTACAATGTCGTTGTGTATGGTAAGGAGGAGTTGATGTGTTCTTCTGCGATAGATTAGTTGAATTTATGAATTAATGTTTAAAATTATAAGATAAATGAATAAAAATATAACACTTACCCCCCCCCGAAAGCAAAGAAGTAGCAACTTAGAGTTGTTGAGAATATTTGCAATGCTTTCGATTATAGCTCATCATTCAGTAGTAAACTCAGGATTAACTAGTACTTATGATTACTTACATCCAACAGCACAGCAATATTTCTTTGAAGTATGGGGAATGTGGGGTAAAACAGCAATTAATAGTTTTATACTTATTTCTGGTTATTTTCTTTGTAAGCAGACATTAACATGGAAACGATATGTTAAATTGCTCTTTGAAATTTTATTTTATTCCTATATTATTCAGCTAATCTTTTGGAGTACAGGTTATGAAGCCTTTACATTGGTGGGTGTAGTAAAACCTATAGTGTCTTTATTTCAATCGATCAATAGTAACTTCGTGGCAAGCTTTATGGTTTTCTATGCTTTTGTTCCATTATATAATAAGTTGATAGGTACTTTAGATCAAAAAATGTTTCAGCGGTTTCTGCTCGGTATTTTGTTCGTTTGTACTTTTACGGCAACATTCTTTCACAGTTCTACTATGAATGAGCCTTTTTGGTATGCAGTTTTATATTTTATAGCAGCTTACTTTCGGTTGTATCCCAATAAATACACAGATAGCCGTAAGGTAGCTATTGCTGGTTTAATCCTTTTTGCAGTATTAAGCATAGCTAGTGTTGTGGTTTTAGTTGAGTTAGGAGCAAAATTTGGAAATTCCTGTTGGGGGCTTCGCCGTTATTATTTCGTATCAGATTCGAATAAGTTGTTGGCTTTAGGAGTAGGTGTTTTTGCTTTTCTTACTGCTAAGAATATGAAGTCGTTTACAAATAAGATTATCAATTTTTTCTCAGCAGGAACATTCGCAGTATTACTTATTCATGCAGCAAGTGATACAATGCGTCATTGGCTGTGGAAAGACCTATTGGTAATGCCAAGCCTAATACATAAAGATTTATTATATGTCATAGCTTATAGCATCCCTATTCCTATTGTAATCTATATTCTTTGTAGTTTGATGGATGTACTTCGTAGAAGATATGTCGAAAAACCATTCATGCAGTGGATAGATAAATATTAGTCTTACTTTATATATTATAAGTTGATAATAATGGATAATAAACAGATAACAGTAACATCACCATTACTGCCCGATTTAAATGAGCTGCAACCCTATCTTGAAGATATTTGGCAACGTAAGTGGATAACAAATAATGGGCATTATCATCAAGAGCTAGAAAAAGCTTTAGCCGAATATCTTGACGTACCCTATATCTCCCTTTTTACGAATGGAACCTTGCCTTTGATTACAGCATTGCAGGCTTTACGCATTACAGGCGAAGTAATTACCACACCTTATAGCTTTGTAGCAACAACGCATGCCATTTGGTGGAACGGATGTAAGCCTGTTTTTGTTGATATTGACCCAAGAACAGGTTGTATGGATCCTAATAAAATAGAGGCTGCTATTACGCCACGTACAACAGCTATCATGCCTGTGCCTGTTTATGGTAAACCATGTGATACCGATGCTATACAAGAAATAGCCGACAAGTATGGACTTAAAGTTATCTATGATGCGGCCCATGCCTTTGGTGTAAAGGTGAATGGTAAGAGTGTGTTGAATGCAGGTGATTTGAGTACATTAAGTTTTCACGCTACTAAAACTTACAATACGGTAGAAGGTGGTGCGCTCGTTATGCATGATGCAAAGATGAAGCAGCGCATTGATTACCTTAAAAACTTTGGTTTTGCAAATGAAACCGAAGTTGTGGGGCCTGGTATCAATAGTAAGATGGATGAAATTCGTGCGGCTATTGGCTTGATAAATTTAAAGCATGTTGATGCTGCTATTGAGGCGCGTCATAAAGTTGCAGAACAATATCGAGCAGCTTTACGCAATATAGAAGGCATTTCTTTTTGGGAAGATATGCCAGGTGTTCGACATAATTATAGCTATTTCCCTATCTTTGTAGATGCAAAGAAGTATGGTGAGACGCGTGATGAACTCTATTTCCGTATGCGTGAAAACAACGTTTTGGGACGACGTTATTTCTATCCACTAATTAGTACCTTTAGCACTTATAGAGGATTGCCAAGTGCTGCACCTGCTAATTTACCTGTTGCTACGAAAATGGCAAAGGAGGTTATTTGTTTGCCGATGCATCATCTGTTGAGTGAAGAGGATGTGCAAAGGGTGCTTCGAATTATTGTTAAGTAGATAATGAGCTAAAAAGGCTATGAAAGCAAGGTTAAAAGTACAGAATATTGGTCCTATTACCGACGTTGAAATTACGATCAATAAAGTAAATATCTTTATTGGACCTCAAAGTATAGGTAAGAGTACGCTTGCTAAGATTATCAGCTTCTGTGCTTGGTTGGAGAAAAATATATTAGTAAACCAGGGTTACGCTCATATTGATAAATCCTTTCTCCTACAGCATCTCTTAATTTATCATAAATTTGCTAGTTTCTTGGTAGAAACGTCCTTTATAGAATATAAAAGCGAACTCATCTCATTTACGTATCATTCTTTAAGTAACTTTAAAATAGAAGTGAATGGAAGATTGAAGGATACTGATATGAGTAAAATAACCTATGTTCCTGCAGAGAGAAATATTATAAATATACCGAATATTTCAACACTCTCTTTGGAACACAATTATATACGAGACTTTATCTTCGATTGGCTTCGTGTACGCTATAAATTTAATGGTAACAATAGATTATCATTGCTAGATTTAGGATGTGCATATTCATTTGACACAGAAAAAGGGGATGTTATAACGTTGGCTTCAGGTAAAGAAATTTCTCTTAATCAAACTTCTAGTGGACTGCAGGCTTTGGTTCCGTTACTGGTATTTGTAGCTTATAGTACAGATTGGATTCTTCATAACGATCCTGATATGTCCTTTGATAATTATAGCTCTTTGCAAAAAGCTTTGCTTAAGCATATAAGAGGGGGTGAAGACACTACAGATGATAAGAATATCAATGCTATTTTAGAGCAAGAAGAAATCAAAAATAGTTTAGATAAGCTCCTTCAAGTATTCTTGGACGCGAAGGGTAATTCTGAGACTGTTAATGGATTGAAGGAAATAGCAAGTTTGGTGCAGCGCATTAGCAAGCCACATTCTTCTTTTCTTATAATTGAAGAGCCTGAAGAAAATCTTTTTCCTTCAACACAATATGAGCTGATCAAGCATATAGTTACGATGCTTGATAATGGGCGGGATAATACATTGGTTGTAACTACCCACAGTCCCTATATTATGACATCAATTAACAATTTGATACAAGCGCAACATGTTATTGATGAGGATGGCAATGCTAAGGCAAGGCTTTCGGAAATACTTTCTACTACATCTTATATGTCCTACGATGATATTAACGCATGGGCGTTTGCAAATGGAAAACTTATCAGTATCAAGGATGATGAGCTTCGACTAATTTCTGCGGAGTCTTTAGATGCTGTATCAGATAGTATTAGCAGCGATTTTGAGCTACTTTTAGATTATGAAGGCAATTGATACGGCTTGTATTACAAGAACAAATGCTTCGAATATAAAATTTGAAGAGAATAAGAAAAAGATTATTTTTCATAATCCTAGTAAACAAGCTTGCTTGAAAATTCAGGTTGATGGATGTGCTATTAAGGTGGGAGATAAGTGTGATAACCTACTGAAAGTAGATACCCAGTTAGGTGCTGAATATTTTGTCGAGTTGAAAGGGAAGGATGTTGGGCATGCATTAGTGCAGATTGAAAAATCAATTGAACAACTTCATGATGATGTTTCTAAAGTTAAAGCATATATCATTCCAACCAATCAGGCTCCTGCACTCTCTACGAAAGTACAAAAATATAAGGCTTCTTTAAAGAAAAAATATCACGCAGAATTAGTTGTAAAGGAGCGTTTTTGTGAAGTAACGATTTAACGAGATATGAAACAGAAAAAGTTGATGCTTTTGGGAGGTATTCGCTATCTCCTACCAGTTATAAAGGCAGCTCATGAAAAAGGGTATTATGTCATTACCTGCGATTATTTACCTGATAATATTGCCCATAAATATTCTGATGAGTATGTCAATGTCAGCATTGTTGACAAAGAAGCTGTTTTGGCTGTTGCTAAAGAAAAGAAGATAGATGGGATTATGTCTTTTGGCGTGGATCCAGGGGTAGTATCAGCTTCCTATGTTCAGAATCAATTACACTTACCAACTTTTGGACCATACGAAAGTGTAGTGATTCTACAGAATAAGGATAAGTTTCGTGCTTTTCTTCGTGACAATGGATTTAATGTTCCTAAGTCAAAAGGATATTCAGCCAAAGAAGATGCTTTGGCTGATGCTGCGAATTTCGATTATCCAATCATAGTTAAGCCTACCGACAGTGCAGGAAGCAAGGGGGTAATGCGTGTTGATAATGTCGAACAATTATCTGTAGCAGTAGATAATGCTTTTGAACAATCTATTAAGGGTAATATAATCATTGAGGAGTTTATTGAAAAGAAGGGATGCTCCTCTGATTGTGATGCTTTTTGTCAGAAAGGTAAACTAAAATTTATCAGTTTCAATTCACAGTATTTTGATGAGGATGCGGAAAACCCATATATACCTGCAGCTTTCTCATGGCCATCAACTTTCACACAAGAGCAGGAACAATACTTTACATCGGAAATACAACGACTTCTTACTTTGCTTCAGATGGAAACCTCTGTTTATAATATAGAAACTCGTATAGGACAGAATGATAAGCCATATATTATGGAGGTAACACCTAGAGGTGGTGGAAATCGTTTAAGCGAGATGATACGTTATGCTACTGGTGTGGATCTTATTATGGCATGTACTTGTGCAGCAGTTGGCGATGAAATTCCCTTAATATCACAGAAACCTTATATAGGAAACTGGGTAGAAATTATTCTTCATTCTGAAAAAGATGGCTTATTCAAGGAACTTAAAATAAGGGATGATCTTACCTCTTCCATAATAGAGAAAGATTTGTGGGTAAAAAAAGGAGATAAAGTGTCTACTTTTAGAGGTGCAAATGATTCGATAGGAACTTTAGTAATGAATGCTTCTTCTGAGCAAGGTCAGAGTGAAATGCTTCTTAGTATTCCACAATGGTTATCAATAGAGACTTGCTAAAACTTGCTATTTAAATTATATTTTAATATAAGCAAAATGATAACTTTGAGGTATACAGTTGACGAGGCTTCGCTTCTACAAGTAAAGAAATATATTTGTAAAGTGTCTAATGATTTTAATCCGCCATTTATAGAGGAGGTAAAAGATTTAGATATGTATTTAGATAAAATTTGTTCTAAGGCAAAAAGGTTTGAAGTTTGGGTAGATAATATATTAATAGGGCTTATGTTTGCATATTTAAATGAGGAACTTTCTCAAATTTATATACCATTTATCTCTGTTGATAGAGATTATCGTAAAAGGGGTATAGCTCGTGCTTTGTTGGATCAATTAAAGTTCTTTAAAGGATATAGCTTTATTCGACTTGAGGTCATCAAAAATAATGAGGCTTTATTTTTTTATCGAAAATACGGATTCGTTATAGAGGAAAATAGAAATAATAAATATTTAATGAAATATAGTATATGAGGCATATATTTGTAATAGGACAATGCTCTTTGCATTGGGGAAGAATGGAATTTGGTAATATAGGTAATTATTATGTTATTGAACCATTTTTTAAGGAATTGCACAAAATTTTTCCTGATGCTGAAATTCGAACAACATTTCAGATGACAGACGATTTCTGTGCATTAATCGACATCTCATGTGTACCAATGGAATATTACTACGGTTTTACAGACGATGATGTCCCAAATGCTTATAAAGAATATGCTCTAGCACAGATTTACAAAGAAACGGGGACAATGCCAGAGACAACTCCTTATATTGAAGAAGTTATGAAATCAGATTTGGTAATAGACTTTTCTGGAGATATGTGGGGAGTCAACACTGATATTGCAGGTAATAATCGTTTTTTAGTAGGCTTATTGAAAGACAGAGTTGCTCAAATTCTAGGTAAGAAAACTGCAATGTTAGCAGGGTCTCCTGGTCCTTTTAATGATATGAAATTACTGGGATTAGCAAAGGAAACATTCGAGGCGTTTGATATAGTAACAAACCGAGAGCCTGTTAGTAGAAAAGTGCTTGAAACCTATCAATTCAAATTAGATAGGGTTTATGATTTATCATGTCCTGCTTTTATTTTTCAGCCTGCAACAGAACAAGAGATTGCTCCATATTTAGAAGGTACAATATTAGAAAACAAGAAGAAACCTGTAATTGGTTTCACATTATGTGGATGGAACATGCTTCAAGGTCCTTTCAACCGTACAGATTGGAAGTGTGAAGAATATTCATCATATATAACCTTAATAACTTCGTTGATTAAAGAACATAATGTTGATGTATGTTTGTTCTCTCATTCAAATGGATTTGAATTGCCTCCACATTTTAAAATGATCCATGGTAGAGATTATACAATGGTAAAGCAGTTGTATGATTTATTACAACAGACAGAAGTTGCTTCCTCGGTACATTTGTTAACAAGTATTTATCCTCCACACATCATTAAACGGCTCATATCTCACTTTGATATGTTAATCTCAGGAAGAGTACATGCTGCAGTTGCAGGTTTGTCAATGTGTGTGCCAACAGTAATTATTGATTATGGACACGAGCCTAAAGCACACAAACTAAAGGGTTTTGCTGAGTTATGTCAAGTGCAAAATTATATTTGTGATCCACATAATCCTTTAAACTTAATATCTGTAAGTAGTAAATGTTGGCAAAATCGTGAAGAATTAAGTCTTAAATTACAATCACTGATTCCTAGAATTGGAGATATGGCGCGTGAAAGTTTTTTGTTGCTTAAAAACTTATAGACTATTTTGAGTTAGATTATATATTTTTCTACAATTATTATATATGATCTTTTTGCGAAAGTTCGAATACTTCGTAATTGAATATGGTTTAGATTAAAATAGTGAAGGTGTTCCGAAATAATTATTTGGTGAAAGGCTTGATACTTAATTTATGTGTTAACTAGTATGAGTGAGAAGTCATTAAGAGCAAAAACAAAAAACGGATTACTGTGGAGCAGTGTTGAGCGATTCTCTACTCAAGGAATATCATTTCTGTTTTCTTTATTTTTAGCGCGTTTGTTAATGCCTAAAGATTATGGTTTAATAGCAATGTTAACCATTTTTATTTCTGTTACGAGTGCATTTATTGATAGTGGATTTTCTAATGCTCTCATACAAAAACAAGATAGGACTGATAAGGATTTTTCTACAGCTTTTTATTTTAATATAGCAGTGGGAGTAATTGCATATCTTGTTTTATGGCTGATTTCTCCATTAATAGCTGTATTCTATAATATGCCTATTTTAGCCCCGTTAACTAAAGTTCTGGGTCTGACTGTAATATTTAGCTCTTTATGTGTTGTGCAACAAGCACATCTAATGATTAAAATAGATTTTAAGGCGCAAGCGAAGATTTCTATGTTGAGTACCATTATATCAGGTATTGTAGGTGTAGTGTTTGCTTTTTATGGTTATGGAGTTTGGGCTTTAGTCGCCTTAAATATCTCGGCAGGGTTATGTCGTATGATCTTCCTTTTTATGTGGGTAAGGTGGATCCCTAAAAGAACTTTTTCGGTAGAGTCTTTTAAGCATCTTTTTTCCTTTGGCTCAAAACTTCTTGCATCTGGCTTGCTTTCTACTATTTATGAGAATTTATATCCTCTGATTATTGGAAAGTTTTATTCTGCGGCAAATCTTGGTCTATTTTCACGAGCACAGTCTCTAGCAGCTATGCCTTCCTCTAATATATCAAACGTATTCCAACGTGTTACTTTTCCTGTTTTGAGTAGTATTCAAAATGAGGATGAACGATTAAGTATTAATTATCGCCGTCTGCTACGTATGGGAGCTTTTATTATTTTCCCATTGATGATGTTATTGGTAGCAATATCTTCTCCTCTTGTAAACATTCTGTTGACAGCTAAATGGAGTGGATGTGTCATCTATTTGAATATTCTATGTTTCGCTATGATGTGGTATCCTGTCCATGCTATTAATCTGGACTTATTGCAGGTAAAAGGTAGAACAGATCTATTTTTGCGTTTAGAAATAATAAAAAAAGTTGTAGGAGTAGTTATTTTATTGATTACACTAAATATCAATCTTATTGCAATGAGCATAGGAATGGTTGTAAGTTCCATGATTGCGCTGCTTATTAATACGCATTATACAGGTAAGTTAATACATGTGGGTTTTGGAATACAAATGAAGGATCTAGCACCAATTTTAATAAACAGTCTTGTAATGTGTGGTATCTCTTATAGTGTAACTTTATGTTTTGAAACGAATATATTAAAACTAGTCTTTGGAATTCTTTCGGCTTTTATGGTGTATTTTACAATAGCTTTTGTTTCTCATTCTGAAGAGTTAAAATATGGATTAGAATTGATTCGAAAAAAATGAAATATTACATTATATTCCAGCCATCTATAAAAAGTATAGGAGGCGAGGAAATGTACACTAGAAATAAAATCATATCTGCGCGCAAGCAGGGATATACTCCTATTGTTATTCATGAGAATAAGGGTTCTCGTATCTTTGTAGAAGAGTTACGTCCTTTTTTAAAGAATTATAGTATTTTATTTAAACTTCCTCCAAGTGTATTTCCTAAAATAATACTTAGAAAGGTTATACATAAGATGTTGTCATGGATCCCTGATTATAATGAAGGGGAATGTATTATAGAATCCCATGAGGTAACTGGGGCAGAATGGGCTGAATTGTTAGCTGCTCATATTAAGGCAAAACATTTAGCTTATATGTTATTAGAGCATCATTGTCTTAATGAATATCAATATAGGTTTTTTAAATACAAATATGATAGAAAGGAATTAGTTGGTATAACTTCAGAAACTGTTCCTCAGATGTTTGAGCCATATATCCCAAATATAGAGGGCTATTTTTTAAAAGCTTATTGTAATAATACGCTTGCAGATATAGATTTTGATGAAAAACTCAAGGTTGGACAAGCAGATTATACTATAGGAACAATAGGTAGAACTAACAAGGAGTATGTTCAGCCTATGTTGAAAGCTGTGATCGAATTTATTCTCCAACATAAAGAGAAGTACTTTAATTTTATTTATGTTGGGGGAGCACAAGACAAAGATTCTGAGAAAAATGTGATAAAAAAGCTATCTAATATACCAAATCTTAAATTTTATCTTACAGGTTTAATTTACCCAATCCCTATAGGTCTAGTTAAACAAATGGACGTGTGTTTAGCCTCTGCAGGATCATGTATGATATCTGATAATTGTGGCATTCCAACAATAGCAATTGATGGAAATGACTATAAAGGAATAGGAATTTTCCAGAAGACATGTGTACATTCTCTTTTTAGAGGAGAAAATGAACCTGCTATTGAATTAGAACATTTTTTAAACGAAGTGCTTATAGATAAGAAATTTCACAAAGAAGATAAAACTATATTCTTTGAGCCTGATTTTACGGAACATTGGGCATTTGTTCAAAAAATGTCTGATAAGCGTGAATATTATGATGTTAGAAAAATAAAGTATTCGTTTAGAAATGAGGTGCTTTGGGTGGCTATAAGAGAGTATCTAGGTAATAGGAGTTATCTATTAATAACTTCTGTTTTAGAACGTATTCGTAATTTGTATTCAAATATCTTTAAGAATAATGGAAAAGGTAGAAAATAACATACAACGAAATTCTAATATCGAATTATTAAGAATTATTTGTATGCTATTTATAATTGGTGGGCATATCATAAAATTTGGATTTAAAATGGACTATGATCATTTGCTACCTTTCGGCGGTTTTGATTATATTGTGCAGCATATTCTTTACGGAATTTTTGTAATAGCTGTAAATGTTTTTGTACTGATATCTGGATATTTTGGAATTAAACTTAATTTTGGAAAACTATTACGAATAGAAAGTCTTGTTCTTTGTTATTCTATACCATTTTTTTTAATTCTACTTTTTACACACCATGGAATTATAGGGAGTATAAGTTATCTTTTTCCGACTCTGTCAAGTGAGTTTTGGTTTGTATCAACATATATGGTTTTATGTTTGGTTGCTCCATTCTTAAATGCTTTGGTAAAGCGTTTAAATAAGATACAGCTTAGGGCATTATTAGTAGGCCTATACTGCGTTTTTTATATTTGGGCAACATTTTGCTATGCGCTGAATTTAAGGCAGTTACAGGGCGATTTCGGGGGGGGTATTGTTAACTTCTCTATACTATACCTAACAGGTAGATATATCAAAATATATTATACTAAAAAAAGAAGCTTCCAATTCTTCTTTTTTAGTTTTATAGCAGTGATGTTGTTGATGGATGGGATAGAAACTTTGTACGGAACTTTGCTTGGATTTCCTTTTACTGCTTTCCAAAATCTGAATACAATTTTTATAGTTGTAGCATCTATTTTATTTTTCTTAGCTTTTAATAGCTGTATATTTTATAGTTCGTTTGTAAATAAATTAGCGAAGAATTCATTTGCTGTTTATATTATTCATTTCAATAAGATAGTAATGCCTTGTATAGGTAGCATTGCTTTGACATTGAAGTATGAATATCATATACCGATATTTGGAATAGTATGTATACTTCCAATTTTTATTTACCTCATTTCTATCTTTATAGAGCAACTGCGAAAAATCATTATTTCAAAGTTTGAGGATAACGTATGTAATGTTATAGATCAAGAAGTTCAAAAGATTACATGGTTAAGGTATCCATTATAGTTCCGATATATAATGCTGAGAAATATTTACATAGATGTGTAGATAGTTTGTTGGCACAGGATTTTAGCGATTATGAAATTCTTCTCATAGATGATGGCTCTTTAGATGCTTCAAGTAAGATTTGTGATGACTATGCTCAAAAAGAATGTAAGGTAAAAGTTTTTCATCAAAAGAACAGTGGTGTTGCTGCAGCAAGACAGTTAGGTATAGAACAAGCACAAGGCGAATATACGATTCATGTAGATGCTGATGACTGGGTAGATGCTGCAATGTTGAAGGAGCTGTGGAGTAAGGCTGAAGATACCAAAGCAGACATGGTAATCTGTGATTACTTTGAAGAATACCAAAATAAAACAAAAAGAATTTTACAAAATTGTGATTATTTGAAAAAAAGCGAGTTGATACGAGCCTTGTTCCAACAACTACATGGTAGTTGTTGTAACAAGCTCGTGAAACGAGCTTGTTACAACAATGTGGGGATAAAATTTGATACAATGGTATCTTACTGCGAAGATCTTCTCTTTAATGTATCAGTAATTCAGACAGGCATTAAAGTGGTTTATCTTCCTATGGCTTTTTATCATTACGATCAATACTCAAATGGTACAAGTTTGGTCAAAGGTATGTCTATAAAAAAGTTAATGTCTCGAATACAAGTTATCAAGTCGTTAGAGCATATTTTGAAAGAAGATTTATCACTGTATGAAGATTTATTGTTTTTGAAGAAAGCTAAAGTTAAAGATGATGTGTTCTTTGGTAATTATTACTCAAAAGAATTGTTTATAGAATTATTTCGAGAGATAAATCATCAATATATAGCTAATTATAGATTTCCTAAAGATAAGCGTCCACTGCAAAATGCAGTGTGTTTGGCATTGTCTGGATGTTATGGATTAGCACAAGCGTTATTTAAGTTATACAAATGGATAAGAAGAGCATAACTTTCATTTTTCATCAGCCCTCGTTGCTACCTGTTGGAGGATTTAAAATTGTATATGAATATGCTAATCGGCTAGCTAAAGATGGATATGAAGTACACCTAGTTTATGCCATGATGCTTGGAAAAGATCGTGGACTACAAAGCGCATTTATACGCTTGGCAAGGTTTATGCTAGCTAAAATTTCTAAGCATTATTCAGGTAAAAATTGGTTCGATCTTGATTCTCGTATAAAAGAACATTATGTTACAACGTTGAAATTTCAAAATGTTCCTAAGACTGATGTGTATGTTGCTACTGCTGTTGAGACAGCTCCGTATGTGAGTAACTATTCAAGAGATAAGAATAATAAACTTTATTTGATACAGGGTTTTGAAGATTGGAATATGTCTCAAACTGAAGTCTTGACGAGCTACCATTTGGATCTAATATTGATAGTTGTTTCTAATTGGCTTCAGGCGATTGTGAGAAAAGAAGGACTTACTAGTTACTTAGTTCCTAACGGATTCGACTTTAAGTACTTTTTTCTGAAGAATGATATCGCAACAAGAATAAGTACAAAGATTGTAATGTTATATCATTATGATTATCGTAAGGGATTGTCTTATGGTTTTGCGGCTTTAGATATAGTAAAGGAAAAGTTCCCAAGTTTGCACGTTACTCTTTTTGGAACACCTGAAAGACCTTCTGATTTACCAGAGTGGTATGAATACTATCAAAAGCCAGACAAAGAAACTCATAATAGAATTTATAATGAAGCAGCAATCTTTGTAGGTACTAGTCTAAAAGAAGGCTGGGGACTGACTATAGGTGAAGCTATGCAATGCGGTTGTGCAATAGTCTGTACGAATAATGATGGTTATAAAGAAATGGCTATTGATGGAGAAAATGCCCTCTTGTGCGATATTAAAGATGCAAAGGCTTTGGCGAATAATATTATTAAATTGATTACCGATGATGAACTGCGAATAAGATTGGCAAAGAATGGGCATGATCATATTCAGCAGTTCGATATTGAAAAATCGTATAACAAGTTTAAAAAAATAGTCGAGTAGGTAATAAATAACTAATATGAACATAAATGTTTCTATAATTATAGTAAATTATAATACAAAGGATCTTACTCAAGATTGTATTGACAGTATAAGACAGCGAACTTCTGGAGTATCTTATGAAATTGTAGTTGTGGATAATTCTTCTACTGATGGTTCGAAGGAGCATTTCATAAAAGATGATAGCATTACATATATTTATAATGATCAAAACTTAGGCTTTGGAAGAGCAAATAACATAGGCATAAGAGCATCTCATGGAGAATATGTGTTTTTATTGAATTCTGACACAATTATTCTCAATAATGCAATATCTTTGTTTTACGAATATGCTATGTTGCATCCTAATATGGTATTAGGTTGTTATCTACAGGATAAGGATGGGAGATATTCTCCTTCTTTTCATTATTTTCCAGCATTTACAATAACGGAGTTTCTTAGAAGAAAGTTATGTTTAAAAAAATATATTGCTGTTGATTATAAAGAACACGATGTAGAATGTTTATGTGGCGCTGATATGTTTATTCCTCGGTTTGTAATTGATAAGGTAGGTGGCTTTGATGAAAATATATTTTTGTATGGTGAAGAAGGAGAGCTACAATATCGGATGCATAAACAACATATAGTTCGACATATTATCAATACTCCACAGATAATTCATTTAGAGGGAAAAAGTATGGAAGATACGTTGGAAAAACTGAAAATAAAATATGAAAGTCATTTCTATGTATTAAGTAAATATATGGCTAGGACTCCTTTAAAACTTGCCAAATTATATTATTACTTTAGGTTTATACTTCGTTATTGGAGAAAACGACAGGATAAAGAGATACAATCGATATTAAGCGTTTTTAAGTAAAATGGTAAAGTTATCTTTTTTAATTCCCGTATATAAAGTAGAAAAATACATTGCTAGATGTATAGATTCTATACTGTCTCAGAAGTATGCTAATATAGAGATTCTTTTAGGTATTGATGGTAGTCCTGATAGAAGTGCAGAAGTATGTATTGCCTATGCTCAACAATATGATTTCATATATGTTTTTAATAATAAAAATATGGGGGCTGGAGCAGAGCGTAATTTTTTGTTAGATCATGCGAAAGGGGATTTTGTTTGGTTCGTAGATGCAGATGATATGTTGCCAGAAGGTGCGGTTGAAAAGGTGATAGAAGTAATAGAGAAAAAACCTTCTTTAGAGATAATAGCTATGGGTTTTAAAAGGTTTGGGGATTTAGATAATTATGGTTCTTTAGAATTTGCTACCCCAAAAGAAAAGATGATCTCTGGGAAAGAATACTTACTAAAGCAACCTTTTTGTGGATATCTATGGAATAAGGTTTTTAATCGTATGTTTCTTTTTGAACATGGGGTGAAAATGAACCCAAATCTTGTGAACCAAGAAGATAATCTTTTTAATTTATATGCTATTTTGCCTTGTGAAAAGATGTTATTAACATCTATATATGGTTATGATTACTTTCAGGGGAACACACTCTCTACACTGCATAATAGGAGTATTGAAAGTGTTGAACGAAATGTTAATGATACTCTTTTAGCACAAAAAGAAATACAAGAGATTATTAGAAGTATTTCTGATGTAGAATTAAAAAAGCGAATCATAGAACTTTTAAATCTTAATGTAGCAGGTTTTCTCTTTTCTATGTTTCAGACAAGGTATCCTATAGAAAAGATTAAAATAGCGTTAGAGCAGCTTAAAAGGATGCAGTTATACCCAACACGGTTTAGTTTTAACAGAAAATCAAATATCTTCCTCTGTGGAGCAAACATAGAATGGATTTATCTATGTTTGTGTCGATTACATGGAGCAAAACGTTTGTAATATACAGAAAATAGACACGTAGACTAGAAGAATAATATTCTTTTCTACTATAGAAAAAGTTTGATTTTGATAAAATATTTTTATGTTGATATATATATTAGTTTTTATAGTAGCCTTTATTTATTACATACTATCAAGAAAGAATTCTTTTCTTAGAAAATCTTCAGTAGTTCTTAGCTTTTTCTTCTTGTATGTAGCTTTATTTGTGGGACTTGGAGATATGATAGGCGGATACGATAGATATATATATGGAGAGGTGTTTGATACAATTGCTGATGAATTTCAACATACGAGTTCTCCTAATATTAATAAGATTATATACCTTGTGGGAGGTAAAGAATATGGTTATTTTTTTTGGCAGATATTGCTCTCATATATAACTCAAAATCGGTATATTTTTATTCTTATAACAACAATTGCCATTTATGTACTTTTCTTTCTAGCATTTAAGGAATACCTAGATGACTACCCGTTAGCGTGTATAGTATTCTTAGGGTTACTTTATTACTTTTCTATGACTTATCTGAGGCAGGTTATCGGAGTCGGTTTTACATTTTTATCGGTAAAGTATATCGTTAAAAGAAAATTCTTACCTTTCTTTTGCTTTTGGTTGTTAGCTTATAGCTTTCATGGGTCAGCTCTTATTTTCTTTCCGATGTATTTTATACCTCAAAAAAAATATAGTAAAAATTTTGTAATAACAGTCTTGTTACTTTGCTTGATAGTAGGTTTGACCCCTCTTCCTAATGCTTTACTATCTAGTGGTGTTACAGCATCAGGGAAAGCGCAAAATTATATGGATCAAGATCAAGGGTTTAGAATAGAATATGTTATAGAAGTTGTTGCTTTTATTTCAATTTTCTTTATGAATTATGGAAAGATAAACAAAGAGAAACAAACGCTTGTGTTTTTGAATATGTCTTATGTATTCTGTGCTCTTCTCTTACTATTTATGAGATTTGGGCAAGGAGGACGCTTGGGGTGGTATTTTATGCCAGGAATTATCTATATGACAACCTATTTGTGTAATAGAAAAGATGTTGCTAAGTGGTTAAAGCCTGCGATGATATTACTATTTTTTGGACTCTTTTTTCGTATTACCTTAGCTTGGCGCGCCTTCAACGTACCCTATAAAACCTTTCTTACGAATGGTCAGCCAGCAGGAGATGGCAGTACTTATGAGAAGTACGAATATGATGAAAGGTACACTATTGATAAATTCTTCAGATGATGATAACGGTTTTTACACCTACTTATAATCGTGGAAATCTTCTTAAACGATTGTATGATAGTTTATGTAATCAAAGTTTTAAAGATTTTGAGTGGTTAGTTGTTGATGATGGCAGTACCGATAATACGGGAGAACTTATGAAGCAAATAATGACAGACGGTAGTAATAAGTTTGTCATTAGGTATTTTAAAAAAGCGAATGGGGGTAAACATTCTGCTATTAATTTTGGAGTGAAAGAGGCTAAAGGAGAATTATTTTTTATAGTAGACTCTGATGATATTCTTCCTCCTTTTGCCTTGCAAGATGTTATTGATGTTTGGCACAATATATATAATAAGGAGCAGTATGCAGGTGTTTGTGGTTTAGATGGATATTTGGAGAGTGAGGTAGTCATAGGGTCAGGCTTCCCTAGAAAATTGATTAAGGAAAAAATTAAATTGTCTAGCGGTGAAATAGTTAAGTATATTGATGGAACGAATATGGGTATTCGTTTTGGTATTGGTATTCAAGGTGATATGAAGGAAATATTTAAGACGGATGTTCTACGCGAATTTCCTTTTCCTGAAATACGAGGCGAGAAGTTTTGTCCAGAAGTGCTTATATGGAATAGAATTGGTGCAAAATATAAGATGCGTTATTTTGACAAAGTTATTTATTTAGCAGAATATCAAGAGGGGGGGATAACTGCTGGAATAACAAAGGCAAGAATGAATAGCTCTATAGCTTCTATGATGACTTATCAAGAGATGACAACGTATGATATTCCGCTAAAGTGGAAAATTCGTTCTGCAATTAATTATTGGCGATTTCGGCAATGCTTGAAAAAAAAAGATGCGGAAATTCCTAAACTGTCTATACTTTGGAATATATTTATGCCTATAGGGTGGTTAATGCATAACCGTGATCTTAAAAATGTAAGGAGATAATTATGCACATTACAGTAGATCCGCGATTAAAATACAATTATGCTTCTTGGTATTTGCTAGGCTTGCAACAAATTGGCGGTAGTATAGAATATAATGTTATGCCTTTTGTGGGCTTATCCTATAAGGATACCCCTGACTATAATAGTGGTTTTGGCTTTATTATAAAGGAAGGCAATGTTACAAAGAAAGTTTTTGTAGATACGGAAGACGTAGCGAAGGTTTTCAAAGACCGTTATGAATGGTGCGATGTATATGGAATGGTAAATCCGACAGAGGAACAAGTTAGGCAGTATGATAAATTGATACCTATTGGTCCAGAGTGTGGAATTACATTAGGTTCTCAATTAGCTACTGTACTAAAGTGTGTTAGACTTTATTTGAAAGGAGCAAAATATACAAATATTCCTTTTAAAACTTGTCTAAAGGATTATTTATATACAAATATTCGTCGTCGTCCGATTAGTGATTACGAGAACTCTATCATTGTGCGTAAAAATTATATCTTCCATGCTTCCACACTTTGGTATAATGAGTTTGCTGCAACAGACACGAATAAATATCGTGGCGAATTTCTGAAAGCTTGTCAGCGAGCAGGACTTGAGATAGAAGGTGGACTTTTTTATGTCGGAGGTGAAGCAGTATTGAAAGAAATGCCTGATTATCCTAAGTATAAAGAGGAATATAAGGATTTTATCTATGATAAGCGTCTTTCGATGGATGATTACATAACGAAGACAAAAGAAAGCGTAGTGGTGTTTAATACACCTAGTGTCTGCGGCTGTCATGGCTGGAAACTGGCTGAATATCTATGTATGGGTAAGGCTATTATCTCTACTCCGTTGTCAAGAGAAATGCCAGCACCAATGGGGCATGGTAAGCATATTCATTTTGTTCATTCTGTTGATGAAATTTATGATGCAGTGGTGAAGATAAACACTGATGAGACTTATCGTAAGCAACTAGAAGAGGGAGCTAGGGCATATTATGAACAATGGTTAGCACCAGAAGTTGTGGTGAAACGGTTGATAGATAAAGCAAAAAGATAAGATGAAGATCTTACAGGTTATCACCTCTATGCACATTGGTGGTGCGGAAAAGGTGGTTATGGAATTAATTCTTGGGCTACGTACACTCGGTTATGATGTGGATGTGGCACTCTTTAGTGGAGAGGATACGGATTTTAAGCGGCAATTAGATAGGTCTGGTTGTAGAGTGTTTTCTTTCTCTATTGGTGGTAAGACATATAACCCTATTTATATATTGAAGTTGTGGAGGATTATGCACCGTTATGATATCGTTCATACACATAATACAGCCCCACAATTTTTTGCAGCGATAGCAGGTTTAGGCAGTAAGGCTAAGTTGATAACTACAGAACATAGTTCGTCAAATCGTAGACGTGAAAAAGGACATCTTAAATGGTTTGATAATTGGTTGTATGGACGCTATGACACGATAGTATGTATTGCTGATCAGGCTAAGCAGGCAATGGAGACCTATCTTGGGAGGAGAATGGATGATGTCGCAGTGATAAACAATGGTGTTAACGTGGAGGATTTTCATAGTGCTGAACCTGCATCGGAACTATATCCTCATTGTGGTAAGTTTGTTATAGCAATGGTGGCAGGGTTTAGATATGAAAAGGATCAAGACACGGTGATAAAAGCTATGACTAACCTGACAGATGGATATGAACTATGGTTGGTAGGCGATGGTGTTCGGCGAAAGGAGTTGGAGACGTTGATAGAGACAGAAGGTGTCAAAGACCGTGTAAAACTACTTGGTATTCGTAAAGATGTCTCTAATATTTTGCATGCAGCTGATGTGGTGATTATGTCTTCCCACAGAGAGGGTTTATCGTTATCCAATGTTGAAGGAATGAGTGTTGGCAAACCATTTATCGCTTCAGATGTGGATGGACTGCGTGAAGTGACACAGGGTTACGGAATACTTTTCCCTCATAAAGATGCTATAGCCCTGGCTAAGATCATAGATAGATTGCATACTGATAAAGACTATTATCATACAGTGGCTGATAGATGTTATAAACGTGCGCTAGAGTTTGATGTGAATAAGATGGTAGAAGGGTACATCGATATTTATCGTTCGTTAATATAAACATCTACTTTCCACGACAATTGCTTTTAAGTCGTGTTCAGTCGTGTATGTCGTTGCTATTATTTCAGCATCTACTTTCCACGACTTTTCATGACAGTTTCTTTTAGGTTGTGTTCAGTCGTGTATGTCGTTGCAATTATTCAGCATCTACTTTTCACGACTTTCCACGACAATTGCTTTTAAGTCGTGTTCAGTTGTGTATGTTGTTGCAATCATTCTGCATCGGTTTTCCACGACTTTCCACGACAGTTTCTTTTGAGTCGTGCCTTGTCGTGTATGTCGTTGCTATTATTTTTGCATCGACTTTCCACGACTTCCCACGACAATTGCTTTTAAGTCGTGTTCAGTTGTGTATGTCGTTGCTATTATTTCAGCATCGACTTTCCACGACTTTTCACGACAATTGCTTTTAAGTCGTGTTCAGTCGTGTATGTCGTTGCAATTATTCAGCATCTACTTTTCACGACTTTCCACGACAGTTTCTTTTGAGTCGTGCCTTGTCGTGTATGTCGTTGCAATCATTCAGCATCGACTTTTCACGACTTTCCACGACAATTGCTTTTAAGTTGTGTTCAGTTGTGTATGTTGTTGCCGAAGTATAGTATTAGCATTTAATATTTGTGCATTATGAGCATACTTTATCCTGAAATATCTAAGTTAATTGTAGATGCTTTCTATGAGGTCTGCCGAAATCTATCAGTGGGTTATGCAGAGAAAGTTTACGAGAAAGCACTTGTGTATGAGTTACAGACTCTTGGATTACAAGTGGAAGAGCAGAAACCTATTACTGTTATGTATAAAGGACAACTGAATGTAGGCTCTTTTATCGCTGACATCGTTGTTGAAGATTGCATCATATTAGAGCTTAAAGCGACATCAATGATTAGTAAAGAACATACAGCACAACTTATCAACTACCTTACATGTACAGGGAAGGATGTTGGTTATATCCTAAACTTTGGTGGAGATAGAAGGTTCGAGCGTCGGTTAGGACCATCGGCATTGCACAGTAATGCCAAGTAAGGTCGTGCCTTGTCGTGTATGTCGTTGCTATTATTTCTGCATCGACTTTTCACGACTTTCCACGACAATTGCTTTTAAGTCGTGTTCATTTGTGTATGTCGTTGCAATCATTCAGCATCGGCTTTTTACGACTTTCCACGACAATTGCTTTTAAGTCGTGTTCATTTGTGTATGTCGTTGCTATTATTCTGCATCGGCTTTTCACGACTTTCCACGATAGTTTCTTTTAGGTTGTGTTTAGTTGTGTATGTCGTTGCAATTATTCAGCATCGACTTTTCACGAAAGTTTCTTTTGAGTCGTGCCTTGTCGTGTATGTCGTTGCAATCATTCAGTATCGGCTTTTCACGACATATTTGCTGATAAATAGAATTGTGTTTGTCATTGTCGAAAAAATAAAATAGATGAATAGAAAACCCAAGTTGCTCCGTGTGACGACATCAGACGTTAGTCTGGATACGCTGATCAAAGGACAAATGAAGTTTTTGAGCAGTGAGTTTGAAGTTGTGGGAGTATCGAATAATACAGGATTGCTGCAGAAAGTGGCTGAACGAGAAGGGATTCGAGTTGTGGAAATACCGATGCATAGAGAGATTTCTCTTGTGGCGGATGTTAAGTGTTTATGGATGCTTTATAGGTTGTTCAGGAAAGAAAAACCAGAGATCGTGCATGCGAACACGCCTAAGGGAAGTTTACTCTCGATGGTAGCTAGTTGGGCTGCTCGTATACCAAACAGACTTTATACGGTTACAGGCTTACGCTATCAAGGCGCATCTGGAAAGTTTAAAAAAATGCTGATGATGATGGAGTGTATCAGTTGTTATTGTGCCACGAAGGTGATTCCTGAAGGATTGGGAGTTAAGAAAGCTTTGCTGGATGATAAGATTACTAGTAAGGAGATGCATGTCATTCACAATGGCAATATCAATGGTATTGACACCGCCTTCTTCTCTCCTGAAGCAACAGTGGAAAAGTTGAGGACTGACTTGAAACTTTCGGAAGATGTTAATGCTGATGAGGTGAGAAAACAATACAGAGTACAGTTAGGAATCTCTGAGAAAGACTTCGCGTTTATTTTTGTTGGTAGAATTGTGAACGACAAGGGTATGCATGAGCTGGCAGAAGCGATGCAGAGGTTGAAACCCATGTATCCTAACTGTAAGTTGATATTAGTTGGTAACTTCGAGCCTGAACTGGATCCGCTGAAGCCTGAAGATCTTCATTTCTTCGAATCTGATGACTGTGTAAAATATGTTGGATACCAGAGTGATGTCAGACCATTCCTATATGCTGCAGACGCTATGGCCTTTCCTAGTTATCGTGAGGGCTTTCCGAATGTCGTTATGCAATCTGGCGCCTTAGGACTACCATCCATTGTTACGGACATAAATGGCTGCAATGAAATTATCATTGAGAATGAGAACGGAGTTATAATACCTTCACATGATGAGAATTCACTCTATCGTGCAATGTGTTCTCTTATGGATAATGCTAGTACAACTAATGCAATAGCGAAACGTTCACGAAAGATGATAGCTGATAGATATGAACAACAGGATGTTTGGTCAGAAACGCTGAAGATGTATCAAGAGCTACTTACCAAATAATTTTTTTTAGATTATGTATAAGTATGTCCTAAAAAGAGTTATAGATTTTGCCATTGCTTTAATAGCTTTGATTTGTATTTCACCACTTTTACTGGTTGTTACAGTATGGCTTCATTTTGCTAACAAGGGTGCAGGAGCTTTCTTCTTGCAGGAACGTCCTGGACTTCATGGGAAAGTTTTTAAGATTGTAAAATTTAAGACAATGAATGAGGAAAAAGGGTCAGATGGAAAACTTCTCCCAGATATTCAGCGAATTACACCTATTGGAAGTTTTGTTCGAAAAATGTCACTGGATGAGTTGCCACAATTAATCAACGTTTTAAAAGGAGATATGGCTTTAATAGGTCCTCGTCCCTTATTAGTGAAATATCTATCTCTTTATAGTGCAGAGCAGATGAGACGCCATGATGTTAGACCAGGAATTTCAGGTTGGGCACAATGTCATGGACGTAATACTCTAACATGGTCAGAAAAATTCAAACTTGATGTATGGTATGTGGATCATGTGTCTTTAAAAACTGATTTAGAAGTTATATTCACTACGATAAAAAACGTGTTGATGAGGAAGGATATTGATAACAACGTGAACAATGGCTCTGGCAAATTCACACAAGAGGAATTTAATGGAAGTAATTAAAAGGTAATAAAATAGATATGAGTAAGAAAGTTATTGTATTTGGTGCTACTGGCAATTTAGGTGCACCTATTTCGGTATATCTAAAGCAGAATGGATATGATGTTATAGCTGTTGGACATAGAACTTCAGACAATGGCTTTTTTGAGGATATGGGAATACCATATTACTCTGTAGATATCGAAAATGCTAAACAGTTTGATGTGTTGCCAACTGACGACATCTATGCTGTTGCCCATTTTGCATCATCGCTTCCTTCTAGGTATGAGTATAATCCAAGAGACCTTTTCGAGTCTATAACTATAGGTACCCTCAACGTATTGGAATGGATGAGAAAGATAGGATGCAAAAAAATTGTTTTTCCACAGACTCCTTCTGATATGGCAAGCTATCATAATTGTGGTAAGATGATTCCAGAGGATGCACCAAGAGAATTCCCCTTAACAGGAGATCATGCTGTCTATACAATTGCAAAGAATGCTGCTGTGGATTTGATAGAGAATTACCATGCAGAATATGGCTTCTCTCGTTTTGTGTTCCGCTTCTTTACTATCTATGAATACCATCCAAACGCCTATCATTATCGTAACTACAAACATCTAATGATGCCCTTTAGAATGTTAATGGATAGAGCATCGAAGAGCTTGCCAATTGAAATCTGGGGCAACTGTAAAAAAGCAAAGGAGATGGTATATATAAAGGATTTTATTCGTCTTGTGAAGTTGGCTATTGACTCTGACATAGAAGGTGGTATCTATAATGTTGGTAACGGATGGCAAGTTTCGCTTGAAGAACAGATCCTTGGTATTATTAAAGTCTTCTCACCAAAGGATAATCCATCTCCTGTAATCTATGTTAAGGATAAACCAGATCCGTTGGAGAATGCTTTTGAAATCACTAAGATAAAGAGAGATTTCGGCTATGAACCACTGTACACCTATATCCTGCAGTTAGAAGATCTCAAGCATGATATGGAAACTGAGCCATTTGCTAAACTGTGGGGTACTAAAGAAGATTACGAACCTAAAGAGAGTAAATAATGTTACCGTTAAATATTATTAAGGATTCCTTGCATACTCCTTGTTTTGTAGTTGAGCAATCAGCTTTTAAGCGAAGTATAGAAGGATTTCAAGTAGCTTTACAACATTATTTCGAGAAAAGTATAGTAAGTTATTCCGTTAAAACGAATTCCTTACCTTGGTGTCTTAAGGAAGCTGGCAACCTTGGTTGCTATGCCGAAGTCGTTTCGTATGATGAATATAAATTGGCTTTGCTCTGTGGTTATGAGAAAAATAATATCATCTATAACGGTCCGATGAAGTCTAAAGAAACTTTCTTGGATGCCATTCAGTCAGATGCTATTGTGAATGTAGAATGCCATAGAGAGCTAGAATGGCTTACGTGTTTACCTAAGAATAAGAGGTATAAAATAGGGATCAGGTTAAACATTAATATTTCTAAAATATCTAAACTTGATGCCAATGGAGATAATGACGATAGTCGTTTTGGCTTCTGTGTGGGAAGTGGAGAATTTGAGGCTGTCATTAAAAGAATAAAGACTTTGGAGAATGTTGATTTGGTAGGACTTCATATCCACAGAACTTCTCTTCAGCGGAGGGTTGAATTTTATGAGAATAGTATAAGCTATGCTGTTCAGGTAATCAAAAAGTATCATTTGAATTTGCAGTATATAGATGTGGGTGGCGGATACTTTGGTATTTTTGCCAACCATCCAACCTATGATGATTATGCAGCAGGTTTCTATCGTATCCTCAAACAAAATAATTTGGAAAAGTTAACTGTCATTGTAGAACCTGGTAATGGGCTTGTGGCTTCCGCATTTTCTTTTCTTTCTTCTGTCATCGATGTCAAGCAAGTGGATGATGTGCGTTTCATCACAACGGATGGTTCACGTAATGATGTTGATCCCTTCTTTCATAAGAAAGACTATATGAAGACCATTTTCCGTAAAGATGGGGATAGACAAAACAGTCCATTACAGGTGATTGCAGGTTGCACTTGTCTGGAATACGACCGTTTGTTTAGTTTAGAAAACCAACCAGAACTACACGTTGGCGATAGGATTCTATATCATAATGTAGGTGCCTATACAATGGCTTTGTCTCCACAGTTTATCAGGCTATGGGCTCGTGTGTATAGCTTTGATGGTAAGGACTATCAAGAGGTCAGAAGGGCAAGTACAGCTGATGATATTATGATAACTTCTATTTAAGAGAATAAAAATATAATATGAAAAAGAATATATTGTTTTGTAGTGTAGGTAGAAGAGCCTCATTACTTCAAGACTTCAGAAAATCGATGGATATAGAGGACAAAATTATTGCTACGGACAATAGCCCTGTAGCACCAGCTCTGCATTTTGCAGATAAAACTTATCTTGTACCTCTTATCACAGATCCAAGTTACTCTGAGCAAATTTTAGAAATTTGTAAGAAAGAAAATGTAAAAGCATTGACAGCTCTAATTGATCCCGAAATAGAGATTATGGCAAAGCACTCTGATCTTTACCTTTCCAATGGGATTCTGCCATTGTGCCCTAACAAAGAGTCTGCTCATATTTGTTTTGATAAGTATGACATGTTCAAGCACTTCGCTTCAAAAGGTGTCCGTACAGTCTTAACTTACAAAGATTTGGATGTGTTCAAGACAGACCTTAAGGCAGAAAAGATTTCTTTTCCTGTCTTTATGAAGCCTATCTCTGGAAGTGGAAGTGTTGGAGCTCATAAGGTTGACACCTTAGAACAATTGGAAAATGATTGGAATGAAGGTTCGTTTACTTACATTATTCAAGAATTGATGACAGGTGGAGATTGTGATGCGGACGTATATGTAGATACAGTATCTCATAAACCTATAAGCATTTTCTCAAAGAAAAAGATTGAGACAAGAATAGGTGGAGCTAGTAAAACAATCTCTTTTAAAGATCCAAAACTGTTTGCTTTTGTTGAAGAAGTATGTGATGCCTTGCAACTAAATGGTCCTTGTGATATGGATTTCTTCATCAAGGATGGAGAATACTATATATCAGAAATCAATCCACGCTTTGGTGGAGCATATCTACATGCTTACGGTGCAGGTGTAGACTTTGTGAAATTGATTATGAACAACATTGATGGCAAGGCAAATACTCCTTCCATAGGTAGTTATGAAGAGAATATCTTAATGATGATGTATGATGCTGTTGTCATCAAGAAGAAGTCGGAACTTCTTAGTGGAGATTTCTCTATATTGTAAGATTTATATTTGTTATTATTTAGATATTTTACGAAGTATTTATTTACAACAAATAAGCAGGATTGTTCTATATCTACAAGAATAGAAGTTAAAAATAGATTTATAAAAGATGAAGCTAGATTCTAATACTGAGCTTTATTTTGAATTTATAAAATATTGTCTCAAAGATGAGCAAGATATTCCTTCTTTTATTAAAGAAATGGATTGGGAAGGTTTATATCAGTTTGGTAAGGAGCAAGCAATATTAGGTATTCTTTTCAAAGGTATAGAGCGATTGAAGGATAGTGCCTATAAGCCTAGTGTGGCAGTTATTATGAGATTTTATGCTTATTATAATGAGATCGTAAAACTAAATAGGCAAGTATATCAGGATGCTAATAAATTGTCGCTCGACTTTAAAGAAAAATATGGTATCAATACCTGCATTATGAAGGGGCAGGCTAACGCTCTGATGTATCCTGATCCATGGGTGCGACAGCCAGGAGATATAGATGTTTGGACAGATGCAGATACCGTAGATATCATTAAATTAGCACGACAACTTAACCCCAAAGCAGAGTTGGGTTATCATCATATAGAAATAGAATTTCTTAGAACTCCTGTAGAGCTTCACTTCTTTCCCTCCTTTATGGGAAACTTATTTTATGAATGGAGATTAAGGACTTTTTTTGACTCAAAGAAAAGTCTGCAATTTCAGAATAAAAAAGCACTCCCTGATAATTTGGGAAGCATCAATTGTTTTACAAAAGACTTTGACAGTGTTTTTCAATTGTCTCATTTAATGCATCATTTTTTCTTTGAAGGTATAGGACTTAGGCAAATGGTAGATTATTTCTATCTACTGAAACAAGGCTTTACCGAGGAAGAGAAGAGACAGGTCGTTGAGGTGATAAAGCGGGTAAATATGTTTAAATTTGCCACAGGAGTGATGTATATCATGAAGGAGAGCTTAGGGTTGGAGGATAAATATTTATTGATGCAGCCTAATGCGCGTATAGGTAAAATGCTAGAAAAGGAAATAGTATTAGCAGGAAACTTTGGATTTTATGATACGCGCTTTAAATTCAGAGGAAAATCAGTCTATGCTCAATATCTTTTAGAGTTATATCGCAATTTACATTTTGCGATTGATTTTCCTTCAGAAACAGTATGGGGAAGACCCATCTCAAGGTGGTGGCATATGGTTTATAAGGCGTGGCTTCGGTATCGTGCAAGATCTTAGGCAAGTCTTACGAAACTTTTAGACACAGTAACAACGCATTATAAGGCTAACGCTGTGAAGGATAGAAGAAAGTCATGTTTCCATGCAACGAAGTTTTGCTTCTGAGCATGGAAACATGACTTTTTTTATTTGTTAAAGTTGGATTTTATTAGTAACTTTGTATATCTGTTATGATTAATTTCTAGCTGATAGAGTTTATGAAATTAGGCATAATATTTCAATTTTTATAGAAAAAACTATGGATATTTCAAATTTCTGGAATAATATGAGGGGTGATGATGGACTGACACGTTCGCTTGGAATGGAGTTTATCTGCACCCCTGAACCTGATACGTTGCAAGCAAAGATGCTTGTATGTGAGAAGAATAAACAACCCTTTGGAGTATTAGCGGGTGGAGCTTCATTATCATTGGCTGAAAATTTGGCTGGTGTAGGTTCTATGGCGGCATGTCCAGGCTATATTGCTATGGGTATTAATGTGAATGGTAGCCATGTAAAGACTGCTTTTGTGGGTGATGTGGTTACGGCATACGGTAAACTTCTTCATAAGGGTAGTACTTTGCATGTTTGGCATGTGGATGTGAAAAATCAGAATGACGAGCTGATTTCTACTATTCAGGTAACCAATTATCTTGTTCCTAATAATAAGGAATAAGGATTATTTTGATACTTAAATGTAAACGATAATGCCTTCATTTCACGAATTATTTTTAACCCATTGCGCATCGAAGGGAATGTTTGCCGTTAGCCGATTGCCCCTTGCCGATCATTGTACGTTTTATTATCAGGAAAGCAATCCCACAGAAATATATGATCTCAAAGCTTTGAACGGTAAGCAAGGGTTTCTCTTTGCCCCCTTTATAGCGAGTAAAGAACATCCTATCTTGTTAATGGAAAAGGCAGAAGTAACTAGATGTGGGCTAGAACTTTCTGCTTCTTTGAATGATTTGAAACTATCGGAAGTTTCAAACATAGCCGATCATTATCTTTATACTTTTAATACCTTTCACACAGCCTTAAAGGAGAAACTTTTTCAGAAGCTTGTTTTAGCACGCTCCGTTAAAGTGGAAGTATGCGAGTTTGACCTTGAACAGTTGTTTCTAACGGCATGCCAATTGTATCCTTGTCAACACATCGCTCTTGTGAGTTCACCACAGAGTGGTACTTGGTTGATGGCTACGCCTGAAATATTATTAGAAAAACAACAAGGCGAACTTTGGCAAACGATGGCTTTGGCTGGTACGATGCATAAGACAGAGGCAGAGCAGGAGTGGTCGGAAAAGAATAAACAAGAGCATGAGTATGTGTCTACATATATCTTGAATTGTTTGGCGAAATATGCCGATACGATAAATGTGAGCGATCCCTATACTACTGTTGCTGCTAATCTCGCTCATTTGCGTACGGATATTTCTTTTATTCCTCGCGATGAGCAGCGCATTGGCGACTTGTTAGCCGATCTTCATCCTACGCCAGCAGTATGTGGTATTCCGAAAGAAAAGGCAAAGGAGTTTATCATCGCAAACGAAGGTATGGATAGAAGTTATTACAGTGGTTTTGTGGGATCGCTCAATATGGGAGGAGAAACGCATCTTTATGTCTCGCTTCGTTGTATGCAGATTATGAAAGATAGCTGTAGACTATATGCTGGAGGAGGGCTGCTAGCAGAAAGCTGTGTGGAAAGTGAATGGAAGGAGACAGAAGCAAAATTGCAAACGATGCGTAAGCTTTTGCTGTAGAAAGGAAGAAATAAACGATGTATAGTAATAAGGAAAATGTAAATATCCTCACCTCATTGCTGATAGCCCACGACGTGCAGTGTGCCGTACTTTGTCCTGGTTCGCGTAACTCGCCCATGGTGCATAATCTTGTGGAGTGTAACGAAATGAAGTGTTATTCCGTTACCGATGAGCGATCGGCTGGATTTGTGGCGATTGGTATAGCTGAGGCTACCGATGCTCCCGTAGTGTTATGCGTAACATCAGGATCGGCATTGCTCAATGCGGCTCCTGCCGTAGCTGAGGCTTATTATCGCAATATTCCGTTGATAGTAGTGTCGGCCGACCGTCCGCAACAATGGATAGGGCAGAGCGATGGGCAAACGCTGCAACAGGTAAATGCGCTGGAACCACACGTGAGAAAAAGTGTGAATATTATCGAGGCGCATACGGAAGAAGAACGATGGTATTGCAATCGTGTGATCAATGAGGCTTTGAATAAGGTAAAGGCATACGGTGGCGGTCCTGTTCATATCAATATTCCGCTTACAGAACCGCTTTATGAATATCCCGTAGCACAACTTCCTGATGAGCGTTATATCTCCTTTGGCTCGGCAGTGAGTAATGAAAGTGAGTTAAAGGATTTGATTACAAAACTTGATAAAGCCACTAAACCCGTAATTGTTATTGGACAGTTGGATGCTGGCGTTGCTCAAACTTTATCTAAAGATATAGCGAAGATAGAGCAAAATTATGTGGTATTGCACGAAAAACTTTCAACAGCATACGGTTCAACAGCTCTACAACTCGATGAAATGCTGGCGATGATCGCTGGCGATGAGGATTATCTGCCCGACTTTATTCTTTATTTTGGTGGTACAATTGTTAGCAAGCGTCTAAAGCAATACTTACGTAAGGCAAAGACTGCTAACTCCGCACTCATAGACGAGCATGGCGAGGTGCGAGATGTGTTTATGAACCTTTCTTGGGTTATTCAGGCTTACCCTGCTATGTTTGTTCAGCTACTTGCGGCTTATTGCAAACAGCATACGACAAACGATTATTACCAAAAGTGGGCAGAATTTAGGAAGAAAGCATCTCAACATGCAGAAAACTTCTGTCCTGATTATTCCCAAATGCTTGCAGCTAAGACCTTTCATACCTATTTAAGCAGACAGAGGGGCAAGCGTGCGTTGTTTTATGCCAATAGCTCATCTGTGCGCTTAGGTAATATCTACTCTAAGGAATATATCCATGTAAATCGTGGTGTGAATGGTATTGAGGGAAGTTTATCGGTGGCAGTGGGTTATTCGCTTGAAGCTTCTGACAATGAACAAGTGTATTGTGTGGTAGGCGACCTTAGTTTCTTCTATGACAACAATGCGCTTTGGAACACTTATCCTAAGAAAAATTTAAAGGTGTTGTTGCTAAACAATGGTAGTGGTGGTATCTTCCATCAGATGCTAGGTCCTAGCAGTTCGCCTTATTGTAATCAGTATATCGCTGCAGGTCATCAAACATCGGCAGAAGGGATCTGTCAATCATACGGATTGAAATACCAAAGTGCGCATAGTAGGGAAGATTTATCCCAGCAAATGGAACTGTTTGTGAAAGCGCATGAAGGTCCGTTACTATTAGAAGTATTCACCAATGCCGACGAAGATGCTCGTGTAATGAATGAATATTACCGACAGTTGAAAGAAGAAAAATAAATAAAATAATAATTTGAGTTATAGAGATGGAACATTTGACACTATCTCCTATAGCTCCTTTAACTCCAAAAAAATATGGTACAAAGAAATTGGAAATCCATTGCAGGGTTCAACTTTGAGGATATTCTCTTCGAGGAATTTAATCATATAGCAAAGATAACGATTAATCGTCCTCGCTATCGTAATGCGTTTACTCCACGCACAGTGTGGGAAATGTCGCAAGCTTTTAATTATTGTCGTGAAGCATTGGATATCCGTGTGGTTATTCTGACAGGTGCTGGCGATAAGGCTTTCTGCTCGGGGGGTGATATGCACGTAAAGGGACAAGGTGGCTATATTGGCAATGATGGTGTGCCTCGCTTGAATGTCCTTGATGTGCAAATGCAGATACGCCGCTTGACAAAGCCTGTCATTGCTATGGTGAATGGTTATGCTATAGGTGGGGGGCATGTGTTGCATGTAATGTGCGACTTGTCTATAGCTTCCGATAATGCTATTTTCGGACAGACGGGTCCACGTGTAGGTTCGTTTGATGCAGGTTTTGGAGCTTCCTATTTGGCGCGTATCGTAGGACAGAAGAAGGCACGCGAGATATGGTTTATGTGTCGACAATACAATGCTGCTGAGGCAGAACGGATGGGGTTGGTGAATAAAGTAGTAGCTTTCGATCAGCTAGAAGATGAGTGTGTGGCATGGGCAGAGCGTATGATGGAACATTCTCCATTGGCTCTTCGTATGATAAAGGCTGGCTTGAATGCCGAACTAGACGGTCAGGCTGGTATCCAAGAACTTGCTGGCGATGCTACAATGCTTTATTATACAATGGAAGAAGCTCACGAAGGAGGACAAGCCTTCCTTGAAAAGCGTAAGCCCGACTTTGATAAATATCCACAGTTCCCATAAGAGACAGTGTGGCTGTCGTTTCTTTTATGTTACTCTGTTACTTTGTCTTATAAATTGTCTTTAATAGGAAAGTTATGTGTAAAATTAATATTACATCAAAGCTTTTACACTTTAAGCAGCCTGCTGGAACTTCGAGAGGTGTGTATAGAACGAGGAAGAGTTACTATGTTACGGTGTTTAATGCGGCTGATCCTAGTGTGAAAGGTGTTGGCGAATGTGCTACATTGCCTGATCTGTCGTGTGATGCTATGCCAGATGCAGATTATGAACGATTATTACGTCAGTTCTGTAATGCAGTAGAACGGACGGGAAAGATAGATTATGAGGCTATGCGACCTTATCCTTCCATGCTTTTCGGACTAGAAACGGCACTGAAGCAATATGAAAGAGGAGGTAGTTTGGATTTCTTTGATACTCCTTTTGGGAAAGGGAAAGAAGGTATTCCCATTAACGGTCTTGTATGGATGGGTACTTTTGATGAGATGTTCGAGCGGCTTGAGGAGAAGCTCAAGGCTGGATTCCATTGTGTAAAACTAAAGATTGGTGCTATTGATTTTGCCAAAGAGTTGGAGCTTATCAAGCATATCCGTGAAGCATTTACCAAAGATCAGATAGAACTCCGTGTAGATGCTAATGGTGGTTTTACATCAGCAGAGGCAATGGATAGGTTAGAGGCTTTGGCTAAATATGATATTCATTCGATAGAGCAGCCTATCAGGCAACATCAATGGCGGCAGATGGCTACACTTTGCCAAAACACACCATTGCCCATTGCGCTAGATGAAGAACTCATAGGGGTAAATGATCTCAATGAGAAACAACATTTATTAGATACCATTAAGCCACAATATATCATTCTTAAACCTAGCTTACATGGAGGAATGATGGGTACACGTGAATGGATTAAGCTAGCCAATGAGCGCAACATTGGCTCATGGATTACTTCTGCCCTAGAGAGCAATGTAGGCTTAAATGCTATTGCACAGTTGGCTGCGGATATTTATGGATTTAACATTATCCTACCACAAGGTCTAGGCACAGGGCAATTATTTACGGATAATATCCCAATGCCATTGGAGATAAGAGGGGAAAAGCTTTATCTAATTGAGAATGGAGAGTTGCCCGCCTAATGTGTTATCTAATTGATAATTGCTTATCAATGTCTAAAAAATAAAACCAATGACTTTAGAAGAATTTCTTGCCGAATGGAATAATAGCAAACCTACGGTTCTTGTTCATACAAGTGGATCAACAGGAAAGCCTAAACCACTGCTTATAGAGAAGCAACGTATGCTCAACTCTGCAAAGATAACTTGCGATTTTTTGGGTTTAAAGCAAGGGGATAAGGCTCTTCTGTGTATGCCACTCGACTTTATTGCTGGTAAGATGATGGTGGTGCGAGGTATAGAACGTGGTATGAAAATTATCAATGTGAAGCCTTCTGGGCATCCACTATCCGACGAAGCGTTGAGAAGTGCAAACAATGACGATGAGATAACTTTTGCAGCAATGGTTCCTTTGCAAGTTGCAAATTCGTTGGAAGTTCCCAAAGAGCGTGAACGTTTGCTTGCTATTAAACATTTAATTATTGGTGGGGGAGCGGTAGATGATGAAATGGCAGATACTTTAAAAGCTTTTCCAAATGCTGTGTGGAGTACATACGGTATGACAGAAACGTTATCGCATGTGGCGTTACGTCGCCTTAGTGGAAAGGATGCTAGCAGTTGGTATGAACCTTTCGAAAGTGTCGAAATAGCTACAACAGATGATGGATGTCTTGTTATCAATGCTCCTTTAGTATGTCAGGCGATGCTAACAACGAACGATAGAGTGGAAATTAGTAAGAATGTAGCAGGAAAAACTATTTTCCGTGTGCTTGGGCGCAAAGATAATGTGATTAACTCGGGAGGAGTAAAAATACAAATAGAAGAGGTGGAGGCACTTCTCAAACCAATGCTTACAAAGCCTTATATTATCACTAAGCGCAATGATAAGAAGTTTGGAGAGGTGGTTGTGCTGCTAACAGAGAGTGAAAATATAATAGAAGTAGAAACTATATGTAAACAAATATTACCAAAATATTGGCAACCCAAACTCATTAAGCAAGTGGCTTCTATACCTATGACAGCTACGGGGAAACCTGCTCGTGCTCAGGCTTTTACGATTGCTTCAAATATAGAAAAATAAAAGGTAAGCTTTTGCTCTCTAAAAGCTTACCTTTTACGTGGTAAAAGATGACCTATTACAGAGCAAAAGGTCATCTTTTTAAACGGACAAGATCATCTATCGGTTTTACATAGATCATCTTGTCCGTTTTTTTTGTTTTACTTCTTAATCAACCTAAGTGCTTCACCAAACCATAAAACGAAGGAGGTACTAAGAATGATGAGTACCCAATCGATAAAGCTGAGCGGAGTAACATTGAACATTTCACCGCCAAGTTGCACAATGGCTATTTGTCCTATGAGGATAAAGGCTGCTATAAATAGGAAGCCTTTACAATCTTTTAAGTGGAAAGCACTTCGCCCTGTATGGAAAGCACGTGCATTAAACATATTCCAAAATTGGAGCATAACAAAAACAGTGAAGAAAGCGCTAAGTTCGTAAGCCGTCATTCCCTTATCTGTATGGTCGTTGAAATGGATTAAATCGAGGATATGTGATACAGAATAGTTTTCCAAGATAAACAAGAAAGCGAGTAGGGACACGAAGAAGGTACCTCCCATAAAGAGAATGCTCTGCTTCATAGACTTATCAATGATAAAGGCTGTGCGCTTGCGTGGAGCATCTTTCATTACTTGTTCTGAGGGTGGTAATGAAGCTAGAGCCATAGCAGCAAAGGTATCCATAATGAGGTTTACCCATAGCATTTGTGTTACCGTTAGCGGACTTTGTGTACCCATAAATGCACCTGCCAATACGATAAGACATGCAGCTACGTTCACTGTCATTTGGAATAGGATAAAGCGTTGAATGTTCTGATACAATGAGCGTCCCCACATTACTGCTCGACCAATTGATTTAAACGAGTTGTCGATAATTGTAATGTCGGATGCTTCTTTTGCCACACTCGTACCGTCGCCCATTGAAAGCCCTACGTGTGCAGCCTTTAATGCTGGTGCATCGTTGGTGCCATCGCCCGTAACGGCTACTACCTGATTGCGTGTTTGAAGGGCTTCTACTAATCTTTTTTTATCCATTGGGCGGGCACGCGCAATGATTTTCAAGTTTTCTACGCATGCTAGTAGCTCTGTGTCAGTGAGCTGTTCAAACTCAGTACCTGTGATAATGTGCTTGTCTGCATTAGCATTATCTGTCCATAATCCCACTTGTCGTCCTATTTCCTTTGCTGTTCCCGGAGTATCTCCTGTAACGATCTTAACATCAATGCCTGCGTTGAGACACTCCTTAATAGCGGCAGGTACCTCATGGCGAACAGGATCGGCAATGGCTACAATGGCAAGAAAGGTGAGCCCATTTTCTTTTCCATCAAAGCTACCTATGAGTTTTTCTATAGGGTGCTTCTCTTGAAGAATAGGGTTGTTATCGTTGATGATATAGTTAGCAAAACCAAGGGTGCGCATAGCTTGGTTTTGCCATGTAAGTAGTTGATCGCGAATAGTATCCCACGACTCGTTGCCCATTACATCTTTGCATTTATTGCGGATAATATCTGTTGCACCTTTCACATAAAGTACATATTTCCCAGACATAAAGCTCGACTTCACGAGTGTAGCCATATATTTGTGTTCGGTAGAGAAAGGTACTTCGTCTATTACTTCAGCATCCTTTCTCAAAGTGCGATAATCCTTATTTTGAGCTTTCAACCACAATAGAAGTGCGCCTTCTGTAGGGTTGCCAAGGGCTTGAGGATGTTGAGCATCTGTAAGATCTAGCTCTGCAGTAGTATTTACAGCAATGCCTTCCATTATGATACCGAGGTTTTCTGCACTATCGCCACATACGTGCATCTGGTGTACTTGCATCTGATTTTGTGTCAGTGTTCCTGTCTTATCTGTGCAAATAACAGTAGTAGCCCCCATTGTTTCACATGCGTGCATCTTGCGTACAAGATTATTGGTTTTGAGCATTCGGCGCATAGAGTAAGCCAAACTCAAGGTAACAGCCATTGGCAAGCCTTCAGGTACAGCTACAACAATAAGTGTAACGCAGATCATTATAGTGGCGAGGAAGTATTGAATGAATGATATCCAAGTGAAATCAAAGTTTAGAAAGTACATTGCCATTCGTCCAATAAGGATTAGAGCGGAAATAACATAACTAGCTACGGTTATAAGACGACCTAATCGGTCGAGCTGTTCCGTGAGGGGAGTTTTCACATGGTTATCAATCTGTGCCGCTACGAAAACCTTACCATTTTCGGTAGCATCGCCCACACGTTCCACTTGGAAGATGCCGTGTCCTTCCATTACCTTTGTACCTCTTAGTACATAATTGGTAGGGAAAGTAGCATCTGGATCGAAGTCGTCAGTGTGGATACTCTTATGGCAAATTGGTTCGCCAGTAAGGGTTGATTCGTCCACATTTAGTGCGATAGCCTCAAGGAGCTTGCCATCGGCAGAGATTTCAGCACCTGTATTAAGTATAACAATATCGCCCACCACAATGTCTTTCTTAGGCACTTTGGTGGTATTACCATTACGGATAACCTCTACTGGTTCGTCGTCGTCCACCTTATTTAATATAGAGAAAGCCTTATTTGCTTTCTCCTCAAAGAAGAAAGCCATACCTGTGGCAAGGAGAATAGCCAAGAAAATGCCCACTGGTTCGAAGAAAACACGCATATCTTCGTTTAGTCCGAAGTATTCATAAAAGGAAATACCTATGGATAAAACACCAGCAACGAGAAGAATAATGATGAGCGGGTCTTCAAACTTAGCTATAAATCGTTTCCAAAGCGGATCTTTTGCAGGCGGAGAAAGGAGGTTGGCTCCATGTTTCGCTCGGCTTTGAAGTACTTCTTGATCACTAAGTCCGGCATATCTTTTTTTTGTTTTCATTGATGTTTTTGTATTGCTATTGTTGTATTTTTTATTTTGCTTTCTTCATGCGTAGAGCAAGTTGGAAGAGCGAAGGGATAAAGATGCAGAGCGAGAAAAATAGTCCGCCATACATCAGCCTGTCGCTACCGTGGAAAAAGTCGATGAGTTTGCCATCTGACATTTGTGGCATAAGGTGGAACATCAGATAAGCCACGGTATTGTTAACCCAGTGGAGCGCAATGCCAGGAATAATACTATCCGTGCGATAATACATCCATCCGAGTACTAAACCAAGGAAGAAGGCATGAACCCCTTGCGCAAGGTTCATGTGGATAAGCCCGAAGATGAGGGCAGAAACGAAGATAGCCACCCAGTGTTTATAGGTTCCAAAGCCTTTTAATAATGCACGTAAGATAGCTCCTCGAAAAACTAGTTCTTCTGTGATAGGTGCTAAAATACCAATAACAATATATCCCCATGGCTCTTTCATAATGTTTTGAAACAGCTCTTGATAATGTTCGGGCATCGAAATGTTGATGCGTTCGTAAATGTATTCAAAGGGTAGGATAGAGCCGAGGGCTAGTAATGCTGCCCATATTACTACTCCCCAAGGATGCGTTTTAAGATATGTATTAGATACGTTTGCCCAATCTCTTTTTAGAAAAAGGATAATCGTGGCAATACTGCTAAGAGCAGTTGTTACGCTGAGCAAGATACTATTTTCGCCAGTCTGAAGCGATGCCATGACGGCAGCAAAGTCAATATGTGCGGCAAAGGAATATGCCACCGCACCAAGTGTGGTGAAACCTATTTGCAAAAGCATAAAAAGACCTGCAAAAAGGATAGCGTAAAGGAGGTTGGATACGAGTTGTTTATCTTTCATTTTACGAATTAATAAATCTCTATTTTTTTATGAATGAATTTCAAATTATTTATGAATGAAATTCCGATGGTTTATGAATGATTTTTTGAAGACTCATCTTTTAATATTTCTTCGCACTTCAATTTATCTTCGCCCAATTGTAGGGAAAGTGCTTCTAAGGACTCAAATTTCTTATCGTCTCGTACTCGGTCGATGAGTGCTAGTTTGATATTATGTCCATAAAGCTTCTTGTCAAAGTTGAATATATTCGTTTCGATGCAAAGCGCATTACCGTTATATGTAGGGCGAACACCAATGTAGAGCATACCATCGAGCCACGTTTCTGACAGATCTGTTTTCACTTTCACTGCATAAACACCATCGGCAGGTAGGAGTTGAAGGCATGTCTTAGGATCCATATTTGCTGTGGGGTAACCTAGCTTATGCCCATTTTGGAAACCTGTAACGATCTTTCCCTCTAGCGTATATATATAGCCTAGGTCGTGATTAGCTGCTTTAATTTCACCATTTTTGATATGTTTGCGCACCACTGATGAACTTATATGCTCGTCTGCGGTGTCTAACGCCATGTTTTCTACAACTTCTATGCCAAGCTTTTTCCCATAACGTTGATAATCTTCAAAGCCTTCCGTACGGTTATGTCCAAACTTATTGTCATAGCCTATGACGAGCTTTTGCACATTAAGTTGTTCTTTCAGAATAGTTTGCATAAACTCTTTTGCCGAAAGCTGTGATAAAGCTTTGTCGAAATGAAGTACAATGCAATTGTCTATACCTGTCGCTTCGATGTGTGCGAGCTTTTGATTGAGCGATGAAAGTAGGGACGGCGACTGATCGGGATGCAACACTTGGCGTGGATGCAAATCGAAAGTGATCACAGCCGATTGCATACCTGCTTGTTTTGCGATCCGTTTTACATTCTCAATTAAGAACTGATGACCACGATGCACACCATCGAAGAAACCGATTGTGGCAACCAAAGCGGTAAGGTGCTTTTGTTCTCTTTTATTTAAATATAGCTTATTCACTATGCTTACTGTTTTATATTGATAACGCTTCCACTGTCAACCAATCATCAGGATGTTCATTTTGGTAAGTATGAATGCCGAGTTTGCTTGCCGCTAGGCAATTTTCAGCTCTGTCGTCAACGAATAAAGTCTCCTTAGCAACAATGTTAGCTTGTAGCAAAACTTCTTTAAAAATATCGGGATTAGGTTTGTAAAGGTGCATCTCATAAGAGAGAAAAATGGCATTGAAATAGTCTTTCACGCCAAATCCTTTATAAGGAAAGAAGTTGTTCGCACATTTTTGCCAGTGCATATAATTAGTGTTGGAAAGAAGGAAGATGTTATATTGTTTGCGCAAATCGAGCAACCGCTGTTTCTTTTTGTTGGGTATTCCAGTCAGCAAAGCATTCCAAGCCCCAATAATATCTTTGTCAGAAAGATTCTTTTCGACAAGGAGGCGTACACGATTGCAAAACGTTTGTTGATCGATATTTCCGAGTTCAGTATCTAGTATTAGGTCAGTAAGGTGGTGATCCTTTATCATTGAAGCCACATTCTCTGCTCCAATATGCTCAAAGGCACGGACACAACATTCTATATCGAGATTGACAAGTACTGCACCAAGGTCGAAAATAATATTCTTAATTTGTTTTTGCATTGTTTTTGCCTTATAAAGTATTAGGAATATCCTCGTGCAAAGATACATAAAAGCACCCTAATCTAGGGCTTCTGCACCCCAAATAGTGTTAAAACGTAAAAAAATAGGCTTTACCTATACGCTATTTCCTTTTTATTTATTATCTTTGCATCCGAATTTCAATGAATTCTCGGACTTGTAGCTCAGTTGGTTAGAGCAACAGACTCATAATCTGGAGGTCCCTGGTTCAAGCCCAGGCTGGTCCACATTGAATATCAAGGAGTTACGAAAATGTAGCTCCTTTTTGTTTGCTCACAGGAGACCTTCAGGTGACCTTTTCAAGGGTCAGTAGAAATTTAGTGGGGATATCCGTATAGTTTACTTAATCTAAAAATAAAGAATTTTGTCATATAAGCCCAGAAAACAATATAAAAAATCGGCACTCGTGCTTGCTAATATGAAGAATAAGCAAGCGACGAATGCCGAACTGCTACGGAGCTAAAATCTAGCCTAAACGTTTAGCTAATCTTTCACGAATTGCACCGATAAACCCAGCCGAGTTTACTTGTGTTGGTGTTACTCCTTCCATCAGGTTCACAAGGTCTTTGGTTACAATGCCTTCGTTTAAAGTATCGAAGCATGCGCCTTCCAACTGATTGCCGAAGTTTATCAACTCAGGTAGGTTGTCTAGCTCGCCACGTTTGCGCAATGCACCAGACCAAGCAAAGATAGTTGCCATTGGGTTGGTTGAGGTCTCTTGCCCTTTCAAATAATTGTAATAGTGGCGTGTAACGGTACCATGTGCTGCTTCATATTCGTAGTTGCCATCAGGACTAACGAGTACACTGCTCATCATAGCAAGAGAGCCAAATGCTGTAGAAACCATATCACTCATTACATCACCATCGTAGTTTTTACAAGCCCAAATGAAACCACCCTTGCTGCGGATTACGCGAGCAACAGCGTCATCGATAAGGGTGTAGAAATACTCAAGACCCTTCTTGTTGAACTCTTCCTCGTAGTCTTTCTCGAATACTTCTTGGAAAATTTCACGGAAACGAGCGTCGTATTTCTTAGAAATGGTATCCTTTGTTGAGAACCAAACATCTTGATTGGTGTCGAGTGCAAACTTGAAGCAAGAGTGTGCGAATGAACGGATAGACTTATCTGTGTTGTGCATACCCTGAATAATGCCTTCTCCCTTGAATTCTTGAATGACAACTTCTTCTTTCTTACCACTAGCACCTTCGAACACCAACTTAGCTGTTCCTGGCTCGTTTACACGGAGTTCTACACCTTTATATACATCGCCATAAGCATGACGTGCAATAGTGATAGGCTTCTCCCAGCTCTTCACCGATGGGTGAATAGAAGGAATAGTGATAGGTGCGCGAAATACAGTACCGTCAAGGATAGAGCGGATAGTTCCGTTAGGGCTCTTCCACATTTCGTGTAGTTTGTATTCATCCATACGCTGAGCGTTAGGAGTGATGGTAGCACACTTTACAGCTACACCATATTTCTTGGTAGCTTCGGCAGAATCGATCGTAACTTGGTCATTGGTTTCATCGCGATGTACAAGTCCCAAGTCGTAATATTCAGCTTTGAGGTCAACAAAAGGAAGAATCAATTCGTCCTTAATCATTTTCCACAAGATTCTTGTCATCTCATCACCGTCCATCTCCACCAACGGAGTGGTCATCTTTATTTTTTCCATATCTAGGTTTGTTAGTTAAAAAATATTATAAATTTATTAATTTCTCGTTTTATTTTTTATTTTGGGCAGCGTAATAATTCATCAGGCAACCTTCCACCAAAATTGAGCGCTCGTCGGCAGTGAGGTTGGTGAAGTTAAGATGAATGTCTTTTATGCCATTGGCAGTAATCACCTTGCCATTGATTTCTTCCTTGCCAGAAACGATAGCCTCACGAATGCCAGGAATGAATACCATATCGCCAGAAGTATATTCAAACTTAGCATCTGCATCAAGAGTGAAAGGCACGATGCCCCAATTGATACAGTTGCTGCGGTAACGTTTGGTGGCATACTCGAAGCAGATGTTAGCGTCGCCACCCAATACTTTTTGGCAAGAAGCTGCCTGCTCGCGAGCAGAACCATCACCAGGACGATTAGCAAATACACACGAACCGAATGAAGTATCTTCTGGCTTGGCATTCACTTTAGCCAAAGCATCGGCAATGTGCTGTGGGCATTTGCCATTGCGGCGTTCCAAATCCTCCTGTTGAATACGCTTACTGATTCCTACATATTCAGGAACTCGGCGTGAAAGGGCAAACTCGGAGAGCTTGAGCGGATTAGAGCGGTAACTTGATGTCTCGCCCGAAGGAATTAACTCGTCAGTAGTTGTTACTGGATCGTGAATAACGGCTGCCAATTCCAAGAGCATATTGTCCTGCATAGGATACATTTTTGGCCAGTCCTTGATATTTGGTCCATAGCGCAATTCCTGTGAGGCATCTGCCTTACCATATCCGTAATAAACACGGTTCTCGTAAATCTTAGCATCGAAATCATATCCTGCGTGCTGATCATTGTACTCAAGATCAGTAGCGGCTGTGATAACACCACCATTAGCAGCGGTGGCAGCAATAGAACGAGCATCCATTAATGCCACGAGTGAAATTTGTCCTTGACCAGGCTTAGAACCTTCACGATTAGGGAAGTTACGCGTGGTGTGGCGAATACTCAAGCCGTTATTTGAAGGTACATCGCCTGCACCGAAGCAAGGACCGCAAAATGCAGGTTTGATAATCACACCTGCTTCGAGCAATTCCTCTGCAATCTTGTTGCGTGTAACCGACATATATACTGGCACCGACTGAGGATAAGCTGACATAGTGAAGTAGTCGTTACCCACAGACTTGCTCTTTAGAATGGCTGCAGCTTCGCTGAGGTTGCCATAAGTACCACCTGCACATCCAGCAATAATACCCTGGTCTGCCATTACCTTTCCATTCTTCACCTTATCAACGAGATGTACATCCACCTTGTCGCCGAAACGCTTCTTGGTATCTTCTTCTACCTGACGAAGAATCTCAACAGGGTTGGCTTGTAGTTCGTGGATAGAAAATGCGTTAGATGGGTGATAAGGGAGAGCTATCATAGACTCTTGCTTAGATAGGTCGATGCGGATCATAGAGTCGTAGTAAGCCACCTTGCCAGGTTCTAACACCTTGAATGCCTCTGGGCGATTGTGTTGCTCGTAGTGCTTCTTTACGGTATCATCAGTAATCCAAATCGAACTTAGACAAGTAGTCTCTGTGGTCATAATATCAATACCGTTACGGAAGTCAATAGGCAGATTGGCAACGCCAGGTCCAGCAAATTCCAATACCTTGTTCTTTACAAAGCCACTCTCAAACACAGCCTTCACCAAGGAAATGGCAACATCATGAGGCCCAATACCTCTGCGAGGTTTGCCCTCAAGCCATACCAAAACCACTTCAGGGGCATTGATATCCCAAGTATTTTCAAGTAACTGTTTTACCAACTCTCCACCGCCTTCGCCGACACCCATATTTCCTAGTGAGCCGTAGCGTGTATGACTGTCTGAACCTAAGATCATATTGCCGCATTTCACCATCGCCTCGCGAGCATATTGGTGGATAACAGCAAGGTTGGTGGGAACATAGATACCACCGTATTTTTTGGCTGCAGAAAGACCAAAGATATGGTCGTCCTCGTTGATAGTTCCACCAACAGCACACAGTGAGTTATGGCAGTTGGTCATAGCATATGGTAGTGGGAATTTCTTCAAACCGCTAGCACGTGCTGTTTGGATGATACCAACGTAGGTAATATCGTGCGACATCATGGCATCAAACTTGATGCGCATTTTGTTACTCTTGTTACCTGTTACGTCGTGTGAACGCAGAATACCATAGGTAATCGTGTTTTCTCTTGCTTGTTCAGGTGAAGGCATACCCTCGCTCTTGGTAACTATTTCCTTACCATTGAGGAGATATACGCCTTGCTTCATTAATTCAATCATAATAGAAATTTAAAAGTTATTATTAGTTCAAGTTCTTAATATTGCAAACTATGGATGAAAGCGGTGAGTGATAGCATGTCCGCACTGCCTCCTGGTGAGATGTTCTCTTGGATCATCCAGCGGTTCATCGCCTCTAATCCATCTAAAGTAAAGTTTTTCAATAAAATACCTGACCGCTCTTTAGTTTCTTTTACAGCTTTCTCGCCACCACGATAGAACACGTTGGTATCGTTGAGCGACGACATAATAAAAAGGAGGGTCTTGTGGAAGCGATAAGGATCGGTTGCGCAATTCCCAAAGAACGGTAGCCACTGGGCAAATAGTTGTGGAAAGGCTTCGCAAGCATGTTCTCTTGCACCTGTAACATGATAGTGTGAGACAACCATCTCTCCGTGCGTTCCTTTTGTTTTAGGAAACTGTCGGGCTAGTGTGGAAATATTATGCCTAAGGAGTTCGATATCAATGACTTTCTTCTCATAATAGACATGAGCTGCCGATACGATAGTCAACCCTATTGCAAAAAGCGCACCCTTATAGGTGTTCACACCATGCGTAGCATGGAACATCGCTGTCTCTGCTTTCACACCAATGCGCCTGATTTCGTCATAGGACGGTAAGTCGGTTTGGAAACCGCTTTGCGCTAGACATATAAAATAGGGGCGTAGTGCTTTGATACTCTTATCCATCAAAGGGAAGTCCATGTCGTAGTGTGCGCCATTGTCTTTGCAGTCAACAAGTCCTGGTTTGGGAGTTGTTTCTAATTCGTCGTGGATAGCCTTTTCAGCTAGCTCCGCTATAATATAAGGTATGGTGGTAGGATAAGCGATATCTGCAGCAGTAAGGAACTTTCTTTCTGATAGGTTCTTCCTGAGTTTGCTTGCACTCACAACACTATCAGTGTTTTCGGTAGAGTGTTCATACTTCGTATGATCCATTTGTAAACGCTCTATTTCCCTTACTTCTATTCCTTTCGTAGGAAGTATCTTGTGCATCAGTTGGTTATATCGTCTTGTGAGCGAGTCGGTGGGCTCACTTCCCACAAATCGAACACTGATATTCAATGCTGGAGCAATGTGGTCGGCAAAAAGGTTCAAGTCGAGTTGTATCTGTGTATCAGTAGCGTCGTCAATACGTTTGAGGAAGTAGGTGGGGAACGTGTCAGACGAAATGACATATCGACTGCCATCGCATACGGTAACATTCTGTAGATCTGTACATCCTGCTGTTACCATAGCTTTACGTTCTTCGTACGCAAATAGCGATTTATCTTCTCTCACCACCATTACAAACAAGTGTGCTACCTCTTTGGCTGCCTGTTCCACCAAATAACGGTGTCCACGTGTAAAGGGATTGGCATTCATCACGATGATACCTCGCTTTTTCGTATGACAAGAACTTACTGAACTTTTGCAATCATTTTTCAAATCAGTGTTATTGCCATCTGTTGGAATAGCTTCTTTTTCAATAATATCATACAGCCTCTTCAAATCTTTGCAATAATCGTTTATATGTCCACCATTCTCCATAAATATAGCTTGTGGTGCGGTGGCGAGCGTTTGGAAACCAAGGCTGGAAAAGATTGATACATTGTCAGGTTTGGTGAAAACCTTGATCGAGGAACATCCTTTTGTAGATGCTAGACATACCAAATGGGAAATAAGTTTTGCCCCCATACCTGTACCACGCAAAGTTTCGTCCACAGCCACACACTTGATAGTATTGCCACATAAGCCTCCGCCAGCAAGGATTTCCTCCCCACCGTTAGCAAAGACCGCAGCATACACATCAACATCTTCCAAGCGTAGCGCATTGTCTGCAAGGAAAGATTCTACCTTTTGGCGAATCGGTTCCAGAGAAAGCGGTAACTCTCGAATTTCATACTCTCCGAACATAGGCTTCAATCATTTGGGCTATTTTATGCTGTAATTCTTCTTGGGTGTGGGTGTGATTGCGCATACAATAACGAGCCTCATTATCGCAGATCAGGCATTTGCGTGGTGCTTCGCCAATTGCTAAACGAGGTATTGGATGCCCCTCCTCGTTGATTACATCTACATCGAATAGACGCCCTAAGGGGTGAGAGTCTTCTATTTGGCAGGCGATGTGTTTAGCTTTTTCTTTTGGGAGCGTGGTGAGCAGATAAGCCTCGTAGCCTGTTTCTAGGTCGCGTTTTTGCAAATCTATCGTATTTCCCATAAAGTGCTGCTGAATAGCCTCCACTGCCGCATGAGCAACTGTCAACGATAGAGAATTACGCTTAACATTCCCAGGCATGATAACCGTAAGGCATACTAATGTAGTATAGGGATAGGCATTGATAAGTTCTAGTTGCTTTGCCCATCGTTGCTCACGGCTTTGTAGGAGTTCGTTAAGTGTAATTCTTCTCGTTGTCATGATGTATTAATGTAGTTTTTAATCTACAATATTGCGGATAACATCCATTACAGAGCCATCGCGGTTCATTACCACGCCCACTACTTTATCGCCGAATGGCAATGGATCGGCATCACCGATAATCTTGTGTGCCTGCTCTTTGAGTATTTGAATATCCACGATGTTCAAACCAGCTTTCTTTAGTCTTTCTGCTATTTCAGGACGGCGTGGGTTTACAGCTATGCCATATTCTGTAACAACAACATCTACGGTAGATCCAGGAGTAATTAGAGTTGTTACGTTCTCTACAACACAAGGTATTCTGCCACGAAGCAAAGGACAAACGATAATAGATAGCGCTGAGTCGGCAGCCGTATCTGGGTGTCCACCTATGGCACCACGAATAATACCATCGCTTCCTACGAGAACATTGACATTGAAATTAATATCCACTTCAAGGGCAGAGAGGATAACGATGTCAAGATAGTGGGTTGCAGAACCTGCTTCATCGGCAGAAGCATATTCGTTAGCTGAAACTCCTTTATGCATTGGATCGTTCTTCAACGACTCTGCAGCTACTTTGTCGAACGACTGTACATCTATGAGACGATCAATTAGTCCTTCATTGTGCATCTTCACCATATGGGCAGTAATACCTCCGAGAGCAAAGCTTGCCTTTATACCTTGATCAATCATACACTCACGAATGTATTTCACAGCAGCTAATGAGGCACCGCCTGAACCAGTCTGAATGGAGAAACCATTCTTAAAATAACCACTATTAATAATCACCTTTGCAGCTTGTTGTGCAAGGAGGATGTCTCGTGGATTCTTAGTGTCACGAATAGCACCTGAAGAAATCTTAGAAGAGTCGCCAACTGAATCCACTACAACAACAAAATCAACATTAGCTTCTGAAATGGCGTTATGGATATTTGGAAATGCTACGAGGTCGTCTGTCAGGATTACAACCTTATCTGCATTCTGAGCGTCAGGAAGTGCATAACCTAAAGAACCGCAGATAGATTTTGCATTCTCTGAGCTAGAATATCCGCAAGCATTGCCCAAAGGATCGGACGATGATGCGCCCAAGAAAGCTACATCAATGTGCAATTCATCGTTCTTGATGGCACTGCCACGACCACCGTGTGAACGGAAGATGACAGGCTCTTTCATCAAACCATGAGAAATCTCGGTAGCAAGGTCGCCGCGCAAACCTGATGTGGAAATTTTTGTAATCACACCATTCTTGATATGTTCTATCAACGGTTTATGAACATCCTGAAGACTAGAAGCTGCTAAATGTAGATCCTTAAATCCCATCTCAGCTAACTTATCTACTACCATATTCACAACCTTATCACCAGCGCGGAAATGATGATGGAAAGAAATTGTCATACCGTCTTTCAACCCCGATTTGCGGATAGCTTCTTCCAATGTTACCAATTTGCTACAAGTCTTCTGCATATCCATTTTGGGGGCTATCGCTTTGGACAGAGCAGTATTATCATTATATACTTTCTTATTTAATTTGGCAGCCTGCTCTTTTATCATAGCTGCTCTTTCCTGTATGTTGTTCATTGTATGTCCTCCTTTGTTAAGATACCCGATGCGATGGCAAGATCGATGGTACGCTGTGCTCTGATTACTACAGGACGGTCAACCATCTTGCCGTTTACTGCGATTACACCACTTCCTTTCTCGGCAGCCTCTTTAATGGCAGCGAGAATGGTACGAGCTTTCTCTATATCTTTCTCTTTTGGTGCGAAAACCTCATTGATAATCTCAATCTGACGTGGATTGATAATGGATTTTCCATCGAAGCCCATACGCTTGATGAGTTCTACTTCATTGCGGAATGCTTCCATATCATTCAGATTAGAGAATACAGTGTCAAGTGCATCAATGCCAGCAGCTCTTGCAGCCACCACGATAGTTTCGCGAGCTAGTTGAAGTTCTGTTCCTTCTTTGGTACGTTGTGTTTTGAGGTTAGCACTGTAATCTTCAGCACCTAATGCAATGCCCATCATTCTCTTAGATGCAGTAGCAATATAGTAAGCATTTACAATACCTAAGGCACTCTCAATGGCAGCCATAATCTGAGTTCTTCCCACGCAACCGAGTTCTTTCTCCACACGTTCTATTTCTGCCTCTACTTCACGCACCTCATCGGCAGTTTCGGTCTTTGGCATTCGGATTACATCTACACCACCTTTCACTACGGCTTCAACATCTTTCTTACCATAAGGAGTGTTTAGGGGATTGATGCGTACTACTCGTTCTATATTTCCATAGTCGATGGTTTTTAGCGCATTGTGTACCAACATACGGGCAGCATCTTTTTCTGCCATTGTTACCGAATCCTCAAGGTCGAGCATGATAGAATCGGGGTGGTAAATATAAGCATCCTGCATCATACTAGGATTGTTGCCTGGTATGAACATCATCGTTCTTCTTAATCTTTCCATAGGGTTAATAATGAAATGTTAGTAATAAGGGTTATGCCCATACATCTTTGCCTGTAGCACGAACTGCAGCGGTAGTTACACGGGCACGAATGGTACAGTCCAAAGCTCCTTTATCAACAGCTTTCACAATAGCATTTTCGATGCCTAACCCAGTTAATGTTTCTCCGATTACTTTCTTGATTTGTCCGCCAAACTGATATTCAACGGAACTTTCAAGAATGATTTGCAACCCTTCAGCTTCGGAGGGCGAAATCTGGATGAAGATGTCGCCAGACTCCATCGTTCCAGCATACGCTTTTTCCAATTCCATAGTTAGATACAATTATATTAATAGATTTACTTAGTTATTATTATCATAGTGGTATACAAGAACAGTAACGACACCCCGATTATGCGTGGCTATCTTTTAACTGTCATGTATCCTAAATTAATTTTCAAAGCGTCTTCTTTCTACACCTAGTTGAAGGAGTGTTTTGAAGAACTTGCGATGATAGTAGGTTTCCAGCTTTGTCGCTCTTAATACGAATGGATTCCCTTTTGATCGCACTTGTGAGCCAATTGCGTTTCAAAAGTAAATATAATATTTCACACAAAGAAATTATATGCACTTTTTTACACGCCAGACTGTTTATTTTCGTTAAAAAAAAGATTCTGTTCAGCTAGCACTTTATTAAATATGTGAGCAAAGTATTTAATGCTCAAAGAAATTATATAGGAAAATTCCCAGCAAAGATAGGTTTTTGCTAGGGATTTGGAACGATATATTGAGTGCAACACTAAAGGGGTTGCGAATATTCTTTTACCATCTGCCGTGATGTTTATAGTGTCCTAAGTGGCGTCCGTTGTCGTGATGGCGTTTCCTTCCTTTATTGTGATGTTTCCATTCTCTTTCATTGTATCTTGCTTTGCGCGGGTCAACGCTGCGAAGATAGCGATAGTTGATATTATATACTCTTTCGTATTCTCTTTGTGAGCAACCTATCTTATGCAAAGATACATGAAACAAAACAGTATGAAAAAGTGATTTTCCTAAGTGTTGATAGGAAAATATCTAAAACAAATCGAGGTATTTCATATTTACCCTTCTCTAAAAAAATCAAGTGCTTCTTTAACTTCTTCCTCTGTAATAATTTGGTCAATGTGGATATTTCCTATTTCTGTAAGAAGCGTTACATTGATTTCATTGTTGCGATTCTTTTTATCGTGGTGCATATATTCAATGAGTTCAGGATAATCGTTGCAGGTAATAGGAAGCACACCATAGTATTCACGAATGAAACGAACAGTTTGTCGTAGTTTATCTGTAGGGAAGCCCCTCTTTGTGGCTGCAATGAAAAGTTCAGAGATGAGCCCATAAGCTACAGCATATCCATGAAGGATAGGGGCGCGGTGCATTGCCCAAGTTTCGAAAGCATGCCCAAAGGTATGCCCAAGGTTTAGGGCTTTGCGAATATTTTTTTCTTTAGGATCTTGTTCTACAATATTCTCTTTTATTTCAACGCTCTTGGCTAACATTGGGGCTAATTGGTCAAGATTAGGATTTGCGAGGTCAAAGTTGATAAGGTCAGCCCACATCGTTTCATTGGCAATGAGTCCATGCTTCAACATCTCTGCATACCCGCTTCGAATGTTTTCAGTGTCTAAAGTTTTCAACCATTGTGTATTCAATATAACAAAACTTGAATCGTTGAATACACCGATTTCATTTTTTAAACCTCCAAAGTTAATACCTGTCTTTCCGCCCACACTAGCATCTACCATAGCAAGTAGGGTAGTGGGGATATTGATAAAGTTGATGCCACGTTTGAAAGTGGAAGCTGCAAAACCTCCAAGGTCTGTTATCATTCCCCCTCCAAGGTTGATCAACAACGAATGACGAGTAGCTCCATACGCTTGTAAAGCAGTCCAAACATATGAAAGAGAGTTAAGGTCTTTATGCAAATCAGATGCTTTGAGTGTAATGACATCTGCTTTCTTCAAGCCATGAAAACTCTTAATAAGTGGTAAGCATAGTTCTTTGGTATGCTCATCTACTAAGATAAAAGTCTTATCATGTTCACATTCTGCGATAGCGATAGCCAAATCGGTTTGGAAGTTTTTGGAGCTTATTATGCGTTGTTTCATCATTTATTCTTCATCAAACATTTCATCGTCATCAAAATTAAAGTCGGTTGGATCAATGAAAGCATCCATAGCACGGCGATCTTTCTTTGTAGGACGTCCAGAGCCTCTTGCCCTATCTACAAAGCCACTAATACGGCTCATTTCTAACAGTTCGTATTGCTTAGCTTCGGTAACATTTTCGTAAACTTCTGGTATGAGTTTAGCTCCGACACGCTGTTCAATGGTTTTGAGAACTTTAAACGAATACGTAATAGGTGATTTCTTAACGCTTACCACATCACCCACTTTTACATTGTGTGAAGGTTTGCGATTGATGCCACCCACACTGACACGTCCATTCTTACAAGCATTAGAAGCTAAGGATCGCGTTTTAAATATACGTGCAGCCCAAAGCCATTTATCTATTCGTGCTATGTCGCTCATATTATTTCTTACCTAATTTATTATATTGATTCATCGTGATGTCAAGACCTGCAAGTACAAAACTTTTAATAATTTCACCTGCTAAATCAATAGAAGGTTGCAATTCCTTCATGTCTTCGTCAGTATAATGCCCTAAGACCCAATCCACTTGTCCACCTCTAGGGTAATTGTTTCCTACTCCCATTCGTAGTCGGGCATAGTTTTGACCAATAAGTTGCTGAATGTTTCCCAAGCCATTATGTCCTCCATTTGATCCATTTCCTTTCAAGCGAAAAGCACCAAGAGGAAGAGCCACATCGTCTGATATTACAAGCAGCCTACTTTGGTCAATGTTCTCCTTGTTGAGCCAATAGCGTACAGCGTTGCCCGAAAGGTTCATAAAGGTAGTAGGCTTTAAAAGAATAATCTTTCTACCCTTTAGTGTAAACTCTGCGACAAAGCCATAACGCTTATCCTCAAAAACAATATTGGACGCTTTAGCTAAAGCGTCCAATACCATAAATCCTGTGTTATGTCTAGTACCCTCGTATTCGTTACCAGGGTTACCAAGACCACAAATTAAATATTTATCCAATGTCGTTGAACTAATATTTATAAAATTCTTAATTATTCAGCCTCAGCTGCGGCAGCAGTACGTGAATTACGTGTAGCCTTAATAGAGCAAACTACTACTTCCTTAGGAGTTACTAGCTCAAGACCTTCGAAGCTCAACTGACCAACCTTGATAGCCTTACCAAGCTGTAATGCAGTAACATCGATACTTAGAAATTCAGGAATCTTGTTGAAAGGAGCCTTTACATTAATCTTGCGGATAGACATATTCATACGACCACCATCACGAACACCTTGTGCAAGACCAGCAAGCTTAACAGGAACGCCCATAATAATTTCTTTTTCTTCGGTTACTTCATAGAAGTCTACGTGCAAAAGAGCGTCTGTTGTTGGGTGGAACTGTAAATCTTTCATAATAGCCAAGTGCTTCTCGCCATCAATTGTTAGTTCTACACCATAGATGTTTGGAGTGTAAACAAGCTTGCGAAGCTCTGACATAGGAGAAGCGAATGATAATGCTACAGGAATACCGTTTTCCTTCTTCTCACCGTAAAGGTTACATGGTACTAAACCTTCCTTACGCATTAAACGTGAAGCTTTCTTTCCAAGGTCGTTACGCTTCTGACCTGACAACTTAATTTCTTTCATAATTGTGTTACTCTAAATTAATATGAATGTTAATTCGCCATCACACACTGAGATGCTTGTCGAGAATTGGGTATGCATTATGCAGCCCTCTCTGTTCTCAATTTGCAAAAAGCATTGCAAAGTTACTGCTTTTTCAGGAAACATAGCAACTTATTGGTGAAAAATATAGAAAATAGCACCTTTTACTTGTATATGCGTGGGAAATTTCCTACATTTGCATTGATTAAATATTGAAAGAAACACAAGTAAATCGCGAGATGATTAACAGAGAATTAATTCGAATCAAGGTTGTTCAGTTGACCTATGGATACTATCAGAATGGTAACCGCAATATGGATGCTGCAGAGAAAGAGTTGCTATTAAGTCTTTCAAAAGCTTATGATCTATACAATTTTCTTTTGGGATTGATAGTTGCGATTACAGAAGAGGAACGCCATCGCATCGAAATTTTGCGTAAACGAGCAGAGCGTGAAGGCTTACAAATGCCATCAGAGCGCTTTGTAAACAACAAGTTTGCTTTACAGTTAGAAGAGAATAAGCAGTTGAACGCTTTTTTAGCAAATCAAACTTATCATTGGGGTGATGATATTGAGGTGGTGCGTAGAATTTGTGATTGTATAGAGAATAGCGAAGTCTATAACGAGTACATAGCAAGTGAAGATGATACTTATGAAACCGATCGTGAGTTATGGCGCAAGCTTTATCGCTCTATTATAGAAAACAATGATCTGCTTGATGCTGCATTAGAAGATAAAAGTCTTTATTGGAATGATGATAAGGAAGTGGTGGATACCTTTGTTGTAAAAACCATTAAACGTTTCGACCCTGCTAATGGTGCCGATCAAGAGCTATTACCAGAGTTTAAAGATATAGCAGATCGTCAGTTTGCTATTGATCTTTTCCGTTCTACAATTATGAATGCAGAGACCTATCAACAATACATGAGTGAAGCAAGTCATAATTGGGATTTCTCGCGCCTTGCTTACATGGATGTTGTTATTATGCAGATTGCTATAGCAGAGATTGTCAACTTCCCTAATATTCCTATTAGTGTTTCTATTAATGAGTATGTAAATCTTGCTAAGTTATATAGCACCCCTCGTAGTGGTGGTTATATTAACGGAATGCTTGACAGTATTGCCCGCCATTTAGTAGAAACAGGTAAGGTGCTAAAGCCAATTCCAGAACCTCGTCAGCGCAGATTTATTAAGGGACATACAGACAAGCGTAACTCTCATCCATCTGTAGAAGGAACTGAAGAGAGTGAATAAGAGCTTTAGCAACAAATTTATAGAAATTTAATTCATAACTAAGATAATAATATAATATAAGCAATGAATACAGAACTTTTATTGGCAGGTCAAGCACAAAGTGGTGGCTTTCCTATGATTTTAATGATGGTTGCCATCTTTGTAATTATGTATTTCTTTATGATTCGTCCACAACAAAAGAAGCAAAAGGAAATACGTGCTTTTCAAAACGCATTGAAGGAAGGCGACTCTGTTGTTACAGGTGGTGGTATCTATGGCACAGTGAAAAGAATTGATCTTACTACAGGTAAGATTGATATAGAGATTGCTCGTGGGGTTGTGATCACAGTAGATAAGGGCTATGTATTTGCTGATGTAAAAGCATCTCAAGCACAAGCTCAGAAATAATTAAAAAACATATTTTCACCTATTAATAATAAGGTGGTAAAGTAATGACATTTATTCGGTCGATGTTCACATTAGATACAATCAGGAACTTCTTGTTGAAAATATTCAGCAAGGAGTTTCTGATTTTTTTGTTCTTCCTAGCTTTAAGTGGTGGGTTTTGGTTGATGATGACCTTGAATGAAACGTATGAATATGAACTTACGGCGAAGGTGAAGTTAATAGATATTCCTAAAAATGTCGTTATTACAGAAGATCCCGACTCTATAGTTCGCTTTACAGTGCGCGACAAGGGCTTTGTCATTGTGGCATATAAGTTTACAAAAGAATTTAAACCAGTGCTGGTGAGCTTTCGAATGTACAATAACGAGAAAGGGCATGGTGTTATTTCGTCGATTGATATTCAGCGTCAACTCCAGTTTCAACTAAATAAGAGTACAAGAATAGTGTCCACAAAGATGAGCAATCTTAGTTTTGCTTATAATTTGGGGCAACATAAGCGTGTGCCTATAAGGTTGTTAGGTAGTATAGCTCCTAATGGGAATTATAATCTTGCCCATGCTCGTTTCTATCCAGAAGTGGTTACAGTGTATGCCGATAAGGCTACATTGGATAGTATCCAGTGGGTATATACAGAGAAGTTACATATTACTAACATTACCGATACTAGGGAACTGGAGGTAAACTTGCGTAAGATAGCACACGCAAAGTGTATTCCTAGCACAGTGAAGATGAAGCTCATTCCTGATGTGCTTACAGAAGAAACGGTGTCGGTGCCTATTGAAGCTATTAATATACCTGATGATAAGGTGTTAAGAACTTTCCCAAGTAAGGTGAATGTCAACTTTATCGTTGGTGCTTTCCGCTTGCGCTCAATGCCAAGAAACAACGAGACAAAGGAGTTGTTGCCTACAGGTTTTAAGGTAGTAGCCGATTATAGCAAACTCATAGGCGGAAAGTCGGACAAATGCCGGATATATATTGCTGCAAGACCTGTCGATATTCACAATGTGCAGCTTGCAACGACGGCTGTAGACTATGTCATTGAGCAGCGATGAGGGTAGCAATAACGGGTGGAATAGGTAGTGGAAAATCTTATGTGTGCAAGCTTCTAGCTCGGCATGGTATAGCAGTGTATGATAGTGATGCACATGCTAAACGCCTTATACATACCTCGCTAGAGCTTCAGCAACAATTAAGCCGACTCGTTGGAAAAGCAATCTTTGTAGGTGGAGTTTTGCAAAAAGGAGTTTTAGCTCAATACCTACTTGCTGATGCCCAACACGCCGATGCCATCAATAACATTGTTCATCCAGCAGTGGCACACGACTTTGAACAGTCGGGGTATGAATGGATAGAGAGTGCTATTCTTTTTGATAGTGGTTTCGACAAACGAATACAGTTAGATAAGGTAGTGTGTGTTACTGCCCCTGATGAGATTAGAATAGCAAGGATAATGCAGCGTGATCACCTTTCAGAGGAAAAAGCACACGCATGGATTGCAAAACAATTACCTCAGAGCCAGGTGATAGCACGTAGTGATTATAATATCATCAATGATGGCGTGAGTGATCTTGAAGAGCAGGTAACAACATTGCTTGCAACGCTAAAATAGACAATAAATAAGTTAATAATAAAACAAATTAAGAGAAAATGTTACAGACAATTCTTTCAATCTCTGGTAAACCTGGTCTTTACAAGCTTGTAAGCCGTGGTAATAATAATCTTATTGTAGAAGCACTTGACGGTACTAACAAGCGCCAACCTGTGTTTGCAACTGACCGTGTAACAAGCCTTGCAGATATAGCAATGTTCACCGATAGTGAGGATGTGCCATTGGGTGAGGTTTTAGCAAAGGTGCGTGATAAAGAAGAAGGTAAGGTAAGCTCTCTCAATTGGCGTAAGGCTTCTGCCAAGGAGTTGCAAGCTTATTTTGCAGAAGTATTGCCAACTTTCGATCGCGACCGTGTGCATAACAGCGATATTAAGAAGTTAATACAGTGGTATAATATCTTGATCCAAGCAGGTGTTACCGATTTTGAAGAGGAGATGCAGCCTACAGAGGGCGACCATATCCAAGATCGTCAGGAGCAAGAATAATGTTTTGTTAGGACTTGATGTAAGGTTCTTTAAATTCAATCATTAATTATTTGAATTTAGAAAATATTTAACATAAAAATAAAAGCTAAGCTCTTGCGCCGTAAGATGATTTCTAAAATACAACTAATTGGAAATAAATAAGTTACCTTGTTTGTTAAACTGAAATAGGTAACGATTTGGAAACGAGCGAACTACTTGGTGTCGCTGTTTTCTGCCTAACAAAGAACGCTTGTTATTCTTTCTGCAAAGATAATACTTTGTTACCGAATAACAAGCGTTTTTGATGAGAGATTCTTTATTCTGCACTTTTTGTATGTTGCTATGTTTATATTCCCCTTCCACGTTTCTTCTTTCTGTTAGCTTGGTATCTGAGTTTGCGCTGCCATGCAGCTTCGGTTAAGTCATTGCCTTGTGTACTTGGTGTAATCAAATCGCCTAACCCTTCCACAACTTCATCGGCTGCGTTAACGATGGTATCTGCCACTGCATCAATGGAGTTCTGTATCTGTGGGATGGCATAGTCTCGTGAGACAGTGGAACGGCTTTTGGGTACAAGTTGATAATCTGCATTAGGTTGTTCGTTCTTTTCAGTTGAATCTTGTACTGTTAGATGTAATTTCCTTGATTCTTCCCTGTCGGTTGGTTCTGCAAGTTCCAAAACGAAGTGCAATAAAGGAGTGTCCCTCTCCGAGAGAAGCAGACGTTCTCGACGCGTAGCGAGAGGTTGTCTGCCTCTCTCGGAGAGGAAAAAGAAACAACCAGCAATACAAATAAAAAAAGGAGACCGAAGTCTTCCAAAGATTAACTAACTTTGTATTGCAAATGTATCATCAATTAATCTCGGAGCAAAGGTTGCAAATTTTTGCCTTACTCCAAAAGAAAACAGCGAGAAAAGAAATTGCCGACATCGTCGGTATTAGTCAGTCAACACTCTCACGTGAAATCAAACGCAATAGCACGCCTTCTGGAAAGTATATCTGGCCGAAGGCGCATGATATGGCTATGCAGTGCAGGAAGAACACAGTAACTAACGCCAAACTCTCCGACGAATTAGTTTGGAGAATTAAAGAATATATTACCAACGACCAGTGGTCTCCAAGACAAATATCAGGGTATCTGCGCATGAATGAGGGCATAGAGGTATCCCACCAGTCCATCTATAACATCATCCACAATGACACAACAGGGAAACTTGCAAAACACACAAGGCATAAGATGAAATACAGGCATTGTCCCAAAGGCGGACATCTTCCAATAAAGGACAGGATGAGTATCCATGAAAGAAGTAAAGAAGTTGACGGGAAGAGATTCGGAGATTTTGAGATGGACTTGATCGTAGACCCTGACCAGCACGCCATACTCACAATAGTGGAGAAATCCACCAATATGTTGCTTATGCAGAAACTGCCATTTGGAAAACTGTCAAAGCCTCTGGCAAAGGTGGTTAGGAAACTACTGCTGCCATACAAGAACAGCCTGAAGACAATTACAACAGATAACGGACCTGAATTTGCGGCACATAAGGACATCACCAAATACTTAGGCGTGCCCGTGTACTTCGCTGACCCATATTGTTCATGGCAAAAGGGAACTGTTGAGAATACAAATAAATTAATCAGGCAGTATATACCTAAAAAGGATTCGTTTGATAACTATACGGACAAGAGAATTATGTCCATACAAAAGAAATTGAACGAAAGACCAAGAGAAAAATTAAACTTTTCTACTCCAAAGTGCGAGTTCTTTAAGCACCTTTTGTAATTTTGCACTTGCTGGTTGACTCTGCGTTAATCTTAACTATATGACAATCAACTATTTATGTTGTATAAAATTTGGTCAATTCGTCCAAAATGACTACCTTTGGATGTTAAAACGATTCAAGAATCGAGATGAAATACTACTCACAATATCTCAGTCACGACCTGTTTGAACTTCAGGAGTCACTTTCGGGATTGAGCAAATCCAACCGTTGGGTCAAGCTGGCCGACCACCTTCCCTGGGACAGGATAGAGAGGGAATACAACAAACGTCTGAGGAACAGCCACAACGGTGCCGGCAACAAGCCCGCCCGCATGGTGGTGGGAGCGCTAATCGTGAAGCATGTGGAAAAACTGAGCGATGAGAACACCATCCAAGCCATTCAGGAGAATGCCTACATGCAATACCTGCTTGGGCTTGAGAAGTTTACGGAAAAGCCGGTATTCGTGCCAGAGTTGTTCGTCCTTGTCCGCAAGCGACTCGACCATGACTTCTTCAACATGCTGACCCTGATGCTGGCGGAAACAGACGAGAGCAAGCCGAAGAAGGAATACACCGACGAGGACGGCAACGATCACGGCGGTACGATGAAGATTGACGCCACATGCTGCGACGTTGAGGTACGCTATCCAACGGATTCCAACCTGTTGGAGGACGGCAGCAGGCTGATAGACCGCCTGCTTGACAACTTCTGCGCACGCCACAAAGTGAAGAAGCCGCAGACCCACCGCACGGAAGCCCGCCAGACCTTCATCGGACTGATTAAGAAGAAACGCAAGGGAAAGAAACTCATTGACAAGACAAAGCTAATCCAGATACGATGCCTGCAGGCAGACCTCCAGCTGTTTCTTGATTTCCTGGGCAAACAGTCAAGTACACTTCTTGCTTGCTTCAGCCGCAATGACTACAAGTGTCTTCAGGCAGCGTTCAAGATGTATGAACAGCAAAAAATGATGTTCGAGCAGAACGTCCGCAGATGTGCCGAGCGCATCATCAGCATCTACCAGCCGCATCTCCGTCCCATTGTCAGGGGCAAGGCAAAGGCCAAGGTCGAGTTCGGGGCAAAGGTTGGTGCCAGCATCGTCAACGGCTACACCTATGTGGACCATGTCAGCTGGGATGCCTATAACGAATCATCCGACCTCGGCATGCAGCTGGAACTCTACAAAAAGCGTTTTGGCATGCTGCCCAGGGAGATTCAGACCGCCAAGCTCTATCTGGGGAAAGAGAATAGGAAGCACATCAAGTCCTGCCATGTCAATTGCTACAACCGTCCACTGGGCAGGCCGCCCAAGGAAGAGAACGATACACACGCAGAGGATAAGAAGAGAGCCATTGGCGAGCGAAATGAGATAGAAGGCACGTTTGGAACAACCAAGAGAGTTTACCGAGCCAACGACATCCGAGCGAAGCTTGACCAAACGGCTGACACTTGGATAGGAGCTTGCTTCTTCGCTAAGAATATCATGAAGTTCCTAAGGGGACTTTCTTTGTCTCATTTTCGAAAAATCGGGCTTGAAGACCTTCCAAAAGAGAATTATGAGCTTTTTTGACAGTATGGAGGCTATATTACCCACACCACAAGGTTGTGTGAAAGAAATAAATTAGCAGATCCTAATTACAATACTACTTTTTTAACAATACTTTAACAGAGCTTAGTCACAAATGTTACCAGACCTTAATTCTTATACCGATACCTTTGCATCAGAAATTTAAATAAAAACATTATGACAGAAAATAAGATGTTTTGTTTCCAGTGTCAGGAAACTGCAAAGGGAACAGGTTGCACCATTAAGGGTGTATGCGGTAAAGAGGCTGAAACCTCAAAGTGGCAAGATTTGTTGCTCAGCGTTGTACGTGGTGTGGGAACCATCCAACATACGCTGGGGGAAAATGCATCAAAAGAAGTTGCCGACTTCCTCGTAGACGCATTGTTCTCAACGATTACTAATGCGAACTTTGATGACCAGAGTATATTAAATAAGGTGGACACGGGCATTGCTCTGAAAAAACAATTGCTTGAAACAGCTTTAAGCAAGAACATTACTTTCCCTAACTATCAAGAAGTTCACTGGGGTGGCGAGAAGTCTGACTACTCTGCGGAAGGCGAACGCGAAGGAGTGCTTCGCAACGAGAATGCCGACCTCCGTTCACTGAAGGAACTCACCGTTCTTGGTCTTAAAGGTATAGCCGCTTATTATGACCATGCGGCTCGTTTAGGCGAAATGAATGAAGAGATTATTGCTTTTATATGTAAGGCTCTTGCCACAATTACTGCTCCAGACGCAGATATGGAAACACTTCTTGGCATCGTACTCGAAACAGGTAAATATGGTGTAGACGTAATGGCATTGCTTGATAAAGCCAATACAGAAACATACGGTAATCCTGAACTCACAAGGGTTAATATCGGTGTTGGCAAGAAGCCTGGTATTCTCATTTCAGGACACGACCTTAAGGATATTGAAGACTTGCTTATTCAGACAGAAGGCACAGGCATCGACGTTTATACCCACGGCGAGATGTTGCCAGCGCATTACTATCCACAACTAAAGAAATACAAGCATCTTGTGGGCAACTACGGCAATGCGTGGTGGAAGCAGAAGGAAGAGTTTGCAAGTTTCAATGGTCCTATCGTATTTACTACAAACTGTATCGTACCGCCTGCAAAGAATGCAAACTATGCTGAGAGAGTATTCACAACCAACTCTACTGGTTTCCCAGGTTGGAAGCACATCGCAACAGGCGAAGATGGTAAGAAAGATTTTGCTGAAGTTATCGCATTGGCTAAGACTTGCGACGCTCCACAGGAAATAGAATCTGGCGAGATTGTAGGCGGATTTGCACACGCTCAAGTATTTGCGCTTGCCGACCAAGTAGTAGAAGCTGTGAAGAGTGGTGCTATCCGCAAGTTTGTCGTGATGAGCGGTTGCGACGGTCGTATGAAGAGCCGCAACTATTACGAAGAGTTTGCCAAGGCTCTGCCAAAAGACGTTGTAATCCTCACCAGTGGCTGTGCGAAGTATAAATACAACAAGTTAAACCTTGGAGATATTAATGGTATTCCGCGTGTTCTCGATGCTGGCCAGTGCAACGACTCTTATTCTTGGGCAGTGGTGGCACTCAAACTGAAAGAGATTTTTGGTGCAAACGACATCAACGACCTGCCTATTTTCTTCAACATCGCATGGTACGAGCAGAAGGCAGTCATCGTTCTGCTTGCCCTTCTGTACCTTGGCGTGAAGAATATACATATCGGCCCTACCCTTCCAGCTTTCGTTTCTGAAGGCGTACTACAAGTGTTGGTTGACAATTTCGGACTTGCAGGCAACTCTACAGTAGAAGAAGACATTCAGAAATATATTCTCTGACATACACGTCCCTCGATAAATAACTATCGAGGGATTTTCTTTTTACATACAATAAGAAAGAATAAAGTGTGTTATTCTTAAAAACAAACAAATATGGAAGCATCAATGTACGAAATACTAACAAATAGTCCTTTCTTCAATGGACTAACCGCTAAGGAAATTAAAGAGCTATTACAAACAGTGAACTATAAAATAGTGGAGTATCCTGCCAAAGAGATATATACGCTTGCTGGTATGCCTTGCAAGTATGCCGACTTCATTCTCAAAGGCGAACTGATTTCTCGTATGACTGGTTTGTCGGGTAAGCAAGTGCAGATAGACCGTCTGAAAGCTTGCGTCTTGATAGCTCCAGCGTTTATTTTTGCAAAGAACAACGCTATGCCCGTAAGTGTAAAAACCGCACAGCACACTACCATCATGCGTATGATGCCATCGGAACTTAAACATCTGATAGATACCAATGAGCGCATACGCATGAACTTCATTCAGCTTCTTTCGTCTATTGATGTCTTCCTCACCCAGAAACTTCGTATGCTATCCCTCTTCACTGTCCGCGAAAAGGTGGCTTACTTCTTAATGAAAGCAGCCAAAGAACAACAAAGCCGCACAATAAAACTCAGTAATAGCCGTCAGGAGATAGCCGACACATTCGGTATTCAGAAGTTCTCGCTATTGCGATGCCTTTCCGAATTTGAAGATAATGGTGCCATTAAAATAGATGGAAAACAGATAACTATTCTCAATTCAGATAAAATGAAATAGGGGAAACAAAAGTTATAATTGCAACGACTAAGTCCGTTTATAGTACTTGTGGCAATTACAGTCTATGATAGCTATGCTATATGCCAACAACAAATCAGTCGACTGTTTTTGAAAATCAGTCGAGTATTTTTGAAAATTAGTCGACTGTTTTCTTGCATTCTAACGATTGATTTTATACTTTTGCAGTAGTGATAAAACACAGAATACCGACAGAGGGCATGCGCTCCTAACCTCTGAAGGACTAATCTATATAATCGGCAAAACGAAATAAAGTCGTCTTCAAAAACGAAATGAAATATTTATTATTATCCTCAAATCCGCAACTAAGCCCTTGAACGTCCTTATTGCGTTTACATGTCCTCTCATTACTGAATTTGCAGATAATTTGAACTTGAAGCACCCACTTCTGCCTACAATATCCCCTTACTCCACAATGTGACTTGAGGCAATACACAATATCATTCCCATAAGTTGTAGGCATTATCCAAAATCTGTCTGGAAAACATCTGCGTAAGCATTATTACAGGTATAGATATTCAGCACATACCGCCTTGATGTCCTGATCCACTTGGCTGGTACAGAGATAAACCTG